>WNEY01001645.1_pt1 | contig 25312 bp, 20 predicted proteins | sample 5400531 | NCBI WGS metagenome assembly WNEY01 (sample SAMN13153338, study PRJNA577476) | soil metagenome | isolation source: 200 cm saprolite under Douglas fir tree site 1 | place: USA:California | collected 2015-04-18
CGTTACGGCAGGCCGACGTGCTGTTCGGAAACTTGGAGTGCTGCTTCTACGAGCCGGCCACCGGGCACCCGGTGGAACTCGAGGGTTTCTATGCCCCGCTCGCCTCCGCCCAGGCCCTCGTCATCGGCGGGTATCACGCCGTCGGCAACGCCAACAACGTGAACTACGGCGAGGAGGCGATTCGGTCGTCGCTCAGGCAACTCGACGCCATCGGCATTCCGTACACCGGAGCGGGAGTGAATCGTGGGGCCGCGCGCGCCCCCGCGATCGCCACCCACGAGGGCCTGCGTTTCGGCTTCGTGCAACGAACGTCCGTCTACTGGGCCAACGGCCATGAGGCCACCGACAATTCCCCTGGTGTCGCCGTCCTCACGGGGCGCACCGCGTACGAGCCGATGCTCCAGACGCGGCGCGCCGGGGTCCCGCCCGCGAACCGTCCCGGTCTTCCCGCCGCGATCCTCACGTGGGCGGACGCCAAGTCCCTCGCCGAGTTCACGGGCGATGTGCGCGTGCTGCGCGCCCGGGCCGATATCGTGGTCGCCTCCCATCACTGGGGACTGGCCGAGGATGTCCTCGACTACCAGGTTGAGATCGCCCACGCGGCGATCGATGCCGGCGCCGACGTGGTCATGGGACACGGACCGCACTACGCCTGCGCGGTCGAGATGTATCAGGGCCACCCCATTTTCTACGGCCTCGGCAGCTTCTCGTTCCACACCGGGCATGGCGGGCGAGCACACGGAGATTGGGTCGGCATGCTGGCCCGCCTCACCTTCGACGACTCAGCGCTCGTGGAGGTCGCGTTCTCGATGGTGCGCCATAACGAACACAACGAAACCTATGTCTGCGACCCGCGCCAGGACAAGGAGGCGGTCGAGCAGATCATGCGCCGGTGCGACAAGCTCGGCACGACGCTCACGATCAGCGGCAGCGAGATGATCGTGTGGAAGAAGCCGTGACGGAGACGGCGTGCCTGCGTGATCCTCCTCCGCGCCGAGGGTGAATCTCTCTACAGCACGCCCTCGCTCTTCAAGGTGGCGACGTCGTCGGCGCCGATGCCGAGCCAGGCGTTCAGCACTTCGGCGCTGTGCTGGCCCAAGAGCGGTGAGGGTTTGAGCCGCGCCGGCTTGCCGTCGACCCGCACCGGCCAGGTCGGCATCTTGAACTTCCCGTTCGGGTGCTCCATCTCCTGCATAATGCCGCGCTCTTCGAAGCTCGGATCCTTCTGCAGCTCCATCGTGTCGAAGACCGCCCCGGCCGGCACTCCGACACCGCTGACCAGCGCCATCGCCTCTTCCTTGGTGTGCTGGCGCGTCCACTCGGTGATGATCGCGTCGACCTCGGCCTCACGCTCGATCCGGGCGGCGCCGGTGGCAAAACGCGGGTCGTCGATCAGCTCCTTACGCCCGATCAGCCGCATCAGCCGCCCCCAGTGGTCGGGATTGCCGCGGCTCGTCGTGATGTAGACCCAGTCGTTGGAGCCGAGGGGCTTGCATTGATACAGGCCGGAGGGTGAATTGTTGCCGCCACCGGATTTCCCGCCGCGGCGCGGTGCCGCTTTGCCGGTGCGCGCCTGGGTCGCAAAGCAGGTGCGCATGTAGTGGATCATCGCGTCCTGCATCGCCACCTGCAGCCGTCTTCCTTTGCCGGTCCGCTGCCGCTCGTACAGCGCGCCGAGGATGGTCGCCGTCATCAGCATGCCGGTACCGGTATCGCCAAAGCTCGGGCCGGGCTTGACCGGCGGCCGGTCGGGCTCGCCGGTCACGCTGATCGTGCCGCCGGCGGCCTGGGCGATCATGTCGAAGGCGAGGCCGTTCTCATACTTGCTCCCGGTGCCGAACCCCTGGATCTGGCAAAAGATGATGCGGGGGTTGATCTTCTTCACCTCGTCATAGCCGAGCCCGAGGCGCTCGATCGTCCCCGGCGCCATGTTCTCCACCGTGATATCGGCCTTCTTCAGCATCTCCTTGACGAGCTCGAGCCCGCGCGGCGATTTGAGGTTGATCGCCAACGATTTCTTGTTGGCGTTGAACATGTGGAAATACCACGGGTCGTCATCGGGCTTACCAGGCCGCAGCCGGCGGCCGGGATCGCCAGTCTTCGGGTTCTCGATCTTGACCACGTCGGCGCCGAGCCAGGCGAGCGCCTCGGTGCAGGACGTACCCGCCTCGAATTGGGTGAAATCGACCACCCGGATGCCGGCGAGACAATTGAGGTCTTGGCAGTTTTCACTCATCGCTGATCCCCTCCTGCGAGTTGGCCCTGTCGATCAATCCCCACGACAACGTATACCTCTTGATCAACCGCTAGTCGACGGAGGATTTTGCCACGCGCCGGTTCTAAACCGTCGGCGAACCTCGGGAGTGTTCGATCGGAACAACGCCTCGTTGAACGCATAGATGAACGCATAGATGATGACGAGATAGGACCAGAAGATCCCCCACGGCGCGGCCGGTCCAGAAGCCAGCGCGGCCGCGGTCGTGATCACCGAGATCGCCCACGCCTCCAGATACGTCGGCAGGTTCCGACCAACGAACATCACCACGCGATCGACCCGGAGCGCGGCGGCGAAACGACCGCGCAACGAGACCTGCAGGAACGCGGCGGGCATGATAAATGTCGTCCCCCAGAAGAGCAGCCCGATCACGACCATTCCGACGCCGGAGAGCTCGATCCAGTCGAAGAGGTACCAGTAGAGCGGTGGGATCAACGGCAGGCAGATCGGCAGCAGAAGCAGGATGGCCACGCCAAAGGCGACGAGCTCCACGGCGTGGTCCCGAACCCCGGACCAGTCGTCGATCGCCATCGACAAGAATCCCAGCAGGAACGGCACAAAGTAGATCAGGATGATCCCACCCGCCTTGAGGCCCTCCCGTAGGAAGATCGGCCACTGCCCGCGCCACGGGGGCAGGAGTGGCGTCCGCCCCTCGACCAACCCACACAGGGTCTCCTTTCGATATCCCAAGGCGATCGGCCATCCCAGCGGTGGAAACGCCAGGAGCCAGAGACCTCCGACGAAGATCTTCGTCTTCCACTCAGGGTCCTGGAGCATGAAGCAAAGGGCGGCTTTCCAGTGGAGCCTCATTCACGCGTGTCCATCGAATCGAATTCCCCGCGCGGACAGTCGGCTCGCCCAATCGTCGGGGCCGAGCCAGGCCGCTGGGTTGATGCAGCCGCGTTCCCGGAGCCCACCGTCGGCGAGCGCCTCGAGAGCCAGGACGCAGGGAAGCACGGCCAGCCGCTGGCCCAGCCCGGTGAGCACGGCGCGGGCGTACTCCCCCGAGGCGCCGAACACCTCGGCCTGCAGGCTCGAGATCTCGGATCCGAAGACACTGAAAGGCGCGGCCAGCGCGCTGAGCGCCCGGGCGAGACCCGTTCGCGCAGGCGACCGCGCCGGCCCCGGTTGTCGCTGGAGCCAGGCCATGATGCGGTTGGCGAAGCTCCATTCGAGGGCGACGCGGAACTCGGCTTCCAGCCCCAGATCCTGGCGGAGGAGCACGTCGTCGGGGGAGGCGAATCGATAGGCAAGACGGCGACCGGCGGGGAGGTCGACGAGCAGCGGATCGCCGAAGCCCGACATCCGCGCACTTTCGATCGCCGCCGGGCCCTTGGCGTTGCGGTTCCCGATATACAGGACGACGCGGGCTCGGCGCGGGTTCACGAGGCGATTTCTCGCCCATCGGACCAGAACGCCCGACAGGGCCGGAACGCTGGATAGGCCCGGGATGACGGCCGTCCCGTTTTCCAGGGCCTTCTCGTGGAGCGCTCTGTCGGCCAGGATGGCCAGCACCCATTCTGTGACGTCACTGATGTCCAGCCAATGGGCGCCGGCTTCGGCCACGACGCGCGGAAGCTCCCTGTCGAGCGTCTGGAATGGACCGGCGGCGCAGGCGACGGCAAAGCAATCTTCGCTGGCATGCGCGACTGCACGTCGGTCGTGGAGGTCCAGAACCCGCGGCTCGACCCGATCACCCGTCCTCAGTGCGCGACAAGCCTTCGCCAGGCGCCCCGCATCGCGGCCGGCGATCGCAACGCGGACGGGAAGCGACGCGAGGACCTCGCGGGCGAGAACGCGGCCGAAAACTCCGTACCCACCCGCGATCAGGACACGCGGCGGACCCGTTCCCGGCGTTCCCCTCTGGCGTTCGGTGGCGCCTTCGCTCATCGCTGAATCAGGCGGCTGCTCCTGGTCGTCCATAGTAGCGGAGCGGCGATTCAGTCGAGCTGTATCCAAACGAGCAGGTACGGGCACTCCTCGGCCATTACGAGGATCGAAACGACGCAGGTATACACACGGATTCAGCCGGAAGAGCTTATTTACGACGCTTGACGTAGAGCACGAGACCGCGGAGGCCGTAGCGATACGGCTTCAACGCTTCGAAGATCGCGTCGGCGATCACCGGGAACTCGTCTCCACGAAAGCTCGAAGGTACCAGGACGATCCCCGCGTGCTCCGTATTGGTCGCGACGGCTTCGTGAGCAAGCTCGACGAAATCAACGACGTTCGAGGTAACGATCGCCCGACCTTCGCGCGTCGCATAAGCGAGTTGGGCGCGGTCGTCCAGCTGGGCGTTGCCGACCTGTTGGGCGGTGCTTACATCTATGCCGTGCTCCCGAAGGAGTTCGGCGATGGTGGGAGACAGAGCCTCATCGAGGTAGACCTTCACCGAGTCAAGCGCACCAGCCCCGGATACTGCCGCTCGATCGTCTCGGGCGTCATCGCAGCATTCGCATTGATCTTGGCCTGAACGTCATCACGATAGCGGGCGTAATACATCAGCGCGGCCGTAACCTGAGCTTGCGATAGTTGCGGGAAGGTTTTGCGAATTCGGCCGGCATCCTGATCCATGCTGAAGTCACGCACGACTTCCCACACACCCAGACCAGTCCCACCAATCTTCGCCGTCCGACCGCTCGGTTCATCAGCGAAGTAAATGCCTGGGCAGTGCCGCATTCGAAGCGCCTCGTCGAGCAACTCTTGCGCGACGTCTGCGACCGATCGACGATTTCGCGCGGCCGTCGCCTCCAGATCTTTACGCAGCGATTGGCGCAGCCGCATGGTTGTCAACACCCGGGGCTCCGGACGACTAGATTTCGTCACGGTGGTACCCCTGCCCTTACGGGCGCGTGTGGTGCGCTTGCGGCCGGGGCCTGTAAGTGGCTGGCTCATGACGTTATGCTACGTTGTAAACGACTAGCTTACAAGCGAATACAAATGCCGGCCTGCACCCTCGGTACTGCGAGGCTCCGACATCCTCGTTCGCACGGAGCCACGCTCGGCAGGCACGCAGTCGATCGCCTGCCACGGGCGCACGCAAGCTTCACCACGCTGCGTTCGACACCTACATCATTGGCGTCACGCCCGGCCTCAAGGTCAAGGTGCGCCTCGACGTGCTGGAGGAGATCGACAGGCCGATGCTTCAGCATGGCCTGCAGAGCTTCCAGGGAAGGCGCATCGACCCTGGCACGTTGACACGAAATAGCCCCGGTGCGTAAAGTGACCGCATGGCCTCGCGACCGCGCAAGCGCAGGCGAGAAATGCAGCCTCCTGTCCCCGCCGAGAGTTGAGTAGCCACCGGGTGATGCCTTTGGGTTGGGGCTCCGTTCGGCGCTGCTTGTTGGTTTCCTCGTCACACTGGCGGGCTGCGCGGCGCCCGCGCGATCTAGCACAATGGTCGTGGAAGTTTCCGCTCCTGCACCTGCGACCCTTCGAGAGAGTGTCGCTGTCGCCAACGTGACGACTCCTGAGATGAAACCGCCGATTCACTCGAACGTCGAGGCAGACAACCTCCGCCAGGCCGTCGAGGTCTCGCTGGAGCGCGCTGGATACCTCAACGCCAGCCCCGCCGCTGCGACGGTGCTGCTCGCAGTCGCCCTGGTCTCCCTGGACAACGCGGACTTTGGCGGCACGGTGACGTCTCGCATCAGCTACACACTCACGAGCTGCGCTAGTGGTGCCCCACTGTTCAACGATGTCGTGGTGCCACCGAGTGCTCAGTGCGCAGGAATATTGAGGCCTTCCTCCAGAAAATCGAGGTTGGAAAGACGCCTGCCGCGCGGTAAAAGTCATTGAAAGCACCGGCTACGCCCTGTGGTTTCACGCTCAGCGTCTTTCTCGAAGGAGGATGGCCATGAAAGTCTTGTTCGTCCTGTCGGGAGGTGCGTGCCGGGTTATGCGCCCGGCGCTCTAGGCTGTGTCATCGGCGGTCATCCCTTCAACGTCCGCTTTCCAGTAGGAGGAAACCCCATGAGGATGGCAAGGCTTCTATCGCTGGTTGTCGTGACGGCATTGCTGTTCGCGTCTGTTCCCATTGGCGCCCAGCAGCCAGTGGCGCCGCCGCCGCCCCAGATTCCCTACGGCGCCCCGATCAACCTCGAGCAGGCCAAGAAGGTGCTGGCCGGCGCAGAGGCCGAGGCGAAGAAGAACAAGTGGAACATGGTCATCGCCGTCCTCGATTCGGGCGGCCACCTCGTGATGCTCGAGCGCATGGACGGCACGCAGCTCGGCAGCATCGAAGCAGCCAAGGACAAGGCGTACTCGGCGGTCCTCTACCGGCGCCCCACCAAGGTGTTCCAGGACCTCGTCGGCCAGGGTGGCTCCAACCTCCGGCTGCTGAGACTGAGCGGCGCCAGCCCGCTTGAGGGCGGAATCCCGATCCAGGTGGACGGCAAGATTGTCGGCGCGGTCGGCGTCTCCGGCGCGACGTCCGAGCAGGATGCGCAGGTCGCCAAGGCGGGTGCGGACGCGTTGACGAAGTAAGCGCGCGCGCGGCGGGACAGTGTTGCTTCGTCGGCCCGCCGCGCGGCGCTCCCTCACTTGAGGGGATTGAGCGCGGCGCGACAGAGCATTCGCCCAAAAGCGCGACGGGCACCGGCTGGGAGCGAACGCCATGCCACGCGACGCAGTGGTTGGCGTGCGAGGCGCTGAAGAAGGCAGGTGACTGAGCAGGAAACCCGCGCGACCCGCAGAGCACCCGCCGATCATCCCGCGCCTGGGACCCCGCGAGTACGCCGTCGCCGTCTGGCGCGCGGACGAAGATGGTAAGCCGGGTATGAGATCGTTCACCGTGACATTCGAGAAGCTACTGTGGCGGCGGAAGGAATGGCGGTCGCAAAAGTGATGGCACCGCAATTCCAGGGGCTCATCCGAGCGGCGTGAGCTCCTAACGTGGGCGAAGGGGTTGCGAAGTTCCCATTCTGATTTTGGGCCTCCGGGGTGCGATCGGAACGTGGCGTTCACTGTCCCCGAGCGCCTCTCCGAACGACACCGTCACCGTCGGCAGCTCGACGATCACCCTCCTGCCCCACTTGCTTCGACTCGTCCCGTTCCTCTGCAGCGGCCCCCGCGAGTTTGCCCTCGGAAGCCTCGGTCGTCCGTCTCTGGATTACGCGACGATGAGGTCGGCCCGACGAGCCGCTTTATCGACCCCTCGCGAAAATAGGCGTGTTTCGAGGCTCCGCCGGTCGGGCTGCACGTGGACCGCGCGGCATGTCACTTGCGTGGTACCGTGGACGACCTATGAACCCGGTTGCGAGGGCGAGCGACCTGACCTCTTCCGTCGCGCGTCTCCGCGCGGTGGTGCGAGCGCTCGGCTACTTCCGGCCTGACGCCGGGCGAATCGGCCTTGCGGTGGGTCTCCTCCTGGTCAGCATCGGGATCAACCTGCTCAAGCCCTGGCCACTGGCCATCATCGTCGACAGCGTTCTAGGCAACAAGCCGTACCCCACCTGGCTGCCGGGCCAGATGCGGGCGTGGGCGCAGCCCGGCCAGCTCACCGCGATCATCGCGGCGTCGCTGGCGCTCCACCTGGCCTACGCAGCCGTCGGCGCCGGGCACGTGTACCTCTCGATCGGCGTGGGACTCCGCGGCTTGCGGCGGGTCCGCGACGACGTCTTCGGCTGGCTCCAGCGCCTCTCGCTGCGCTATCACCACGGCACCGAGGCTGGGGACATCATCTTCCGGGCCGGGACCGACACCTGCGCCTTTCAGATCCTGTTCCAGCAGGGGTTGCTGATCGTTGTCAGCGCCACCGGCACCCTCCTGTTCATGACGGTCACGATGGCCCGCCTGAACCTGTATCTCACCGCGGTAGCTCTGGTCGCGGTGCCGATCCTGCTCGTGTCGATCAAGGTCTTCGGCGGGGCGATGCGGTCGCGGGGCATGGCCGCCCAGCAAGCGGAGAGCAAGGTCTACTCGCTCATCCACCAGGGGATCACCGCCCTGCCGCTGATCCAGAGCCACGCGCGCGAGCACCACGAGCAGCGGCGCTTCACCGCCCACACCGAGGAGGCGCGGCAGTACAAGATGGCGCAGCACGGTCTGGAGGTCTTCTACTGGGGCTCGATCTCGGTGATCCTGGGCGCATGCACGCTCGGCGTGACCTGGGTGGGCGCGCAGCAGGTGCTGGCCGCGAACCTGACCCTGGGGGAGCTGCTGGTCTTCCTCGCGTACGTCGCCCAGCTCTTCGAGCCGCTCCATCAGCTCTCGCAAGTGGGCGCCACTCTGTCGAGCGCGAGCGCAAGCACGCGGCGGGTGTTCGAGATTCTGGACACGCCCGAGGAGGTGAAGGACCGCCCGGAAGCGCGCCCGGTCCGCCGGGGAGGGGACGTCGACGGAGCGGCTGGATTGCCCACGTCCGCCGACGACATGTTCGCCACCGCCGGCGCGCCCGCGGGGCCGCCGGGCCAGCCGCTCCAGTTGTACGGCAACGTCGCCTACGACGACGTCTCCTTCGCCTACGAGCCGTCGCGGCCGGCGCTCCGCCACGTCAGCTTCAAGCTCCTGGCGGGGACGTCGGCCGCCATCATCGGGCCGAGCGGCGCCGGCAAAACGACGCTGTTGAATCTGTTGCCGCGGTTCTTCGACCCGGTGAGCGGCGCGGTGCTGCTGGAGGGTGTAGACCTGCGCGACCTCCGCCTCGAGGACCTGCGGGCACAGATCGGCCTCGTCTTGCAGGAGCCGATCATCCTGCCCACCACCGTAGCCGAGAACATCTCCTACGGGAAACCCCAAGCGACGATGGAGGAGATCGAGGCCGCCGCGCACGCCGCCAATGCCAGCGCGTTCATCGAGAAGCTGCCCCAGCAATATCGAACGGTCGTCGGCGACGGCGGCGCGCACTTGAGTGTGGGTGAGAAGCAGCGGATCAACCTGGCCCGGGCGTTCCTGAAGGACGCGCCGATCTTATTGATGGACGAGCCGACGAGCGCACTCGACGTCGAGAGCGAGGCCCAGGTCGTGGCCAGCCTGTTCGCGCTGATGCGCGGGCGCACGACGTTGATGGTCGCCCACCGGCTCACCACCATCCGGCGCGTCGACAAGATCCTGGTCGTGGAAAACGGGCGCCTGACCGAGATGGGCGCCCCCGACGATCTCCTCGCCGAGCAGGGCTACTACGCCCGGGTCGTCAGCGGTCAGCTCGATCTGTAATCGTTGCGTCCGCGCCGTCTCTCACCGCGAGCTCGATCTGTAATCGTTGCGTCCGCGCCGTCTCTCACCGCGCGCCCCGCGCGCGCTCCGCCGCTTCACGCTCTCTCTGTTTGCTCTCGCGCTCTCGCGCGGCTTGCTCGAGCTGCCATCTTGCCCTGAGCCGCTCGCCGGCCTCGCTCACCGCTGCATCGATCCGCGCCGCCTTCTCGAGCACGTCCGACGGCTTCACGCTTGCTGTCGTTGCCTGGGCCGCCCGCGCCAGGTTCGCATTGACGCGCTCGAAGTTCTTCTGGACGGTCGCCATCGCTTCTCGGAGCTTCTTCCGCTCCGCGCCCTGGGCTCCCCACTCGCTCGTGACGACGTCGAGGTACCCGCTTTGTTCTCTGTACAGGTCGGCCAGCGCCCTTGCGTCACCGGACGCCTTCTCAGCAGCCTCGGCCAGGCTCTTCCCTTTTCCGGCGCCCTTCAGGGAGGCCCGGATTGACGTGACCCGATCCCTCGTGATCTTGTCGGCGCGTTGCTCCTGGTCCGGAACCCCGCGCTCCCTAGCCTCGATCTCCCCGATCCGTTTCTCATATGTCCTGAGCGTGTTGCCGTAGCTCTCACGGATGTCCTCCCACTCGCCGGCCGGTGCGTCTGAGACGGCGATCAGCGCTAGCAGCAGGCCAGCCATCAGGGTGAGAAGACATCGCCTCGCGGGGCCGCCGTGATGCATTACCGACCTCATTTGAGGTTCTGGATTTTGCCCTGAATGGCACCGAGCCGGGCCGCCAGCTCCTTGAGCTGGCTGGCGAGACTCTCCGAGAGCTGGCGCAGGGTGTCTTCCAGCTTTGCCGAGCTTGCGGTGAGCTCCTGGCTGGCCGTCGCCATTTTCCGTATGCCGCTCGCGTTCTCGACAGTCAATTCGTGATTGAGCCAGCCGAGCTGGGCCGTCTGCAGCATGAACTTGCGGACCGCGGCCAGATCCTCAGCGAGTGCGCGCACGTCGGCCACCGCCTTGTCCGTGTCCTGCTTCGTCGCTGCGAGCTCGCGCTGTACGAGGCCCAATCTTTCCTCGATACGCCGGAGCTCGCTCGCGAAAGCGGCCATGGACGTCAGCTGCGCCTGGTGTTGTTGCAGGGCGCTCTGGGTGACGGTCTCGGGCGCCTTGGGTACGTCCGTTCGGTAAACGAACGTGACCACCACCGGCACCGATACGGGGCTGGTCCCGCTCTCCGGCGAGGCGGCGTACCGCGCCCAGGCATCGGCCGGACTGTCGCCCGGCAGGACAACCAGGTGGCCATCCTTGGCGTCGAGAAAAGCCAGGGCGCCCACATTCCCGGACTGTCTCACGGCGGCCTGAATGGCGTCGGCGTGGGAGGCGAGTGCTCGCTCTCGGTCCCTGATTGCCTCCGACTGCGCCGCCGTCATCAGCGAGTGGCTCGCGCAACCGACGACCACCAGTGAGAGGCCGACGAGAGGAAGACCCGAGCTCAGCACGTGCGGGACCCCACGCCGTAGGCGTCCGAGCAGCACGAGCAGTAGCTGGCGCATCATCGTTGAGTCCTCCGTCGCCTGGACCTCGCCCGTCCTCGCCGGCGCCTTCGCGCCGGCGGGCGCGCCCTTCTCGGGTGACCTGAAATGCGGTATCCGCCGACAGGTCCTATAGAATCATCACGTGGGACCTCACTATGGATCATTATTGCCAAGTGTTTCAAGCGCGTGCCTTCGACGGCTCACCACCGCGGCGAACCCGCTGTAGCGTCTCTCTGGCGCGTTGTCGCCTCGCGGACGATCGGCGCGCGTCGGTGATGTCACAGACAGAGTCTCCGGTGGCGGCTCGTGGATAGGAACCTGGACAGAAACGAGGAGCCCCACTCCGAGGATCGGGCCAGGACCAGCTTGCGGCGAACGCTTCCCCACGCCTGGACCATGATCAGCCCGTACTGGTCCTCGGAGGACCGGTGGGCGGCCCGGGGGCTCCTGCTTGGCGTCGTGCTCCTCACGCTCGGCATGGTCTACCTCACCGTTCTCTTGAATCAGTGGAACAACGCCTTCTACAGCGCCCTCCAGGACAAGAACATTGCCGCCTTTCGCGGCCAGCTCTTCCGGGTTACGTGGCTGATCACCATCTTCATCTTCCTCGCTGTGTACCAGGTTTATCTCAACCAGATGCTCGAGATCCGCTGGCGACGCTGGTTGACCGACCGCTACCTCCGCGCCTGGCTGACCGATGGCGCCTACTATCGGATGCAGCTCCAGGCGACCGAGACCGATAACCCTGACCAGCGTATCGCGGAAGACGTGCACCTGCTCGCGGCCCACACACTCGGCCTTTTCACCGGCGGCCTACGGGCGATCGTCACGCTGGTGACCTTCGTGGCGATCCTCTGGGGGCTTTCCGGAACCCTCATCGTCCCGGTGGGCGGGTTCTCCATCCCCTTGCCCGGCTACATGGTCTGGGTGGCCGTTCTGTACGCGATCGCCGGCACGTGGGTGACCGACTGGTTCGGCCGCCCGCTGGTCCGGCTGAACTTCGATCGACAGCGGTACGAGGCCGACTTCCGATTTAGCCTCGTCCGCTTCCGCGAGAACACCGAGGGGGTGGCCCTCTACCGCGGCGAGGCGGACGAGTTCCGTGGCTTTCGCGAACGGTTCGAGGCTGTGGTGCGCAACTGGTGGGGCATCATGCTCCGGCAGAAGCGCATGACCTACTTCACCTCCGGCTACGGGCTGGGGGCGTGGATCGTCCCGTCCATCGTCGCGGCGCCCCGCTACTTCCGGGGCGAGCTGGGGCTCGGCGGGCTCATGCAGACGAGCCAGGCCTTCCAACAGGTCCAGGACGCGCTCAGCTTCTTCGTCCAGTCGTACAAGGAGATCGCGGCCTGGTGCGCGGTGGTCGAGCGGCTCGCCGGCTTCGAGCGCACGCTCGACCGGGTGCGCCTACAGGCGGCGAGCGGCGTCCGGCGCGTCGAGGGGCGCGCGACGCACCTGACCGTGGAGGGTGTCGACCTCTATCGACCCGATGGTCAGCCTCTCATGTCGAACATAAACCTCTCGCTCCTGCGCGGCGACACCGTCCTCCTGAGCGGCGCGTCGGGCTCGGGGAAGAGCACGCTCGTCCGTGCCATCGCCGGCATCTGGCCGTTCGGGCGGGGCGAGATCCGCGTGGCGCGGGACGCCCGGATCCTTTTTCTCCCGCAGCGGCCGTACCTGCCGATCGGCATGCTCCGCGACGTGGTGAGCTATCCGATGCCTGCCCGCGGTGTGGCCGACGGGGCCCTGCGCGAGGCGCTCGAGGTCGTGGGACTCACCGAGCTCGCCGGGCGCCTCGATGAGGCCGCCCACTGGGCGCTTCAGCTCTCCCCCGGCGAGCAGCAGCGCATCGCCTTCGCGCGGGCCTTGGTCCAGAAGCCCGAGTGGCTCTTTCTCGACGAGGCGACCTCGGCGGTGGACGAGGCGACGGAGGCGTGCCTCTATCGGCTGGTGCGCGAGCGGCTAGCCGAGACGACGGTGTTCAGCATCGGCCATCGGGCGACCCTGCGCCCCTTCCACGCGCGCCGGCTCATGGTGCAGCTCGCAGGAAAGAGCCCCGCGTCCATCGTGGAACTACCCGCCGCGACCGACGTCGGATCGGAGTACGGTCTCATGCACGACGAGGGCGCGACGAAACCCTGGTAGTCGCCGCCTCGGCCTCTTGCCTGAGCGCCTCTCGCATCCCCGCAGGCTCGATCACTTCCGCCTGCACGTCGTAGCCCAGGATCCACCGACGCACCTCCAGTGTGTCGGCCACGTGCAGTGTCAGCTCGAGCCGCCCGTCCGTCAGGTCGCGGAACTTCTGGCTCGGGTACCAGAGGCGCTCGCGGATGTACCGCGCGAGCTTCTTCGCGAAGACCACCTTCACAGTGACGAGGTCGCCGCTGATGACGCCGAGCGCACCGGCCAGGTACTTCTCGGGGTCGAAGCCCGCGGGCAGCGTGAACCGGCGGCTCAGGACGTCCAGGCCGCGAATGCGTTCCATCGCGAAGACGCGAATCGCGCGCCGCAGGTGACAGTAGCCGACGAGGTAGAGCTTAAGGGATTCGTGCGCTGGAGGGCTAAGACATCACCTTCCCGATTCGCGGCGTGGCGCATCAGCGGCTGATGATCCAACGCGAGCCTGTGAAGCCGGTGCCACGGACCAAGCGTTCATCGGGCAAGCGTGCTAAAGAGAGGCGGATGACCCTCCTGGACGACCAGTCATCCTGACAGGCCGGTGCGACGTGGTGTGTGAGCGAGTCGTCACGTGAACCATCTCATCGCGGTTTATGGTCTCTCGGCGGTGTTCCTCGCTGTCATGCTTGAGTCAACCGGCGTGCCGGTGCCGGGGGAAACGGCACTCATTGCGGCCAGCGTGCTCGCGGCACAGGGACTCCTCTCTCTGCCCTTGGTGATTGTGGTCGCCGCCGCGGCGGCCATCATCGGCGACAACGCGGGGTACTGGATCGGCCGCGCGGCGGGGCGGCGGCTTCTCGAGCGTTGGCGACCCGTCGCTCGGTACACCGAGAAGATGCTCCCGCCCGCCGAACGCTTCTTTGCTCACCACGGTGGCAAGGCTGTCTTCCTTGCCCGCTTTATCCCTGGTCTTCGAGTGATCGGTGCGCTCGTCGCGGGCATCGCCGGCATGGAGTGGTGGCGCTTTCTCGTGTGGAATATGGCGGGCGGGATGGTGTGGGCGACCAGCGTCGCGCTCATCGCGTATGGCCTTGGCGAGGCTGTGGCGAGCGCTATAGGCCGGTACGGCCTGATCGCAGGGGCGGTGGTCATCGCTGCCGCTGCGGTTCTCTACGCCCTAGTGCACGGCCTGCGTCGTTGGTGAGCCCATGACCGCTGAGTGGTCATGAACGCTCCAAGAGCAGGTCGAGCAGCAACAACTCTCGCTCCGGCTTAAGGCCACTGGTTGAGGACAAAGCCGTGAGGAGGCCGATGACCTCGCCGCAACGCGGTTCTCGGCCCACATGGGCCAGGACGAGGAAGGGTGGCGCCAGGGGGTCAGGACTGCCAACCGTACGAAGGGCGCTATATCGCACTCGCGGCGATGTTCACCGTGAGGGCGAGGAGCGCGGCGTTGAAAAAGAAGGACACGACGCCGTGCGCGGCGACGGTGCGGCGGATCTCCTTAGTCGTGATGCCCACGTCGGAGACCTGCGAGGTCATGCCGATGACCAAGGAGAAGTAGACAAAGTCCCAGTAGTCCGGCTTTTCCAAACCGCCCGGGAACGCCATCCCGCGGACGCCGCTCTCGTCGTAGAACTCGTGCGCGTAGTGCAGTGCGAAGATCGTATGGATGAAAGCCCAAGACAGCACGATCGTGATCGTCGCGAGGATGAGCTCGACTGACCGTCGCGGTGCCGCACCGGCTGCGGATGTGCCAAGCAATCCGACGATGGCGAGGATGCTCGCCAGTGCCGCGGCGACGGTCAGAATCAGGATGACGATCGCCCCCTCATCCTGGGCCGCCGCGCGGCGGCGGATTTGGTGCACATCGGCCCGCGCCATCATCTCGAAGGCGAGTATCACGTAGAGCCCGACGCCGATGTCCCAGCCGACGAGGTCACGCATCACCGGTCTCCAGTCGGTCAGTACGGCGAGCGCCACGGTGGCCGCGATGCTGACCATAAAAGATGCGAACAGCCGTGGTCGGGCCCGAATGATCCGCCACACCCAGGGTGCTCGGCGAGTTTTCCGGTTGTCGGTCTGCATCAATATCTCAGACGAGCAGCCGCTGACGCAGCTCGCGCCCCGCGGCGTACTGGTCTTCCCGCGCTCGGTCCGGCGTCGTCCATCAGCGCTCCCCTGTACCCCGTCCCCTCTTCATCCTGGCCATGATCGCGAAGTTCTGGAGCCCGCCGTGTGCGGCGTACGAACCGTCGTCGGCGACATAGAGCCCATTCTCGGGAGGGCCGAGGTGAGCCTAGGCTTTTCCCTGAGCCTCGTCACAGCGAGGAATGACCCGTGGCATGTCGCGGCGATCCTGCCAGAGCACTGGTGAGAGGTCAAATTCGCCACGGTGTAGCAGGGCACGCTGGCGGGACTGCTCAAAGCTGTGGTGGCCCCAACGGGAAAGGTTCAGTAACTTCCTGGCCGCTAACCTCAATAAACCTTGGCGCGACTAAAACACGCACGAAAAGTTCCTTCAAACCCCGCTGCCCGGAGTCGCTGGCTCCAAATCGTGGGGGTGCTTTGGTCCGACGGCAACAACCGCGGTCCCGATCGAATTCCTGTGCGGGTGTCATTGGTAGGGCGTTTCCAATTGGCGGCGTACCCGGGGTACGCGTGGAGGCAGGGCACATCCTCACCCGCTACTTCGCCTACTATCACGGTGCACGGACTCTTCTCGCGCCCGAGAAGAATGCGCCCCTCTCGGCCTCCTGCGGTCGCACCCTCAGCTCGCCCTCGGCCTGACATTGACTACGCCCCCGCGGCGACGCACCATCAACCGCAGCTCTTCACTGTCATCTACATCAGACCCCCACACCCGGACAAGGGAGGTGAGCCATGCTCGACATGCTCATTCAAGGCGGTCGCGTCGTCACCCCGGCCGGGGTCGGCGATTGGGACGTGGGAGTCGTGGGCGAGAAAATCGTGTCCGTAGCCTTTCCGGGCGTGTTCCCTGCCGCGGCGACCCAGGTCATCGACGCCCGCGGGAAGATTGTGGTGCCCGGCGGCATCGAGACCCACGCCCACGCCGTCGCCAACGTCCAGCCCGGCGCCCGTACGCTGGTGGCCGGGGTTCCCAACGCCGGGCCGCTGGAGCACTCCCTGGGGGCCATCTGGGGCGGGACGACGACGGTGATCGATTTTGCCCCCGTGCCGCACGCGGGGGACCTGGCCCAGGGGATCCACGACTACCTGGCGCCCTGGCGCGGTCAGGCGTATACGGACTATTCTACCCACTGTATCTACTCCAACCGCACTCCTCCCGACGCGATCGCCCGGTACCATGAGCTCGTCGAGGCAGGCTTCCCCAGTGTCAAAATCTTCACGACCGACATCCGGCCTCCCGAAGGGCGCCAAACGAGCCTGACCCCGATCGCCAAGATCGACACCGGGCGCCTCGAGGACCTCATGCAACAGGTTGCGCGGCACGGGGGGGTGTTAGCGGTCCACGGCGAGGACGATGAGCTGGTCATGTACAACTACCTCCTGGCCCAGCAGCGAGGCCAGTGGGATTGGTACAACGTCCATCTCATCCACTCCAAGCTGGTGGAAGAGCTGGCCTTCCAGCAAGTGGTGCGACTGGCGGCGCGGACGGGAGCCGGCACCTACTTCGTGCACGTCACGGCCAGCGAAGGCCTGGACGCCATCGCGGAGGCCCGCAGCCGGGGATTGCCGGTCTACGGCGAGGTGCTGACGCTGGCGCTGTCCTTCACCTGCGACCGCTACAAAGAGGCCGACGGGATGAAGTACCACACGTACCCCTCCTTGAAGCACGCGGAGGACCAGCGGTTCCTGTGGGATGGCCTGTTGCGGGGCGATCTCTCCTTCACGGCCACCGACAGCAGCTTCACTACCTATCTGGACAAGATCGCGGGACGGAATGTCGTGGACGTCCGGGGCGGGAACATCGGGATCGAGATTCGCATGGGGGTCAACTACACGGAAGCGGTGGTCCACCGGCGGATGTCCCTCGAGGATTACGCGGCCGTCACCTCCACCAACGCCGCCAAGCTACTGGGCCTCTATCCCAAGAAGGGCGCCATCGCGGTAGGCAGCGACGCCGACATCACCATCATCGACCCGGCGATCAAGAAGACGCTGCGCATGGCCGACCTGCACGTGCGGGACTATAGCCCCTGGGAGGGCTGGCAGGTCGAGGGCTGGCCGACGACGGTGATTCTAAGAGGGAAAGTCATGGTGGCGAATGGCCAACTGCTGGGCTCGCCCAGCGATGGGCAGCTCATTGCCCGCAAGATCGATCCGAGGGTGTTGCGGCGCCCGGCGTTCTGACCACCCTTCAGCACAAGGAGAGAAACCTATGTACGCGGTCCCTGACGTCGATGAAGTTGTGGCGGTGGCCAAGGAGCTGGGCATCCACCTGAGTCCGGAGGAGGCCGTCCTGTACCGCAAGCACCTCCTGGAACAGCTGAGCCAGTTTGATGCCTTCGTGCAAGCCCGGCTGGAGGAGCCCCGGCCGCCGATGGTCTCGGCCGCTCGGAAACCAGGGTACCGGCCGTCGCCAGAAGAAGATCGGCTCAATGCCTGGACGTGGAGGTGTCGGATCGAGGGAACGGCCGAGGGCGTGCTGGCCGGCAAGACCGTCAGCTACAAGGATCACATCGCGGTCGCCGGGATGCCCATGAGCTTTGGTTCCTTCGCCCTCGAAGGCTTCATCCCTGACTTCGACGCCACCGTGGTCACCCGCGTACTGGAGGCGGGGGGCACCATCATCGGCAAGAACGTCATGAACGGCTTGAGCGGAGGCTTCGGTACCGGCGGCGCCATCGGCGACTACGGCCGGCCTCTCAACCCCCACAACCGCGAGCACGTCACCGGCGGATCGTCGTCAGGCTCCGGCGCGGCGGTGGCTGCTGGCCAGGTGGACATTTCCTTCGGCGGCGACCAGGGCGGTTCCATCCGCATCCCGGCAGCGTTCTGCGGGATCGTCGGCCACAAGCCTACGTTCGGGCTCGTGTCGCACTTCGGGATCGGGTTTGGCTCGGACCAGTCCATCGACTACACGGGTCCGATGGCCCGCACCGTGGAGGACGCGGCGGCGGCGCTCCAGGCCACCGCGGGGTACGACCCATATGATCCCCGCCAGACACGCGATGTCCCCACTCGCATGGATGTGCTCGGTCGGCTGGCCGATGGAGTGGCCCGACTGCGCATCGGCGTGCTCCAGGAGGGCTTCGACGACGCCGAGGGCGATGTGCGCGACCTGGTGCTGGCGGCGGTCGATGTCCTCGCCAAGTCTGGTGCCGACGTGACCAAGATCTCCATTCCTGCGCACCATGCCATCCGCACGGCCCAGGCCGCGCTCACGAGCGAAGGCGCGCTCGCGTTGTTCAAGACCGGCTTCTTCGGTGCATTCACCAGGACCTACTACCCCGCCGCCGTCATCGCGGCCATCAACAAGCTGTGGGCCTCCCAGGCCGACGTGCTCGCACCGCGCACCAAGCTGTCGCTCATCGCCGCCGAATTGAGTCGACGCAACTACCAGGGCCGCGTGTATGCGAAGGCCCAGAACGTGCGGCCCGCCTACATCAAGGCCTACGACGCCGCCCTGGCGGACGTCGACGTGCTCGTGATGCCCACCTGCATCATGACGGCACCCAGGAATCACAGGCCCGGCAGCTACCTCGAGGCCGTCGAGGACAACCTCATGTCGGCGAGCAGGGGCGGCAACCGCAACACCCTGCCCTTCAACTACACGGGCCACCCGGCGCTCGCTCTCCCCGTGGGCAAGTCGTCGGCGGGTCTCCCGGTCAGCATGCAGCTCGTCGGGCGCTTCTTCGAAGATCCGCTCCTGATGCGGGTCGCCTACGCCTATCAGCACGCGACGGACTGGGAGAAGATCATCGCCGTCCGCGCCTGACCAGGGGAAGAGGGAGGAACCGCTCGGGCGCTCAGCGGCATCCTGCCGTACAGCTGAGCCGGAGTCGCCGCAACACCGGCACTGCGTCCAGCTGATCCGCGCCGAGTTCTTCCCAGCGGATCCCGGCAGGCTTGTCGAACGCCGTCCGCGTGCGGATCACGCGCTCGGGTGTCACCACGATGTCGACCGGCACATCGTGCGTCGTCATCGGAATGTCGCCCTTCAGCACCTGGAGAGCGTGCACCGTCGTGAGGAGCGTCGTCCGCGCGTCCACAGCCCCTACCGCGCGGGCAAGAGCAAATTCCAGATCGCTGTAGCCCCCGCCCTTGCCGACACGCGCGCCTCGCGCGTTCACGGCCACGCTACCCGCGACGACGAGGTCGATGCGCCCGAGCTGCTCAGGCGTGACCGGCTCGCCGAACCGTGCAGCGCCTTTGATCGTCGCGGCCTGAGCCAGACGCTTGCCGAGACGCGCCGGATCGAGACGCAGAAAACATCGCTCGTCCGTGAGACGCGGGACCGCCATGAACACGGTCTTGCCTTCCCGTAGCGCGCGCAAGCGCAGCGCCCGCTGAGGAGCGTCAGGATTGCACTTGAGGCGTCGGCAACTCATCGCTGCGTAGCTCATCGATCAGGACTCGCATGTTCTCGGAGTAATCCACGGGCACGCAGACGAGATGAACGCCGCCGCCGGCAAATGCCGCCTCGAGCGTCGGCACGAGGCCGTCGGCTCTCTCCACCCGACTGCCCTTCAGGTGGTAGGCCCCGGCATAGGCGACGAAATCCGGATTCCCAAAGGTCATGCCGAAATCGGCAAATCCGTCCGTTGCCTGCTTCCAGCGGATCATTCCGAACGCGTTATCTTGCAACACGAGCACGACGAGATTGAGCCCGAGGCGCGCCGCCGTCTCCAGTTCCTGCGAATTCATCATGAACCCGCCGTCGCCGCACACCGCCAGGACACGGCGGGTCGGATAGAGCATCGCGGCCATCATTGCGGAGGGCAGCCCGGCCCCCATCGTCGCGAGCGCGTTGTCGAGCAGCAGAGTGTTTGCGACATGAGTCCTGTAGTTTCGCGCGAACCAAATCTTGTACATGCCGTTGTCCAGGCACACGATGCCGTCCTCCGGCATCACCTGCCGCACGTCGTGCACGATGCGCTGAGGGATCAGCGGATAGCGAGCTTCCGTGGCCCGCCGGGCGAGCCGCGCGAGGATCTCGTCGCGCAGTCCCAAGAGCGCGCCCGCCCTCGATAGCTTGCCCTCGAGACGGTCGGCCAGCAGCGTGAGGCTGGGGCCGACATCGCCCACGAGCTCCGCATTCGGAAAGAACACCTCCTCGACTGTCGCGGGAAGATAGCCCACATGGAGGACCTTCGGTCCGTCCGGACCCATCAAGAAGGGCGGCTTCTCGACAGTGTCGTGGCCGATCGCGATGATCAGATCGGCGCGGTCGATTGCGCGATGAACATAATCTCGCTCGGAGAGCGCGGCGGTGCCCATGTAGAGCTCGGATCCGCCTGCGACCGCGCCCTTGCCCATCTGCGTATTGAAGAAGGGGATTTGCAGGCGCCTCACGAAATCTGACAGGGCATCCGCCAGGCGCGGGCGGTTCGCTGCCGCGCCCAGCATCACTAGCGGTCGGTCGGCCTTGAGGATCAGCTCGGACGCTCGTTCCAATGCCGCGGGATGGGCAACGGGTACTTCGATCGGGTGCGGTGGCACCAGCGGAACGTCGGGCGCCGCCCTTCCGGCGATGTCCTCCGGCAGCTCAAGATGGACCGGGCCTGGCCGCTCCTGCTGCGCAACCCGGAACGCCTCCCGCACGATCGAGGGGATCGTCGCCTCGCTGACGATCTGATGCGCCATCTTGGACAGCGGCGTCATGGTCGAGACCATGTCCACAACCTGGAAGCGCGCCTGCTTCCGGCTCAGAATGCCCTTCTGGCCCGTGATCATGACCATGGGCATCGCGCCGAGCAGAGCGAAGGCCGCGCCCGTAGTCAGATTGAGCGCGCCGGGACCGAGCGTCGACAGACAGACTCCGGCCCTACCGGTCAGCCGTCCGTGCGTCGCCGCCATGAAGGCCGCCGCCTGTTCGTGACGGGTCACCACGAGCCTTATGCTGGAGCGGCGCAATGCCTCGACGACGTCGAGGTTCTCTTCCCCTGGTACGCCGAAGATGTACTGCACGCCCTCGTTCTCCAGTGCGGTTACGAGCAGGTCGGCGCCCTTCATGCGGCGTACTCCTCAAGACGGCATTGAGACCAGAAGCAGCGAGTCAATCGTAGCTTACCGCGGGGCTGCGGACGGTTTGGGGAGGCTTCCTACGCGACGCTGTTCAGAATCTTGCACTGCGTAGAGCTCGCTCGCCATCGGCTCAATTTCGGCTCAGAGTACCTGAACGCGGCAGAGCGTCGATCGGTGCGGCGTGCCACCGCTGACCGGATCGTGCACGTCGTTCAGCACGAGCAGGTTCTGGTTGGCGCCCGCTTCGCTAAAAGGATCGAAGCCGGGCAGGCCCAGCTCGGGGCACGCCTCCCACCACCCGTGCGAGCAGCAGACCACCCCAGGCAGAATGGCGTCGCTGATCTGCGCCTGGGCGCGGACGCGACCGCTCGGCGTCTCCACGACGATCCACTGGCCGCCGCTGATCCCGTACTCCGCAGCCGTCTCGGGATGGATCTCGGCGGTCGGGTTCGGCGCGGTCTTCCTGAGGCTCGGCAGGCCACGGAGTTGGCTGTGCATGTACTGCGGACGCTTGGCGTTGGTCAGCACCAGCGGAAAGCGCTCGGCCAGGTCCGGCCGGCTCAGCGGGCTCAGTGCGGGCTCGACGTACACGGGCAGCGCGGGCAGGCCGTGCTCCGCGAACGTGAGCGCAAAGATCTCGACCTTCTTCGTCGGCGTCGCGAACCCTCGAGGCGCGCCCCTGGTCTCGTCGAGCTCGGCGAACTTCCGGTAACGGTGCGGCGCGCGCGGGACCGAGATCCCGTGCGGCATCGCCGCCAGCGTCTCGAGGCTCACCCCGCTAGGCGCCAGCAGATGGCGATAGCCCGCCTCCAGGTCGCCGCCCCAGAACTCTACGCCAAGGCCGAGCCGCGTCGCGAGGTCGAAGATGATGGCGACATCGGACCGGCGCTCGTAGAGCGGGGGCACCACGGCCTCGCGGAGCTGGATGTGGGCCATGGCCTCGATCGGAAAGCGGCTACCGACCTTGAGCGCCGCGCACTCCATCCAGCTCGCCGCGGGCAACAGAACGTCCGCGAACCGGCTCGTCGGCGTCTCGACCAGCTCGATCTGCGCGAAGAACTCGAGCCGCTCGAGCGCCCGTCGGCCCTGCAGGGTGTCACCGTTGGCGAGGAGCGCGTTAGCCCCGAACGAGACCAGCGCGCGCACAGGATAGGGCTCGCCGTCGAGGATCGCCCGATACAGGTCGTAGGCGGTAACAGTGCCCGGTGTGGCTGGCGGTCCGATCGGTCGCTCGGCGCGCCCGAGACGGCGCAGCTCCATGGCCTGGCCCAGCGCCGAGCGCGCGCTGACATCCTCGACCTTCGGCGCCGGGCCCGGCACGTTGCCGCCCGGCCGATCGAAGTCGCCGAGCAGGGCGTAGAGGATCTCGATCGCCCGCGACGCCTGGGTGGCATTCGTGTGCTGCACCAGCCCGTTGTGGAAGTAGTGCGAGACCGGCCGATGCTCGACGAGCAGCCGCGCGGCCGCGACGATCTTGTCCGCGGCTGCGCCCGTGATCCGCGCGACCGTCGCGGGCTCGTAGTCGGCGGCCAATGCGGTCAGGCGCTCGAAGACGGGTCGGCACGTCACCTCGCGACCGTCGGCCAGTCGCATTGTCCGCGCGCCCCTCAGGGCCAACAGCGCGTCCATCGCATAGACGCCCCGCTCGGCGTCGTAGACGACGAGCTCGGAGCTCCCCTCGATGGCCGCGACGTGACGTCGACCGGTGGAGGGCACGCCGTCCAGGTCGGCGCCTGTGAGAAGCATACCGGTGTCGTCCCGCACCAGGAACGGTGCGTTGGTCCACTCGCGCACGAATTCGATGTCGTAACTGCCGTCGCGGATCAGCAGGTGGATGAGCCCGAGCGCCAGCGCGCCGTCGGTGCCCGGCCGGACCTGCAGCCAGACGTCCGCCTTGTTCGCCAAACCCACCCGGCGCGGATCGACGACCAGCAGCCTGGCGCCCCGCGCCTTGGCCGCCGCGATGTCCGTGGCCAGCGTCAAGAAGTTGCCGTTCGGGTTCGAGCCCCACACCACGATGCAGGCGCTCCGCGCCACGTCGGGCATCGGCAGCGCCGGCGTCCCGAAGGTGTAGTGCGCGCCGGCCGTGTCACGCGGCCACTGGCAGAGATGGGTCGTGCCGCCGATGTTCGGGGTGCCGAAGTGATTGATGAGCCGCTGCAGCCAGCGCTCGGTGTCGGTGAGCGCCGTGCCCCCGGTCGTGCCCTTGTTGAACGCGACGGTATGAGCCCCGGAGGATGCCCGCACCTCGAGGAGCTTCGCGGCGATCAGGTCGAGCGCTTCGTCCCAGCTGCATCGCTCCCAGCCCGGGTCGGGGCTCGTCTTGGGCCGCGTGCGACGCATCGGGAAGTTCACCCGATCGCGATGATCGTGGAACTCGGGCGCGGCCCGGCCCTTGGCGCAGATGGCCCCGCCGTGAGGATGCGATCGGTCCGGCTCGGCCCTCAGCGGGCGCGCGCCGGCGTCCACGGTCGTCACCACAGGACAGTGCACGGCGCAGAACCCGCAGTACCCCTTGACGGCCCGGCTCGCGTCCCCCCTCATCGTTCCCATCGACCGTGACGCGAGTATACCGGCGCCCGCTCGCGTTGTCGTAGAGTGTCGCGTGGTCTCGCTGGCACGCTCAACGTCCGACTCGTCGACCCGGACGCGCTCGTCGCGTGGCGCACATTCCTCACAGAGTGGCCACGAACTCCTCGATCAGCGCGTTGACCTTGTCCGGAATCTCGGTGGGCGGGAAGTGCCCCGCGCCGGAGAGTTTCACATACCGTGAGCCGGGCACCGCCTCGTGCACCTCTTTCTCGTACTCCGGCGGATGGCCGGGATCGTCCAGGCCGCGCAGCAGGAGCAGCTTGGGCTTGAGCGTCGCGAGGCGATCGCGTACGTCGAAGGCATCGATCGTTTTCAGGTCGTGGTATTGGGACAGTGGGCCCACCTGGCGGTGCCGCTCCATCAATTGCTCGCGCAATCCGGGTTCCACGAACTTCAGGGCATGCCGCTGATACGCCAGCCACTCTTCGTAGACCTTCGGGTCCTCCGCGGCGCGCAGCCGCATCTCGTAGGCGCCCGCGGCGCGTGTCTTGGGCCGCGCGGCGACGGTCATCAACACCAGGCCCTTCACCTCGTCCGGATAGTCGAGGCCGTATTGCAGCGCAATCGATGCGCCCAGCGTGTAACCGATCAGCACGAGGTCCCCTTTCAGACCCTGCGCCCACAGCCAGCCGCGCACCCATTCCATGTATCGCGTAACGTCCGGACACCGGCTGCCCTCGAGGTGGCCGGGCAAGGTCGGCGCGACGCTCTTCGGGAAATGCCGGCGTTGATGGTGGAACGCGTCAGCGCAGGCGCCCGCGCCGGGTCCGTGGAGAAACACGAGCTGCGGCATGCAACGCTCCTTTCCGTGTGTGGCGTGTGAATCATAGCGCGACGCATCTGGATCGTGCACTCGGGGTGCGCTTGCGTTGGTCTCGCGACTGGAATAAATTACCGACCATTCTGACCCGCCGGATGAGGAGACGTCCAATGATCGATATGCACACCCACTGGAGACCCGCCGAGTTCACCGACGCCCTGCGCGCCCGGACCACGGAACCGCGCGTCGTGCGCAACCAGGCCGGCGTCGAAGTATTGAAGACCCGGATGGGCGAGGAGCCGCTGTTCAAGGCGTTCGACGAGGTGGACTTCCACCTCGCCAGGATGAACCGTAAGGGCGTCAGCACCAGCGTGCTGTCGCTGCTCGGCTCGTTCTGCTGGATCGAGGCGCAACCGCTCGAGGTATCCCTCTCGCTCTGCCGACTCTTCAACGACAGCGTATCCCGGCTCTGCCAAGAGCACGAAGGCCGCTTCGCCGCCTATGCGGCGCTGCCGCTGGTGGACATTTCGGCGGCTGCCGTGGAGTTCGAACGAGCGCTGGGGCTGGCGGGCATCGTCGGGACGCAGGTGCCGGGCAACGCGTTCCTGACGCGCAAAGATGCCGAGGCCATGCGTCCTGTGCTCGAGGTCGCGAACCGGCACCGCGCGCTCGTCTTCATCCACCACGGCCCGCGGCCGGGTGACACCTTCCCCAAAGTCGCCGGG
>WNEY01000476.1_pt1 | contig 25274 bp, 27 predicted proteins | sample 5400531 | NCBI WGS metagenome assembly WNEY01 (sample SAMN13153338, study PRJNA577476) | soil metagenome | isolation source: 200 cm saprolite under Douglas fir tree site 1 | place: USA:California | collected 2015-04-18
AGCTCCGGACGCGCGATCACTCTCGTGGCGCAGGTGGACCGCCTGCCCTTGGCACTCGTGGACATCGAGGCTGACCCCACGTGACGCGCCGCCCCCCCCGAAAGCCCCGAGGGAAACGTCGCCCGCAGAGCGCGAGTAAACTCGCGGCTCGGCGTCCGCCCGTAAACGGGCCTGTCGTCCCCGCTGCCGACCCGTCGGGCGCCGAGGCTGATCCGCTCGCCGACGCCCGCATCCGGCCGCTGCTCGAGCGCTACTGCCGGCTCGCCGGCGTGAAACAGGCGGCGCTCGGCCCCGATCACTCCAAGCTGAGCCTGCCCGTGGCCGAGCGGACGTTTTTCAGAGACCGCGAACGCTTCAACGTGGTGTTCTCGCTCGACGCGCTCGAGCGTGACCCGGACGCCGAGATCGCCGTGCTCGGGAGCCCGTTCCTTTCCCAGCTGATCGAGGCGATCCGCACGCGCGCGGCGCGCCTGTCGCTCGGTCTGATCGCGCCGTCCTCACCCCCTGTCCCCCTCTCCCGAAGGGAGAGGGGGGACGATAGTGAAGTCCCCCTGCCGATTCTCGTGCGGGACGGCACGGTGAAGCGGAGTACGGCGCGGGTCGCCGTGCATCCGGTGGGGCGGCTCGTCGCGCGCGTCGTGCTGCGCGCCGGAGCCGGGGTCGAGGAAGCGGTGGTCGAAAGCGACGTGTTCGACCTGTCGGCCGGCGCCAAGGTGAGTGACGATGTGGCCGGCGCGTTCCAGGATTTGGAGGCGGGCCGGGCGGAGCCCGCGGATCCGTCGGACGCGGGTAAAGCGGCATCCGTCCCGGCCCGAGAGCCCGGGCATCTGCTGCGGCTCCTCTTGAGTCATCTCCAGGAAAAATCGGCGGAGCGGGTCGCCGCGCGCCGGGCGGCCGCGGAGCAGGCGCTGGCGGTCGAGTTAGGCCGCTTGGACCGGTACTTCGAGTCGATCCTCAAGGAGCAAGGCGACCCGGAGGCCATCGGTACCGTCACGGCGCTCGCCGAGCGGCGCCGGACCGAAGAGATCAGGCGGAGCCAGGTGAAGGCCGTCGTGCATCCGTTGCAGCTCATCGAGGCGACCGTCCTGATGCAGCGCGCCGAGTGGCAGCTCGAGTCCGCGCATGGGCGTCATGCGACCTTCAACGCGCAGCGGTCGCTGACCGGCGCAGCCGCCTGGATCGTGGCGTGCCCGCAGTGCGGTCGCCCGCCCACGAGCCTCGTGATCTGCCGCCACGACCATTGCGGCTGCGAGGCGTGCTCGTCGCGCTGCTCGGTCTGCGCCGAGGACTTCTGCGCGGACCATGGCATCGCTCAGTGTCGCGTGGACGAGCAGCCGGCGTGTGACGAGCACGTGCGCGTGTGTCCTGCCTGCCGGCTGCGGTACTGCACGGCGCACGAGGGTGTCTGCGCCGAGGACGGCCATGCGGCCTGCTCGGCATGTCTCGCGCCCTGCGGCAGCTGCGGCCGGGTCGTCTGCAATCGACACGCGGAGCAGAGCGGCGCGGATGCGCCCAATGGAAGCCGGCGTCTCTGCTCGGTGTGCGTCAGGTACTGTGAGGGCGGCGGCAACGAGCCGGTCGGCGTGGACGAGGTCACGCAGTGCGCGAGCTGCGGCAAGTCGGTGTGCACGGCGCATCAGGCCGCGTGCGTGGTGGACGGGCAGGTGCACTGCTCGCAGCATCTGCGCCGTACCGACAAGTCGCGGCGCCTGGTGTGCAGACAACACCGGGCCGCCTGTGTCGAGGAGGCGATGGCACTCTTCGCCTCCGATGAGGTCGAGGAATGCCCCGTGTGCGGCAAGGACGCGTGCGCTCAGCATCGCGCTGCCTGCGCCTATTGCGGCCGGCACGTGTGCGCGGCGGATTGGCAGCAGCAATCGCGGCGCTGCGCGACCTGCGCGCAGCTCGCGGCGATCGTCGACCCGCCGGAAGAGGTGATCACCGCGGCGCGAGTCGTGACGGGCGGGGGAAGGTCGAGGCCGTCCCGCGCCTGGCGGATGGCCCGCGACCGCAGTCACCTCGTGGTGGAGCTCGACCTCGGGCTGCGGCGGAAGGCGGTGTTCACGCTGCGGCACGGAGAGACGACGCCGGACAGCGTCGTGAAGCATTCGCTGCTGGGATCGAAGCGGCGGAGGTAAAAGCAGTCTGCTGCCGCGCGAGCCTGCCCTGGTCAACACGAACGCGCCGTTCAATATTTGCCTCCCGATGCGAGCCCTGCTGTTTCCACTGGCACTGACCCTCGCGGTCCCTTCGGCGGTCCTCGCGCAGGCTCACCTCGAACGGCTGGTCAACGAGGCTTACGCACAGGTGCGTGCTGGACATCTGGACAGCGCGGAGACGCTGCTCTCGCCAGTGATCGATTCCTCGTTCCATCGCAAACCCGACGTTCGCGCGGCTGCGCTGGTGATCCACGGCCTGATTCAGTTCCTGCGCGGTAGCGACTCAACCGCCGCCGAGGCGTTTCACGAAGCGTTGGCGATCCGCGTCGATCTGAACGGCGACTGGATGCTGCAGGTAGACTCATCCCTCTGGCGGGTGTGGCGCCGCGAGCGTCGTCGCGCCATCTGTGGCGTGCCGGAGCCAGCGGCCATTGATTTCCTGTCGTCTGACACGGCCGGTTCGGACGCCGGTACTCCGTTCGAAAAGCCGAAGGTCCTCTCTGGACCGCTTGTGCGCTACCCCGAAGCCCTGCGCCGGTCCGGGGGACAGGGGCGGGTCGTGGTCGCCGCCGTGATTGACACCGGGGGGCGTGCAGAAGCGGGCTCGATCAAGATCCTGGAGAGCCCGCATCCCGACTTCAGCCGCGCAGCGCGCCGCTATGTGGAGGAAGCGCGGTTTCAGCCGGCTCGCATTAGCAACCGGCCGGTCCGCACCTGCCTGCAGCTGCCGGTGGATTTCAGAATTCGGTATTGAGAGGCCGCCTGGGGGGTTGACACGAGCTCCCGATCGCGACCGTCTCCTTTCAACAACGGGCCGACCGAGGCTCGGTCAAGCGAAGATTGCGGCCGCTGGACGCGGACCGCACATTCCCGGCCGCGATGTCACGCCTCCGGTTCTTCGTCGTGGCGGGTCTTGTTCCAGCGCTTGGGCTGCCTAGCCCCGCCCGTGCCCAGGTGTACCTCGGCCTCGACGCCACGCTGAGCTCGCCCTACGTGTGGCGCGGCGTGACGCGCGCCAACGGCTGGGTCGTTCAGCCGGAAGGGTTCGTGAGTCTGAAAGCGGGTGGCGGGTTCCTATCGGGCGGCATGTGGGCGAGCTACGAGCTCGGTAAGGCCGGGCCCAACGACTTGTCGGATCTCGGCACTGGCGGCGCTGGGCTCGCCGAGCTGAACTACTGGGGGCAGGCGGCGTGGCACCTCGGGCTGGTGCAGGCGGCGCTGGGCGGGATTCGTTACACGTTCCGCGGAACCGCTCCGACCGCCGGCCGCACGCGCGCCGACAACACCACCGAGCTGTACGTGGAGCTGCGCGGCACCTCGAAGTACATCGTGCCGGGCGTCGCGCTGTGGCTGGATGTCGACCGGGTGCGCGGGGCGTACATCGAGGGGAGCGTCACGGTGCCGGTGCTCGCCAACCCGCTGGCCGAGCCGTTCGTCGGTCTGATCACCCGGGCCGCCTTGGGTTATACGGTCGGCCAGGAGGGTGCCTACTTCGCGCGCGCCGGCGTCACGCACGTGGACTTCGCCGCGTCGAGCGACATAACGCTGCACCCGCTCCGGGTGCCCACCGTGCTGCGGCTCGAGGGCCACCTGCAATTCAGCACCGACGACGCGACCCGGCCCACCAGCGCTCGCCCCAGTGACGCGCGGCGTAGCGGCAAGCTGTGGGCGGCGCTGGCGCTACGGTTGTCTCCTCGAATCGTGTCATGGTGAAAGAGCGGACGCGCGTCGTACTGGCGGTGTCGCTCGCGGCCTCCGGGTGCATCGCGTACCACGAGCTGCGGCTGCCGAGTCCCACGTCGGCGCGGCCGGTGCCGGCTGCGCTGCCCGGGCTGCGGGCGGGATTCGGCCGGTCCGACATCACACCCCCGCCCGGGGTCGGACTCGCCGGCAACGGCCCGGAGGGCCGCCGCGCCGTGGGCTATCGCGTGCACCTGTATGCGCGTGCCCTGCTGCTCGAGGATCGGACGGGCGAGCGCGTCGCGCTCGTCGTCGCCGATCTCGCGCAGGTCACTCCGAACCTGCACCGTCTCACCGCCGCGCGCATCCGCGACTCGACCGGGATCGGCGCGGATCGGCTGGTGATCGCGGCCACACATGTGCACTCGGGCCCGGGGCATTTCTACGCCGAGCGCCAGTACAACCAGAGCACGTCGCAGGTCGTGGGCTACGATTCGGCCATGGTCGAGTTCCTGGTGTCGCGCTTCGCCCGCGCCGTGCTCGACGCGCGGCGCGATCTGCGCCCGGCACGGGTCGCGTGGAGTGCTACTGCGGTGTGGGGACACACGCGCAATCGGAGCTACGAAGCCTTCCTGCGAAACAAGCCCGAGTGGACGCCGCCCGCACCGGTGACGCCCGGGCTCGACCCGACGCATCGCGCTGTGAACCCGCTGTGGACGCTGTTACGCGTCGATCAACGGGGCGTCGGTGCGGACAGCACGTACCGGCCGGCCGGCGCGTTCAGCGTGTTCGCGGTGCACGGCACGGCGGACGCCCCGGAGAACGAGCTGCTCGACGCCGGCATCCACGGGATCATCGAACGGGGACTCGAGCGGCACGTAGACTCGCTGAGCCGGCGCGGCGCGGGCTATCACCTCGTGGCGAACGGAGCGGAGGGAGACGTTTCTCCAGATTGGCCGGCGCAGTCGCGCTGCGGCGCGCCGATGCTCCGCCCCGTGGTGGGGCCGGGCGGGCCCCGCACCCCGCCCGCGCCGTGGGAATGGCGCGACCCAGCCCCTGCCTGGATGGCGTTGTGCCTCGCCGCCGCGCGCCGTTACGTCAACACCGCCGGCGACTCGCTCTCCGCGCGCGCGGTCGCCTTGTTCGACTCGCTCGGGCCGGGCCTGCGCGGCGACCTGCGCGTCGGCGTGGCGTTCCGCACCTTGCGCCTGAAGGGCGATCCGCGCCTTTGCCCCTACCCCGAGACCGGCGTGTCTACGCTGGCCGGCGCTGAAGACGGTCGCACCCGGCTGTACGGCTGGCGCCTGTTTGGGATCTTCCCGATCGGCCTCGAGGAGGGCAGGCACGCGATCCGTCCCAACCCACGTAATTGCCAGCGCGAGAAACGCGTGGCGCTTGGCGGGCTGCAGCGCAAGCTCGTGGTCGGGGAGCACGGTCTGCCGGAGGCCGCCCAGCTCTCGGTGATCCGCCTGGGCGACTTGCTGCTGGGCGTCGTGCCGGCGGAGCTGACGACTCGGGCCGGTGCGCAGATCGAGCGCGCGATCGCCGACAGCGCACGCGCAGCGGGGCTGACGCCGCGCGCCGTCACGATCGTCGGGCTCGCCAACGGCTACATGCAGTACGTCACGACCGACGCGGAATACGGCGAGCAGGCCTACGAAGGCGGCTCCACGCTGTTCGGACCCAACAGCGCCGCCGTCCTGGCGGAGGAGCTGGGAAAGCTGGCGGCCTCGCAGGTGCGCGCGGGCGCGAGTCCGGCGAACCCGGTCGACTCGATCGCGGCCTATCCGGGGAAGTCCCAAGCCATCCTGCCGCGCCGCACGGCCGGCCCCCCGCCCGAGCGCGTCACCCGCGTGGTGCTGAGCCAGGCCTGCGCCGGCGACACGCTCGTGGTGCGGTGGCGAGACCTCCACCCGGGACGCCTGGTTCCGGCCGACGGACCCGTGCTCCGGATCGAACGGCTCGCGGGGGAGCGCTGGGACACCGTGGCTTGGGACGACGACCGGGAGCTCGAGATCCGCGCTGTGCGCTCGCTCGGCGACCGGGGCTACGTGTGGGAGGCGCGCTGGCACCGCCCGGCGCGCGCCGGTGCGTTCCGAGTAGTGCTCGTGGCGCGAGTGGGGCTGGCCGAGGTGATGGGGGATAGGGTGGGGTGTGGGTAGACGTGGAAGACGGGGGCATCCGACGTTCGATTCGCGCGACCCGCTGCTCGAACTACGGGCCGATGCCGAGCTCGATCTGCACGGGCTCGGCGCGATAGAAGCGCGGTCCGCTGTGCGCGCATTCCTCGAGAGCTGGCGGCGCCGGAAGGCGGGCGCGCTGGTTCATATCATCACGGGGAAAGGGAAGGGCTCGGCCGGCGGGCCGGTGCTGCGTCGGCTGGTGAAGACTCTGCTGCAAGGCGAGCTAGGCGCGCTGGTGGCGGAGTGGGGTCTGGATGATAGCGAGGGGGGATACCGGGTGAGGGTCCGGTAGCTCGAAGCCCGTCGTCGAGGAGTCGTTGCAGCAAGCGAGCCTCGGTCCCGCCAGTTCCAAAACACGCTTCCGCCACGCCGCCGGCTGAGAACCACGATGTTGTGGAGCACGGCTCACCCGTCGCTCAAAATGACATAGCCGATGTTCGGACGGCGGCACGCAATCTCGTTCCCCGCACACTCAAAACGCCACAGCGCCGCCGACGAACCTCCCCTACTCTAGTCCCCGGAGACGACACGCATTCCGTGGGGAGAGTGACGCATGAATCGCTCTGCATTGCGCGTTCGCGTCGGCGCGACAGTCCTGCTCCTGTGTCTCGCGCTGGCGTCCGCCTGTTATCACTACCGCGCGCAACCGCTGGGTGTCGCGAGCGCGCCGGCGACCGAGTACACCGGCGAGGTTGTTTGGTCTCTCGTCTGGGGTCTCGTACAGGAGAACCCGCGAATCGACAATTGTCAGGACCAGGGGCTTGCCGAAGTCCGCGTGACATCGAATTTCGGCTTTGCCCTGTTGACGGTGGTAACGCTCGGTCTCGCGGCTCCCGCCAAAGTCGAATGGCGGTGTGCGAAGGCGAAGCCACCGACGGGGGTGATTCGGGTGCCCGCCGACTCCGGAACGCGGAGGTGAGCGATGGCCCCTCCCGACGTTCTGGACCCGACGACGCACGTCGCGCCTCAGAAGCGGTGGCAGAACTGGCACCAGACTTTCAGCCAGCCCGTCAAACAGCTGCTCGACGTCTGGAACGCGAATCCAGAGGTGCCCGACCTCGAGACGTACGCCGGGACGACGCGTGGCCTACAGAAGCTGATTCGCCAAGCGGTGAGGGACGGCGACTCCGTGCGCGCCCTCGGCGGTGGATGGTCGTTTTCGCCCGTGGCTGCCACCGACGGGATTATCATCAACACGAAGCCGTTGAACTACGGCTTCACCCTCGCGCAGAGCGCGCATCCTCAGTACCGTGGCGATCCCGCCAACCTGTTCTTCGCGCAATGCGGCATGTCCATCTCGGAGCTGAATCACAACCTCAGGTCCGCCGGAAAGTCCCTGAAGACATCGGGAGCCAGCAACGGCCAGACCATCGCCGGCGCGCTCTCGACTGGAACGCACGGCTCAGCGATCGATGTCGGCGCCGTGCCGGACTACGTGGTCGGCCTCCATGTGGTCGTCGGACCCGACCGCCATGTGTGGCTCGAGCGCGACAGCGCACCGGTGATCGCCGACGCGGTGCCCAGGGGACTGGGCGCGGAGCTGATCCGCGACGACCAGCTATTCAACGCGGCACGCGTGAGCTTCGGGAGCTTCGGGATCATCCACGGAGTACTGCTCGAAACCGCACCGCTGTTCTACCTGCAGGCCTCACGCTTGCGGGTGCCGCTCGACGACGTGCTGTGGCGGGCCATGGACACGCTCGACTTCGCGGGCCTCCCGTTGCCGCGCCCCGCGGATCAGCGGCCATTCCACTTTCAGGTCATCATCAACCCGCACGACGTCCCGGGTGGTGCATACCTGACGGTGATGTACAAGGATGCGGAGGCTGCAGATGATTGCACCCCGCCCGCCCCAGAGGGCAAGATCACGCAAGGAGACGACGCCCTGGAGGTGATGGGCGTCATCACGGATCATGCATCCAACGTGACGCCGTTCGTCGTGAACCAACTGTTGAAAATCTTCATGAAGGACTTCGCCGGCGTGTGCGGGACGCACGGCGAGATCTTCGGGGACACGACGACCCGCGGTAAGGCGGGGAGCACCGCGTTGGGGATTCCCCTGGGACGAGTGCGCGAGGCCGCAGACATCGCGCTGCGTGCGAACCAGGCATCCCCGTTCGCCGGACTCGTCGCCTTCCGCTACCCAAAGGCCTCGGACGCCACGCTGGCATTCACGCGGCACCGGCCGCAAACCTGCGTCCTCGAGCTCGACGGGCCATGGTCGAGGAGTACGCGCGCCTTTTACGGGCGCGTCTGGCGCGGCTTGGACGACGCCGGAATCCCGTACACGTTCCATTGGGGCAAGATCCACGAGCTTGACGGGCCGCGCGTGCGCCGCATGTACACGGATGCGGCCGTGGACTCGTGGCTGACTGCCCGCAAGACGCTGCTTGACACTCCAAAACTGCGCAAAGTGTTCGCGAACCAATGGCTGCGAGACCTCGGAATGGACGCTTGAGGCTCGAGCGAGGCGATGTCTATGCACGACCCGGTCCGACTTCTCGCGATCCTGCTCCTCTATGCGGGGATCTTCCTCGTCGCGTGGTATGACAAGAAAAAACTCGACACCGCCGAAAGACGAACGTTCTGGTTTCTCTACCTGTTCTACGCGGTGACGATCTTCATCGTGAATTACCTCGGGTACCTGGTCGGGATCTTTAGTTTCCTGCCGTGGCTCAACAACTTCCTTCACACGTTCGTGTGGATCGGCATCGTCCTTTCCTACCTCTTTGTGGCGATCTACAAAGAGCCCATCGCCTTTCAGTTCCTGGCATTCGCCTTCTTGAGCCTCGCCGTCCGCTATAGCGAATACAAATTGTTCGGCGTGTGGAATCATGACCATTTCCTGTACCTGTTTCGCGGTACGGATGCGTATATCCTGGGTTGGTCGTTCGTCGATGGTTTCTATTCGGTCGCGACATTCCCGCTGCTGAAACTGGTCTCCCTGAAGATTCCCGGCCTGATTCCGGCACGGTAACGATCTCGCGCCGCGGATGGACGTCGTCTGGATCGGTACGCCGAACAAAGAGAAGGGCCGGCGCGGCTTCCGGCCGGAAGCCGTCGTCATCCACATCATGGAAGGCACGCTGCACGGGACGGACGGGTGGTTCTTGAACCCCTCGTCGAAAGTCTCGGCCCATTACGGCAATGGTACCGCCGGCGAGGTGCATCAGTACGTGGCCGAAGGCGACACCGCGTGGCATGCCGGACGTCGCTACGACGCGTCTTGGAAACGGATTAAAGCAGACCCGAACCCCAACGTTTACACGATCGGTATCGAGCATGAGGGGCTGGCCGATACGCCCTGGAGCGACTCCATGTTCGATGCGAGTACTCGTCTCGTGCAGGAGATCTGCAACCGATGGTCGATGCCTGTCGACCGCGATCATGTGATCGGCCACCGGGAGATCTACGCGCGCAAGACCTGCCCGGGCGCATGGGTCGACCTCGATCGCTTCGTCTCCCAGGTGCAGCAACTGACTGTGACCCCAGCCATGTACAACTTCGTCAAGCAGGTGGGAAGCGTTGGGGCTCGGCTTGATCTCAACCTGAGAACCGGCGCGCCTACGACGCACGCTCCGGTCGCTCGCACGGTGCGCGCGGGATCGGAGCTGGAATACGTGGGTTGGACGAGCAATGGCCAGAGCGTGAATGCCAACGCGCACTGGTATAAGGGCGCGAACAACGAGTACTTCTGGGCGGGAGCGACGACGCAACCCGTTCCCGGAGCCTGATGAAGACTCCTCGGCCGGCCTTGATTGCATGCGCCACATCGCTGTTCATGGCGCGCGCGGAGGCCACCGCGGTCCACGCCCAGGATACCACGGTCATCAACGCCTACGGGTTCGTGCTCGGCGTCGACGTCCCGGAATCCCCCGCCTTCGTGGTCGTGGGAGTGGCTCCGACCCACGTGTTGCGTGCGGCCGCCCCGAAGCCACTCACCCTGAACGTCCTCGACGCCTTCGAGTCGGGTAGCGACCCGACACCGGGTGTCGCGATCGACGTGGCGCCGTACTTTCTCGCCGGCGGTGGTAGGCGGCGCCTCGGGAGCTACCGCTCCATGTCGCTCGCGGGGCGCCTGATGAGGGTTGTCACCAAGACACTGCTGTCGCTCGGGGCCGCGCGCGACCCGGCAGATTCCAGATCACTACTCGTCGGTCTCGGGCTTCGGTCCACCTTCCACGATCCCCACGACCCACTCAGTACGACGTTACCCGAGGACGTCGCCGCAGTGCACGCCCAAGCGGGGGCTCCCGCCCCCAGCGGCGCCGAGGAAGACGTCGGGGACCACGAGGTGGGTCTGACACAAGCGTTCGCGCGTGCCCGGCGCACGCTGCGCCGACCTTCCGCGAACCCGCAGGTATCGGGCGGCTGGGGCGTCGCCGCCCGGCTGCGAGGTGGCGTCCTGGACGGAGACAGCGTCGAAACGGAGCGTCATTGCCTGTGGCTCGGCGCCCAATTCACGGCGGGCCGGCGCTTCGACGTCCTCACGACGGCCCAGCTACGCAGCGCCTTTCGTACCGACCGGTACTGGTGGCTTGGCGCGGGGCTCGAGCGCACGACGACCGCCGCGAACATTCTCGCTGAGTTGTACTACGATACGCAGGCCCGCCGCGTGCATCCCGGAATCGCCGTCGATGTCCGCGCGTCGTCGCACGTCGGCGTCGTGGGGTCCCTCACCACACAGTCAGCGACACTCTCCGGATCCGGGCCGCGCCGGCTCCAACTGCGTACACTGGCACGCTGGTTCTACGCGTCGGATCGCTGATTGGTCAGCCGTCGTACGTGACTCCCTCCTTCTTCGCCTTGGCGCGATTGTCGAGGCGATGCGCGGTGCGCTGCTCTGCCGCGATGTCCTTGACGTGGCTCACATAGGAGATGGCGCTGGTCCAGAACGCCGATCCACCGGTCGCAAGTAGGCCGAGCAGAGGCACCGGGATCGCCAGGGCATCGGCCCCCGCTACGGTCACGCCGCCGAACAAGTCGAACTTGCCGCCGCTCGCCAGAAACGCCGCGGTCACCCACGCTGCCACGAACGCGACGACCTGCACGGCGACGCGGCGCGCTCGGTCGCCCGCCGGGTCCGGCTGTCCAGCGTCGTTGCGGCGTTCCTTGCCGAGTCCCGGGAAGACGGATTTCACGATCGTGACCAAGCGCTCCGTTCCCAGGCTTACGCCCAGGACGGTAGCGAACAGCATGCTGAGGGTCTCAATGGGCATATCGGCCTCCCAATGGAGTGCAGGACGGATCAGCGTGGGGACGAGCGTACCGCGGAGGAGAGGGGTCGGCTATGACCGCATGAGCCGATCCGGATGACGTCTCACGATGTCGAGGGAAAGATCGGCTTGTGCGGGTGCGGTTCGAGCTCCGCCACGAACCGTTGCACTACCCAGGCCGACCCGCGGCGCCGAAGCTCGACCCACCGCAGCCCCGTCACGCGCTTCACCGTCCGATAACAGGTCGCCGGGTCCTTACGGGCACGGAAGGCGAGTTGGCAGAGCGAGCACCCGGTTCCCTCGGCGCGGTCCAGCCAGGCCAGGACACTCGCCCAGGCGGCGAGGTCGTGCAGCGGCGGGAGACCCTCTCGTTTCAGGAAGCGGGCGAGCTCGAAGCGATTGTGCAGGCCGAGGTGTGGTGCAACCTGCGCCGCCGTACCGATGGAGCCACCACTCAGGAGCACCGCCTCGACCACCGCGCGGGACCGGAGCGACAGATCAGGACGAGTGGAGCGAACGTTCCGCACGACCGGATACAGATCCACAGCCACCAGAACAAATAGGGTACTAGGGAATTCTGAATCAAACTGGTGTAGGCCACAAGAGCGACGCGCGGTCCGCTCAAAAGGTCATATCCACGAGCCGCGAGACAGTCGATCTTGTGACGCCTCCCGTTCGAGGGTTGATCGTATGGTTCGTTCCCCGCTACGTGTGACGCTCGTAGCCGCTCTGGGGGTCGCCTTGCCGCCGGGACGACGTGTCGAGCTGCAGCAAGCGAGCCCGCAGCGTCTCCAATTGGTGATCGAGCGCTCCACTCTGCGCATCGGGGAGACAACCGGGCTCCGAGTCGAGTTCTTGGATCGCGCCTATCACGTCGTACCCAACGACCAGGACCGCGTCGTGTCATTCGAAGAGTTGTCGTCCGATCCTGGTCCGAAGGGGGCCGCAGTGATCTCACCGGCCTCTCTTACCGTCCCTCGGGGAGCGACTGGCGCGACAGCCACGCTCCAAGCGAGAGCTCTAGGACGCCTGTTCATCCAAGCCACGTCGCCGGGACTCGTCCCGGCCCGGGCTCTAGCCATTATCGCGCCGCAGCCCGCCTTGTTGCTCACGCCGTTGCTCCGGTTCGCTGCTGATGTGCAGAACGACGTGATAGAGCTCACCCCGCACGACGCGCAGCGGATCCCCGCGAATGGTACGTCCCGTGCACAGCTCTGGGTATTACTGCATCGCGTTCTAGGGCCGGGCGAGCGGCTTCACGTTCTCGTGCAGAGCTTTCCCGGAGTTACCGTGCGATATGCTGGTGCGGAGAGGAGGGGTGTGGCGGAGGTTGTGATCGACGAGCAGAGGGCGCTGTCTGACGGGATTGAGATCTCTTCGAGCGTGCGGGGGACTGTGCATGTTGTCGCGAACATTCTGCCCAATGGTCCGAGAGACGCGGTGGATGTGGAGTTCGACCGTCCTCGCCCCACTCGCGTCCTATTCGACCGCAAGTGGGACACCATCCCCGCGTCGCAGCAGGAAGTGCCACTGACGCTCCGGCTCGTCGATCAGGATCGTATCCCAGTGGAGGCTCTCGAGCGATCGTGGCGGATTGGCTTGAGTTCGCCGACCGATCCGGATCTCGCGACGTTCGATCCCGATACGGTTGAACTGCAACCCGCCCGAGCGGTCGGCCACGCTGTGCTGCGGCTCGCGAGTGCTCCGGCTTCGAAGGATGTGAAAGTCCTCGCTAAGGATGTCGGTGCGGTATTGGAACCGGACGAGAGTACTCTGACGCTCGTCGGTTGGAAATCTGAGACGTCATGGATCCTCATTGTCGTAGCCGGCCTGGGTGGTGCGTTGGGGGGGTTGGCTCGCGACGTGTACCGGCGACAGACTCATCAAGTCCTGCCACACTGGGCGGCCGGTTACATCCACCTCGGGCTCGTGGGCAACGTCCTGTTCAGCTTCCTATTCGGGTACGTTCTGTACCAGGCTGCGGCGTTCGGCTTCGTCGCGCTGTCCGGTCAAGCCTCCGTGCTCATCGGGACGCGGACGGCGGCATTCTTCTTCGGCGTGCTAGGAGGGGTCGGCGGCATCGCGGTCCTCGATCGCCTGTTGGATCGGGTCTTTCCCGGACGCAAGACGGGCGAGCGCCCACGAGCCATTGCACATTGAGGTGGAACGCGTCTGGCCGTCGCCGCGTACCATTCGGAGGCGCGAAAGAGAGCTGACATGCCACACGTAGCCTGGCGGGGCCTCTTCCTGGCAGGCGTCGTTGCGAGCTGTGGGCCGACGATCTCGACCTTCAGCCCGATCGCGTACGAGCAGGCCACGTCGCTCAAGGTCGACGCGCTGGCGATCATGGATAGAGCCATCGAGCCCTACGCCGACCACCGCGCCGAGACGGAATCCCTGACGGTCCGGCTCGCCAAGGCCTACGAGTTCGCGAAGGGACGCCCGAGCAACGACATCTCGACGCGGCAATGGCGCATCCTCATCGACGCCGAGCGCAACCTGCTCGGCGGGTTCCTGGCGCGCTGGAAAAAAGAATCCAAGCTCTCCACGACGTTCGTCACCGAAGCGAAGGGGCTCGTCTCCGACGCCTTCGACACGATCATCGGGTTGGAGAGCGGAAAGATCAAACCAGAGCAGGTACCGTGATGGCGCGATTCGAGCAGTTTCTCAAGGCGCTCAGGGACGGCTTGAAGGCGCTGGTCGCCGACACGATCCAGGACTTCAGCCAGGCTGCGACCAAGGACGGTCAGGCGTTTCTCAAGAAGGCCCGCGCGGACCTCGAGCGCTGGACCAAGGCGCTAGCGCGGGGACAGCTCTCGAAGGCCGACTTCGAGTGGCTCGTGCAAGGAAAGAAAGACCTCGCGGAGATGGAGGCGTTGAAGCAGGCGGGCCTGGGGCTCGTGCGCGTCGATCAGTTCCGCTCGTCGCTCATCGATCTCGTTGTCGGCACCGCGTTCAAGGTTTTCTTGTGATGGAGGAGGTCCCAATGCGCAAGCTCACGCTCGTCGTCGCGGCGCTGGTCCTGGTCGTCCCGGCCGCAAACGCCCAGCAAGTCGGCATCCTCACGCGGAACGCGACGCTGCGGAGCGGCCCTTCGAGCGCGTCGGAGAAGTTGGGCGCGCTCGAGGCTGGCGAGGCAGTGACGCTGTTCGACAACGGTCGGCGGGCCGGCTACCTGCGGGTGCGTACCCAGACCGAAGACGTGGGCTGGGTGTGGGAGCGCTTCGTGCGCCTGGTCGATCCGACCGAGCTGCACCAGCCCACGGTGCCGCACACCTTCCAGCCCGCCCCCACGGGCGTGCCGGTGGCGCAGGGGGATTTCGACGGCTGTCCGGATTCGGGCAACGCGAAGCCGCACCACGTCAGCATTCTGAACCGCTTCAAGAACCGGGGCGCGGATCCCCAGGATGCGGACATCGACAGCGGCGTCACGCTGGCCGCGATGCTCGCGCCCAGCCCCGACGACGCGCCTCGCTTTGACGCGACGAAAGCCGCTGAGATGACGGCCTACGTGTTCCGCGTGATTCCGGGCGGACGGAGTGAGACGAGCAACTGCAAGTTGGGGGACCCGGTCCATCGCGACAGCCACATAGAGCTGACATTGGGCCCGAGCGACACCACCGCGATCCGGCGGGTCATCGTCGAGGTGACGCCGCGTTGGCGTGCCGCCCTGCGCGACCAGGGGATCGATTGGTCCACCGCGACGCTCCAGCAGACCGTCGAGGGCCACTGGGTCAGAGTGCGGGGTTGGCTCATGTTCGACGCCGAGCACAAGACGCAGGCGGAGAACACGCATCAGGGGGGCGACCGGAACTGGCGGGCCACGGCCTGGGAGATCCACCCGGTCACCGCGATGACGATCATCCCCCAACCGTGATCCATGGCGAAGAACATCGTCATCTGCTGCGACGGTACGGGGAACCAGTTCGGGGAGCAGAACTCCAACGTCGTGAAGCTCTACAAGGCCCTGATCGCGGACGCCGCTCAAGTTGCCTACTACCACCCTGGCCTCGGCACGATCGGTGCGCGCAACGCACTCACCGGTCTCGCCAAATGGTGGACTCGCGTCCTGGGACTGGCGTTCGGCTACGGCATCTCGGACAATCTCGCGGACGCGTACCAGTTCCTGATGCGCGAATTCGCGTCGGGCGATTCCGTGTATGTGTTTGGCTTCAGCCGCGGCGCGTACACCGCGCGGGCGCTGTGCGGCATGCTGCACGTCGTCGGGTTGCTGACGGAGGGCAACGAGGCCTTGATCCCGTACGCCATCCGCATGATCAAGCGCAAGCGGATCGACTTTCAGGTCGCGGCGGACTTCAAGCAGACCTTCTCACGCGACTGCAAGCCGCACTTCTTGGGTGTGTGGGACACTGTCAGTTCGGTGGGCTGGGTGTACGAGCCAGTGCAGTTCCCGTTCACGCGGGCGACGAAAAATCCCGACCTCAACATCGTTCGACACGCGATCTCCATCGATGAGCGCCGCGCGTTCTTTCGCCAAAACTCGTTCGGTGCCCCCCATGACGATCGTCAGGATGTGAGCGAAGTCTGGTTCGCGGGGGTGCATTCTGATGTGGGTGGCAGCTACCCGGAATCGGAGAGCCAGCTGTCGCAGGTAACCTTGCGCTGGATGTTATGCGAAGCGGAGCGTTCCGGTCTTCGGGTCGACCCGCAGCGCAAGGTCGACGTTCTGGGGGCCAAGCCGCCCTACGTGGCCCCCGACGGCTTGACGAAGAATCAGCACGTGTCGCTTCACGGCTGGTGGTGGATCGCGGAGCTCTGGCCGAAGGTCGTTCACGTCCAGGTCACGCCGGGCGTCTGGCGCAGCTCGATTCGCGTTAACCTCGGTCGGCGGCGGCTCATTCCGCTCGACTCCCTCGTCCACGAGGCGGTGGAGCAACGCCTGGTGAGGCCAGACCTTCGGTATCGGCCCAGCAATTTGCCGCGGCAGCGCCGTAGGATCGCAGACCGCTGCCCGCCCTGAGCGGCCCCTGACTGCATTGATCCCGTGCCCAGGCCCGGGTTCGCGGAAATCCGAGGGGTCTCAACCGCGCTACTTCCGCTCGGGAGGACCTTCCTCGTGCCGTGGCTGCTGCGTGGCGATGTACGTGACGGCATCCCATGCGTTGTGAATGCCGATGAATAGGAGCAGCAGCGCGGTCGTTCCAATGATCAAGAGAAAGTGTGGGGGATCGCGCCGGAGCAGGAGCGCCGCCACCAGCAGCGCCACATAGGCGATGAACGGAAAGGTGCAGTGCCACAGCCAGTCCTCGAGCACCGGTGCGTAGCCCTTCTGCTCGCGCGTTCGCCTGATGACGATGAGCATGTACACGATTCCCGCCACGCCCGAGGCGGAGAGGGCGAGCCCGGCGCTCGAGACGGCCCGCCAGGGCACGCTCAGGATCGCCGAGATGAGCAGGACGGCACAGAAGTGGACAATGGTGGGCGTCCCGAAGGCGCCAACCGTGGGACTACGCATCGAGCGCGCTTCGGCGCCCAGAGTGACCACCACGAATTGCAGACCCGTCAGCGCCGCCGCTGACGAGCCGATGATGACGTAGAAGTTTTCCCAGGCGCTGAACGGCAACAGCGCGGTTGGCTCCACGATGGGTCTCCCCTTGCGGTGGTAAGAGCTACTTACGCCGTGACACTCTTACGGGGCCTCGTCCGTCCCTTCGCCCAGCTGCTCCATGGCGAGCCGCAACCGCGCGACCGCCGTCTCAAGCAGCCACCGGTCCACATCAAGGAGTGCGCCGTGTTCCACGGCGAAGGTCAGCAGGCTGAGCGCCGCATGGATCTGGTCGCTGGCGGTTTCCAGCTCTACGCGGCGCTCGAGCCCGGTGCGGCGCTGGCCGCCCTTGCGACGCTCGACCTCAACGGGCGCCTGTTCGCTCCGGCGATCGGCACCGCTGCGCCGATCAGATTTCTCTCGACGATTCTTACGTTCGGTGGCCATGGGCACCGAATCTGCAACGTGCGCCACGGGCGCGCGAGCGGGGGTCACGATTGTGCAGCCGGTGGCCCGCCCCCATCTTCAAAGTGTCATGATCGCACGCGAGCACCATAGGGTCGACCGGCGGCTCCTGCCGCCCCGCCGCAGTGACAGCGAGCGTCGCGTGGGCGAACGCCGTCTGGAAGTCATCTCGCTCGACGAGGAGCGGCGCAGCCAGCTCGGGAGACGCCGCGCCACCGATCGGCGGCAGCCGACCAGCCGACGCCAGCCGGAAGCGCGCGGCGAGAAGGTCGTCGTGCTCGTGGTGAGCGACCAGGAAGACGAAGCACGGCGCGTGCGCGACCTCCTGGCCGGCGCCGATCCGGACGGATTCGCCGTGGCCGCCACGGCGCCGCAGGCGTCGCTCGGCCGGCTCGCGCGGGGCGGAATCGACGTCGTGCTCCTGGCCATGTCACTCTCCGCCCGCCGCGGCTTCGCGACCTTCACGGAGCTCCGGGCGCTGGCGCCCGCTGTCCCGTTCCTCTTTCTCTCGGACGCGGAGGATGAGCGCAACGGCCTCGAAGCCGTGCGCGCCGGGGCGCAAGACTTCCTCGTGAAGAGTGAGGTCGACGGGCCGGTCCTGGCGCACGCCCTCCGGCTCGCCATCGAGCGGAACCGCCTCCATGCCGCGCTCTTGGACCTCGCCCTCGTGGACGATTTGACGGGCTTGTACAACCGGCGTGGGTTCCTGACACTGGCGACCCGGGACCTCCGCCTCGCGCGCCGCGGCAATGAAACGCTGCTCGTGGCGTTCGCCGACCTGGACGACCTGAAGGGCGTGAACGACGCCGCCGGGCACGCGGTGGGCGATCGCGCGCTGCGCGACACCGCCGCCCTCCTGCGGCAGACGTTCCGCGACTCGGACCTGGTGGCTCGGATCGGCGGCGACGAATATGCCGTCCTGGTGCGCAACGCGGGGACCGAAAGCGCCGACGTGCTCGCCGAGCGGCTGAAGCGACAGGTACGCGACTTCAACCGCCGCGCGGGACGACCCTACCAGCTCTCGATCAGCCTCGGCTTCGCGGCGCACAAGGCGAGCACCCTCGGCTCGGTGGTCGGCCTGCTGGACCGCGCCGACCGCGCGCTCTACCGGGACAAGCGGCGCAAGCGCGACGCCGGCTGACCGGGAAACCCCCCGACCCCCATGGCAGTCAAGCGCAAACCTCGTCGCACCGATCCCCACCGCGCGCTGCGCGACCACCTCGTCGAGCTGCTCGAGGGGGGTCATGCCCACGTCACCTTCGAGGACGCGATCGCCGACTGGCCACCCCAGCTCCGGGGAGCAAAACCCGCCGGCCAACCCTTCACTCCCTGGCGCCTGCTCGAGCACATCCGCATCTCACAGTGGGATATCCTCGAGTTCACGAAGAGCGCGAAGCACGCTTCACCGGAGTGGCCGGCGGGCTACTGGCCCGTGAGTGACGCGCCGCTCGATGCCGCCGCGTGGGACAAAAGCGTCGCCCAGGTGGAGCGCGATCTCCGCGCGATGCAGCGACTCGTGCGCGACCCGGGAACCGACCTCTTCGCGCGCATCCCGCACGGCACCGGACAAACAGCGTTGCGCGAAGCGCTCGTCCTCGCCGACCACAATTCCTATCACCTGGGACAGCTCGTGCTGCTCAGACGCCTGCTCGGCGCGTGGAAGACGGACTAGGGATGGTGGCGACCCGGTTCCCGAGCCCGATCGGCGAGCTCGTCATCACTGCGTCCGACTCCGGGCTCACGGGTGTGTGGTTTCCGGGCAAAGGGGAGGTCGCGGCCGCTCCGCCGGACGACGGGCGCGGGCCGGCGAGTGCCGTGCTCGCCCGGACCTGCGAGCAGCTCGCCCAGTACTTCGCGAGGACCCGTACGACGTTCGACCTTCCACTGGATGCACCCGGCTCGGCGTTTCAGCGACGCGTATGGGAGGCCCTGCGCACCATCCCGTATGGGACGACGCTGAGCTACAGCGAGCTGGCGCGCCGCTTGGGTGACCTGCGGGCCACCCGCGCCGTCGGCGCAGCCAATGGCCGGAACCCCATCCCCATCATCGTCCCCTGCCACCGGGTGGTCGGGGCGAACGGGGCGCTCACGGGGTTCGGCGGCGGCCTGGACCGCAAGCGCTGGCTGCTCGAGCACGAAGGGGCGCTGATGATGCTGGGAGCTTAGGCGATGACCTCGTTCAACCTCCCGGTCCGGACGTCGTAGATGAACCCGCGTACCGGGATGTCGCTCGGCACCCAGGGATGCGACCGCACTTTCTGGATCTGCTGTCGCACGTTCTCCTCCAGGTCGCGGAACGCGTGGAAGTGGACCGGGGTGACCGCCGTCGTGTCCGATTGCGCGCGCAGCTTCGCGAGCAGCTCCTCCTCCTTGAAGGTGAGCATCCCGCAGTCGGTGTGATTGACGATCATCCACTCCTCGGTGCCGAGCAGGTAGTGCGAGATCAGGAGCGAGCGGATCGCGTCTTCCGTCACGATGCCGCCCGCGTTGCGGATGATGTGGGCGTCTCCCGTCTTCAATCCCAGCGCCGGCTCGATCGTCAGGCGCGCGTCCATGCAGGCGACGATCGCAAGTTTCTTGGCGGGGGGCATGGGTAGATGGCCCAGCCCAAAGTCTTGGGCAAACCACCGGTTCGCCTGCTGCACGTCATCGATGACGCTCATACGACCTCCTCCATTGCTGGCCATCGGCCGGCGCGTGTCAGTAAACTGACGTCGCTCTGCCGCTTCAGCGGTACGTGCCGAGCCGCGGCTTCAGCCGCGAATCACGGACCATGGGATGCCGCCTCCCGGTCGAACGCCGCCTGGATCTGCCGCGCCGGGTCGAGCGGGGCGTCCGTCAGATTCGTGAGGATGGCCACGACTACGTGGGAATCGCGATCCAGGCCGAACACCGCCGTCCCGCCTACCGCGCCGCCCCCGTGGAACGCCCAGCGGTGGCCCAAGCTGTCGGTCGTCACGAAGAACCCGATCCCGTACCCCGTCGCCTCGCCCGCGCTGGTGCGCTGCGACGTGAACAACAGGTCCAGCGTTTCGGGCTTCAAGAACCCCGGCTCGAGCAGCGCCGACCCGAATTTCACCAGATCCTCGGCCGTCGACACGAACCCACCTCCCGCCCACTTGTAGCTGTTGTCCACCGCGGGCGCGATGCGGTAGCTTCCGCCGCTGTCGCGATCGTAGGGTTGGGTGCGGCCCGGAATGAGGCTGTCGGTGCGGTCGGGCGCCGTGTGGGCCAGGCCGAGCGGGCGAAACACATGGGCTGACATGTAGTGCAGGAAGTCGTCCCCCGACGCGCCCTCCACCACCGCGGAGATGAGATTCCAGGCATAGCTCGAGTAGGAGAACCGCGTGCCGGGCGGGAATAGGAGGGAGTCGTCCTGGAAGATCGTCAGCCCGTCGAGCACCGTGGCGAAGCGACGGTTCAAGAAGAACTCTCGCTCTTTGTAATGCCTGATGCCGGCGAGATGACCGGCGAGCTGGCGGGTGGTGATGGGGTAGCCCTTGTCCGGGAACGACGGCACGTAGCGTTGCGCCGGCGCGTCGAGATCGAGCTTGCCCTGCTGGTACAACAGGGCGACGGCGGCGGCCGTGAGCGGCTTCGATACGCTCCCGATGCGGAACTGCGTCTCGCGCGTGACGGGTCGCTTCCGCTCGGCGTCGGCGTACCCGAAGCCCTCCGACCACACCAGCTTCCCATTCACCGCCACGGCCACCTGCACGCCGGGGATCCGGGTCGCGAGCCGCTCGCACATGAGCGTGCGCTCCTGCGCCACGATGGCCGCGTACTCCGCAGGAACGCTCCCCGAGCGCCGGGAAATGCACGGCGTCCCCTGTGCGGCGAGAGTCGTGGGGATGAGGAAACCGGCAAGGCCAATGCGGCAAAGCATCTGCCTCAAAGTTCTCATGAACTTCTGGGCCGGCGCAATGACTCACCGAAGGGGATAGGTTTCGTTTTATGGAGCGGGTGCCGGAAGCCCTGTCGGCCGCCTTCGGCGACCGCTACACGATCGACCGTGTGCTGGGCCGCGGCGGGATGGCGACCGTGTACGTCGCCCAGGACCTCCGGCACAAGCGCCAGGTCGCGATCAAGGTGCTACGGCCCGACGTCGCGGCCGCGATCGGCGCCGAGCGATTTCTGCGAGAGATCGCGATCGCCGCACGGCTCACCCACCCCCACGTGCTCCCGCTCATCGACTCCGGCCGGGCGGCGGGATTCCTCTATTACGTGATGCCGTATGTTCGCGGGGAAACGCTGCGGCAGCGCCTGGTGCGTGAGCAGCGGTTGCCGCTCAAGGACGCGCTGGCCATGGCGCGGGAGTTGGGGGCGGGGCTCGACTACGCGCACCGCGAGGGGTTCGTCCACCGGGACGTAAAGCCCGAGAACGTGCTCCTTGCCGACGGGCATGCGGTGCTCGCCGACTTCGGGATCGCGCGCGCCATCTTCCAGGCCGGCGGGGAGCACGTCACCGAAGTCGGGCTCGCGATCGGGACGCCCGAGTATATGAGCCCCGAGCAGGCCGCGGGCGATCGCGAGCTGGACGGGCGGTGCGACGTGTACGCGCTCGCCTGCGTCATTTACGAGATGCTGGCCGGAGCGCCCCCGTTTTCGGGAGACAGCGCCCGGGCCATCGTCGCGAAGCACCTGAGCGAGCCGCCGACACCGCTTCGTGCCCGCCGTCCCGACGCGCCGGCTGCCGTCGAGCAGGCGCTCGCCCGGGCGCTCGCCAAGGATCCGGCCGACCGCTTCGCGACCATCGCCGAGTTCACGACAGCGTTGGAGGAGACGCGGCCCGGGGCCGTACCGTCGCTCGTCGGCAAGACGCGCTCCATCGCGGTGCTGCCGTTCGTCAACGCCAGCGCCGATCCCGACAATGAATACCTGAGCGACGGCATCAGCGACGAGCTGATCAACGCGCTCACCAAGGTCGAAGGGCTGCGCATCGCGTCCCGCACCTCGGTCTTCGCGCTGAAGGGGAAGCCGCAGGATATTCGCGCCATCGGCGCGCTGCTCGGCGTGTCGGTCGTGCTCGAGGGGACCGTGCGGAAGTCGGGCGACCGGCTGCGCATCACCGTGCAACTCAGCGCCGCCGAGGACGGGCGCAACCTCTGGTCGGAGCGCTACGATCGCAAACTCGACGACGTGTTCGTCGTTCAAGACGAGATCGCCCGCACGATCGTGAGCACGCTGCGCACCACGTTCCTGGCCGACATCGCGGATCCCACGCCCCAGCGCTACACGCACAACCTCCAGGCCTACTCGCTCTATCTGAAGGGCCGCTACTGTTGGAACAAGCGCAGCCAGGAGGGCGTGCTGGAGGCGATTTCCTTCTTCAAGCAGGCGATCGACCTCGATTCCGGATACGCGCTCGCGTACTCCGGGCTCTCGGACTCGTACGCGCTCCAGGTGGACTATCGCAGCGTGCCCGTCACCGAGGGGTACCGGCTCGCGCGAGAGTACGCCCTCAAGGCGCTCGACCTGGACGACACCCTGCCCGAAGCGCACACGTCGCTCGCCTGGGTGCTGCACGTATACGATTGGGATTGGCCGGGCGCGATGCGCGAGTACGCCCGAGCCCTGGAGCTGAATCCGGGTTTTGCCACGGCGCATCACTGGTACTCCTTCGTCCTGCTCGTGAGTGGGCAGGCGGAGCGGGCGATGATGGAAGCGCTGACGGCGCTCGAGCTCGACCCATCGTCGCTCTCGGTCCGGCGTGGCGTGGGCTGGCTGAGCTACTACACCCGTCGCTACGAGCAGGCGCTGTACCATCTGCGGCGCGCCATCGCCGTGAACCCCACGTCGGAGGACAACTATCGGGTGATGGGCCTGGTGCTGACGCAACAGGGCGCCTACGTCGAGGCGGAGCGCGCGTTCCGTGAGGCGATCACCCTCTCACCTGACCTCTCGTACGCCACGGCGGGCGTGGCCCATGTGCTGGCCCTGAGCGGGCGGCGTCGCGAGGCGGAGGCCATCGTCGCCGAGCTCGAAGCCCGCGCGCGCGAACGCTACGTGACACCGGTCGCGTTCTGCATCGCGCACCTCGGCTTGGGGAACGTGGATCAGGTATTCCACTGGCTCGACCGCGCGTACGAGGACCGGCGGGGCTGGCTGACCTACATGAAGGTCGACCCGATCTTCGACCCCGTGAAAGACGACCCGCGGTACGAGGCGTTCTTGAAACGGATGAGCTTGTAGAATTGGGCGAAGTGTAGGGGCGCAGCATGCTGCGCCCCTACGGGTCTGCCAAGGAGATGCGCATGGACTTCTCAGTCGACGCGGCAGTCGAAGTCCTGACCCGAACGCCGGGCACGCTCCAGGCCATGCTGAGCGGGCTCCCCTCTCCGTGGACGAGCGGGACCGAGGGCCCCGACACGTGGAGTCCCCAGGACGTGGTGGGGCACCTGATTCACGGCGAGGAGACCGACTGGATCCCGCGCGCGAAGATCATCCTCACCATGGGGGAATCGCAGGCGTTCGAGCCGTTCGACCGCTTCGCGCAGGCCCGGCGATTCGCCGGCTGGTCGCTCGAGCGACTCCTGGATCGATTTGGCGAGTTGCGCGCCGAAGGTGTCGCGACCTTGCAGGGCTGGCATCTGACCCGGGAGCAGCTGGCGCTGCGCGGCCGGCATCCCGAGCTGGGCCACGTGACGCTCTCGCAGCTGCTCGCGGCGTGGGTGGTCCACGACCTCGGCCACATCGCCCAGATCTCGCGCGTGATGGCGAAGCAGTACACGGCGGCCGTAGGGCCCTGGAAGGCTTATCTCCCGGTGCTCACGCGCTAGAAGGTTGACACCGCAGCCCTGTGGTGCGAGCCTACCACCGACCGTCGAGCCCTTCATGCGCCCTGTCAGCCGAACCGTCATCCAGACCCTCCCCGCGTCGATCGAGCGGGTCTTCGCCCTGCTCACCGACCCGAGTCGCATGGCCCAGTGGCTCCCCGGATGCGGCGGAACCCAGAGCGACAAGCCGCTCAGGAAGGGCGTGCGGTTCAAGGTGCGGTTCGGTGAGCGCACCACCGAATTCGAGGTCGTGGACTTCACTCCGCCGACGACCTTCGGCTGGGTGGAGCGCGGTGAGCGGAACGGCTGGAAGACGTTCTTCCGGCTCGACCCGTCGGCCGAATCGACCGCCGTGACGGTGCGGGACGTGTGGGCCCCGCGGTCTATCATCGCGTGGCTGCGCGGCCGGTTGTTCGAGAAGCGCCGCGTCGACAGCCAGCTCGAGGCGATCCTCTCGAACGTCCGGAAGCTGCTCGCGCCTTGAAGCGGGCCGCCGCCGCCCTCGGCTGGCTGCTCGTCGTCTGTCCGGTCCGGGCGCAGACGCTGGAGCTGCGCTTCTTCGATGTGGGCCAGGGCGATGCGGCGCTCATCGTCGCACCTGAGGGGAAGAGCGTCCTGGTCGATGCCGGCCCCGGCGCGTGGCCCGTCGTCCCCTACCTGCAGTCGCATCACTACGACACGCTCGATCTGATCGTCGCGTCCCACAATCACCCGATCACATCGGCGGGATGGCGGACGTGCTCGCCTCGCGGGTGGTGCGCGCCTACCTCGACAACGGCATTCCCCATACCACCGCCACGTACCAACGCACGCTGCGCGCAGGTGGAAGCGAGTGGGCGCAATACCTCCGCGCTGGGCTCCGCGCGTCTGAGAGTTCTGGTGCCGCCCTCTCGGCCGGTCGATCAGAACAACGGGTCGGTGGGGATCCTGCTCGAGTACGGGGCGCTGATCATCGAAGCCAAGCGCGACGGCAGCTATATCGTGCTCAACGAATACTCCAGGCCTGCGCGAGACCATGAGTGAGTGAATGAGCGAGCGGCACGCGTTCTACTCGGTCGATCGCCTCGAGCGGGCGGTGGCGGTACTGGTCGGAGACGACGGCGTCGGGCTCGATGTGCTCAAGAAGACCCTGCCGGTGAAAGTGCGCGAGGGCGTGGTGCTGCGGGTGCGGCTCGACGCCGACGGCAGGCCCGACTGGTCGAGCGCCGCCATCGATGACGCCGAGCGGGAGCACCGCCTGCAGGAGGCCCGCGACCGCCTCGAGCGGCTGCGCGCCACCGATCCGGGCG
>WNEY01001481.1_pt1 | contig 25259 bp, 28 predicted proteins | sample 5400531 | NCBI WGS metagenome assembly WNEY01 (sample SAMN13153338, study PRJNA577476) | soil metagenome | isolation source: 200 cm saprolite under Douglas fir tree site 1 | place: USA:California | collected 2015-04-18
CCGGCGGGCTCTCCACCTGCGGATTCACGATGAGCCTTCTCTCGTCCCATGGCCGTCCCGATGCTGACCGACCACGGCGACACGCCGATGCTCGCGTCGTGGGCCATGGGGGTGCTCGGGGCGAGCAGCGGCGTCTTCACGCTCCTCCTGGGCGCGCTGGGCGACCGCGTCGGCTGCCGGCCCGTGCTGGCGTGGATCTACGGCGGTCGCGCGCTCGTGATCCTGGGGCTCTTCATGATCCGCCAGACGCCGCTGGCGCTGTTCGCTATCGCCGCCGTCGGGGGGGTTACCATGGGCGGCACGTTCGCGATGACGTCGGCGCTCACCGCCACCATCTACGGCCGGTTCTCGGTGGGCTCGGTCTTCGGCACGATGTTCCTCGTTCACCAGACCGGGGCCGCGCTCGGATCGTGGCTGGGTGGCGCGCTCTTCGAGGCCACCGGCGGCTACGGCGCCGCCTTCGCCGTCGCGTCGGGCGCGCTGGTGGTGGCGGCGATCGTCACGATGACGCTCGACGAGCGCGCTCGCTGCGTGGCGCCGCAACTGAGTCCGATCGCGGGAGGCGCGTGATCATGCCGACGACGAAGCTGATCGTCACCGGCTGAGGAGACCACCATGGGCTATACGACGCTGTTGCTGGAGCGCGCGGGCTTCATCGCCACCATCACCCTCAACCGGCCGGAGGCCCGCAACGCCCTCGACCTGGTCATGCGGCGTGAGCTGCTGGCCGCGCTCGACGAGGTGGAGGCGGATCCTCAGGCTCGCGTGCTGGTCCTCACCGGCGCCGGCGGCCACTTCTGCGCCGGCGGCGACGTGAAGACGATGCGCACGCGGCGCCAGACCGCCGCCGAGGGCCGCCAGCGGGTGGAGTCACTCAACCGGATGGTCCTGCGCCTCGTGGATTTCCCGCGACCGACCATCGCCCAGGTCGACGGCTTCGCCGTCGGGGCCGGCTGCAATCTCGCCCTCTGCTGCGACCTCATCGTGGCGGCCGACCGCGCGCGCTTCGGCGAAGTCTTCGGCAAGATCGGGCTCGTCCCGGACGGCGGCGGCACCTGGTTGCTCTCGCGGGTCGTCGGCCTGGCCCGGGCCAAGGAGCTGATCTTCACCGCCGACATCGTCGACGCCACCGAGGCTCAGCGCATCGGGCTCGTCAATCGCGTGGTCCCGGCCGCGGATCTTCCGGCCGAGACGCGGCGGATTGCCGAGCGCATCGCCGCCGGTCCGCCGCTGGCGCTCCGTCTGGCCAAGCAGATGGTGAATCGCGCCGCGACGTCCGACCTCGCCGGCGCGCTCGACGCCGAGGCCGGCGCCCAGGCCATCGCCATTACCAGCGAGGATCACCAGGAAGGGCTCGCCGCGTTCTTCGAGAAGCGCGCGCCGCGCTTTACCGGCTCTTAGTTCGTCGGGCGAGGCTCGGACGGCTCGGACATCGTCTGAGGGATGGCCGGCGGGAGCGCTGATCCAGGAGCGGGCGGCGTCGGCGTCGCCGACGGCTGACGGGGCGAGCGCCGGAACGTGTCTTCGAGCTCCGGCGTCGAGCGCCGGATTTCCTCGGTGATGCGGGCGGCGTCGAGCGCGGTGCCGATGACCCGCGGCGTGACGAGGATCAACAACTCGGTTTTCTCGACGGTCCGCACTTTGGCGCCGAAGAGGTAGCCGAGGATCGGGATGTCCTTGAGGAAGGGGATGCCGCGGTCCTGGGTCGTCACCGAGTCACGGATCAACCCGCCGAGCGCCAGCGTCTGATTGTTCATGAGGACCACGGACGTTTCCGCTTCGCGCTTGATGATCTGGGGCGAGCCGGTGGGCGGTTGGGCGGGGCCGATCGCGTTGACCTCCTGCTTGATGTCGAGGGCCACCGTGCCGTGCTCGCCGATGCGCGGGGTCACGGTGAGGACCACGCCCGCGTCGCGGTACTCGACGGACTGCGTGCCGACGATCGCCTGCGTGTTCGTCGTCCCCGTCGTGGCCTGCGTCGTCCCGCCGATGGGCACCTGCTGACTGGTGACGATCGGGACGGAGGCCGAGACGTTGATGACGGCCTTCTTGTTCTCCGACGTCAGCACGTGCGGGTTCGACAGGACGTTGACGAGGTTGAGCGAGGCCAGCGAGTTGAGCAGCAGCATGAACTTGTCGGTGGCGAAGGTGAACGCGGTGAGCCCCGGGGCCGCCGCCAGCGCCGAACCCTCGGCGATCGGCAGGATCCGGCTGAGCGGCGCGATGGTGGTCGGCGAGGCTGTCCCGATGCTCTGGGAGGCGAAGTTGAAGCGGCCCGACTTGACCGCCCAGTCCACGCCGAGTCGCAGGTCGTCGGTGAGCGTGATCTCTGCGACCAGCACCTCGACGAGGACCTGGCGCGGCTGGCGGTCGAGCTGCTTGATCGTGGTCTCGATCTCCGGCCAGTTGCGCGGGAACGTGGTCACGATGACGGCATTGGTGACCTCATCGGCGATGAAGCGCACCTGGCCCTCGATCGCGCCCAGCTCGCCGATGGTGCCGATGGCGGCGGGGGTGAGGAACTGCCCGGACGACGTCGGCGGCGGCGGCGCGGGCACGCTGGGCCGCCCCCCCGTCGTCGAAGGTGTCGCGCCGGCGGGGCCCGTCGTCGGCACCGTCTCCCGCCCGCCGTAGATGGCGTTGAGCGTGGACGCCAGGTCTTTGGACTTGGCGTTTTCGGCGTAGTAGATGAAGACGCGCCGGCCCCCATAGATGTTGACGTCGAGCTGGGTGATCAGGCGCCGCACGGTCTCCAGCTCGTGCTTGCGCGCGTGCACGATCAGCGAGTTCGAGCGACGCTCAGCGACGATCAGGGGCGCCCGGTCGGCGCCCGTCGTCTCCGTCCCCTGAGGACGCACCGCGGCGGGAGCGCCTGGGGTCCCCGGAGGCGTCGGTATCGGCGGCGTCGGGGCCACCGGCACTCCGGGCGTGCCGGCGGTGGCGGTGCGGCGCAGGCGACCGCTGGCGAAGAGCTGGTTGAGGATCGTGGCCAGATCGGCGGCGTCGGCATAACGGATCTGGATGATCTGCAGCTCGTCGAGCGCGATCTCCACGTCGACCATGCGGATGATGTCGAGCAGCCGCCGCACGTTGTTGGCGGCGTCCGTCACCATGAGCACGTTGGTCTCACGGTGGGCGACGAGGTTGCCGCGTTGCGAGACGAGCGGGCGCAGCAGCGTGGCCAGGTCGGCGACCGACGAGAAGCGCACGGGCACGATCTGCGTGATGACCTCGTCGGCTGTGCGGTTGGGATCGGGCTCGACCCCCACGATGGTCGGCACCGCGCGCTCGCGCGCGCCTTCGATGCGGACGATCTTGTAGAGGTTCCCGCTCTTCACCGCGGTGAACCCGTGGACTTCGAGGATGGCCAGCAACACCCCGAAGACGTCTTCCTGCGGGATGCGTCCCGACGTCTGCACCGTCACCTTGCCGCGAACGTCGGGGGCCAGCACGTAGTTGAACCCGACGATCTCGCTCGCCGCGTGCACCACGGTCTCGATATCGGCGTTGTCGAAGTTGAGCACGACGAAACGTCCGCGTTGGGCGGGCGGGACCGGCGGCGCCGTCGGCGGCTGGGGCACCATCCTCGGTGGCGGCGTCTCCACGCGCGGCGGGATCGGTAGCGGCACTTCACGCGGCCCGATCGACGGCGTCGGAGCGGATGGCGGGGGTGGCGGCGTGGCCGGTGCGGGTGCCGGACCCGGCAGTGGCGCGCGGGCGACGGGTGGAAGCGGTCTCGTCGCCGGCGTCGCGCAAGCGGTGACGAACGACGCCAACGCGATGAGCGCGACGACGCGGTGGCCTAGACTGCGCTCAGCGGGTTGGCGCATCGGGTACCCCTGGTGGCACACGTCGGAGAAGGTTGGGGGGCAGCGGCCGACGACCCGGCTGCTGTCCCTGTTGATCCGGCTGCATGGGTGGTTGCAATTGAACACCGGGTGGTGACACGGCGCCGGGGAATGCCGGCTGCTGCTGAGTCGGGAACGGCGGACGCGGTGCTCCCGGAGTGGCCTCGGCCTGACCCGGCACCGGTGGCGCGACTGGACGCGGGCGGCTTGGATCGTGGAGCCTGACATCCACCTGGCCTTCGGGACGCGCCAGCACCACCCGATCTTCGCTGATCGACTGCAGCGTTCCCCCAGCGACGGCATCGCCGACCCGATAACCGGCCACGCGCTTCGTGATCGGATCTTCGAGGTACGCCACGGGAGCCCCGTCTCTGAGGATGACCCCATGGAGACTGGGCTTCGGGAACGCGGCCAACGCGTTCGAAGCGCCGCCGGCGGCCGTTTCGGAGCGGTCGGGACTGAAGAGATTACGGCTGGCAATGGTGCCGTAGGCTCCAGAGGATCCGTCGAGACTCGCCGGGCCGGCCGCCGCCGAGGTTGCCGGCATGCTGGCCGCCCGCCGGGCTGGCGCATCGCCACGGGGCGTGACGATCTGCCAGGCGATGTACGCGATCAACCCGACCGAGGCGGCGACCAGCAGAGCGTTGAGCGTGAGCAAGCGCCTGGACGTCACGTGCGGGTCTTTCCGGAGAGGATGAAGCCGGAGAGCGTGAGCGTGGCCAGCAGCTCTTTGGGCTGTGTGATGTTCACCACGCGAACTTTCAGATCCTGGACGGCGAGCAGCTTGGGCGCACGCTCGAGCCGCGCGAGCAGATCGAGGAGTTGACGGATCTCGCCCGACACCGCGATCTCGATGGGGATCTCGAGCAGATCGCCGCGCTCGACGGGAGGCAGGATGCGCTCACTGCGTACCTCGGTCGACGCCTCGGCCGCCATGCCTTTCAGCAGCTTCTGGAGCTCGGACGCCGCCACGGCCGGCGTCCCCGCGGCCAGGAAGCGCTCGCTCAGGCTCTCCAGTCGTTGGTTCGTCGCCTCCAGCTCGGCGGTGATGGCTGCCTTGCGCCCGACCAGGTCCTGACGGCGCGTGAGGACCTGCTCACGCACGGGAACGAGCTCGCCCGCCGTGCGATTGCGGTCGCGGATGGGTTGAACCATGCCTTCCCATACCAGCACGATGACGGCGATGCCCACGGCGGCACCGACCAGCGTGCGTTCGCGGCGCGAGAGATTGCCGATCATCGCGCGGGGCTCGCGGTTGGCGCCGCCGAGGGCGGACGCCGCGGCTGGGCGCCGGCGGGGATCGGTGGCGGCGTGCCGGACACGCCGGGCGATCCTTCCCACGACGCGCGGATCCTGAACTGCTCTTTGTCGCGGCCGCGCGTGACTGGGGACGAGAATTCCACGCGCTCGAGACGCGGCGAATTCTCGAGGAGCGGGATGAGAGCGGCGGCTGCCGACGCTTGGCCCGTGAGCTCCACGCCTTTCGTGTCGGCCGAGAGGAGGGTAAGCCACGCGTCGTTGGGCAACAGGTCCGTCAACTCGCGGAGCAGAGGCAGCGGTCGCACGCTGCCCGTTTCCAGCGTCTGGATGGTGGCCAGCAGCCGGCGGTTCCGCTCGAGATCCTGGAGCACGCGCTCCGTCGCCCGCACCTCGGGGTCGAGCTTCGCGATGCGGGTATTGAGCTCGGTCAGCCGGCGATCCTCTCGCCACCCGGGAGCCAGCAGGGCGCCTAGCGCCAGCAGAACGGTGGCGGCGGCGAACCCCGTCGTCACGAGCTGCGCGCGCGTGAAGTGCCGAGGGCGCAAGGCCGCGGGGAGCAGCTCGAGAGGGCGCGCGCGACCGGCCGCCACGGCCAGCGCCAGCTCGAGCACGCCACGCGGCGAGTCGGTCACGGTGGCGAGCATCCCGCGGGCGCGAGAGGTGTACGGCGGCTCGCTGACCGTCATGCCGCGTTCGGTGAGCGCAGCCGTGACCTCGGGTTGCGCATCGCCCGACACCCAGGCGGCGTCGCATCCGCGCCAGCGGATCAGTGTGAAGCTGCGCTGGACCTCGGCGACCACCGTGGCCGCGTCGGTGCCGGCGACGCTGCGGCTCAGCGCGATGGTGCCGCCGATGAGAGCGAGCAGCTCGCTGGTCTCGCCCGCGCGGTGGATCCACACGACCTTCTCCCCGCGGGGACGGCGCTCGACGAGCGCGGGCAGGTTGTGGGAGGCGACGGTCAACGATACCGGCCGGAGCTTCGCTTCCTCGGCAATGCGGAGCGCGCCGTCCACGACGCGGCGGTCGGCGGCCGCGATCACGACCTGGCGACCGGCCGGCGGTGTGGCGCCATTGGTGCGCTCTTCGGGAAGCAGGACGTAGTCGAAGGTGGCATCGTCGCTGGGGAACGCCAGGTGCCGCTCCAGCTCGAAGCTCACCATCTGTCGCACTTCACCGCCCACGGCCGGCAACTCGATCGGCTTGACGGTCACGGAGGCGCGAGGCAACCCGATGGCGACGGTGCGGATGGGGAGCTTTCGCTGCTCGATCTCGGCGCGAAGCGCTTCGGTCGGATTCTCACCGCTCACGACGAACGCTTCGACGCGTCGCCCCTGGACGGCGCCAGCGACGAGACGATCGCCGAACGGAAGAATGGCGAAGTGAGCCCGAGCAAGCATCACGAAGTCAGATTACGCTGAACGGAGGCTGTCAGGCAATGCATTGTCGTCATTAGAAAAACTCGCCCAGAACCTGGGCGCCGATCCTGATGCAAACGGCTCAGCGAACCCCCGACCACTCCAGGACGGCCATGGGTTGGCGGGCGTTTTCTTGCCGCCGCTGGATGATCGCAGTCACCCGGGCCCGCGGCACACCATCGACCAGACCTTCCGCCTCGATCCGGAACGTTCGGGTCGTGACCGTGAGGCCCCGGCCCCCGAACCGACCGGGCACGACGACGAAGGGGCCGAGGTGTCGGCTCTGGACGATGTCGATGATCTCGGCGTCCGAGAGGCCCTGGGCACGCAGGACCTCCGGGCTGGCCGTATTCACGTTGACCGGAATCTGGGAGCTCTTGACGGTGACGAGGTCCACCAGACCGCGCGTCCCTTCGCGGCCATAGTAGATCTCCGGCGTCACCCCTTTGATCTGGAGCAGCTCCGACACCGATTCCAGGTTGGCGTTGTGAGCGCGATAGGGGACGGCGAGCTTCAGATAGTAGTCATCGCTCTCGGCTCCGTTCAGCCGGTGCTCGTCGTTGGCATCGCGCCAGTCCTGGAGCGAATCGTTGATCGTGTCGCGATCGGCCTTGGTGAGGCCGAGGCCCTGGAGGAGTCGATCGAAGCGGTCGGGCGGCGACGTGTTGAGGTTGAGGCGGGCCTCCTCGTCACTGATCCGATACGAGAACGTTCCCATGGTGCCGAGGGGCACTTTTGTGCGCGGCAACCGCGACAGGGCCTTGCCGTCTCGAGCGTAGAAGGTGAGGATCCCGTCGTCGTCGACCGCCACGAAAGCGGCATCGCCGGCGATCTCCCGTATGGCCTGCTCGACGGCCGCCTCGGCCAGATGCGTCGCCGCGATCCCTTCCTTGTAGGCCCGGGCGGCGGTGGCCTCGAGCCGCATCGAGTAGGCGAACTCAGCGCCGATCAAGCCGAGGAGACCCAGCACCAGCAGCACGGCGACGAGGGCAAAGCCGCGATCGGTCGTCGTCGGCGCCGTCACTGAGCGGCCGCCCTGAGCGCGACCGTCAGCGGTGGCATGGCTTCCACACGTCCGTGCCGGACGGTCGTGATCGTGACCTGCACCGCGCGCGGCAACCCGTTCTCCGCCTCGGAGTCCCAGGAGTCCTGCCAGGAGCCGCTCTCGTTGAGATAACGAAACGCGAGTTGCTGGACGGCCGAGTCGCGGAGGACGACGGCCGCCTCCGTGAATGGGTCGCGGTTGGGGAGGACGCGTTGCCGAACGACCAGCGCGGGGCCATTCTCGGTCTCGGTGGCGAAGATCACGGCCGTGAACGCCACCGGAACCGCGGGAGGAAACGGCGGCGTCTGGGTGGTGAACTCCAGACGGGACTCGGTGCCTCGGAAGAGGAGAGCCATATCCGGCGCCTGACTGAGAGGCGCGCGGTACGGGTAGGCCGCGCCGAGCGCGCGGCCCAAAATCACCGCGACGCCGCGCAAGTGGGCATGAGCCTCCGCTCGGTCTTCGCCCTGACTCCAGGCGGCGATGCCAACGCGCAAGCCACCGAAGGCGACGACGAGCAGCGCCCCCACGATGGACAGGGCGATGATCAGCTCGAGGAGCGTGAAGCCACGCTGGGTGAAGCCACGCCGGCGGTGTGCGCGCATCAGCGCACCGTTGCGGCCGGACGCGGCGGCGTGGTCGGCGTCCCCGGCGTCGTCACCTGGACCGTGAGCGGCACCGTGCGCAGCATGTTCACTTCGACTTGGCGGCGCTCGTCCCAGAAGACCTTCACGTCGATCTGATACACGCGCCAGCGCGGGACGCCGACGGCCGGAACCAGGTCGGGGGCGGGAACCACCGTCGTCTGCCGTTCCCAGCGGAAGCTCCCCTCGGTCCCTTGCTCACGCCCCTCCTCGGGGGCGACGACCTCGCGCCCCTTCTCGTCGGCCAGCAACATCGCGCGCTGATGATCACCGGCGAGCTTCAGCAGGCGAAGACCCTGGGCGAAGCCCTGGATGGCCGCGACGACGGCAAGGCTCAGGATGGCGAGGGCCACGACGACCTCGAGCAGGGTGAAGCCGGCGTCGGAACGTTTCATTCTCGCGTCACCCTCACGTGTCCGGTGAGGCCGTCCACGATCACCCGGTAGCGCACCGTGCCCGACTGCACCCGGAAGTCGCCGCCGTTCGACACGCCGTACGGCTCGAAGCGCACGGTCAGGGCGGGGGGCGGAAACGCCTCGATGGTGAGGTCGGCCGGCAGCGCCCGCGTCGCCACGATCTCGTCGCCGGCCACGATTGTCAGGCGGTGGCCGGCCGGATCCACGATCAGCGCGTGAGCCCGGCGAGTCGTGATGGCCTGCTCGCGAGCGTGCCGCAGCATGGCGGTCAGGCGTGCGACCTGGGCCCGCGCGCGCAAGTTCTCCGTGCTGCGACCGATGGTGGGCGTCACGACCGCCACGGCGACCGCGAGGACCAGCAAGGTGACGATCAGCTCGATGAGCGTGAAGCCGCGGGCACCTACTTTTGCGCGCTGTTCCATGACGTCACGTCGGCGTTCTCCCCTTCGCCGCCCGGTGCGCCGTCTCCGCCCTCCGACCACAGGTCGTATTCGCCGAACTGCCCGGGGCAGCACCGGTACTTGTACGGGCTGCCCCACGGGTCCTTGGGTACGTCCTTCTTGAGATAAGGACCGTTCCAGTTGGTGGCATTGGGATTGCGCTGGAGCGAGTCCAGCCCCTGGCCGCTGTCCGGATACCTGCCAACGTCGAGTCGGTACTGATCGAGGCCGGCGCCGAGCAGTTCGATCTGGGCGCGCGCCGCCGCCTGCTTCGATTGGCCCACGCGTCCGAAGAGCCGCGGCCCGACGAGTCCGACGAGCAGGCCGAGCACGATGATGACGACGAGCAGCTCGATGAGCGTGAAGCCCGACTCATTGAACCAAGCACGGGCCCCCGAATCGTCCGAGCGAAGAGGGCTACGCCCCCCTCGGACTCCCCCGGCACCCCGTGCGTGCCCCGCCGCGATTACTCGCGGCGGGCGATCATTCGCGCGATCGGCGGCGCGATGCTCGGGGTACGTGCGCGCAAGGAGGATCACAGTGGGATCTCGTTGATCGAGAAGATTGCCATCAACATCGCCACCACGATGAACGCCACGAGCACCCCCATGACCAGAATGATGGCGGGCTCGAGCAGGCCGATCAGCCGCTTGAGCTCGGTCCGCACGTCGTTCTCGAACGTCTCCGCCGTCTTGAGCAGCATTTCTTCGAGCCGCCCGGTCTCTTCACCGACCCGCACCATGTGCACGGCCAGCGGCGGGAACTTCGCGTGCTCGGCGAGTCCGCTGGCCAGCGTGCCGCCGCGCTTGACGGTGTCGCCCAGGCGCTCCACGGCGCGGCCGACGACCTGGTTCGACATCATGTCGCCGACCACCGCCAGCGCGCCGAGCACCGGGACTCCGCTCTTGAGCATCGTCCCGAGCGTGCGGGCGAACCGCGCCGCCTCGATTTTCATGATGAGCTGGCCGACGTGCGGCAGCTGGAGCAGCGTGCGATCCCACTGGAGCCGGCCCTCTGGGCTGCGCGTCCAGACGCGCCAGGCGAGGACAGCGGCGAAGATCACGATGACGCCGACCCACCAGTACTCGCGGAGCGTACCGCTGACCGCCATGAGGATCTGGGTGGGCAGCGGGATGGCTTGCTTGAGGTCCGAGAAGATCGTGGCGAAGCGCGGGATGACGAAGGTCAGCAGGAAGACGACGGCGGCGCCACCCACGGCGGTGATCACCAGCGGGTAGGCGAGGGCCGAGACGATGGCTTCCGTGAAGGCGGCCCGCGATTCCAGGAACTCCGCGAGCCGGCGCAACGCGACCTCGAGGACGCCACCCTTCTCGCCCGCGCGCACCATGTTGATGTAGAGGCGGGAGAACGGTCTCGGGTGGTGCTTGGCCAACGCTTCTGACAGTGACGCGCCCCCGCGCACGCTGCGCAGGAGGTCGGCGACGATGACGCGCAGCCGAGGTCCCAGGGACAAGTCCTCGAGGATGGCGAGTGCGCGGTCGAGTGGAACGCCGGCCTCGAAGAGCGTCGCGAGCTGCTGCGTGAAGGCCATGAGGTCGCGCTGCCGGACGCGGCCCGACGCGGGGGCGGTCAGCCAGCCCTGCCGCTCGGTGTGCGCCGCCACTCGGATGGGATAGTAGGCCTCGCGGTGGAGGCGCTCGATGACGGCGCGCGCGTCGGGCGCCTCCATGACACCGTCGATCGTCTGGCCCCGCCGGTCGGCGGCTCGATACACGAAGACCGGCATCAGCTGCTCAGGCGTCTTCCTGGGTGACCCGCAGCACTTCCTCGACGGTGGTGACGCCTTCGCAGGCCCTCGCCCAGCCGTCCATTCGAAGCGTCGTCATCCCCGTCTCGACGGCGAGGCGGCGGATGTCACGGCTGGACGCTTTCCTGAGAATGAGGCTGCGGACGTCCTCGGTGATGACGAACAGCTCGTAGATGGCGATACGGCCGCGGTAGCCCGTGCCCCGACACTCGTCGCAGCCGCGGCCGCGATAGAGCGAGATGCCGGAGGGAGCCATCACGCCCAGTGCCTCGATGTCGGCGGCCGACGGCGCTTCGGGCTGGCGGCAGGCGGCGCAGGTCCGGCGTACGAGCCGCTGGGCGAGCACACCCTCCAGCACCGACGCGATCAAGTACGGCTCGGCGCCCATATCCTGGAGCCGCGGAATGGCGCCGGGCGCGTCGTTGGTGTGCAGCGTGGAGAAGACCATGTGGCCGGTGAGAGCGGCCTGGATCGCGATGTCCACCGTCTCCAAGTCGCGGATCTCGCCGACGAGGATGACGTCGGGGTCCTGCCGGACGATGTGGCGAAGCCCGGTAGCAAAGGACAGCCCGATCTTCGGCTTGACCGGGATCTGGTTGACGCCCTTCAGCTGGTATTCGACCGGGTCCTCGATGGTGACGATCTTGCGGTCGGGCGAGTTGATCTTCTCGAGTGCCGCATAGAGCGTGGTCGTCTTGCCCGAGCCGGTGGGGCCGGTCACGAGCAGGATGCCGTGCGGGCGCTGGATGAGCGCCTCGAAGTGCTTGAGCGTGTTCGGGGAGAAGCCGAGCTTCTCCAGCGGCAGGAACACGCTGGCCCGATCGAGGAGTCGCATGACGATCGATTCCCCGTGCACGGTGGGAATCGTAGAGACGCGAATGTCGACGCGCCGGTTGTGCAACGAGACGCGGATGCGCCCGTCCTGGGGCAGCCGCCGCTCGGCGATATTCATCTCGGACATGAGCTTGATGCGCGAGGTGACCGCGTCCCGCAGGCGCCGCGGCGGCGACTCCTGGTCGAACAGGATGCCGTCGATGCGGTAGCGGACGCGCAGCGTGTCTTCGAACGGCTCGATGTGGATGTCGGAGGCCTCGGCGGCGATGGCGTTCTCGACGAGGAGGTTGACCAGTCGGATGACCGGCGCCTCGAAGGCCATGTCGCGCAGGTGGTTGACGTCCTCCTCACCTTCGGGCCCGCGGTCGTCCTCGAGGCCTTCCACGATGCGCTGCAGCGGCGTGGCCGCCCCGTCGTAGGTGCGATCGATCGCTTCCAGGATACCCTCGCCGGGACTCACCACGATGCGGACCTCCAGGCCGGTGGACTGGTGGAGATCGTCGACGATCATCGGATTGAGCGGGTCGGCGGTGGCGACCGTGAGCAGCCCACCCTCGACGGCGATCGGACACACGAGGTACTGGCGCAGGTACTTCGGCGACAGGTTCTTGACCACCGGCAACGGAGAGGGCAGCTCACCGCGGAAGAGGTACGGCAGATTGTTCTGGACCGCGAGGGCCTTCAGCACGTCGTCCTTCGTCACCGCGCCCAGGGCGACCAGCGCCTCGCCGACTCGCTCTCCCGTCGTCTGCATCCGATTGAGGGCAAGCGTGATCATCTCCGGCGTCGTGACGCCGTCGGCAACCAGAATCTCCCCGAGGAGCCGGGTCCCTGTAACGAGAGGCATGCTATGCTCCAGCCGACTATGTTAGCACAGTGGGTTTTTGTGGCCGTCGCGGCGGCCGCCGATGTCGCCGGCGCGGCCTTCGTCACGAAGGCCCACCAACGCGGGCGAGCTCCGCTCCGCTACTTCGTCGCCGCCGGCGCCGGCTTCATGCTGGCCGCCGCGTTCGTGCGGATGCTGCCCGAAAGCATGCAGGCGCCCCATGCGTTTCTCTTCGTGCTCGTCGGCTACTTCGCGGTGCATCTCTTCGAGCACGCGATCGCCCCCCACTTCCACTTCGGCGAGGAGACTCACGCCGAAGCGTTCCTGCGCCCCTCGGCCGGGTATCTGGCCATTCTCGGGCTGGGTGTGCATACGCTCTTCGACGGAGTGGCCATCGCGGCCGGCTTCATGATCGCCCCGACGCTTGGCGTGCTCCTGTTCATGGCCGTTCTCATCCACAAGCTCCCCGAGGGGTTCACCATCGCCTCGATCGTGCTGGCCAGTGGCCACTCGCGGGCGGCTGCCGTCGGTGCCGGGCTCGCCCTGGGCGCCTGCACGGTCGTGGGCGCCGTCGTGACGACGCTTCTGGCCGAGGCGCACCTCGCGATCGCGCTTGCGCTCTCGGCGGGTGTGACCGTTTATGTAGCCGCCTCCGATCTCATCCCCGAGGTCAATCGTGAGGGCAGCGTCGCGCTGGCCTGGACGGTGTTCGCCGGCCTGGTCCTTTTCGCTGCCGCCGACTGGACGCTCAGCGAATTTGGCGGCGGCCACCGTCCCTGAGCTATCCTCCCGAACATGAAGCGTGTCCTGGTGTTGCACGGCCCCAACCTCAACTTGCTCGGCACCCGCGAGCCCAGTGTCTACGGCACCGTGTCGCTGCCCGAGGTTGATCGACAAGTGCGCGAGCACGGTCGCCGGCGAGGGGTCGTCGTCGACTGCCGGCAGTCGAACCTCGAGGGTCAGTTGATGACGTGGCTGCAGGGCGCCGAGCGGGAGGGCTACGGTGGCGTCGTGTTCAACCCGGGCGCGTTTACCCACTACTCGATCGCGCTCCGCGACGCGGTGGCGGCCATCCGCGTTCCCGTCGTCGAGGTCCATCTCTCCAACATCCATGGTCGTGAGGAGTTCCGACGCCACTCCGTGATTGCCGCCGTCAGCCGAGGACAGATCTCGGGCTTCGGGCTCGGGAGTTACCTCCTGGGCATCGACGCCCTCCTCGCCACGAACAGCTCGAACCGGCCGACTGGACGCACGGGTTCACCCGCGCCTCGCCCAGGCCGTCGGCGGCCCAAGTCGAGCAGGCGTCGCTCGAGTTGATGGCGCCATCCGTGCCTCGAACAGGCCATCCACGGTTCAGAGCGGGCTCGCGCGCCCCCCTCCGATGAATTCGCGCGCCCGCCCCGACGTCTAAGCCGTGACGGCGGGGTGGCCAACGAACGCCCCGTGGATACCGACGATCAGGCGCTGGTTGAACGCTGCAGGAACGGCGACGTCGCTGCCTTCGAGCCGCTCGTCGAGAAGTACCGCGAGCGGGTCTGGCGGCTCGCCTACAACTATCTGCGCGATCGCGAAGAAGCGTGGGACGTTGCCCAGGACGCCTTCATCCGGGCCTGGCAGGCGCTGCCCTCGTTCCGCGGACAGTCGGCGTTTTACACATGGTTGTTCAGGATCGTGATCAACGTCGCCACCGACCGCGCGCGGCAGCGGGCGGCCCGAGGGCGAGCGTTCGGCACCGACGCGGTGCCGGAGGAAGAGTGGGACCGCGTGCTGGTGGAGGCCGGCGGGGGACCCGACGCCGCGGCTTCCCGGGCGGAGCAGCGCGAGCGCATCCGGCGCGGCCTCGATGCTTTGCCGGAGCATCACCGCGCGATTATCATGTTGAGTGATCTCGAAGGTCTCTCGTACCGCGAGATCGCCGAGGTGCTCGACATTCCGATGGGAACGGTCATGTCTCGGTTGCACAACGCGCGTAAACGTCTGCGTGATGTCCTCGGACGGCTCCTGATCGCGATCCTCGCCCTGAGCTGTGTGGCCATTCCCGCCACCGCCTGGGCCCAGCAGATCGTGCGCTTCGGGACGCGCGTCCTCCTCGCCACCGATGGACCGCCGGCATCCGGGATGCGTGTGGCGCCTCCCGAGCCGGACGATCGTCTCACGCAGTTCCTCCCGCGCTTGCGCCAGCTCTTCCGCTACCAGGGGTACACGTCACTCGAGCGGTATCGGGCCGAAGTTCCGGTAGGAGCGACGCAGCGGTGGCCGGTGCCGGGTGAGCGCCAGCTCGAGGTCACGCCCGAAAGCGTGAACGGCAACAGCGTGCAGCTCCGCGTGCGCCTCGAACGTGGGGGCCGCGCCGAGGTCAATACGAGTATCCAGGCGGCGTCCGGGAACCCCGCCGTCATCGGCGGACCGAAGCACGCCGACGGTGTCCTCATCATCATCGTCTGGGCGAACGCCCACCCGACCCGCTGACCGTGACCGCCGGCGAAGAGCGCTACCAGCAAGAGCGAGCCCGCATCGAGCAGGGCCACGTCAAGTACCGGGACAAGCTCAAGGCGGAGGGCAAGCTGTTCGTCCGCGAGCGGCTCAAGCGGCTGCTCGATCCCGGCAGCGACTTCCAGGAAGACTGGCTCTTTGCCCGCTCCCAGGAGGCGGACACGCCGGCCGACGGTGTCGTCACCGGTGTCGGTCGCGTCGGTGGCCGCTCCGTCTGCATCATGGCCAACGACTACACGGTCAAGGCCGGCTCGTGGGGCGAAAAGACGATTCAGAAGATCATCCGCATCCAGGAGAAGGCCGCCCGGCTCAAGATCCCCCTCCTTTATATGGTGGACGCCGCCGGGGGCCGGATCTCCGAGCAGATCCGGATCTTTCCTGGGCGCTTCCATGCCGGACGGATCTTCTACAACGAGGTCCAGCTCTCGGGCGTGGTGCCCCAGGTGTGCATTCTCTTCGGGCCGTCACCGGCCGGCTCGGCGTACCTCCCGGCCCTCACCGACGTGGTGATCATGGTCGACGGCAAGGCGTCACTCTACGTCGGCAGTCCGCGCATGGTGGAGATGGCGATCGGGGAGAAGACGACGCTGGAAGATCTCGGCGGGGCCCGCATGCACTGCACGGTGTCGGGCTGCGGCGACGTCCTGGCCAGCTCCGACGAGGACGCCATCGAGCTGGCCAAGCAGTATCTGAGCTACCTGCCATCGTCGTATCGCGAGCTGCCCTCGCGCGCGCAGCCGGTCGAGCCGAAGCCCGGTCGCGCCATCGAAGAGATCGTCCCGTACGACCAGCGCAAGTGGTTCGACATGTATGAGGTCATCGACCGCGTGATCGACGCCGGCTCGTGGTTCGAGCTCAAGCGCCTCTTCGCTCAGGAGATGATCACCGGCTTCGGGCGGATTGGTGGGCGCCCCGTCGGCATCGTCGCCAATCAACCGAAGGTCAAGGGTGGCGTGCTGTTCGTGGATTCCTCGGACAAGGCGGCGCGCTTCATCTGGTTGTGCAACGCCTTCAACATGCCGCTCGTCTACCTGGCTGACGTCGCCGGCTTCATGGTCGGCACCAAGGTCGAGCGCGAGGGGATCATCCGCCACGGCGCCAAGATGATCTTCGCCACCTCGCAGGCGACGGTGCCCAAGATCTCCGTCGTCGTGCGCAAGTGCTACGGCGCCGGGCTCTACGCGATGTGCGGCCCCGCCTTCGAGCCCGACGCCGCGCTCAGCCTGCCGCAGGGCCAGATCGCGATCATGGGCCCGGAGCCGGCCGTGAACGCGGTCTACTACAACAAGATCATGGAGCTGCCGGAGAGCGAGCGGGCCGCCTACGTGAAGCGGAAGCGCGACGAGTACGCGGAGGACGTGGACATCTACAAGCTGGCCTCCGAGATGCTGGTCGACGACATCGTGCCCGGCGCCGCGCTGCGCGCCGAGTTGATCAAGCGGCTTGCCTACGCCGAGACGAAAGCTCACGAATTTCCCGACCGTCGGAACGGCGTCTATCCTGTGTAGGCGGGCTCGCACTGGCAGCGCCTTTGCACAAATCAGAAACCATGGCACGAGGCGGTTTTTACTCGGTAGATTCTCTCAATGGCCTTCACCTGCTCGTGGTCGATCCCGACGCCGATGGCCGCGAGCTCGTGGCGGCGTCCCCGGCCGAAGCGCTCGAGGTCATGCAGATAGTGAAGGCGAACGTACTGGTGGTGCGGGTACGCGCGAAGGGCGCGACGATGAAGGTCGTACGCCGCGTCAGGACGCTCAAGCCCGAGGCGGGCGGCGTCATTCCCGTCGTCGCCATCGCGATGGCCGGCAGTGGCGTGAGCGAGGAGCAAGCCCGGGCGGCTGGGTTCGACGCCTTCATCGCGATGCCCCTCGACCCGTGGATGCTGTGTCGCCTGATCTCCAGTCTCGTGAGCGGGTGATCTCCGTCGCAGCAAGGCTGGCCAAGGCTGGCCCTACGGCGGCCCGGTGATCGGCGCTGGAATGGAATTTCCGGCAGCGCGGTTGCATGGGGCAGGGACGCGTCGTGGGACGGCGTGATCAGCTTCCGACGGATGCGCTCATCGGCGTCCACGCGCTGATCGTTGACGACGATCGGGATTCGCGCATTCTCTTGAAGACCGTGCTCGAGTACTGTGGAGCGCTCGTCACGGTCGCGGGGTCGGCCCACGACGCGATGCGAATCCTTGAGCGGGTGGCGCCGGACGTCATCGTCACTGACATTGCGATGCCGACCAACGATGGATACTGGTTGGTCCAGCAGGTTCGCGCCCGGAGCGCGGAAGACGGCGGGAACGTTCCCGCCATCGCCGTCACCGCCTACGGCGACGAGCACGGCCCCCATCGAACGCTGTCGGCTGGGTTCCAGGCTCACCTGAGGAAACCGATCGATCCCTGGGAGCTTTGCCGAGTCGTGGCCAGCGTCGTTCGACGCTAGAAAGTCGTTGCGCCGGCGCTCGACGCTGGTGGGAGTCAGCGTGCGCCGAGCTTGCGGCGTGTCTCGGCAAGCGTCTTCGAGATCGACACGGGCAGACGCGCTCCGAACTGATCGTAGAACTCGCCGAGATCATCGAGCGCGCTCAGCCACTCACCTGAGTCCACGCGGAGCGCATGGGCCAGGCGATCGGCGGGCATGGCGAGCCCGTGGAGGTCGAGGCTTCCGGGCGCGGGGATCGACCCGATCGGCGTCTCGTCCGCGCGCGCGGTCCCGCGGATGCGTTCCACCATCCACTTGAGGACGCGCGTGTTGTCACCGTAGCCGGGCCAGAGGAACGATCCGTCGGCGTCGCGCCGGAACCAGTTCACGCGGAAGATCTTGGGCGGCTTGCTGAGGCGTTGCCCGATCCCCAGCCAATGAGCGAAGTAATCGGCCATGTTGTAGCCGCAGAACGGCAGCATCGCCATGGGGTCGCGGCGCACGACACCGACCTTGCCGGTGATGGCGGCCGTCGTCTCGGTGCTCATCGCCGAGCCGAGGAAGACGCCGTGCGTCCAGTCGAACGCTTCGAAGACGAGCGGGATCACCGCCGACCGCCGTGAGCCGAAGATCAAACCCGAGATGGGCACGCCCTGCGGGTCTTCCCAGTTGGGCGCGATAGATGGGCACTGCGAGGCGAGCACCGTAAAGCGCGAGTTGGGATGGGCCGCTGGTCCGCTCGCCGGCTGCCACGGGCGACCCTGCCAGTCCACGAGCCCCGCCGGCGGCTCGGGCGTCAGGCCTTCCCACCACGGCTCGCCCGACGGCGTCAGGGCCACGTTGGTGAAGATCGTGTTGGACCGCACCATCGCCGCGCCGTTCGGGTTGGTCTTGGGGCTGGTGTTCGGCGCCACCCCGAAGAAGCCGCGCTCCGGGTTGATGGCGCGGAGCTGGCCGTGATCGTCCACCCACATCCAGGCGATGTCGTCGCCCAGCGTCCAGGCTCGCCACCCCGGCAGCGAGGACACGACCATGGCCAGGTTCGTCTTGCCCGACGCGCTCGGCATGGCCGCCGCCAGATACGTCACGCGTCCGTCGGGGTCCTCCACGCCGATGATCAACATGTGCTCGGCCAGCCAGCCTTCCTGCCGCGCCTGCGCGGAGCCGATGCGCAGCGCGTGGCACTTCTTGCCGAGCAGCGCGTTGCCACCGTAACCGGAGCCCACGCTCCAGATCAGCTTCTCTTCGGGAAAGTGGAGGATCAGCCGGCGGTCGGGCGAGAGGTCGCCGATCGAGTGCAGGCCGGCGACGAAGTCGTCGTCACCGCGCATGTGCTGGATCGCCACCGGGCCGACCCGCGTCATGAGGTGCATGCTGGCCACGACGTACTCGCTGTCGGTGACCATGACGCCCACCCGGCTCATCGCGGAGCCGGCCGGCCCCATCAGATACGGGATGACGTACATCGTGCGCGAGCGCATGCTGCCCCGGAGCCACGGTGTCGTCCTGGCCTTGGCGTCGGCGGGCGACATCCAGTTGTTGGTCGGCCCGGCTCCCTCACGTTCCCGTGTGCAGATGAACGTGAGCTGCTCGGTCCGGGCGACGTCCGAGGGATGGCTGCGATGCAGGTAACAGCTGGGGTACGTGCGGGAATTCAGCGGTAGCAGCGTGCCGTCCCGCAGCATCGCCTCGACGAGTTCGTCGTACTCCGCCTTGGACCCGTCGCACCAGACGATCCGGGAGGGCTGAGTGAGTGCGGCGGCTTCATCGACCCACTTCTCGACCACGCTGGTCACGCTCATGCGTATCCTCGCCGGGTGAGGTCGGGAATATTTTGTACGACTCGCCGGCCGCCCCGTGCGGACGACGGGATGGGTACGTCCGTGACGTGGCCTAGCGTGCGCCGGGTCGCGGCGGTCGTCAAGCGGAACGTGCTAGAGTCGCCGCGTGAGAGGCGCCGTCCAGGCCGCCCGCTACCTGACGATCGTGCCGGTCGGGGGCGGGCGCGGCGACGTCGTGCCACCCGGCAGCGCCGTCGCGTGGTTCCCCGCGATCGGGCTCTTGATCGGAGCCCTCCTCGTCGTCGTCGATCGGTTGACCGCCTGGGCCTTTCCGACGCTGCTCGCAGCGCTCCTGACCGTCACGACGTGGAAGCTCATCACCGGTGGCCTCCACCTGGACGGGCTCGCTGACTGCCTGGATGCCTTGGGCGGCCACGACGCCGTCCAGCGGCTCACGATCATGCGCGACAGTCGTATCGGTGCCTTCGGCGCCATCGGGTTGATCTTGCTCCTGCTCCTCGAGATCGCCGCCGTGGCCGAGCTGGCACCCTCGGCGCGCTGGCGGGCCCTGCTGTCAGCGCCCACCGTGGCCCGCGCCCTACCGGCGCTGGTCGCACGAATGTTCCCGTCCGCTCGCAGCGAGGGGCAGGGCGCCCGCTTCCAGGCCGATGTGCAACCGCTTGCCGTGGCCGTGGCGCTCGGCGGCGCCGTGGTCGTCGCGGTGACTCTCCTCGGTGCAGCCGGCATCGTGGCGGTCGCGGCGGCCGGGCTCGCCAGCGTCACCATCGGGCGCTTCATGAGCACTCGCCTCGGTGGCATCACCGGCGACGTGCTCGGCGCCACGGTCGAATTGTCCGAGCTCGCGGTCCTGCTCGCCGTCTCCGCGTGGACGCACGGGCCACGCTGATCTACCTGCTGCGCCACGGCGAGGTGATGCGGGCGGAGACGCGACGCTTCATCGGCCATCTCGACGTGCCGCTCTCGCCGCGAGGCGAGTCCCAGTCACAGATTCAGGCTGCGCGCCTGCGCGGGGTCCCGCTGAGCGGGGTCTACACGAGCGATCTCAGCCGCGCCCGAGCGACCGGTGCCATCATCGGAGCCCCTCACGGCCTCGTGCCGACGGTGGTGCCCGCGCTGCGGGAGATGGACATGGGCCGCTGGGACGGCCTGACCGCAGCGGAGATCGCCGAGCGCGAGCCCGAGGCCTTCACGACGTGGATGGCGCGGATCGGTGAGTTTCCGTTCCCGGCCGGGGAAAGCGTCGGCGATCTGATCGCGCGCGTGTGGCCGGCCTTCAGCGGGATCGTCGCCGCCCACGGCGGCCACGCGATCGCCGTCGTCGCCCACGGCGGCACCAATCGAGCGATCCTCTGTCGCGCGCTCGGCGTCCCCTTCGGGCGCCTGCTCGCGTTCGGCCAGGACTACGGCGCGCTGAGCGTGCTGGAGGCGAACGGCGAGGCCTGGCTGCTGCGCGTCCTGAACGAGTCTCCGGACTTCGTCAGTAGCTGATCTTTGCGAAGAGGCGATGCGGCCAGGGCGCGAACTCGGCGCCGAGGTGGATGTCGCGCATGTAGCTGATGACGGCCGCGTACGTCTCGAAGCGCGCGGCGAGCGTCTGGTACAGGTGGGCTTCGGGGTGACCGTGCGCTCGGTGGTACTCGGCCACGAAGCGATAGGCGCGCTTGCCCTCGCGTACGTAGTGGCGCGTCACCGACCGGTCCTTGACCGACTCCCAGAAGAAGCCGCTCATGAACAGGGTGTAATCGGCCAGGCCGCGGCGGATCTGGATCTCGCGCGCGGGATCGAACGGTCCGGCGTCGATTGACCACGAGCGCTGGATCTCCGCCACCCGGTCGGCGATCGACTCCAGCCGCTCGCCGGTGGCACCGACCGGCACCATCTCGGCGGTCGCAGCGAAGCGCATGAGAAGGTCGGCGAGGTAGTCCGTCGCTCCTTTGTCGGGAATGTCGAGGTCGTCGAAGCTCTCCCGCAACGCCTCGCTGAAGAGCGCCTTGACGGGGATGATCTCGATCGCGGCGTCCATGGGCTCGTGCCCTCCTGCCCCTGTTATCGGCCACGACCCGGGAGATCTTGACCGGCGGCGCGTGTTCTCTCCACCGACCAGTTTCCGGCGGCGGTGCCGGGCGGGAGTGACGTTTCTTGCCGCAGGAACGGCGTTATTGGCCGCGGTCGACCCGCGTGCGGTGCTCGCGATAGGCCCCGGCGACTCGCTGGTTCAGCCCCTGGCAGGCGGCACGGGGGCTGGCCTGGCGGTCGGGCGTGTCGGCGATGAAGCGGAGGGGCCGACGTCCGATGGCGGCGTGCCGGGAATCGTCGGGGTGGATCTCGGCTTCGAGGACGCGCGTGAACTCGCGCGGGTCGGTCACGGCCGGCGGACGAGGATGTGGCCGAAGAAGGCTTCTGCGGACGAGTGGGTGTCGTTGGAGTCGATCGCCAGCGAGACCGCCCCGGGGTTGTCCGGCTCTTCGCCATAAATCTTCTTGAAGTCTTCGCGCAGATTACGGTGCTCGGTGATCCACTTGCCGAGATCGGCCGCCCCCGAGCGGACGACCACGTAGGTCACCGTGCCGGTCTTCTCGCTCTTGCAGATCGTCCCGACGGGCTGCGTGGTGTCCCACACGTAGCCGATGATGCGCGAGCGCAGGGCCTCCGGAAAGCGCGGCCACACGACGAAGATCTGCCCGGACTGATCGTCGGCCGCCTTCCGGCAGGAGTTTCCGCCCGTGGGAAGAACGGTGGCCTTCCACGTCCACTCGAGAATCGGGGTCTCCTTGAGGTTGACCTTGCCCTTGATGTCCTTGGCGATCGTCGAGCTGTCGTCGCGGCTCTTGAGATGAAGCACGCGCTGGGCCTCGTCCTCGACGACGACGAAATCGTACGACGGGCTGCCCCAGTTCTGCCCGGACCAGCCGGCGGGAATGCCTTTGCTCCCGAGGGGAATCTTGGACCAGTCCTCGATGAGCAGGTGATCAACGGCGACGGCCATGGTGAGCGCGGCCAGGACGAGCATGGCGGCCAGTGTGATCGGCCGAGTCATGGCCATATCCTTATGGACGCATCCCGCGGGTTTTGACGCCGAGGCGCGTGCGTTCATTCTCGTAGGCGAGCGTCACCCAGTCAGTGAGCAGCGGACGGGTGTCGCGGGGATCGATGATCTCTTCGATGCCGAAGGCCTCGGCCGTACGGAACGGACTGCGCACGGCATTGAGCCGCGCCTCGATCTCGGCCATCAGCGCGGCGCGATCGGGCGCAGCGTCGAGCTCGCGGCGGTAGGCGGCTTCGATGCCCCCCTCGAGCGGCAGCGAGCCCCAGTCACCCGACGGCCACGCGTAACGGAGATTGAGGGCCTGGACGTTCGCGTGGCCGGCGCCGGCCACGCCGAACACGCGGCGCACGATGACGGTGACCCAGGGAACGCTGGCCTGGTAGATCGCCTGGAGCGCACGCACGCCGCGCCGGATGGTCCCGTCCTTCTCGGCCTGAGTCCCGATGAGGAAGCCCGGATTGTCGACGAAGTTCACGACCGGCAGGTGAAACGTGTCGCAGAGATCCACCATCTTTGTCATCTTCTCCGAACCAGCCGCCGTGAGCGCGCCGCCCACGTGCATCGGGTCGTTGGCCATGACGCCGACCGGATAGCCGTGGAGCCGGGCCAGCCCGGCGACCAGCGAGGGCCCGTACTTGGCGCCGATCTCGAAGAACGAGTCGTGATCGAGCACGTGGCTCACCAATTTCCGAACGTCGTAGGGGCGGCGGCGGTTCCGCGGAATGATCGAGAGCAGTTCCTGATCGCGACGCCGCGGGTCGTCGGTGGGCGTCGCCTGCGGCGGCATCTCCCACACGTTGCGGGGCAGGTAGGACAGGAAGCGGCGGATCTGTGCGAAGGCTTCGTCCTCGGAGTCCACGACGTTGTCGACGCTGCCCGCCTCGACCTGAATGTTCCAGCCGCCGAGCGACTCCTTGTCGATCGGCGTTCCGAACGCGCGCTGGACCACCGGCGGCCCCGCCACGAAGACCTGCGAGAGGCCGCGCACCATCACCGAAAAGTGCGAGCACGCCACGCGCGCGGCGCCCAGCCCGGCCACCGGCCCCAGCGCGGCGGCCACCACCGGAATCTCGCTCAGCGCGGTGGCGATGACGTCCCAGGTGGGATTGCCGGGCACGTAGGTGCGTCCGGTCATCTCGTACGTCTTCACGCTGCCGCCGCCCCCTGTGCCGTCCACGAGCCTGACGAGCGGAAGCCGCAACTCCCGCGCCATCTTCTCCGCGTAGCCCTGCTTGCCGCCGATGGACGCGTCGTTGGCGCCGCCCCGCACGGTGAAGTCGTCGCCCCCGACGACGACGCGGCGACCATTGATGTGGCCCGTGCCCATGACGAAGTTGGCGGGGCGGATGGCGGTGAGCGTTCCGTCCGTGTACGTGCCCACCCCGGCCAGCGCGCCCGTCTCGTGGAACGAGGCGGAGTCGAGCAGGCGCTCGACCCGCTCGCGCACGGTGAGCCGGCCCGCCTTGTGCTGGCGCTCGACGTTCTCGGCGCCGCCCATCTGGCGGGCGAGCTCGACGCGGCGCTTCAGCTCCTCGATCTCCGGCTCCCAGGTCATGGTTGGCCGCCCGGCTCGTGGTGCATGGCGCCTATGATACCGTCACGGCGGTGGAGCCGCCGTCGTCACTGCGCGTGGACAAATGGCTGTGGGCCGCGCGGTTTTTCAAGACGCGCAGCCTCGCCGCCGCCGCGTGCGCCGGCGGTAAGGTCGACGTGAACCACGAGGCGGCCAAGCCGGCGCGTGTCGTGCGCCCGGGCGATCTCGTGAACGTGACGCTGCCTCGGGGCCGCCGCCGCATCGCCAAGGTCCTCGTCCTCGCCGATCGCCGCGGCTCGGGCGAAGCCGCACGCCGGCTGTACGAAGACCTGACGCCGCCCGAGCCACTGCGGACTCGTCAGGCGCCTCCGCCGTTCCGCCCGCCCGGCGCCGGCCGGCCCACCAAGCGGGAGCGCCGCGCCATCGACCGACTCCACGGCGGCTGATCAACGGCCGGCGGTCGCGAAGGTCACACTGAGGCCGATCGTCGCGAAGATGGCGGCACGGTCGCCGGGTCCCACCGCTTCGGTCCCGACGCCGGCGTCGAACACGAGCCACGACGTGAGGCGTTGCCGGAGACCGAGCTCGACGCCGATCGTCTCCGAATCGCCGCGCTTCCGCGCCTGATCGACGAAGACGTCGGCGACGAGCGTCGTCGTCGCGTGCTGGGGCACGGTGAAGCTTGGCCCCGTGGCCAGGTGATAGACGAGCCGTCGCTCGTCGCCGCCGAGATGCGTGGCCCGCACGTCGACCGACGCGTTCAGGTGCAGGAAGAGCTGGAGATTGCCGACTCGCACCTCACGGCTGGCATAGCCCTTTAGCTCGAGGTCGGTCGCTCGCGACCCGTCGCCGCTCGGCGCGGTCGCCCCGAGCTGGATCGCAAAGAACGGCAGCAGCGTCGATTCCGTGCTGAAGCTGGCGCGACCGGCCAGGGTGAGGTCCCCCGACGCAGGATCACCGATGGCCGTCGTGGCCGACTGGGTCGAGAGTGAGAGCTGCACGTCGGACAGCACGCCGTACTGCACATCGAGGGGGAACGTGGCGCGTGTCGGGCCATCGCGCGGCATGATCGCCATGCCGGCGGTGAGAAGGGCGACGTCGCCGCGGCCGACGGGAAAGGCGTCGGCCAGCCGCACGGGATGACGCTCGTTGAGGCCGCGCTCCTGCGCCGTCACGGGCGCGGCGATCAGGAGCGCGCCGAAGGCGATCGAGATGCCGGCGTGCCGGCCCCTCAATCAGAAGGTGATTCGGTCGCCCGGGCCGATCGGATGGACCTGGGTCGCCGTCGGTCCGAGGAACTGCTGGTACTCCTGGGGCGTGCCCTTGAGGACCGGCGTCGTCCCGTAGTGGATCGGAATCACGTGCTTCGGCTTGAGCATCTCCTTGGTCGCGTAGGCGGCGTCGCGCGGATCCATGACGAAGTGCCCGCCGATCGGCATCAGGATCAGGTCGGGCTTGTAGTAGTCGCCGATGAGC
>WNEY01000540.1_pt1 | contig 25242 bp, 21 predicted proteins | sample 5400531 | NCBI WGS metagenome assembly WNEY01 (sample SAMN13153338, study PRJNA577476) | soil metagenome | isolation source: 200 cm saprolite under Douglas fir tree site 1 | place: USA:California | collected 2015-04-18
ATCCCGCTGATCACCATCACGGGCGTCATCACGGCCGCCTTCCTGGTCTTCCTGATCTGGGAGTGGTCGTTCAACAGCGCCAACCTCTACTACACCGCGGTCAACGCCAGCGTCCCGTCGGTCATCTATTTCGCCGCCACATACGTGGTCGCTCTCGTCATTTACGTTGTCGCGCGAATCGTGCGGAGCCGGCAGGGCATCGACCTGAGCCGGATCCACCACGAGATACCGGTTGAGTAGGATTTCGACAGCCGCCGGGCACACGCCCGGCGGCTCGCTTTTAGTGACCTGATGCTCGAATACACCCTCCGCACCTACCAGTCACCGACGCGCCTCGTCCAGCGCCTGGGCGCGATCCAGGAGCTCGGCCGCGAAGCGAGCCAGCTCGGCATGCGCCGGCCGCTGCTGGTCACGGATGCCGGCGTCAAGGCGGCGGGGCTGCTGGACACCGCGCTCGGCGCGCTGCGCAGCTCCGACGTCGAGCCGGTCGTGTTCGACAAGGTGCGCGCCAACCCGGGCGTGGAGCTGGTCGACGCGGGCGCCCGCGAGTACAAGACGCAGGGCTGCGACGGGCTCGTCGCCATCGGCGGCGGCAGCTCGATGGACACGGCCAAGGGCATCGGCGTCGTCGCCGTGCACGACGGCAGCATCGTCGACTACGAGTGGGGCCACAGCCCGATCCGCTCTCGCATCCCGCCGATGATCGCGGTCCCGACGACGGCGGGAACCGGCAGCGAGGTCACGCTGTGGGCGGTCATCACCGACCCCAAACGCAAGCTCAAGTTCAACGTCGGCGGCACGCCCGACATCGCCTCCTGGGTCGCGGTGATCGACCCCGAGCTCACCGTCAAGCTTCCACCCGCGGTGACGGCGGGCACGGGGATGGACGCGCTGGCCCACGCCGTCGAGTGCTACACGATGTCGTATCACCAGCCCTTCACCGACGCGGTGGCGCTGCTGGCGATGGAGTACATAGCGCGCTACCTGCGGATGGCCTTCTCGCAGGCGAACAATCTCGAGGCGCGCTACCACATGAGCGCGGCGGCGATGCTGGCAGGCCTCGCTTACGGCACCGACTCTGCCGGCGCGGCGCACGCGATGAGCCAGACCGCCGGGGGTGTGCACGACGCCCCTCACGGCGCCTTGACCGCGCGCCTGCTCGGTCCGGTCATGGAATACAACTACGCGGGCGAGCCCGAGCGGTTCGCGCGGATGGCCGCTGCGTTCGGCCTCGACACGACTCACGTTTCGACGTGGGAGGCGGCGGAGATGGCCGTCGAGTACGTGCATCAGCTGACCGTGGACGTAGAGATCCCGGGGCTGCAGGAGCTCGGCTTCAGCGAGGACGAGATCCCGATGCTCGCGGACAAGGCTTTCGCCGACCCGCAGACTGATCTATGAGCGCGCTTTCATCCTGGGACGGAACGGAGACTGAAATGACCATCGACGTCGCCCGCTCGGTGAAGAAGATGTTCGTCGACGGTAAGTGGGTCGAGTCGGAGTCCGGAGAGCATTTCGACGCCGACAGTCCCGCCACCGGCGAGGTCATCGCCCAGGTCCCGAAGGGCACGCGCGTCGACGCGCAGAGGGCGGTCGAAGCGGCGCACCGCGCCCGCGCCGACATGGCCAACCTCAAGGGCTTCGAACGCTCCAAGCACCTGTATCGGGTCGCGGAGGCGATCGAGAAGAGGCGCGACGAACTCGCGCACCTGTTGACCCTGGACCAGGGCAAGCCGCTCAAGGCGGAGGCCTACGGCGAGGTCGACGAGTGCATCGAGTACTTCAAGATCGCGGCCGAAGACCTCAAGCGCCTCGAAGGCCGCGTGCTCCCGTCGGCCAGCCCGACCAAGCTCGTGCTGGCGCGCCACTACCCGCGCGGCGTGTACGGGATCATCACCCCCTGGAACTGGCCGCTGACGATGGCCGCCGAGCTCATCGCCCCCGCCCTCGGCGCGGGCAACACCTTCGTCTGGACACCAGCCTCGTCCACGAGCGTGGTCTCGGTCGCGCTGATGGAATGCATCGCCGAGGCCGACTGGCCCGCCGGCGTCGCCAACCTGGTCACCGGCCCGGGCGCGGAGGTTGGCGACGAGGTGGCGGGCCACCCGCTGGTCGACGGGGTCGGCTTCGTCGGCTCCACCGAGACCGGCGCGTCGGTGGCTAAGCGCGCCGCCGGCAAGCACGTGATGCTCGAGCTGGGCGGCAACGGGCCGCAGGTCGTCTTCGCCGACGCCGACATCGGCAAGGCGGTCGAGGGCGCGATCGTCGGCTGCTACCTGTGCGCGGGCCAGAGCTGCACCGCCGGCGAGCGGATCCTGGTCGAGGAGCCGGTGCGGGACGAGTTCGTCGCCCGCCTCGCCGACGCGGCCCGAGCGCTGCGCCTGGGCGACCCTTTCGACGAGGCCACGACCCTCGGCCCCTTGAACAACGAGGGCGTCGCCACCAAGATGGATCAGCACGTCGCCGACGCTCTCAAGCACGGGGCCAAGCTCGTGCTCGGGGGTGAGCGCGCGAAAGGCTTTCCGACGCGCCTCTACTACCACGCGACGATCCTCGACGGCGTCGAGCCCGACATGCGCGTGAGCCGCGAGGAGACCTTCGGCCCGATCGCGCCGATCATCAAGTTCAAGGACGAGAAGCAGGCGCTCGCGCTCGCGAACGACTCACCCTACGGCCTGCTCGGCGCCGTCTACACGAAGGACCTGTCGCGCGCGCTGCGATTCGCCGACGGCCTCGAGACCGGCTGGGTGAACATCAACGAGTCGACCAACTACTGGGAGGCGCACCTTCCGTTCGGCGGCCGCGCCGGCAAGAAAAGCGGCATCGGACGCGTCGGCGGCCGCTTCGCCCTCGAGCAGATGACCGACCTCAAGACGATCGTGATCGAGATCTCCCCGGATTGACTCCGGGCGCCTAAGTTGACAGCACCGCTCGACGATCCCATCGAGGAAGCGGAGCGCATCGCCGAGGCGGCGAAGCGGAAGAAGATCGGCCTGAAGCTGCTCGGCGGCGCGGGCGTGCACGCGCACTCACCCAGCGCACGCAAGGCGCCGCTGAAGCGCAAGTACGGCGACCTCGACTACGCCGTCTCCAGGAAGCACCGTAAGGCGGTGATGGAGCTTTTCAAGGAGCTCGGTTACGAGCCCAACGAACGCTTCAACCTGATGAACGGCGACCGCCGGCTCTACTTCTATGACGTCGAGCACGGGCGCCAGGTGGACGTGTTCGTCGACGTGTTCAAGATGTCGCACGAGATCGACTTTCGCGGACGGCTCGACCACGAGCACCCCGCGGTCAGCCCATCCGACCTGCTGCTCAGCAAGCTCCAGATCTACGAGGTCAACCGCAAAGACCTGGTCGACACGATCGCGTTGATCCTCGACCACGCCATCGAGACGGCCGGCCACGAGGACGCGATCGAGGCGGCTTACATCGCGCGCCTTGCCGCGGGCGATTGGGGTTTTTACCGCACCCTGCAGGTGAACATCGAGCGGCTGCGCGCCGTCGTGGAGGAGCTCGAGGAGATCGACCGGGAGCTCGTCCACGCGCGCCTCGACGAGCTGTGGCGGCACATCGAGAACGAGCCCAAGCCTTTGAAGTGGCGCATCCGCGCCCAGGTCGGCGACCGCGTCCGCTGGTACGAGCTGCCGGAGGAGACGCGCTCGCCCTATCAACCGGAATGATGGCGACCAACGGGCTTCCAGGCCACGCGCGCGCCGTCGTCATCGGGTGCGGGATCGTCGGCAACAGCCTTGCCTATCACCTGACCCGGCTGGGCTGGAAGGACATCGTCCTGCTCGACAAAGGCCCGCTGCCCAACCCCGGAGGCTCGACCGGCCACGCCTCGAACTTCATCTTCCTGGTCGACCACTCGAAGGAGATGACCGCGCTGACGATGGACAGCGTCCGCCAGTACAAGGAGATGGATGTCTTCATCCGGTCTGGCGGGATCGAGGTCGCGCGCACGAGCGAGCGCATGCAGGAGCTGACCCGGCGCGTCGCCTCCGGCACGTCGTGGGGGATCGAAGGCATGTCGATGCTGTCGCCCACGGACGTGAAGGAGTTCGTGCCGTACATCGACGAGAAGGTGATCCTTGGGGGCTTCTACACGGAAGGCGTCGGCGTGGTCGACTCGCTGCGCGCGGGCACGCTGATGCGCGAGAAGGCCATCGCCGCCGGCGCGCTGCACGTGGCGCCGAAGACGGAGGTGGTCGGGATCGACGTCGAGGGAGGCCGCGTGCGCCGCGTGCGGACGACGCAGGGCGACATCGAGGCCGAGGTCGTCGCGATCACGTGCGGCGTGTGGAGCCCGCGCCTTGCGCGGATGGCCGGGACCTGCATCCCGCTGACGCCGGCGGTCCACCAGATGATCGACATCGGTCCGGTCCCGCGCTTCCGCGGCGCGCGCTCTGACATCGAGCATCCGATCGTGCGCGACATGGACACCAACATGTACGAGCGCCAGGCGGGCGGCGATCTCGAGATCGGCTCCTACGCACACCGGCCGATCCTGTACGACCCCGAAGACCTGCCGGCGGTCGAGCAGGCCGCGCTGTCGCCGACCGAGTTCCCGTTCACCCAGGCCGACTTCGAGCAGCAGATGCAGCACGCGTTGGAGTTGATGCCCGAGATCGTCGGCGACGAGTCGGTCGGGGTGAAGTACGCCGTCAACGGCATCCTTTCGCTGACGCCGGACGGCATGCCGGTGCTCGGTGAGTCGCCGGACGTGAAGGGCCTGTGGTCGGCGGCGGCGGTGTGGGTCAAGGAAGGGCCCGGCACTGGCAAGGCGTTGGCGGAGTGGATGGTGCACGGCGAGTCCGAGGTCGACCTCCACTCGTCAGACATCGCCCGCTTCCACGAACATCAAAAGACACGCGCGCACGTGCGCGCGAGGGCGGCGGAAGGGTTCAACAAGACCTACGGCATCGTCCATCCATCAGAGCAGTGGGCCTCCAACCGCAACGTTCGCCTGGCGCCGTTCCACGCGCGGGAGAAGGAGCTCGGCGCCTTCTTCTTCGAGGCGGCGGGCTGGGAGCGCCCGTTCTGGTACGAGTCCAACACCCCGCTCCTCGAGGAGTTCGGCGACGGTGTCACGCGCCGCACGGCCGAGTGGGATGCGCGCTGGTGGTCGCCGATCATGAACGCCGAGCACCTGGCGATGCGCGAGCGGGCGGGCCTGTTCGACCTGTCGGCGTTCACGATCTTCGACATCGTCGGCCCGGGCGCGCTTGAGTCGGTGCAGTGCGCGGCGCTGCGGCAGATGGACGTGCCGGTGGGGCGAGTCGTCTACACGCCGGTCCTGAGCCCGGAGGGCGGGTTCAAGTCCGACCTCACGATCATGCGCCTCGGCGACCAGCACTTCCGCGTCGTCACCGGTGGCGCCGCCGGCATGTCGGACAAGAAGTGGTTCCGCGACCAGCTCGTGCCGGGCGCGGAGCTCGCCGACCTCACGTCGGCGATGACCACCATCGGCCTGTGGGGCCCGCGGGCGCGCGACATCCTCGCCTCGACGACCTCGGATGACGTCTCCAACGAGGGCTTCAAGTTCGGCACCTGCCGTGTGATCGAGATCGGGACGCAGCGCGTGCTCGCCTCGCGGATCTCGTACGTCGGCGACCTCGGCTGGGAGCTGTACGTGCCGATGGAGCAGGGGCTGAAGCTGTGGGACGCCCTGTGGGAGGCGGGCCGGCCGCACGGGCTGGCGGCGTGCGGGATCGGCGTGTACGGCACGACCGGCCGATTGGAGAAGTGCTACCGCGCGCACGGCAACGAGCTGGAGACCGAGTACAACGTGGTCGAGGCGGGTATGGCTGCGCCGCGGGTGAAGGAGGAGGACTTCACGGGCAAGGCGGCGCACCTGCGACACCGCGAGGAGGACCCCGCGGCGATCCTCTCCACGCTTACCGTCGACGACCACGCGTCAAAGTCCGGGGAGAAGCGATACATGCTCGGCCGCGAGCCGATCCTCACCCGCGACGGCAGGCGCATCGTCGACCGGCGCGGCCGCGGCTCGTACGTGACCAGCGCGGGCGCGGGGCCTTCGGTGGGCAGGCACATCCTGATGGCGTACATCACGCCCGAGGAGGCGGTCATCGGCAACCAGCTGCTGGTCGAGTACATGGGCGAGCGGTACCCGGTGACGGTCGCCGTCGCAGGCGCGACGCCGTTGTTCGACCCCGAGAACACGCGCATAAAGCTATGAGAGGAAACCCAGAGGTGTCCCCATGGCTTCGCCATGGCGGGCCCCGGCAGGACGGCGCTTTGCGCCGGGCCTGCTCGCCTTCCGGTATGAGGTCAGGATTGTTTGAGTGCCTTCCACCGACCACGCTTTGGATACCAAATGCAAGGCGGGTCGCGGCCGAGATGAACTCGGCCGCCCTGGCCACCTATTAGGCTCCGGGGAGCGCAGGGCATGCGGGTGGCGGTCTGCATCAAGCGGGTGCCGATCACCGGTGGCCGGATCGTCCTCACAGAGGACGCGCGCGCGATCAACACCCAGCACCTGGCGTTCACGATGAGCCCGCACGAGGAGTGCGGCGTCGAGGAGGCCGTGCGCCTGATCGAGGCCAACAGGGGCGACTCTGTTGTGCTCACCCTCGGGCCGGCCGAGGCGGTGGAGCAGCTGCGTGACGCGATGGCGCTGGGCGTCGACCGCGGGATCCACCTGCAGACCGATGGCTCAGAGTGGGACGCGGAGGCAACCGCGGCCGCGCTGCTCGAGGCCATCCGCGCCGAGGAGGCCGCCAACGGCCCGTTCGACATCGTGTTCTTCGGCAACGAGTCCGCGGACTCGGGCGGCTTCCAGGTCGGGATCCGCGTCGCGTACGCGCTGGGCCGGCCGTGCGTGACGGGGCTGAAGAAGGTGGCGCTCGAGGGCGACTCGGTTCGCTGCGAGCAAGAGGTCGAGGGCGGCCGTGACGTCTACATCGTCCCGCTTCCCGCCGTCTTGACGGTCAAGGAGGGCCTCAACCTTCCGCGGTATCCATCGGTGCCGGGCCGGATGCGGGCGAAGAGCAAGCCCGTGGCGGTGCTCACGCCCCAGCGGCCCGCGCCGCGCCTGGAGCTGGTGAAGCTGGCGGTGCCTGCCGGGCAGGGACGGCGCGCCGCCTCCCTGGGAAACGGGCCCGAAGCTGCGCCGGCGATCGTGGACGTGCTCGAGAAGGCGGGAGTGCTATGAACGTGCTTCTCCTCGACGATGGCACGGAGGTCTCACGACAGGCGCTGACGCTGGCGCGCAAGTTTGGCGAGCCGCGATCGATCGCGACGGATTCGTTCCAGCCGTTCGCGCCGGACGTGCTCGCAACCGCGATCGGCGCCATGGACTGGGCTGCGGCGTTTGCGGCCGCCACCGACCGCGGCAACGACGTCCTGGCCCGGGTCGCCGCTCGTCTCGGCCTGCCCTTCGCGGCCAACTGCATAGCCGCCGATCCTGGCGACCCGGTGAGGGTGACGCGGCTGCGTTGGGGCGGCAGCCTGCTCGAGGAAGCGCTGCTGCACAGCCCGCGGCCGATCATCTCCGTCGCTCCGCACGCCGTTGGTCCGGACAATGGCCCTTCACCGGCCCCGATAACGGTCGATAGTCCGGACTATCGCGCTTCACGGGCCCCGATAACGGCCGATAGTCCCGACTATCGCCAGTTGGGCGTGCACGTTGTCGAGCACGTCGAGCCGAGCAACGGCGGGGTGTCGCTGGCCGAGGCGAAGGTGATCGTGAGCGGCGGTCGCGGCGTCGGTTCGAAGGAGGGGTTCGCGATCATAGAGGAGCTCGCGGGTCTGCTCGGAGCGGCGGTCGGATGCTCGCGCGCGGTGACCAGCGCCGGGTGGCGTCCGCATTCGGACCAGGTCGGCCAGACCGGCACCAAGGTGTCGCCCGACGTCTACATCGCGTGCGGCATCTCGGGCGCCACCCAGCACATGGCCGGCCTGAAGGGCGCCAAACGGATCCTGGCCATCAACTCCGACCCGCAGGCGCCGCTGATGCTGAACGCCGACTTCACGGTCACGGGCGACCTCAAGGAGATCGTGCCCGCGATCTCGGCGGAGATACGGAAACGGCGCTGATCGCGCTCCTGCTTGCGCTGCTCGTCGCATTTGTCCTCTTTGGGCGACGCGCGTGGTTTCTGTATCGCGTCATCCGCTCGGGCAAGCCCGCGGCGCGCTTCGACAACGTGCCGGCGCGCGTGCGCAACGAGGCGACGATCGTCGTCGCCCAGAGCAAGCTGCTCCAGCGCCTGGTGCCGGGATTGATGCACGCGGCGATCTTCTGGGGCTTCCTGGTCCTCTTCCCGACGATCGTCATCGCGATGATCGGCGCCGTCGACCGGCGTGCGACCCTGCCGTGGCTCGGCGCCCAGGGCTGGTACGCGTTCCTGGTCGACCTCTTCGCCCTGTTGGTGCTGATCGGCGTGATCACCGCTTTTGTCATCCGCAAGGTGCAGCGGCCGGCCCGGTTCGCCGGCAGCCACCTCGCCGAGGCCGACCTGATCCTCGGGCTGATCGCCGGCATCGTCATCACGCTGTTCCTCTGGCACTCGGCGCAGATCGCGCTCGGCCTCAACGACTACCCCGCAAGCTGGGCTCCGATCGCGAACGCGCTGTCAGTGGTGGTGGCGCCGGTGGCGCCATGGCTGGAGCGGGTCGCGGTCTGGGCGCACGTCCTGATCATCCTTTCCTTCCTCGTCTACCTCCCGTACTCCAAGCACCTGCACATCGCCGTCGCGGCGATCAACGTCTACTTCGGACGCACACGTGCGCGAGGCCGCCTGGAGAAGGTCGACTTCGAGAAGCCCGAGTCCGAGGTGCGTTTCGGCTCCGCGAGCGCAGCCGACATGACCTGGAAGCAGATGCTCGACACCATCTCGTGCACCGAGTGCGGGCGGTGCCAGGAGGTCTGCCCCGCCTACAACACCGACAAGCCGCTGTCCCCAAAGCTGCTGATGATGAACATGCGCGACCATCTGCTGGCGGGATCGGACACGCCCATCGTGCCCAACGCGGTCATCGACGACGTGGTGTGGGACTGCGTAACCTGCGGCGCCTGCGTGCGCGAGTGCCCCGTAAGCATCGAACACATCGACCACGTCATTGACCTCCGCCGCAACCTCGTCATGGTCCAGTCCCGGTTTCCAGAAGAAGCGGGGACGATGCTGCGCGACATCGACCGGACCTCGAACCCGTGGGGCAAGCCCCAGGCCGATCGGACGCAGTGGGCGGACGGGCTGGGGGTGCGAGTCCTGCAGCTGGGCGAGCCGGCGCCGGAGGTGTTGTTCTGGGTCGGCTGCGCGCCGGCCTTCGACGAGCGTGCACGACGCTCGGCGGTCTCGACCGCGAAGCTCATGCAGGCGGCCGGCGTGGACTTCGCGATCCTCGGGCCGCGCGAGTCGTGCACCGGCGATCCGGCGCGACGCATGGGCGATGAGTACACGTTCCAGCGCCTGGCCGGGGAGAACGTGGCGACCCTGAACGGCGCCGGGGTCAAGAAGATCGTCACCACCTGCCCGCACTGCTTCAACACGCTGGGCAACGAGTACCCGGACTTCGGCGGGAGCTACGAGGTCGTGCACCACAGCGAGTTCCTCGCCGGGCTGGTGCGCGAAGGCAAGCTGGCGCCGGTTGCCGGCGACCGCACCATCACGTACCACGACTCGTGCTACCTGGCCCGGCACAACGACGTGCGGAACGCGCCGCGCGAGCTGGTGGCCGCGGTGGGCAAGGCCGTCGAGATGCCGCGCAACCGCGAGCGCACATTCTGCTGCGGCGCCGGCGGCGCTCGGATGTGGATGGAGGAGAAGCGCGGCCGGCCGATCAACCAGGAGCGCGTCCGCGAGGCGGCGGAGACAGGCGCCGAGACGCTCGCGGTCGCCTGCCCGTTCTGCACGGTGATGCTGGACGACGGCGTGCGCGAGACCGGCGCGAAGCTTCAGGTGTTCGACCTCGCGACGCTGCTCCACGAGGCTGTGGAGCGAGGGCCCCATCCCCGGCCTTCGGCCGGGACTTCCACATGAATGGGGAAGACTAGCCGGCAGTCCTGAATAGGACGCGGTTTGCCGACGGGTCGGTCGCCGCGAGGCCGCCCGCCTCTTCGGTCAGCCGGACCTCGCCATGCTCGAGGCGGCCGACGACGTCGTCCAGGTCGCGCTGGGTCGGCAGGTCGACGGTGAACCGGCGCAGGCCGGCCGTGCCCTCCGGCGCCGGGCGCGCGCCACGACCCGCCCACGTGTTCAGGCCGAGGTGGTGGTGGTATCCGCCCGCGGAGACAAAACCCACGCCCGGCACATGGCCCATCACGTCGAAGCCGACGAGGTCGTGGTAGAAGCGCAGCGCGTCCTCGACGTCGGCGACGTGAAGATGGACGTGGCCCATCCTGGCCCCGTCCGGCATCGGAGCGTCGAGACTGTCGTCCTCGCGCAGGTGGCTGAACATCTCCTCGAGGTCGATCGGGTCGCGGCCTGACCGCGGCTTGCCGTCCTTGTCGTACGCGACGAAGGTGCCGTTGCCGAAGCCCATCGTCCCGTCCTCGGGCGACTCGGTGTAGATCTCGATCCCGTTGCCGTCGGGATCCCAGAGGTAGTTGGCCTTGGTCATCACGTGGTCGGTCGGGTACTGCTCCCAGCGCAGGCGGGCCAGCCGGGCGATGACGCGAGCAAGCTCGCGCCGGTCGGGAACGACGATCGCCAGGTGGTAGAGGCCAGATGTTCGCGGCACGACAGGGCGCTCGGCTCCGGGATGGAGGTTCACGAGCTCGCGCCCGCCCACGCCCATCCGCAGCTCAGGGCCGTCTGAGGGCAGCGGCTCCAGGCCGACGTAGTCGCGCCAGAAGCGGAGGGCGCGGTCGCCGTCGGTGACCGCGATGTCGACGGCGCCCATGCCGGTCTTGGCCGCGATGGAGGCTGTTTTCATCCGCTCGTTTGTACCCCGCGGTGGCACCGGCTATTCGCCGCCGTGCCTCAGGAGCGCAGGTACACCAGAACTGCCAGCACGCGGCGATGATCATCCGGCGCAGGCTCGAGATCGAGTTTGGAGAAGATGCTCCGTACGTGCCCCTCGACCGTCTTCTCACTCATGTGCAAGGTCGAGCCGATGGCGGCGTTCGAGCGACCTTCCGCCATCAGGTTGAGCACCTCACGCTCGCGGTCACTCAGCCCGCCGACGAGATCGTGCCGGCGGCGGCGAACCAGCAGCTCTGACACGACCTCCGGGTCGATCGCCGATCCCCCGGTCGCCACGCGACGCACGGCGTCCACGAACTCCTTCACGTCAGACACCCTGTCCTTGAGCAGGTATCCGATGCGACTGGCGCCGCGCTCCAGGAGCCGAATCACATGCGCAGTCTCGACGTACTGCGACAGCAGCAGCACGGCGACTTTGGGGTGTCGGACGCGGATCTCCGCCGCCGCCACCAGTCCTTCAGTCGTGTGCGTGGGCGGCATCCGGATATCGGTGATGACGATGTCTGGTTGCTGTTCCTCGACGACTTCCAGCAGCTGTGCCGCATCGCCCGCTCGGCCCACGACCTCCATTCCAGACGCTTCGAGCAGGCGCGCCAGCCCCTCCCGGAACAGCACAGCGTCGTCGGCGATCGCTACCCGCATGGGATCTCGGCGCTTAACATCGTGCCGCGGCCAGGTGCACTCCTGATCTCGATTCGGCCGCGGGCTGCGGCCACCCGGTCCTGAAGGCCCATCAGCCCCGACCCACGACTCGGGTCCGCCCCGCCCGCGCCGTCATCTGCGACCTCGAGATGCAGCTTCCCGCCGGACTCGGCAATCCGGATCTCGATTGCCGCGGCCGAGGAATGCTTCACCGAGTTGGCCACGCTCTCGGCGACGAAGAAGTAGGCCGTGGACTCGACTGGTTCCGGATATCGCCGGTCGATCGCGGCCGATACGGTCGTGGCGATCGGCGTGCGATCGGCAAGCGCCTGCACCGCCGAGACGAGGCCCGACTCCGCCAGCAGGGGCGGCTGAAGCCCTCTGGCCAGCGTGCGCAGCTCGCCGAGCCCCGCCCGCACCTCACGTGACGCCTCCTCGATCAGGTCGCGTCTGTTCGGGGATCCATCAGCCTCGGCCATGCCCAGCGCCAGCAACGCGTTGGCGAATCGCTGCTGAGCGCCGTCGTGCAGGTTGCGCTCGACGCGCTTTCGCTCGAGATCCTGCGCTGACACCAGTCGGGCGCGCGATTCGTGCAGCTCCTGGACCAATCGATATCGGCCGAGCACGAGGCCTGCCTGAGATGCCAGGTCGTGGAAGAGGCGCTTTTCCATCGCCGTCAGCTCGTCGCCGCGAGGCTTGACGACGACCAGGACGCCGAGCTGGTCACCGTCGTGAAGAACCCTTTCCACGTGCGCCCGGTCGCCGAACCGGCGGGCGACCTCGTCAACACGCGCGACTGCCCGCTGCGCACCTTCATTCGGGGGAGCTGAGGCGGCAAGGTGCAGCCGCTCACCAACCCTGACCCAGACCTCGGTCGCCGAGGCGCCCGTCCCCTCACGCAGCAGCTCCGCCATTCGAGGAAGCAGGACGTCGGCGGGCTCGGCACGGCCAATGCCTCCGGCGAAGTCCGACAGCACTTCGTACGGTCGGGCCCGCCCGCCGTACACGGCGGTGTTGGCAAACGCCTGGAGGCGCGCGCGAACCGGAAGGAGCAGTGCGGCCAGGATCGCGATCGTCACGATGCTCAGGAGCGGGTTCAGGCCCGCGCGCTGGCCAAGCAGGCTGCCCACACCCGCGACCACGATCGCGTAACCGCCGGTGACGAAAATCGCCAGGCCGGCGTACAGGATCGTCCGGTTGATGACAATGTCGATGTCGTAGAGGCGGTAGCGCAGCATCGCCACAGCGATGGCCAGCGGCACCAGCACCATTCCCGCCAGCGCCGAGGTGATTCCCGCCCAGCCCTCGATTCCTCTCGCAACATCAGAGGCTGCGAACTCCCGGATGGACTGGGGGAGCCAGTCGATGCTCAGTATCTCCGTCGTCCTGCCGAGCACGCCGGCGGCGAAATAGATGCTGGCCGCGTAAGCAAACCACTTGAGCTGCAGACGGGATTCACCGCGCGCCGACCTCATGCGCACCACGACACCAGATCCGGCGACCACCGCCATGACGATCAACGCCGGAAAGAGAGCACCCGAAGCCCAGCTGAGCCGCGATCCCAACGCCCACAGGGATGGCGGCAGCGTGACCGGCACGAACTGGTTCCCAAACAGGCCAACCCGCAGGGGATAGGGGTCGTCGAGGTCGGCGAGCGTGTTGAGAAACAACCCGACGATGGTCACCCACGCCACCAGCCGCCATCGGGCGGATTTGAACCTCCCGTCCGGGAACACCAACAGGGCCATAAGCCCGCCGAACGCGATCACGTCCGAGATCACCCTCTGGGACCAGGCCGCAACGTCTGCAACCGGCAGCGATCCGGGATCGATCACGAGCCCGTGGAACGCGTACGCGGCGGCAAACACGCCGAACGCGACCAGAAGCGCGGCGGATGCCAGAAGCCAGGTGAAGGCGTTTCTAGGCTGTCGCCACGCCAGCATTCCTGCGATCACGGACAGCGTGGTCACGCCGACGGTCTGCACGGTGAGCCGCGCCGCGACAGTCCACGTCGAGTCGAGGCCTGGGAGCGAATAGAGCGGTGGGCTTGCCAGGTCGGCAATCGTCAGAGACAAAGCGGCAACCCCAAGCCCAGAGCCGGCGACGGCGATGGCGGCGCCGGGCCACGCCCAGTGTGACTGGCGTGGCCTGGAAATCATCACCGCGGTCGCCATCGCGGCTGGTCCTTGTCGCCTGAATCAGTTGTCAGCTGAATGAGCGTGGAGCCCTCGGGGTCGGTCACGAACAGCTGAAGGCCGTGCTTGCTTCGCGTGAATGCGATCCAGAGCGAGTCTGGCGACCAGTCCGGCCACCCCTCCCAGCTCGCCGAGGGGTCATTGGTGACCTGGAAGGGCTCACCGCCGTCGGCCGGCATCCAGTAGACCTCGGAGCCATTCCTACCGGGCGGCGGTGCGTTGAACGCGATCCGCGACCCGTCCGGAGACCAGTGAGGATAGGTGGCCCAGCCACTGGTTTTGTCGTGTTGAGTGAGCTGGCGCAGGCCGCTGCCGTCGGGGGCAACGGTGTAGACGTCGATGGTCCCGACATGGGCCAGGGCGAAAGCGATCCGATCACCCGCAGGCGACCAGTCCGCACCAGATTGAACCGCGCGCATGTTGGGCAAGAGCCGGTGCAGGCCGGTGCCGTCCGGTCGCACCAGATAGATCTCGCGGTAGAAACCCGGAGGGTCAGGCGTGCCTTCGATGCCGTCGCGGCTGCTCTCGTATGCAATCCATGCGCCGTCGGGTGACCACGAGGGGTAGCCGTTGAAGCCCTTGCCGTCACTGAGCCGGCGGACACGGCCGGTCGAGACTTCCATCATGTAGACGTCCGACCGCCCGTCGCGGGTGCTCTGATAAACGATGCGCTGCCCGTCTGGCGACCAGCTGGCGTCGATGTTCAGGGCGTTGTCACGGGTCAGCCTTGTCACCTGGCCACTCGTCAGGTCGAGCACGAACAGGCCGCCGTGCACGCTGCCCGCGGCGTAACACTGGAAGAGGACCTGTCCGCCGATCGCGGGTCGTGGCTGAACACCACCCGTACCACACGTCCCGGAGCTCGAAGTGCCACAGGACGAGATGCCGGCCAGGAGCGCGAGCCCGAGCAATCCGGAGGCCCAGCGGTTCATGGCGGCGATCTTCCCACCAGACCGTGAGATTGGACAGAGGGCCAGCACTTGCCCGCGTGACGAAATTCCAGGGTCAGTCCGGAGTCAAGTTCCGGGCGCTCCCCGACGACAGGTTTACATCCCGAACCTACCTTGCCCGACAGATGAAAGTAACGGAGGTCGGCAAGATGAAAGAGACCCTGCGCTTGATCGCGATCCTGGTTCTGGTGAGTACCCTCACCTTCGGCGCCGTGGTCCTGGCGGGCAGCGCGCTGGCGCACGTCGGACCGTCACTGGCCGCTTCGACGCCGCATCCCACCCCGGATCCTCACCCCTCGTCTCGGGTGGAGCGCTGATCGGAGCGTCCCCGCTCCACTCGTTTTGCGCAAAGGGCGCCGAATACGTGCCCCGATTGGGTGCGTTTTGCGCAAAAGGGCACAATCCGGTCAGGACAGGCCGACGATCTCCCCTTCATCGTCGATGTCGATCATCGTCGCGTTCGGCGTCGTCGGCAGGCCCGGCATCGTGCGCATCTCGCCGCAGATCGGGTAGATGAACCCCGCGCCGACCGACGCACGCACCTCGCGCACGGGCAGCACCCACCCCGTCGGCGCGCCCTTCATCTTCGGGTCGGACGAGATCGAAAGGTGCGTCTTGGCGATGCACACCGGCAGGCGGCCAAAACCGTTCGCCTCGTAGGCGTCGAGCTGGCGCGCCGCCGGCGGGTCGTATTCCACGCGGCGCGCGCCGTAGATGCGCAGGGCGATGGCCTCGATCTTCTCGCGCAGCGTGGCCGCGTCCGGGTACAGGAACTGAAACGTGCTCGGCTCCTCCGCGGCCGCAACCACCATCTCCGCCAGCTCGACCGCGCCCTCGCCGCCGTCGGCGAAGTTGCGACACACCGCGGCGCGGACGCCGAGGTGCTCGGCGAGCTCGCGGATGGCGCGGTGCTCGGTGGAGTGGTCGTCCGGAAATGCGTTGATCGCCACCACCGGCGTCACGCCGTGGATCTGGATGTTTTCGACCTGCTTGCGCAGGTTCGCGGCTCCGGCCAGCACGTCGTCGGGGTTCTCCTTGAGCAGGTCCTCGGGCAGGGGCTTCCCCGCGACCACGCGGTACTTGCCGGAGTGGACCTTCAGGGCGCGCATCGTGGTCACGACCACTGCAGCGTCAGGCGCGAGCCCGGACGTGCGGCACTTGATGTTGAAGAACCTCTCTGCGCCCATGTCCGCGCCGAAGCCGGCCTCGGTGACGAGGTAGTCGCCGCCGTGGATGCCGATCATGTCGGCGAGCACCGACGAGGCGCCGTTGGCGATGTTGCCGAACGGGCCGGCGTGCACGAGGACCGGCGTGTTCTCCAGCGTCTGGAGCAGGTTGGGCTTGATGGCCTCGCGCATGAGCACCGTCATCGCGCCACCCGCGTGCAGGAAGTCGGCGGTGATCGGCTGGCCGTCGCGCGCAAGGCCGATGACCATCCGGCCGAGTCGCTTGCGCATGTCCTGCAGCGACGTCGACAGCGCGAGCACCGCCATGACCTCCGACGCGGCGGTGATGTCGAACCCCGTCTGGCGCGTAACCCCGTCCTCCGGCGCGCCCAGCCCGACGACCACGCTGCGCAGCACGCGGTCGCTGACGTCGAGCACGCGGCGCCATGTGATCGAGTGCAGGTCGATGGGAAAGTCGCGGAGGCTGTGATGGATGTAGTTGTCGATCATCGCGGCAAGCAGGTTGTGCGCCGCGGTGACCGCGTGGAAGTCGCCGGTGAGGTGAAGGTTCAGCCGCTCCATCGGCACGACCTGGCTGTAGCCGCCACCGGCGGCGCCGCCCTTGATGCCGAACGTCGGCCCCATCGACGGCTGGCGGATGGCCACCGTGGCGCGCTTGCCGATCCGGCCCAACGCGTCGCCGAGACCGACGGTGGTCGTGGTCTTGCCCTCGCCCAGCGGGGTCGGCGTGATCGCCGAGACCACGACGTACTTCGCCTTCGGCCGGTCGCGCAGCTCGTCGATCGCCTCGAGCTTGACCTTGGCGACGTCGTGGCCGTAGGGCTCGAGCAGGTGCGGGCCGATGCCCATCTTCGCCGCGACGTCCGGCATCGGCACCAGGTGCGCTTTGCGCGCGATCTCGAGGTCGGTCGGGAACTCCACCTTCATGGCACCACCTCCTATGACAACCGCGCCAGCATCTCGCGGCGCCATCTCTCCGTCGGCTCGAGCTCGTTGAACGTGAACACATGCAGGCCCGCGACGCGCAGGTCCGGCCGCGCGAGGTCGGGAAGCACCGCGTTGAGGAACCGGCCGGGCTCGTAGCCCCCAGGCCGGAACATTCGTGCGACCCAGCTCGGATGCCCGCGCAGGAAGCGCGCGGCATCTGCGACGCCGATCTTCGTCGACACGCGCAAGAGCCGCACCGGGTCGGCCACGCCCGCCATGCCGATGTAGATCGGCAGCTCCACGCCCCGTCGCCGCACGCGCTCGACCCAGCCGGCCACGGTGACGGCGTCGAAGCTCATGTTGCTGACGATGTAGGTCGCGAGCCGGCGCTTGTCCCACATCGCCTGGATGGTGACGTCGTCGTGGATGAAGGGATGGCTCTCCGGGTAGCCGGTGACGCCGATCTCGGTCAGGTGATGGTTTGCCGGCAGCGCGTGGAGAAGCGAGAGGGCGTCGAGGAACTGGCCCGCAGGCTTCGGCGCGTCGCCGGCGACGACGAAGACGTTGTCGATGCCGCCGTCTTTGAGCGCGTCGAGGATCTGGCCCAGCTCGTGTACGTCGCGGATCAGCCGGGCCGACAGATGAGGCACCGCGCGGTAGCCCATCTTCGCAAGCTGCACAGCGAGCAACACCGTGGCGGGCATACCCCGCTTCGGCGAGGCGGTGACGGTGATCGTGACCTGCCTGGGAACGAACGCGGCCACACGTGCCGCCGCGTCGTCTGTGGGCAGGACCTCGTAGCGTGGCGAGCGGAGGAAGGAAGCCAGGACTTCGCTGCTGCCTGCACGAAGCGGCCTTACCACGCCCACCTGCGTTGTCGCACTATACGCCACTGTCGCGCTCTACGCAACAATTACGGCAGGAGCAAGATCGCGTTGCGGTCGCCAGGCGAGCCGGGGCGCCAGGAGTCGAAGCCGTTGCCGGGCACGTTGGCCGCCAGCTCGCGGTGCAGCCCGGCACGCCCTTGCCCGTCATGGTCGAGCATCGTGGTGCCGACCGCCAGGCGCCCGTCTTCAGTCTGGAAGATCTCGATCATGCGCGCCTGGCACGGCCAGTCCACGAGCGAGCTGGTGGTGACTTCCCAGAAAGTTCCGTGCTCCCTGATCCTGTTGGCGTGGATGTGGCCGTTGAGCCACAGCACCACGCTGGACCCCCACAGCAACTCCATCAGCTCCTGCGCACGCTGCTCGCCGTGCGGGTTGGACAGAGTGTCCGAGCTGTGATGCGACAGCAGGATGACGTGGCGGTCGCGGCTCTCGCGAAGCTGCGCCTCGAGCCAGGCCAGCTGGGCGGAATCGATGGCGCCGTCGGCGCCACCGCTGTCGCACACCGTGTCCAGGGCGATGAATCGGACGTCACCGGCGTCGTGCACATAAAAGGACGGGTCCACGAACTCGCGCCGGGATATTGACCGCCGGTCAGCGTCCGGGGTGACCTCGCGCCACCTCCCTGTCATGAAGCGCTCAGGCTCGCGGACGAAGGTCTCGACCGCGGTGTCGGCGTCGATGCCTGGTGGCATCTCAACCGCCTTGCGGGAGCCGGCCGTCGCGGCCGCGAGCGCGGGCGTGACGACGCCGACGCCCTGGCAGAGCTGCTCGTGGTTGCCGTAGCAGCGAAACCACGGAATCTTCAGGCCCGGCGACTCGAACGACCACACGGCTTCGTCCAGCAGCCTCGGGTGGCGCGGAAATCCGAGCGCGCGCTGGAAGTCGTCGCCGTTCGCGGGGCCGTCGGGTTTCCAGAACAGCGAGCCGGGCCAGCTCGCGAGCTGGACGCCCTCGTATCCGGGCGCGCCCGAGTCAGGACGCACTATGCCTCCGTCGAGCAGGGCGAGGAAGTTCGCCATCTCGTTGTGCTGCGCGTTGTCGATCGCGTCCCCGGTCATGACCACGACGGTGGGCGGCGCGCCGGTCAGGGGGCCGGCCTCGAGGTTGTTGATCGTGCGCACCATCGCCGCGATGGCGTGAGTGTTGAGCATCTCCTGCGGCCGCTGCATCGTCAGCAGCTCGCGGTAGCGCTTGTCGCCGGCCATCGCGTTGACGAACTCGAACCGCGCGGGCGATTGCGCGTCCGTGACGTGGAGGTCGGTCAGGTGGACGAAGCATGCGATGGGCTCCGCCACGGAGATCGGATTCAAATGCGGCTCACCGGGTCCTTCGACCACGGAGCGATACCCGAGGCCATTCGGCGGCCCGGCGACGAGCGCCGTCTCCGACGTGAAGGTCACGCGGTGACCGAGGCTGTTTCTTCCCTCTGGACGAGTACCGGGTCAGGCCGGAGCGCAAGCCGCACACGCGTGCCGGCGGGATGGTCTGAAGCAGCCGCCGTCGGCAGCTGGGCGAGAATGGTCATGTCGCCGAGGTCGACGGTCACGCGGCTGATCGCGCCGAGGAAGGCCACCGCGATCACCGTGCCCACGAGCGGTCCGGATTGGCCGTCGCCATTCCCGGCGATGCTCACCGCCTCCGGCCGCACGAGCGCGATCGCCGGGCCCGGGGGAACGTCTTGCTGCACGAGCGGCAGCTGCGTGCCTCGGACCTCGACCCCGCCGTTCTTCACCTCGCCCGGGATGCGGTTGGTGAGGCCGACGAAGTCGGCGACGAAAGGAGTGGCCGGCCGCGAGTAGACGAGGGTCGGCGGACCGAGCTGTTCGAGCTTGCCTGCTTGCATGACACCCACTCTGTCGGCGATGGCGAGCGCTTCCTCCTGGTCGTGCGTGACGAAGAGCGTCGTGATGCCGACCTCGAGCTGGACGCGGCGGATCTCGTCGCGCAGCCGCGATCGCACCTTGGCATCGAGCGCTGACAGGGGCTCATCCAGGAGCAGCACTTGCGGCTGGATCGCCAGCGCGCGGGCCAGCGCCACGCGCTGCTGCTGGCCGCCGGACATCTGGTTGGCGTAGCGGTTCGCGAAGCGGCCGAGACCGACGAGCTCGAGCATGTCGAGCGCGCGCTTCTTGCGCTCGGCCTTGCCGACGTCGCGCATCTGCAGACCGAAGGCCACGTTCTCCCACGCGACCATGTGCGGAAACAGGGAGTAGGCCTGGAAGACCATGCCGATGTTGCGGCGGTTGGTCGGCAGGTCCGTGACGTCGCTGCCACCGATGATCACCTTGCCTTCATCCGCCTGCTCCAGGCCCGCGAGCAGGCGGAGCGCGGTGGTCTTGCCGCATCCGGAGGGGCCGAGCAGCGCGACCAGCTCGCCCGGCGCCAGGGTCAGGGAAAGGCCGTCCAGCGCCGTCACGGGCCCGTAGCGGCGGACCAGGTTCTCGAGCCTTACCTCGACGCCCGATCGATCAATCATCCGGCAGATCCTTGCACAGGGCCCTTGCCAAAGCTCGTCACCGCCTCCGGCATGGCGCGGCGCGGGCGGTTGCCCACGAACGAGATGGCGATGAGGAGAATGAACGCGAAGAACAGCGACGCGACCGCGACGGCGATCGACACGCCGGCGTTTGCGCGAGCCAGGTGCACGAGCTCGACCTGCATGTTGTTGTAGAGCAGGTTGTTCGCGATCGTGTACTCGCCCAGCACGAGCGCGACCGACAGAAGCAGGGCGTTCAGGATCGCGTTCGAGATGTTGGGCACGATGATTCCCAGCATCACCTGGTCCCAGCGTGCGCCGAGGCTGCGCGCGGCCTCGGAAAGGGTCTTGACATCGATGCCCCCGAGCCCCGCATCGAGCGCGCGATAGCAGTACGGAAGCACGAGCACGACGTAGGCCAGCGAGAGCGTGAGGATCGAGTCGCTGAAGTTGGTGCCCATCCAGATATAGATCGGGAACAGGCCCACCACCAGGACGATCGCCGGGATCGTCAGCGGAAGCAGGCAGACGAACTCGATGAAGCGGCTCAGACGCGGCAGCTTCAGTCTGACCCAGACCATCGTCGGCACCAGCAGCACGAGCATGACGACCGACGTGATCAGAGCGAGCTCCAGCGATGCGTTGATCGCCGCGTCCGGAGCGGGCCCGAAGTTCCAGTTGATCAGGTCGGGATACGTGAAGATCGACTGCCAGAACTCGAGGGTGCGCCCGCCGGAGTTGCTGCGCGTCGAGAACTCCAGCATCGCGTAGATCGGCACGAGGAAGAAGAGCGCGGCGAGCCCCAGGACCACGTAACGGAAGACCTGAAGCCTGAGCCAGCGTGTGCGGTGGACGCCTCGCCTGGCTACAGCCACCGCGACGTCCTCCGCTGCAGCTGCGTGTACAGGATCGTCACCAGGGTGACGATGACGATCATCTCCACCGCGATCGACTTGGCAAAGCCGGGCTCGTACGCCCCGACCTCGCTGCTCAGCGCCCCCGCGATCTGCTGCGCGAGCATCGGCTGTCCCTGGTTGATGAGCGCGTTCGCCGTCGCGTAGGCCGAGAACGCGTTCGCGAACAGGAGCAGCACGCCGCCCAGGAAGGCGGGGAACAACAGCGGGCCGGCGACGTGGCGCCAGTAGTGCCACGTGTTGCCGCCAAGGCTCTCGGTCGCTTCGCGCCACTGCGGCTTGATGCCGTCGAGGGCCGGGAGGAAGACGAGAACCATCAGTGGAATCTGGAAGTAGAGGTAGACGAGGCTGAGGCCCTGGATCGGCTCGAAGAGCCAGATGCCGTGGGCGTAGTAGTCGAAGCCGTGCGACTGCGCGAACAGGTACACAAGACCCGCCGGGCCGATGCTGGCGATGAAGGCGAAAGCGAGCGTGACGCCGCCGAACTGCGCCAGCACACCTGATGCGGAGATGACGATTCGCCGAAGCAGCCCCGTCGGGCTGCCGGTGACGATCACGTACGAGAGGATCGCGCCGAGCGCCGCGCCGAGGAGCGCCGTGATCGCGGAGACGGTCGTCGTGTCGATCGTCGACTTGACGATGTAGGACCGCGACAGATGCGTGAAGTTGTCGAGGGTGAACGCGTTGTTGGCGTCGAAGAACGCGCCGAACGCGACGATGGCCGAAGGCAGGACCAGGAACAGCGCGGCATACCCGAGAAACGGCACGACGCCAATCCAGTCCAGGGAGAAGCGCCGGCCGCCCAGAGTCGGGCGGCCGACGTTGGTCGCTACAGCCGGACTGCCGGCGGTCGTCAAGAAATCGCAGCGTCCCAGTGGGCGACGACGTAGTTCTTCGCCGCGGTGGCCTGGTCGGGGCTCAAGAACTGGGGAGTGCCGTTGACCGGCGGGAGAGCCGCCGCCGCGGTCGCGTCGATCTTGCCGCTCTTCTGCATCGCCGCCTGGCGTACAGGCCGGGCGAGGCCCTGCAGCCAGATGTTCTGACCCTGGTCGCTGTAGAGGAACTCCTCCCACAGCCGGGCCGCGGCAGGGTGAGGAGCCACCTTGCTGATCGCTTGCGCGTAGTAACCGCCGAGCACAGCGCTGTTCGGCACGAAGACCTTCCAGCCCGGCACGTCCTTACCGTGCGCGGCGGAGAGGTAGTCCCAGTCGAACACGACCGGCGTGGTGCCGTTCTTGACGGTGGCCGTCGTGGCCTGGACAGGCACGAACGTCCCGGCTTGCTTCAGGCGGTGGAAGAAGTCCACGCCCTTGCTGATGTCGTCGACCGACCCGCCCTCGGCAAGGCTCGCCATCATCACGCCGTTCAGCGCGGCGTTCGCCTGCTTGGGGTTTCCGTTGAGGGCGACCTTGCCCTTGTACTCGGGCTTCAAAAGGTCGTCGAGCGAGGTGATCGCGGGCACCTTCGCCGAGTCGTAGCCGACCGACATGAAGCCGCCATAGTCCTGGAACCAGAGACCCGTCGACTCCTTCTGGCTGTCCAGGATGTCGCCCCAGGTCGCGACCTTGTACGGGGTGAAGAGGGTGGTGTTGGCGAGCGCCACCGCCATGCCGACGTCGACGACGTCCGGGCCGCGGCTTGTCCCGCCGAGCTGCTTGATCGCGTCTACCTCTTGCTGGCTGCTGCCGTCGGGGTTGTCCGAGGTGATGTCGATGCCGTACATCGAGTGGAAGGTGTCGAGCTCCTTGCCGTAGTTCGCCCAGTCGCGCGGCAGGGCGATGACGTTGAGCTTGCCTTCGGCCTTGGCGGCCGCGACCAGCGCGTCCATGCCGCCGCATCCTGATGCCGACGTCGCCGTTTTCGCCTGCGACTCGCTGCAGGAGGACGAGCCTCCGGAATTGCTGCTGCCACATGCAGCGACCACGAACATGGCTACCACGGCCAGGCCGAGGTGGCGCGTCAGACTACCCCATCTCATGCTTCGTCTTCCCCTCCAAATGCCGGCCGGCCGGGCACCGGCGCCCAATGAACAGGGCCAATGATGGCCCTAGGCCGCCAATGTTGCAAGGACAGAGTTGAAACGTGGGGTTGATTTCAGTTAGGGGCCGGTTAAGACGATCTGTGGCTCACGTTTCAGCCCGCTTTCCGCGGTAGCCCAGGCGCCGGGAAAGGTCGGCGGCTCCCTCCCGGATGAGGCGGTCGAGGTGGGCGGCGGTGCGCACGCGGTGCGACGGCCCGGAGACGTCCAGCGCGGCAATAACGTCACCCGTGGGCCCGAAGACCGGGGCGGCGATGGCGTCCAGGCCGACCTCCAGCTCCTCATGGGTCCGAGCGAGGCCGGAGCGCCGGACCTCCTCGAGCTGGGCGGCGAGCTTCTCCCGGGCGGTGATCGTGTGCGGCGTCACACGGTCGAGCGGGAGGGCGAGCAGCCGCTCGCGCAGGGCCTCCGAGGCAAAAGCCGCGATGGCCTTGCCACTGGCGGTGCAGTGGACCGGGTAACGGCCGCCGAGCCAGTTGACGCTCACGACGGAGGTCGAGGCGGTGGCCTGCTCGATCGGGACGATGACGTCCCCGACCAGGACGTCGAGCGTCGCCGTCTCGCCGGCGGCGGTCGCGAGGTGCTCGCAAAGCGGCCGGGCGACGTGCCGGAGGTCGAACTCGCCGGTGACCACGCTCGCCAGCTGCGGAAGGCGGCGGCCAAGGCTGTAGCGGGCAGTTCGGGGGTCGCGCTCGACCAGGCCGTGCCGCTCCAGGGTGCCGAGCAGCCGCAGCGCGGTGGAGCGGTGGACGTGAAGCTCGCGGGCGACCTCGGCGCCGGTCCTTCCCCCGCCTGCGGCCAGCACGTCGAGGATGGAGATCGCCCGGTCAACCGAGCGAACCGCCGTGTCGTTGCTCATCGCGCAACATTATCCATTCCACGCAACGACGCGGTAGGATGCTCCGGACAGCATGAGCCGGGAAGAGGAGATCCGCGCCGGCCTCTTCGAGCACACGCTCTACGGCCACGCGCCCGAGGTGAAAGCCCTGACCGAGGAGGGGCTCGGCCTCGGCATGGACCCGATGGACATCCTCTTCAAGGCCTTGATCCCGTCGCTCGAGGAGGTCGGACGGCGGTTCGAGAAGGGCGACTTCTTCGTCCCCGAGATGCTGATCGCCGCCCGCGCGATGCAGGGTGCGCTGGTCATCCTCCGCCCCCTCATCGCCGAGACGGGCGCCAAGCCCGTCGGCCGCTACGTCATCGGCACCGTGAAGGGCGACATCCACGACATCGGCAAGAACCTCGTCGTGATCATGCTCGAGGGTGCCGGTTTCGAGGTCTTCGACCTCGGCGTCAACACGCCGCCCGAGAAGTTCGTCGAGGCGGTGCAGAAGCACGAGCCGGACGTCGTCGGCTTCTCCGCATTCCTTACCACCACCATGCCGATGTTCAAGGCCAACATCGACGCGCTGACCAAGGCCGGGCTGCGCGACAAGGTGCACATCGCGGTGGGCGGCGCGCCGGTCACGCTCGAGTACGCAAAGCACGTCGGCGCGGACAGCTACGCACCGGACGCATCCATCGCGACGCGCATGGCGAAGGACGTGGTCGGCTCACGGGCACCTGGATCCGCCGCGCTCGAGCAGGCGGTCATGAAGATCGACGAGACCCTGCGTAAGGGATAGGTCTTTGGAAACCATCGTCTCCTCGCGGACTCGCGAGGTCGTCATCTCCATCGAGCGTCCCTTCGTGATCATCGGCGAACGTATCAACCCGACCGGGCGCAAGGTGCTCGCCGCGGAGATGAAGGACGGCGTCATGGACCGCGTGCGCGCGGACGCCGTCGCCCAGGCGCGGGCGGGCGCGCACTTGCTCGACGTCAACGCGGGCATCCCGGCCGTCGACGAGCCCGCGCTCCTGGTCGCCGCGATCAAGGCCGTGATGGACGTGAGCGAGACGCCCGTCTGCATCGACTCCTCGATCATCGAGGCGCTCGAGGCCGGTCTTTCCGCCTACGAAGGCAAGGCGCTCGTCAACTCGGTGACGGCGGAGGAGGAGCGCATGGAGCGGATCCTCCCGCTGGTGAAGAAGCACGGCGCGGCGGTGATCGGCATGGCCAACGACGAGACCGGGATCT
>WNEY01001260.1_pt1 | contig 25232 bp, 22 predicted proteins | sample 5400531 | NCBI WGS metagenome assembly WNEY01 (sample SAMN13153338, study PRJNA577476) | soil metagenome | isolation source: 200 cm saprolite under Douglas fir tree site 1 | place: USA:California | collected 2015-04-18
GACGTCCCAGCTGAATCAACAGGAGCGGGAGCTTCAGGCGAAGCAGGCGGCGGAGGATACCCTGGCGGAAGAACTTCGGGCAGCGGAACGGGAACGCGAGCGGGCTCAGGATGCGCTGGCGCTGGCTGGGCAGGCGCACAACGCTGTTGCACTCGCCGGGGACCTGCGGGTTGGTGACGAGTGCCCGGTCTGCCGCCAGCCAGTCGTTTCCCTCCCGCAGCACCTCGTCCCTGCCGACCTGCAGAAAGCACGAGCGTCAGCCGAGAGCGCCGAAGCGGAACACAACCGCGCGCTTGGCGTGCATTCCCGGGCAGCCAGGGCGACAGCCGCTGCGCACGGCACAGTGACCGGTACCGGGCAGCAGCTAGCCAGATATTCCACTGCGCTGGCCGAGGCGCCAAGCGAAGTCGGCGTGACCCGGTCGCTTGAGGCGATCATCGAGGCCGACGAGAGGCTCCGGCAGGCACGTAACAGCGCGGCAACACGGCGCGCAGAGTTGTCCGCAGCAGAGCGAAATCGCTCCGCGCTGACTGACGAGGAACAAAAGGCATGGGGTGAGCTGCGTAGCTCCCGGGATTCCCTGGTCTTGCTCGGCGCCCCTGCGGTCGACGGCACGGATCTGGCCGCAGCATGGGAAACGCTGAGCGCATGGGCCAGGGCTCAGCTCGGTGCACGCAGCAAGCGCCAGCCGGAACTAGACCTAACCGCGTCGGCCCTTCAGCAGCGCATCACCGACCAGGCCGCCGCGCTCGGCAAGCTGCTGGCCGAGCATGGCATCACCGACGTGACCGACCCTGCACGCGCCCCGGCCGCCGTGGCCGGGCACCGGGTACGAGCCGAGAACGAGCTGAACGCGGTGCGCCGGGACCGCAGGAAGTGCAGGAGGCCTCCGAGACGCTCATGGAGCTGTCCGGCGGCCAGTATCAGCTCGACCGGGACGACCGGAACGACCTGGTCGTCATCGACTACGAGGACGCCGCGGCCCGCCGGCCCGTGCACACCCTCTCCGGCGGTGAGACATTCCAGGCATCGCTGGCGCTTGCGCTCGCCCTCTCGCGCCAGGTGGTGGGACTGTCCGCCGGGATGCGCGACCTGAACTCCATGTTCCTGGACGAGGGATTCGGCACGCTCGATGAGGACAGCATGGAAACCGTTGCCACCACGCTGGAACGGCTCGCCGCGGACTCCGACCGCATGGTCGGCATCATCACTCACGTCGCCGCCCTGGCCGAACGCGTCCCGGTACGCTTCGTGGTCAGCCACACCGGCGCCGGGTCAGCGCTGCGCAAGGAGCGCGCATGACCGCGATGACCGGCCCGGCTGCTGTCGCGTTCACCGTCGATCCCTGGGATCCCGGGTACGGGCTGGCGTTCAGTGCGGACACCGGCGGCGGCGCGCTGGAGGAGTCGACTGCGGAACTTGACCTGAACCTGGAAATGCCCGCCGCCCGGTGGCACCCGGTGGACCCGGACCCGGTGCCCCGGCTGCCCAGCACGGTGCTGTTCGGTGATGGTGTGCGCCGCATCGACGCACAGATCTGGGTACACGGCAGCAGCCCGCAACCCGGCCCAGGGATAGCCGCATCATTCGCGGCCGGGCTTGTGTGCTGTGACGGCGCGGCGCGCATTGCCGGCCTGAGCGTCCGGCGGGGCATGTTCACCGCCGCTGCCGAGGCGACCGATATCATCACCCGGCACGCTCGCTACCCCGCCCGGCTGGCAAGCGGCGGGGGGCTCGACCAGCTCTCGCTCGCGCTGCAGCAGCACCTCGCTGAGGCCGAGGTGCAGCTCGCGCTCGCCTTCCGCGCTCAGCACCAGTTCGGGGACGATCTGCTCGTCGTTGACGGGCCGCTGCGGGGACGTACCCAGCTCGACCGCACAGTCGGGTACATCAAGACTCACCACGCGTCGTACCTGCCAGCCGAGCAGGCCGCTGCCGTTGCCGCCCTGGCGCCAGGGCAGCGCACCCCGGCATTCACGATGGGCACCTCATGGCGGCGTAACTCCTGGTATCTCCAGCTGCCCGGAACAGCGGGCGTGCCCTGGTCCGGCATCGTCCGGCTCGAATGCTCAGCAGACCTGCCCCGAGCGGAGGTAGTCCGGCTTGCCGACCTGACCGCTCGGCTACTACCCCGTTGGCCAGCGTCCCGCACAAGGACCCACGCGCCCCGCAAAACCTCGTGCCCATCGGCGGACTCGAACGCGAACTACGGCACCGGCTCGGTGATCAGCAACTTCTCTACCGCTCGCTCCGCGCTGCGGCAGCGTGGCGGCACGCCGTCTGCGGGAAGCCGACCTGAATCCAGAGCCCGCCGCCGGGCAGCGCGTCCGCCTGCAGCCAGGCGCCATGCGCCGCGGCGATCGCGCCGACGATCGAGAGCCCGAGCCCGGGCCCGGGCCCGGGCCCGTCGCGGCTGCCGGTGCGGTCGGCGCCGCTGCGCTGGAACGGCTGGAAGAGCCGGCCAACCTCAGCTGACGGGATCACCGGACCGGTGTTGGACACCGACAGCACCGCGTGATGTGCCCAGCTCCCGGTGCCGACCTCGACAACGCCGTGCGCCACGTTGTGGCGCACGGCGTTGTCGATGAGGTTGGCTACCAGCCGCTCGGCGAGCCGCGCGTCGCCGAGGGCGGGCGCCGGCCCGAGCCCGGTCGCGACGGTCAGCCCGCGGAGTTCCGCCCCGGGCCTGCCCGCCAGCACCGCCTGGTCAGTGATCGCCGTCAGGTCTATCGGCTCGCGCCGGTCCAGGCCCCGCTGGCTGCGGGCCAGCGTGAGCAGCGCCTCGATCAGCCGTTCCTGCTGCTGGCCGGCCGCGAGCACCTGTTCGCAGACGGCCTGCAGCGCGGCGATCGAGGGCTGCGGGTCGGCCAGCGCGACCTCGATCACCGTCCGCTGCCGGGCCAGCGGGGTGCGCAGCTCGTGCGAGGCGTTGGCGACGAACTGGCGCTGGGCACCGAACGCCGCCTCCAGCCGCGCCAGCAGCCCGTCGAAGGTGTCGCCGAGTTCCTTGAGCTCGTGCTCGGGGCCGGGCAGCGCGAGCCGCGCATGCAGGCTGCTGGCGGAGATGGACCTGGCGGCGGCCGTGATCGTGCGGAGCGGGCCAAGCACCCGCCCGGCGACCAGCCAGCCGAGCCCGACCGACACCACGGTCATAGCCGCTAGCGCGATCCCGGACTCGGTGAGCAGCGAGCTAAGTTCGGCGGCGCGCTGCCGGTCCGCTAGCTGGCTGGCTTCGAGGCAATTCGGCGGCGGCACCGGCGGCGTGACCGAGCCTGGCTGCCGGGCGAAGAAGCAGACGCTGGTGCTGCCTTGCGCCGTTCCGGAAAGTTGCGCGGGGCCGCCGTAGGCACTGGCGACGACCGGCAACCGGTGTGAGACCAGGGCATAGGTGATGGCCAGCAACCCGGCGCCGGACAGCAGGAACAGCCCGCCGTAGAGCAGCGTGAGCCGTAGCCGGACGGTGCGGCGCGGCAGCCGGAGCCAGCGGCGCGGCACCCGAAGCCAGCGGCGCGGCACCCGGCGCACCCGGCGCACCCGCCGCATCGGGCGCACCCGCCGCACCCGGCGCCGCCGCCGCACCCGGCGCATCGGGGGCGGCGGGGGCAGCGCGCGATCCGGCATCGCTGTCATGCGCTGATCTGGTAACCAGCCCTGGCGACGGTCTCGATCACGGGCGGATCGCCGAGCTTGCGGCGCAGCCGGCTGATCGTGACCTTCACCGAGCTGGTGAACGGGTCGGCCATCTCATCCCACGCCCTTTCCAGCAGTTCCTCGGCCGATACCACCCGGCCCTGGGCGGCCAGCAGTAGCTCCAGCGTGCCGAACTCCTTCGGGCCGAGGTCGAGCGGCCGGCCACCGCGGCTTGCGGCCCGCTGGGCCGGGTCGACCCGCAGGTCGCCGTGCTGCAGAACCGGGGGCAGCGCCGGCTGCGCGCGCCGGAACAGCGCCCGGATCCGGGCGACCAGCTCGGCGAATGCGAACGGCTTCGGCAGGTAGTCGTCCGCGCCGAGGCCAAGGCCGTCCACCCGGTCCTCGATCGTGGCCGCCGCCGTCAGCATGAGCACCCGGCTTCGGCGGCCCTGCTTGATCACCTGAGCGCACACCTCGTCACCGTGCATCCCGGGCAGGTCCCGGTCCAGGACGACCACGTCGTAGCCATAGACCAAAGCCCGCTCCAGCCCGGCGTCCCCGTCGAAGGCGAGATCTACCGCCATCCGCTCGCGCCGCAAGCCGACGGCGAGTGCCTCGGCGAGCTCGCAGTCGTCTTCGATCACCAGAACCCGCATGCGACCGTCTCCCCTTTGCCGGGACGCCGCCAGGATCCAGCAGATCCTGCAGCACCGGCTGAGGACTGGCTGAGAGTCCGCCGAGTCCCCGGCTGCTCGCCACGGCCCGGCGGTCACCGGTGTAACCGGCGTGCAACCACCGGCCGCGTAGACCTGGCACCAAGCACGCGCGGGCCCGGCGGGCCGTGCGGATAAGCCAGATCGCAATCAGGAGCGCAGACCATGTTCTTCATCACCTACCTGCGGCGGGAATTGCGCCGCCGGATGCGGCAGGCCGTCTTCATCGCACTGGGCTTGGCGCTGGGGATCGGCCTTGTCGTCACCGTGACCGCCGCTTCGGCGGGCGTGCGGAAGGCCCAGTCAGACGTGCTGAGCTCGCTGTACGGGGTCGGCACCGATGTCACCATCACCGGGAAGGCACCTTCGCCGCGGTCGCCAGGCAGCGGCCCGCCCAAGGGCGGGCAGACTTTCCAGGTCGGCCCGGGCGGCGCGCAAGTCTGCAAGAACGGCAAGTGCCACAATGCGGCGGGCACGACGACCGACAACCTGGTCAGCGGAAGCTACGGCCCGATCAGCCAGTCGAAGGTGGCCGCAGTCGCCGGGCTGAAGGACGTCAAGGCCGCCGCCGGAGGACTCGCCCTCACCGACAACCGGATGACGCTCCCGAAGAACTTCGGCAAGCCGGGCAGCTCTCTCCCGACGCCGAGCTCGTTCAACGTGGACGGAGTGGACACCTCCCATCTGTCGCTGGGCCCGCTGAGCGCCGGAACAATCACGTCCGGCCGCTCACTCAAGGGTTCCGACGCGCACTCGGACATGGCCGTGGTGGACTCCGGCTACGCGAAGTCCCAGAAGCTGAAGGTCGGCTCGACGGTCACGATCGCCAAGAAGAAGTTCGCGGTCGTCGGGATCGTCGCTCAGCCACAGGGCGGTAACCCGCCGGACATGTACATCCCGCTGGCCCGGGCCGAGGCGCTCGGAACCGCCGGCCCAAGCGGGAGCCTGAAGAACAAGGTGAACGCGATCTACGTGACCGCGGCCAGCGCCGCCGACATCCCGGCCGTGCAGAAGGAGATCAAGCGCCTCCTCCCGCACGACACGGTGACCACCGCGGCCAGCCTGGCCAGCCAGGTGACCGGGTCGCTGGCCAGCACAGCCAAGCTGGCGGACGACCTGGGCCGGTGGCTGTCCATCCTGGTGCTGATCGCGGCGTTCGCCGGGGCCAGCCTGCTGACGATGGCCGCGGTGGCGCGCCGCGCTGGGGAGTTCGGCACGCTCAAGGCGCTCGGCTGGCGGTCCAGGCGGATCATCGCTCAGGTGCTGGGCGAGTCGGTGACCATCGGTCTCATCGGCGGCGCGGCCGGCGTCGGCCTCGGCTTCGCCGGCGCGGCCATTATCTCCGCGATCGCGCCGAGCCTGTCCGCCACCATCGCGAACCCGACCGGTGAGCACATCAGCTCCATCGGAGTCAGCTCCGGCGCAACCGGGCCGCAGAATTACTCGCCAACCGTCACCCACACGGTTGCCGTGCCGATGTCCGCGGTGGTCAGCGGGAGCGCGATCGTGCTCGCCGTGCTGCTCGCGATCGCCGGCGGGCTGCTCGCTGGATCCTTCGGCAGCTGGCGGATCGCCCGGCTCAGGCCCGCGGACGCGCTGGCCCGGGTGGCATGAGCATGACCGGCACGAACCCGATGGGAGAGGAACTCATGTACCAGCTGACCGGCGTGACCAAGCTCTTCGTCAAGGGCCGCCGCACCGTTACCGCGGTCCGGGATCTCAACCTGGTGATCCCTGGCGGCGAGTGGCTCGCGGTGCAGGGCCGCACCGGGCACGGCAAGTCCACGCTGCTCAACCTGCTCGGCGGGCTGGACCGGCCCAGCTCTGGGACCATCGACTTCGACGGGAAGGACCTGGCAAAGCTCCGCGAAGCCCAGGTGACCAGGCTGCGGGCGGAATCGATCGGGTTCATCTTCCAGACCTTCAGCCTGGTGCCCACGCTGTCGGCCGCGGAGAACGTCGAGGCCGCGCTGTGCCCGCTCGGGGTCAGGGCCGCGGAACGCCGCCGCCGGGTCGGCGCCGCGCTGGAATCTGTCGGGCTTGGCAACCGTGCCAGGCACCTGCCCGGCGAGATGTCCGGCGGGCAGCAGCAGCGGGTGGCGATCGCCCGGGCCCTGGTGAAGGAACCGACGGTACTACTGGCCGACGAGCCCACCGGCAACCTCGACGAGGACACTCGCGACGAGATCATCAACTTGCTGGAAAAGCTCTGGCGGGAACGCGGGCTCACCCTGATCCTGGTCAGCCACGACACCACGATCGCCGGACGCGCCCAGCGAGTCGGCGTGATGAGCAACGGCCAGCTCTCGATCAGCCAGGACATCCGGCCTCGCACCGCCACCGAATCGATGACCGACTGAGCGCCGGGAACAGTGCGGTCAGGGTCGGCCATTAGCCCGGCGGGACCCGCGATATCTTTCCTCCGGGTTATGGTGCGGCCCAGTGAATGGTAAATCGATCCAGCGTATAGCCGAACGCATTTACCGTCGGCTGAACGAAGTTGTCTCGAATCGTCTGTACTGCCTCGGTCTCGGCGGTGCTCATCAGCGGGCGGGTTACCTGCGGGACATGATTAGATTTATAGAAGGCGATATGCTGAGCCTCGGAATACAGCACTGCGGCTGCAAACTGAGGCCGGATGAGCCCGCCGCAGCCGAATCCCGGGTAAGTCCAGCTGTGCTGCGTGTCTATCGGTCTTGACGGGATGTTGTCGATAGTAATGTCGTGCACAGACTGCGGGAGCTGCGGTCGCGGAAGCACCATCGTGACCATGACACGACCGGGCTTGCCGTCCGCCGGACGGCTGAGGACCTGCAACCGGTAGTGGCCCGAGCCCGGTGCCCACCAGGCAGGTCCTGGATTGAGGTCGACGGTGGCGGACGCGTGGCCGACGGCGTAGAAGGTGCTGGCGTACCAGCAGGGCCATGGGCCGATGTTCTTGGAAACCTTGCGGGTGAAGAAGAAGTTGAAATTCGCCTTGCCGAGAGCTGGCTTGGAGATTCCCTCAATTTTCTGCAGCACCCACGGGCCCAGATCGGTGTTGGTTGTGGTACCCGCGCTGATCGTTTGCCATGGCCAGGCGAACCTGATACTCGGCAGATGGATGTTGACGCCCACAAGGTGCAGGGCCGCGGACAGGGCGATCAGTACCACCGACGCAATCGCCCGGCGAAATATCAGGCCCACCGCAACCAGGACGGCGGCCGGTTTGACCCAGCGCAAGATCCGGCGGCGGTGCGGGCTGGGATCGTGACCCATCCCGTCCGGACCCTGCGGGCTGGCGCGGCCGGCCGCGCCGGGCTGCCATGGTGGCAGCGATCCGGGCTGCCATGGTGGCAGCGACCCGGGCTGACTTGGCCAGGCGGCGCCGTTGGCTGGTTCTTGCGAGTCCGCGTACGGCGCGGGTGCCAGGCGGCGTCCCGCTGCCCAGGCCTGCTCGCGGTGAGCATGCCCAGCAGGAAGACCAAGAAACGAACCACGCAATCCACCTCTTTCTACACTCGGCCCGGGGTGACCGGGCGGTGGTCGGGTGACTAGGCGGTGGCTGAATGACTGGACGGTGGACGGGTGACTAGGCGGTGGCCGGGTAATGCAGGCCAAGCACGATGGGCACGGCCCCGAAGGGCATGCGGAATCGACTGCCTGGCTTATCCGGCGTATTCGGCTCGGCTATGTTAGGCCAGCGCATGTTAATGTGCTGGACGGTTAGGCCCGCCACGGAGTACGGGAATTCCATGGCCGATGTGTGGTGCAGCCTGAGCAGTCCGCCCCAACGGAACGCCGCAAACACGTTGGCCAGATCTCGAACGGAGAGATATCCCCGCGCGGCTAGGTCAATCCGGTAAACTGCCCAAGCTAGCCCTACCAGGTCGTCGGCGCACTGCTCCAGGGCGGCTGATTTCGTCCGGTAGGTCGTGCCATCCGGATTTACCGCGCCAAGCTTCTCACCGTGCACCGGTGAGTAGCGTGGCTGAGCCGCGCACTGCATCCAGTCGCAAGCAGCCAGTAGCTCCCAGCGGATACCGCTGTAGCTGGCGACATCCCGGTACAGCGGCTCCGCGCGCAGCAGCGGCACCCTGGCCATCGTCATGAAGGAATTCCGCACGGATGCGGGGATACTGTCCTGATACTGCCGCCTACGTGCGCGGGCATTGCGAGATACGGCCTGCCGCGGCTGGTAGCTGACTGGCGCTAGCACTGGCCTGGCAGAGACGGTCTCGGCTGACGGCATCGTCTGTGCAGCAGAGCGGGCTGCTGAAGTGGGCCGGTAAGCAGCGGACTGGCTGGCCGGTCCAGGTGTTGCGCTGGACGAGGGTGCGGCCGGCGACGTACTTGCGGCTGACGCGCGGTCAGCATGGGCCGGCCCGGCGGCGGTAGTGCCAGCCGCCGTTGCCGCCGGGGAAGTGTCGCCTCGCGCAATGGTGTCGTAGCGGTACAGGTCATACCGCCGCATGAGGCCTATGAGCTTCGCGCCATAGCTGGGATCTGTCGCATATACGCCGGTGAGGGCAGCCGCGAATGCGTTCGGATCGTGACGGTCAGCAGCCATAGGCCGCCTGTAGTACCCGCTGGTTGCCAGCAGCTTGCCGTGATCGTCGATGCTCTCGGCGATATTGTGGTACACGCGAAACGGGGCTGTGCGCGTCACCGACCTGCCATTGTCGTATTCCTGGGTCGGCTGCACATCGCTGCCAGCAGGGCCGGTGCCCTTGATGCCGAACAGGTTGTGGTCCCTGGTGGCCAGGTTGCTTCGACCCCAGCCAGATTCATCGATCGCTTGGGCAATCGTCACCGCTGCGGGGACGCCATACCGTCGTTGCGCGGCAACCGCTCCCGGTGCGACCTGGCCGATGAATGCCTGCTGGGCGGTCGTATCATGCAGCGGCGTCGCAGCGGGTGACGGATGATGCCGGTGGTAGGGAACTGCCGATGGTGCTTTCCGACCAGCAGGCCGGTGGTGCGTCCCCATCGACAGCCCGGGAATGGCCGCGGTGCCCGGCGTCGCCCCATGACGCCTATCTGCGGGCCCGGACAAGCCTGATCCCGACAAACCTGAACCCGACAAGCCTGCCCTAGAGAAGCCTGCCCCAGAGAAGCCTGTGCCCGGCACGTCTGCGCTGACCGCCTGGCCGGCACCGGCGCGGTCCGGCGACTTGCGGCCAGCTGAGGTACTTCCCTGGCGCTGCCGTGACTGGCGGCGCGCCTGTTTCGCCGGGCTTGCCGCACCGCCGGATCGCTGCGGCCTGGCCGGCTTCGGAGGCTTCGCCGCAGGCACGCCAGGGATAGCCGCCAGCCCCTGGTCAGCCTGGTCTTGCGCCTGCTCTTGCGCCTGGTCTCGCGCCCGGTGGCCGCCTGACCCGTGCGCACGGCCAGGCGGCGTCTTGCTCGCGGTGCCGGCCGGCTCGTTCGCGGTGCCGGCCAACTCGCCGTTGTTGACGAACCCGGCGACACCCTGGGCGCCAAGCGGATCATGATATTCGTGCGCGTTGACGGAGAAATTTGGCAGCGAATTGCCGCCCACGGTGTGCAAGACTCCGCCGACATACTTCCTGATCACCTCGACGTGGCCGTTGAACAGCACCCAGTCTCCAGGCCGTGGCGCGTAACCGTCGCCAAGCGGGTGCCAGCGATGATGTGCCTCCGCATCCTGGCGGAGCGAGATTACGCCGGGCGACGCCGGATTCGGGTCAACCCGGACATCGGCCCACTTATGCAGCGGCCACGGGTAGGAGGTGCCGCCGGTGACCCAGCTTTGCTGGCCAACTACCTGGGCAGCCATCTCCAGTGTCAAACTGGCAAACGCTGCGCACGATGCGCCATGGTCGACACCATCTATGCTGTCGTTTTGCCAGATGATTGCCTCCATGTCGGCCGGAGTCCGGTCCTTGGCCATGCGGAGGTAGTAATCGGCCACGTTGACGATGGCTGAACGCAGCATCGCATCATTCGCGGGCGCTTGGTGGGCTGATTGCTTTAGCGCCAGCAGGCGAATCGGCAGGCCGGTCGGCGATGCCAGATCGGCCGCAGCTCTCGGGACGAAGGAGAACCCTGTTATCGCTCCGCCCGCGCTGAGGCTAACGAGCGCAGTCACCTGCTGCCATCGTGGCCGGCTAGCGGGACGCATATGCTCACCTCGTTCCTGATTGCCCCGCGGACTGTGCTCAGGAGCAGAATTGCAGCTGAGCGCTTAGGCTATGGCTGCGCCAGCGACTCTCGATTTAGCCGATGCCTAAGGATGGCCTGAACCCGCGGGTCGCCAGGGTTTCTCGCGTTCTCAAACAGCACGACGGCCTCCTGCGCCGCCTCGGGCGCTGCACCGACAACCCACTTCTGGTAGATATCGGCCACGAGGGCAGCCTGCCCGGCTGGGCTAGTCACCGGCTTGGCGCAGCGACCCGGAAAGCCCGCGTGCGAAGTCACTGCTGCCGATCCGGTATACCGGACGCAGTTCGCGGAGTGGCTTTCAAGCCCGGGCTGGACGATCGGCTTGCCGTTAGCCCGGGTCAGGGTTGCCCCGCCGATAATGTTGTTGATGGCCCGGGCTGCTACCTCGAGGCTGTCGATCGGATTAGCCGGGTTGTATGGATGATGCAGGTTCAAGGACCAGGCCACCTGGCCGCCTTGCGCCGGTGTAATCGGTTCCAGGCCCATTCGGCCAGTCCGCGCATCAGCGAAGTCCGGGTTATTGGCGCTCGTCATGAGGGCAAAGACCCAGAGGATCTGGCGTGTGGCCCTGGCGCAGGCAAAGTTGACCTGACCGGGCTCAGATTTCACGTCCGGATTCTTGCAAGCTTTGGCAGCTTCACTTTGCACTGTTGCAACGCTGGCCGGCCATGACGCTCCACCGCTGGGATAAAGCATCACTCCGATGGTGACGAGCACTGCGACGACGATCGATCCGGCCGCGAGTTTGCGCCCGCGCGAAAGCCGCGGGTAATGGCCGCCGCGCCGGCCGTGGCTGACGAGTGTCTCGGTGCGCCCCCCAGCCGAGTGCACATGACCGGCCGAATTCGAGCCGTCATAGCCATCAAAGCCGTCAGAGCCCGCATAGCCGCCTGCCGGCTCGGCTGCCGCATACGGCTCGGGCATTCTGCCAGCATCCTGGTCGAGACTCATCTCTGCTAGCGGGCGGCGGTAGGATTCCTGCATCGGGCCGGGCGTGGCTTCCCAGCTACCGGCCGATTCGGCAAGCTCATAGTCAAGCGACACGCGCGCGTCGAGGAGTTGACGCTCGAGTTCCGCAGTCTTGTTCTGCAAGTCAGCGAGGCGCTGGCTCCGCTGGCGGAGATTGTGTTCGAAGTGCGTTTTCATTCTTCACCTCTAGCGTGCGGCCTGTGCTAGGCATATCCAGTTTTAATGACCGGTATGAAACCTGCCTGCGAGGCAACTGATCTACGGGTAGCTTTGGGCAACGTGCGGGGGGAAGCAGCCGGCGGTAGCCCCGGCGCTACGGCCCGCTGTCAGCTATCCCTGCGGCCGGTACGGCCTCCGGCGGACTCATCTGGCAGCCCGCTCCCGTAATGATCTTCGCTGAGTCAGCCTTGCCGTCTGCCGTGCCTGCGCCAATGGCTGGCCGAGTTCGTGGCTCGCACCGGCCGGAATGGCGGCAGGCACCTTGCGGCCAGGACGGATGCCTGCGTGAGGAGGCATCTGACCAGGCCCCGAAGGCGCAGGTGACCTGAGACATGCCCACAATTAGAACACATGTACGGGCCTGATGTGAAGAGAGGTCCATTAGAACACGCGTTCGCTCGAAGGTGAACTGACTTACCGAGCGGAGCGCTACGACTGCATCATGTGACCTTCGGGTGACCCTTTCAGACCCTAGCCTGCCAGGTCAGCGGGTGTGGCGCGGGATGGCCGACGGCGGCTCATCTCGCGCGATTGGCAGCCAGCCCTGCGCTGGGTTAGCTGGCCGGGGGTCCCTCGAAGGCCGTAACCAGCTTGTCGTGCAGGCCGGGGTCTGCCAGCACCAGGACGTCGTCGCCAGGCTGCAGCCTGGTCTTGGCTCCGATGGGCACGAGCTGGCCGTCTCGCACTACGAAGCTGACCCAGGCGTCGCCGGGCAGGCCGGCCAGGTTGTCGATGGTGCGCCCGTCGGGGATGACCTTGACCGCGATGGCCGCGCCGACTAGGACCAGGGCTGGCGACGGCAGCTTGACCCGTTCGGTCAGCCGGCTCGACAGCACGGCGACCAGGCCCACCGCGGCGGTCAGGAGCACTATCAGCGCAAACGGCGCGGTGTCTGTCACAGTGGTGCTCCTCCCGGCCGGGCATGGCTGGAACATTCCCCGACCAGGCTTCCCGGGGTGCACCACCGCCAACTCTAGCGTCGCCCCTGCTCGGGGCCGGGCGAGCCCGGCGGGTAGCGCGCTGCCCGGATCCGATCGGTTATCCTCCTTTGCGCGATCGGGCGGATGAGGAGCGGGTGCCAGTGTCCAAGGCCAACAGAGGCAGGCAGCAGGCCAGGGCAAGGGTCGCCCAGATGCGGGCCGCCGAGGCACGTCGCAAGCGGCGCCGCAACTGGCTGGTCGGCATGGCAGCGGCGGTCGTGCTGATCGCCGCGGCGGTGGGCATCGGCCTGGCGGTCAGCGGCGGCCAGGGTGCAGCGACCGACGGAAGGCCGCAGCTCAAGCTGGCATCACTCAGCTCGCTTGGCAAACTCAAGCCGGTTTCAGGCACTGTCAGGCCGGGGCCCGAAGGCGGGGTCCCGATTCCCGCTGCCGCGCCACTGGCAGGCACAGCCAGTGCGGCAGCCGGTAAGCGCGTCGACGGCATCGGCTGCCAAACCACTGAGCAGACCGTCTTCCACATCCACGCGCACCTGACCATCTTCGTGCACGGATCGCCGCGCCAGATCCCGGCCGGCATCGGGATCCCAGGCGCCCAGGCTCAGAGCACCCCGCAGGGCGCGTTCATCTCTTCCGGCACCTGCTTCTACTGGCTGCACACCCACGCCGCCGACGGAATCATCCACATCGAGTCCCCGGTGCACCGGACCTACGCCCTGGGTGACTTCTTCGACGAGTGGGGCCAGCCGCTCGGCCCGGACCGGGTCGGCCCGGCCACCGGGCCGGTTATCGCCATCTACGACGGCCAGCGGTATGAGGCAAACCCGCGTGACATCCCGCTGAACGCGCATGCCCAGATCCAGCTGGAGGTCGGCAGGCCGCTGGTCGCCCCGGTAACGATCACATTCCCGAACGGCCTTTAGCGGTCCGCCCCACCCGCCGCAGGCCGGGAGCCTCCGTGCGCAGAGATACCGTGCGACCGGCCGGCCGGAGCGGCGCTCCGCACGCCCGCTATTGACATCTCCCGCTTGAACCACATCCTTCATACGCTGCTCACCCGCCAGCGAATTAACCGGACTCCGCAGCAGCGTGTTTCGGTCGCCGGAATCAGCGCAGCTTACCGACCGGTTGACAGTTCATAGCCAGCGGTGTGAATACTGAATCCACGCGTGCAATTTGCATGTAAGCCGAGTGATCCCGGTGCCAGGACGATGCCCGTGTGAAAAGCGATAGCGGGAATTGGACTGACCGGCGGAATATGGAGGCGCGGTGGCGGACGAAGTCCCTCCGGTAACTGGTGATTTCGCGGCTGGCGCGCAGGTAGCTGGCTACCGGCTGGCGGAGCATATCGGCTGGGGCGGCATGGCGGTCGTTTACCGCGCGTACGATATCCGGCTTGACCGGTGGGTCGCACTGAAGATCCTGGCGCCGGAGATTGCCCGCGACGAGTCGTTCCGGCAGCGGTTCATCGGCGAGTCCAGGGCGGCGGCCGCGGTTGACCATCCGCACATCATCCCGGTCTTTGAGGCCGGGGAGGCCGGCGGAGTGCTGTTCATCGCGATGCGCTACGTCGGCGGGGGAGACGTCGGCACCCTAGTTCGCCGGCGCGGCCCGCTGGAAGCGGCGCGGGTGGCAGCCATCATCGCGCAGGTCGCATCGGCGCTGGACGCGGCCCACGCCGCTGGCCTGGTACACCGGGACGTCAAGCCGGCCAACATGCTGCTCGGCGCGGCCTCGGCGGACAGCGCTAGCCCTGATCACGTCTACCTCTCTGACTTCGGGCTCAGCAGGCAAGCCCTTTCCGCTGCCGGTCCGACGCTCGCTGGCCAGTTCGTCGGCACGCTCGACTACATGGCGCCCGAGCAGATCAAGCACCGGCCGGTCGACGGGCGGGCCGATCTCTACGCGCTGGCTTGCGCTGCCTACGAGATGCTGGCCGGCGAGCCCCCGTTCCGGCGGGCAGAGGATGTCGGGCTGATGTGGGCGCAGCTTGCCGAGCCGCCGCCGTTGCTGACCTCGCTCCGCCCGGACCTGCCGTCGGCGGTCGACGAGGTGCTGGCCCGGGCGATGGCCAAGTCGCCAACTGATCGCTATCAAGGCTGCCTCGACTTCGCTGCGTCCCTGGTGCAGGCATGCGGGCTCGAATGGAGCGTCACCGGGCAACTGCTGGCTGGTCGGCAGGCAGTTGCGACCGGGCAGGCCGCGCCGCCGGCGGCGGCTAGCCCGGCCGTATTTCTGGAACGCGGGCGTGACCTGGCCGCGACCCGCCACCATCCGGCCGAGCGAGCATGGTCCGCGGCTCCGCTGCCGGCTTCGGCCGGGTCGGCCTTCGGGGCCACGCCAATGACCGGCCGCGGCGGGCCTGCCGCTGCGGAAACCGGACTAGCCGGGGTGGGACTGGCCGAGCGCACGCCGGGCGCCCTCGGTCGGTACGAACGAGGGCCGGGCGAGCTGGGGCCTGGCGAGCTGGGGCCGGGCGGACGAGGGCCGGGCGGACCGGGGCCGGGCGGACCGGGGCCGGGCGGACGAGGGCCGGGCGAACTGGGGCCCGGTCAGCCAGAGCCCGACGACCTGGCTCCTGGCGAGCTGGCACCGTACCCGGCTGCGCGGCGCCGGCGGTCGCCGGTCATCGCGGCGGCCGCCCTGGTCGTCATGCTCGCCATCACCGGCGCGACCTTGTTAGTGCTGCGTGGCGGCGCGGCCTCCGATTCCGGGCACGCCGGTAACGCGTTACCGTCCGGCGGGACAAGCCCGGCCAGCGCAGGTAACCTGGGCAGCGCAAATGGCCCGGGCAGCGCAACTGACCCGGGCAGCGCACCTAGCCCGGGCAGCTCAAATAGCCCGGGCAGCGCACCTAGCCCGGGCAGATCAAATAGCCCGGGCAGCGCAACTGACCCGGGCGGCACCAGTAATCCGAGCAGGCCGAGCAGCCAGAGCACTCCTGCCAGCCCCGGCAGGCCGGCCAGCCACGCGCGTCCGGCCGGGCCTGCCGCCACGGTCAGGGCGTACATCGCCGCGATCAACGGGCACCACTATCGCCGGGCTTGGCATCTCGGCGGGCGGAACAGTTCTTCCAGCTACGCGGCCTTCGCGCAAGGATTCAGCAGCACGGCCAAAGACACCCTGATCATCCTGTCGGTCAACGGCAACGTCGTGACCGCCCGGCTGGTCGCCGTGCAAACCGACGGCAGCGTCAAGACCTACCAGGGTACGTACGCCGTCGAGGACGGCGTCATTACCAAGTCGGAGGTCGCCAGGATCGGCTGAGTTCAGCGGTTCCCGGCATCAGATCGCCGCGCCGCGGGCGGCCGGCAAAGGACAGGCCAGGATTTACGCGGCCCGCGTTGCGGGCGACCGGCCACCAGGCATCCGTAAATAAATCATCGTGCAGCACCTCAGCGCAAGGCCCAGGGCCGTGCTGGCATGAGCACGAGCCGCCGGCCGTCGAGCCGGTATCCGCGATGGCCAGCTAGCCTTGGTATCCGCGGTTGCCCGTTGCCCGAAACTGTTCCCGCTGCCGCCGGAGTGTCACGCCACCATGTCCTCGCCGCGCAGTCCGCTCCTCGATCTGCTCGGCCGGTACCGAGGTGAGGGCGAGGCCGAGGCCGCCGATGTCGCCCGGCTGCGCGGGCTGGCGGAGACGGCGGGCGACCCGTGGCTGCGCTCAACTCTGCTGCACGTGACCGCGTCGGCGCTGGTCGTGCACCCGGGCAGCGGCCGGATGCTGCTGCGCTGGCATCAGCGGCAGCAGGCATGGCTGCAGGTCGGCGGGCATGCCGATCCGGGAGAGAGCGATCCGCTTGCCGTCGCACTGCGGGAGGCCGGCGAGGAGACCGGGCTATCTGACCTGGTGCCGTGGCCGGACGCGCGGGTCCGGCAGGTGGTGATCGTGCCCGTTCCCGCTGGCGGCCTGGAGCCCGCGCACGAGCATGCCGACGTGCGGTTCGTGCTGGCTACCGAGAACCCGGGCGCGGCGCGGGCGGAAAGCCCGGGCGCGCCGCTGCGCTGGCTGACGCCGCGCGAGGCGCACGAGGCGACGTCCGAGGTCAATCTCCGGGAGTTGCTGGCCCGGGTGCAGCGGCTGCTCGCGGACTGATCCGTCGTTGCCGCGGCGGTGGCCCGGGACGCCCGGGCAGATTGACGGGACAGCATCCGGCGGCGACGCATTCGCCGTGGCGGCGCTGCCGTCCGACAATGGGCTCGTGATCGAGGTAGCACCCGGCCGGTTCGAAGAAATGGTCATCATGGCGCTGGACGACTTGCCTGATGATCTCGGCAAGCTGATGCGCAACGTGGCGGTCACCGTCGAGCATGACGCGGGTCCTCCCGGGCTGCTCGGGCTCTACCAGGGAGTGCCGCTGACGAGCCGCACTACGTACTATGCGGGCGTGCTTCCGGACCGGATCACCATCTACCGCCGAGCGATCTGCGCGGTCTGCCGCACCGAGGCAGAGGTCGCCGACCAGGTGCGCCGTACCGTCGTGCACGAGGTCGCCCATCATTTCGGCATCGACGACGACCGGCTCAGCGAACTCGGCTGGTAAGACCTCAGCGGCCCGCCTGGGTGACCCCGGCCGCTAGCCGCGGCTGAGCCGCCGCCGGCGGCTGACTCGGGGCTGCTGGCCGCGGCTGAGCCACCGCCGGCGGCTAACTCGGCGCTGCGCCACCTGGTTTCCGGTGCCATCAGCCCGAGCCAGGCCGCCAGCCCGAGTACGCCCGCGGCCAGCACGAACGCGGCGCCGTAGGAGGCCGTGTCAACGAGGAAGCCGGCCGCCACGGGGCCGGTGACCGTGCCGATGTCGCCGGCCATCTGGAAGGACGCCACAACCGTCCCGCCGTTGCCGCCGATGATGTCGCCGATGATCGCCGCGGGCGCCACGTCGAGCAGGCCGGAGCCCAGGCCGAAGGTGGCCAGGGCGGCCAGGTATCCGCCGAGCCCGGGCAGCAGCGCCAGCATGATCATCCCGCTGGCCGATATCAGGCAGCCAGCCAGGATGACCGGCCGCCGGCCGAGTGTGTCGGCCGCCCGCCCAGCGGGCAGCAACGTCGCGGCGTTCACGGCGGCGACAACGACGAACCCGATGCCCGTCCAGACCGCCGACCGGTGCAGGACATCGCGGACGAAGAGCGGGACGATGGCGCTGCGCACGCCGATTGCGGCGAAGCTGTCCGCGAGGTTCGCGGACGCCGCGGCGCGGTAGGCCCGGCTGCGCAGCGCGCGGGCTACCTCAGCGAACCGCGGCGTCGTCCCCCGATTCCTGGTGCGAGCCCGGGTAGGTGCGTCACGCAGCGCGGCAGCGGCGATGACCGCGGGAACGATCAGCATGCCGCCGTAGATGAAAAACGGCGCCCGCAGGGACCAAGCGGCGATCAGCCCGCCGATCGCCGGGCCACTGATCCCGCCGATCAGGAACCCGCCGGAATACAGGCCGCTGGCGCGGCCCCGCTGCTCGCCGGGAACGCTGCCAAGCAGCAGAGTCTGGGCGCTGACGCTGAACATCGCCGAGCCAAGCCCGCCCACCCCGCGCAGCGCGATGAGCTGCGTGAACGACTCAGAGAATCCGGCAAGAACGCTGCTCACCGCGACGATGCCGATGCCGGCCGACATCACCCGGTACTCGCCGAACCGGTCCACCAGGCGGCCAGAAGGCAGCGCCCCGGCCACGCGCAGCAAGGCGAACGCGCTGATCACGCTCGCCGCGGTGGCGGTGCTCACGCCGAAGTGACGGGCGAACGCCGGGATGCCCGGGGCCACGATCCCGAACCCGAGCGCGACCGTGAACGAGACCCAGGTGAGGATTGCCACCTCGCGCGGCAGGTCACGGAACGGTCCGCGATGGGCGAGGGACACGAAGGGCAGTCTGCCAGCCATGCCCGCGAGCCTTGCGGCTCGTCCCCTGGCTCAGGGCAGTACCGGCCTGGCCCAGGGCAGCGTCGGCCTGGCCGAGGGCAGCGTCGGCCTGGCCCAGGGCAGCGCCGGCCTGGCCGAGGGCAACGCCGGCCTGGCCCAGGGCAACGCCAGATTGCTGCGCTGGCGCGCGGCCATGCGAAGCGTCAGCGCGACACCTGGATGCGGACAATTGCGGCAGGTACCGCCCCGATGGGGGTGTGCGCTGGGAGCTGGACCAACGTGATGTCAATGGCGCTTGCGCCGGCTTCGAATCTTGGCTTCTGCCGCGCGCTAAACACAACTCGGAACGTGAAGCTGGCCCTGGCCGCTGGCTTCAATGTGAACCCGGGCTGCTGGACCACACGGAGGAAACGCGTGCCGCTGCCTTCCCGGTTGTAGGTGACGCGGCGCCAGATCCCGGTGCCTGGTTCCCGCTCGCGCAGGGTGCCTTCCGGCGCAAGCGAGAGCGGTGTGTTGGTGCAAGCACAGTGACCCATCGAGATAACCGGGGTGATGTCCCGATAGGCGCGGCTCCCCGAGTTCTGGAGGCTGACCGTGAACGTCAGCGCGCGACCACCTGGTGCAAGCCGGCGCCGGGCCGGCAGCCCTGTGATGCTCAGCGCGATTGGCGCGGATGAGGCAGCCGGCGTCGGCGGCGTAGTCGTGGACGCGGAGGAGGAGGAGGAGGAGGAGGAGGAGGATGATGATGATGACGATGACGATGAAGAGGATCCCGAGCACCCACCGAGCATCAGGGTTACGAGACTGGCGGCGGCAATGGCGACGCTGACGCCGCGACGGGCTGGCATAGCACCCTCCGGACACGAGCTGATCGGCGCATCGTAGCGCTCGCATCCGTGATTTGGGACTTGTGCACGCAGATACCTGCCTGCACTGTCAGTGGCCAACTGACTCCACCCCGGAACCCGCAGCCCTGACGTGCCTCCGGGCGCTGCCGCGCGCCGTAATACACCGCAATCGATCGCATCACGGAAAAGTGGCCCAGAGCCGCGTGTCACACGTTGGTGGTCAGGTAAAAGTCGCCTCCGTCGGATGTCAACCTTCGTGGTCATCTGCGCGTCCTTACTATGTTAGAGGGGCTTTGCCCCTTATTTGCTTAACAGGGCGACTGGGCTACGGGCTCCCGTGGTAGGGGATGTCGGGGCACAAGCCGGGGGGGTGGGTGGCGGTGGCGCCGAGCGTTGAAGTCCAAGCAACGGCCGGGCTCGTGCAGGGCCTGCGGGAGACGTGTCATGACATGCGGCAGCCGATCGCCAGTATGTTCGCGCTGGCGGCGGCCGCGCTGGCCGAGCCCGGACTGCCGCAGGCTGCGCGTGCGCGCCTGGAACTGATCGTTGAGCAGGCCGAGTGGCTGGCAGACCTTATCCGGCACTCGCTGCATACGGCCGCGCCGGGCGCGCAGGCTGTCTGCCAGACCGACCTGCTGCTGGTCGCTCGCGAGGCTGTCGCTGCCGAGTGCCTGACCTGGACTGGGCAAATGAGGATAGTGAGCCTGGCCGAGGCGGTATTTACTCCCGTCCACCCTGTGGTGCTTCGTTGCATGGTCGCGAACCTGCTGAACAATGCGACACGCGCAGCGGGGCCATCCGGCACGGTGACCGTTGAAGTCGGCTATCAGCAGAACTCGGCGCTGCTCGCGGTCGAGGACACTGGCCCAGGATTCGGGAAGATCCCGAGCGGCCTCGGGCTTGGCCTGGCCGCTGTCTCCAGAAACGCCGTCAGTTACGGCGGCAGGCTTGAACACGGCAACGGTGCTAGCGGTGGGGCACGCGTCAGCCTTTGCTTGCCGCCTGCGCTAGGCCAGACGGGGGCGGGCGGCGCTGACAGCAAGTTCCGCGGGATGCTGAGCACCGCCTGAGATGAGACGTACAGGCAGTCAAGCCGATGGCGGTCCCGCGAGCGGGAGGTAAGCCGCCGGCTCGTTGGCTTTACCGAGGCGGCTGAGACTAAGCACCGGGCCAGCCGCACGGTGATCAGAGTGCCCAGGTGCGGATGGCGCGGCCAGTGTGATGCAAGCTACGCGTGCTGTGGCAGTCGTGACGGCGATGATCTCGGCTGTGGCAACCATCGCGTTTGCGCTGCTGCCGCAGCTTCACCTGGAATACCAGTGGCCGGCGGTGCGTCTTGCGCTCGAGACGTCGGGGTCGCTGATCGCGCTGGTCGCCGCGTTCCTCGTTTTTGGCAGGCTCCTGCGGCGCACTTACCTGAACGAATTGCTGCTGGCGTGTGCGCTCGCGGTGCTCGCGCTCTCCAACCTGTTCTTCGTGACAGTGCCGACGGTGGCCGGGTGGGCACCAGATGACCTGACAGTCTGGGCCGCGCCCTTCGCCCGCTCGCTTGGCGCCGTGCTGTTCGCTCTTGCAGCGTTCGTTCCGCACCTTCGGCTACGGCAGTCGGGACAGGTGCTGGCGCTGGCAGCTGTTGGCGTGATTACGGCGCTGGGGCTCGCCACCGTCTTTGTTCATGCGTTCGCCCAGCGCTGGCCGTCGGCCTACGCCGCCACCGTCACGCCGCAGTCGGCGGCGCAGCCTGCCCTTCATGCGCATACGGCGCTCTTCGCGTTTGAGATCCTTGTCGCAGTACTTTACAGCTTGGCGGCAGTTGGGTTCATCAACCGCTTCAGGCGGTTCGGCGATGAGTTCTTCGGCTGGCTCGCGATCGCCGCAATCCTGGCGGTGGTCTCACACGTCAATTACTCACTGTTCCCATCTTTGTATTCCCAGTCCGTGCTTTACACTGGGGATGTTTTCCGCTTCACCTTCTACGTTGCCCTCCTGGTTGGCTGTATGCGGGAGATCTGGTCGTACTGGACGGCGCTTTCGGAGGCAGCGGTGCTGGAGGACCGTCGGCGCATCGCACGTGACCTGCATGATGGGGTGGCCCAGGAGTTGGCCTACATCTCCCGCAATCTTGATTCCATCGCAGCAGAGGCGGACGCTGACGCTGTGGAGCGCTTGCGGTTGGCGGTCGACCGGGCGCAGCTCGAGTCGCGGCGGGCGATCCATGCACTCGCTCCTCCCAGGAACCAGGCCGTTGAGCTTGCGCTAGCGGAAGCGGCGGTCGAGATCGCTGAACGATTCCGCGTGGAACTCGAACTCGATCTCGTCCCTGGCGTTCGGCTGTCGCCCACCCGCGCCGAGGCGCTCGTGCGGATCGCCTGTGAAGCCCTCACCAACGCCGCCCGCCATAGCGGTGCCAGCAGAGTGACGCTCTGCCTGGAGCGCGACGGTTCTCTCATACGGCTGCGAGTCGCCGACAGGGGATGCGGCTTCGACACTACGGTTCCGGCCGGCGGCTTTGGGCTCATCTCGATGCGTGAGCGCGCCCGAACGGTCGGAGGTGAGCTGCGCATCTGCTCCACCCCGGGCCGGGGAAGCGAAGTGGAGGTCGCTGTTTGAGCGATATGACGGAGCCGCTGCGTGTGCTGATCGCCGATGACCACGCTCCGACCCGCGATGACGTGCGGCGGGCACTCGAGGGTGACGGGCGATTCGAGGTGTGTGCGGTGGTGGCAGATGCCGTTGAGGCCGTGCAGGCCGCCGTTCGCGAGCGGCCCGATGTCTGCCTCCTCGACATCCGGATGCCTGGCAGTGGTCTCGCCGCAGCGTGGGAAATCGCCGCGAGGCGGCCGCAGGCGAAGATCGTGATGCTGACAGTATCTGACGACGACACCGCTCTATTCGCCGCGCTGCGGGCCGGCGCCCATGGGTATCTGCTGAAGACGATGGACCTAAGGCGGCTGCCGAGTGCGCTGCACGGCGTCTGCTCTGGAGAAGCGGCCATGCCGCGCGCCCTGGTCGCGCGTGTCCTTGAGCGGTTTCACGGGCGGGAGCCACGCCGGAGGCCGTTCGTCGCCAATGAGGCTGCCGGACGGCGGCTGACGAGCCGCGAGTGGGAGGTGCTTGAGCTGCTTACGCGGGAGCGCTCGACCGCGGAGATCGCGGAAACGCTTGTGCTTTCGGCCAGTGCGGTCCGGGCGCACATCACCTCGATAGTGCGCAAGCTGGATGTCGCCGATCGTGCCGCTGCCGCCGAGCTTTTCCGTCGGCGTCCAGACGGCTGAGCTGTCATCCGTCGCGACGCGTGAGTGCGTCGCTTATATACCTGAGCGGGAAGTTCCCTGGGGCGGCTTGCGGTGGCGATGGGCAGCAGGGAACCTCGCACCAGGTGCAGGCACGGGCGACGTCATAGATCATCTGTGCGGTAGCCGGCCGCGTCGGCTGCTCGGAAGCGTCGGCTGCTCGGGGCGCTGCTGCGTTCATTCAGGCAGGTCAGCTGAGCCGGGCAGGCCAGCTGAGCGCTTACAGACCTGAGCGGTCAAACGCCCCAATTACGTTGTGCGCTCGTAACGGAGGCCTCACCCTGGAATAGGTGAGCACAAGGATGGGGGACCATGCGACTTGTTTTGTGCGATGACAACCGGATTCTCGGTGATGCGCTTGCTGCTGCGCTGACAGCCTGCGGTCACCAGGTAGTGGCGATAACGACCTCTGCCGCTGCTGGGATCGCCGCGGTCGGTGAGCATGAACCCGACGCATGCCTGCTCGATCTGCGGTTTCCCGACGGTGAGGACGGGTTCGCCGCGGTCCGCGCAATACGGCTCCGCTATCCGGGCACCGCCGTGCTGATACTTTCGGGCTCGTCCGACCCCGCGGCATCGTGGGAGGCGAGGCAGCTGGGTGCGGCTGGCTTCCTCGGTAAGGACCAGAGCGTCTGCCATATCACGCGCGCTCTGGACGTAGTCGCCTCGGGCGGCGCCGTATTCGACCCAACGCTGGCGAGTGGCGGCATAGCGGCATCCCGGCGCGGTCGCCCGCTGTACGAGCTCACTCCACGTGAGAGAGAAGTACTGCGCCGGATCGTTGCGGGCCAGAGCACCGATCAGATGGCCACCGAGATGAACATTGCAACCAGCACCCTGCGAACCTACGTAAAGAACCTCCTCACCAAGCTCGGTACGCACTCAAGGCTCCAGGCCGCTGCTCTCGCCAGCCGCGAGGGCCTGTTCGCTGACGAGGGCCTGTTCGCTGAACTGTCGTCCGCATGACTCGCATGCTTAGCCGCGGCCCGGCCGCGCATCCCCCCTCAATTGACGTAGCGCAGCCACGGCAGGCAGGGGTTCCGCGGCGTAGGGAAGTGAGTCACGCTCCCGGGCATGGGGATTAACGTCTTCGTCGTCGACCGCGAACGTACCTTCGCCGATGCCCTGGCAGCCCGGCTGGAGGCCGAGGAGGACGTAGCGGTCGTCGCGGCGGTGCACGCCTTTACGCCGGCCCAGTGCTTGATCGTGGGACGGCAGGCCGACGTCATGCTTCTCGATGGCGACCTGCCGGAGCGCGCTGCGATCCGCCTGTGTGAAGAACTGCAGGGCCGCGACGACCCCCCGCGTGTCATCGTGCTCAGTTACTCCTCGGAGGCTGACCGGATTGTGGACGCGGTGCGGGCGGGAGCAGCAGCCTGGGTTCGCAAGGACGAGCCCCTTGAGCATTTGCTGCGCGTGCTTCGGGGTGTCGCGGATGGGGAGACCTGGCTCCCCCCGGCTGAGGCCGGCCACGTGCTGCGGTTGCTGCTGGTGGACCAGGAGCGGCGTCAGGACAATGACCGGCTGCTCGAAGCGCTTACGCCGCGAGAGCGGGAGGTCCTCACCTGCCTGGCAGAGGGCGCGGGACGGCGCGAGGTGGCGGATTTGCTGCACCTGTCCGCCAACACCGTGCGGACCCACCTGCAGAACCTCATGGCGAAGCTCGGTGTCCATTCCACTCTTGAAGCCGTGGCGATGAGCCGGCCCCACCTGGACCAGCTCCGCCCCGGCATCCGCTGATGCTTGGCCGGACCGCGCTCCGCGGCGGCGCCGGCGGGCAGGTTCGGTCCGGTACCGCACTGGCCGCTACCTCACCGCGGCGGTGTTTCTTGTGAGCGGCTGCGCGTCGGCGGTCGCTGACGCGCAGCCGACTGTTTCGTGGAATAAGCACGTGAGTGCTCGGCCGGTGCGTGCCACCATCCCCGGGATCCTCGGCCCGACGATAGATGCGATGGATGGCGCCACCCGTGTCGGCGGCTGGCACGGCGGCACATCGCTGGCCGACCGCAGGCACTGGGTGGGCAAGAAGGTCGTGCGCGGAGCAGACCAGAAGCGGCTGGTTCCTCCCCCGGCGCAGGTCGCGGGGGTCCCCGTTTTCGTTGAGGTTCACGACGTGGAAATCGTCTGGATGTACGACAACGGCGGTGTGCCCGGCACCGACCATGACACCTCGGCGAATGCCTGTATGGTGGGCCGGCCACGCGGCAATCTCACCTGCATCCACGTCGAGATAGACGGCCAGTGGAAGGCACGGGGATGGGCTCCGCCCGACTTCCCGCTGCGTACCCCTATCGACATCCAGGGCTATATCTACTGGGATATCCCGCATGTTTCGGAGGGCGTGCCGCTCAACAGCGCACCGAGCGGGTACGTGCTCGGGCATTACGAGACTGGCTGGGAAATTCACCCTGTATCAGCGTGGCGCCTTCACCGTCGCTAACCGCGGGCCCGTAGGGCCGGCGAGCGAGCCTGCCATTTCGCAGGGTGTCTACGTCGTTTGAGGATGTTGCTTCTTCCCGTGCGGCGGACATGATGGAGCGCCATCGGCGCCGTTTCGGTGTTGATGCGATGATGCTCTGGCGGCGTGCCGCTGATGCGGGGCCCTG
>WNEY01000886.1_pt1 | contig 25177 bp, 20 predicted proteins | sample 5400531 | NCBI WGS metagenome assembly WNEY01 (sample SAMN13153338, study PRJNA577476) | soil metagenome | isolation source: 200 cm saprolite under Douglas fir tree site 1 | place: USA:California | collected 2015-04-18
GGCGGGGCGAACTTCGTCTCGGTCTCGCGCGGTGACGCCGTGGACTCGAACAGCCCGCCTTCGATTCTCAGCGCGAGGCTGTCGATCAGCGTCTTGATCGGTCCGTCCTCTCTCAGACTTCCGACCAGACCATCGGGGCGGGCCGCGCTCGGGAGCTGGAACCCCATCAAATGAAACTGCTCGCCGAAGCGATTCAATCTCGGCGGCCGCGTGTGGCAGGCGTTGCACTGCAGGTCGTATTGACGAGCGAATGCCGGAACCGCCTCCACGGACTCCGCCTGCAGGTAGCCGAGCGCCACCGCGCCAAGCGCGATGACAATGAGAGCGCGTCTGAACATGAACCCTCCCGTCGCGTGCGACATCGGCGAGCTCCCCGAGTGAGATCGGGGACCGACGCGGAACGAGGGAGGGTGGGTTAAATCAGGAGGGACGAGTGCAACAGCAAGAGCGACCGATCAGGAGCCCGTCTCGGAGCGATCACGCGCTGCGGCTTCGCGTCTCGCACGAGCATGGGCGGCGCCGCGGCGATCGACGAACTCGAGATGACCGCGGCGCTGTCGAGCGACGGCGACAGGATCCGTGCTGGCTTCGACAGCGTGGCATCGCAGGAGGCGATGTCGGCATGAGCGCCGGCGGAGTCGTGCGGCTCCGCGCTGGAGGTGGCCCCATGAGTGGCGATCGCGGCCCATTCGGCCTCGGCGGGCAGAGCGCAAATGTGACCGAGCAGCGCCCAGACCGTCAGCACCACGAGCACCGCCAGCAAACGCCTGTCGGACGGCCTCGGCAACTTCATCGAGCCGGACGATACACGCCGGCGCTCGAGACTGTCAAGGTAAGTGAAGGCGACCTTCATGAAGCCGGCGTCACTCGTGGCCGCAGGCCACGTTCTCCAGCCACAGCAACTCCTCGTGGGAGCCTGCGACCGAGCGAATTGTCGTGACGAGGATGACGCCGGCGATGACGAGAGCCACGACGGTGTCGAAGAACGGCTGACCCGACACGAGCACCAATGCGCCGGCCGCGACGGGTCCCAGCGACAGGAGGGTATCGCCGAGGTTGTGCAGGCCACTCTCCAGTTCCCTGCGGCCCCAACGATTCCTGCAACGATGGGAATCACGCCGAGCACCGGGACGGGTTGAGAAAAACGTTCAATCACCTGCCAAAGCAGCAGGACGCTGATCGCGGTCAAGCCGACTGAGTTGAAGAGATTGGCGGCGCGTAGGAACCGACCGGACAGTCCTTGACGCAGCGTGTACGCCAGGACGAGGAATCCAAGGGCGATCTCGTCCGACAGGTTGTGGACGCCGTCGACGATGAGACTCAAGCTGCTGGCCTGCAGGCCTCCTGCCAACTCCACGACCAGCACGATGGTGTTCAGGAGAAGCGCGTGCACCAATGGCTTACGACGATGCGCCACGGAGCAGATGGTACGCCCCACACGAAAGGCGCAGAACCGGCAAAATTTGCAATGGGCCGACGAGTCGGCTATACGTACTTGACATGACGACGGGCAAGCCGTGGCATCGGCCGCGACGGATCTCTGCGCTCGTCGTGCTTGGTGTCGCTCTCCTCGCAACGCTCGCGCTCGGTACCGCCGCGCCCCACCTGCATCTCGACCGTGAGCCGGCGTTCTTCAACGAGGAGCATGACCTCACACTCCTCGCCAGTGCGAGCCTCCATGCTCCACTCCCGAACGGCTTACCGCTCATCGCGCTGGGCGCCGCGCTCTCGTTCACGCCCGCGCTCATGCTGTCGCAGCCGGTCGCCCATCCTGGGCGGCTCGCCGATCCGCGCGCTCCTCCGCTCGCCTAGCGTTCCCTCGCTCCACTGAAGTCAGCGCCCGGAGTCTCGCTCCGGGACCACGCGAACGTTTCGGGGGAGGATGAAATGCATGCACTTATGGTGGTCTGTCTTGTCCTGCTCGTGGGGCTCGGGGCCTCGCCAGCCGCCGCCCAGGAGGCGGACGCGATGCGGCGGGAGCTCGAGCAGATGCGGCGGAGCTTCGAGACGCTGAAGGACCAGTACCAGAAATCAATCGACGCGTTGAGCGATCGGCTCAAACGACTCGAATCGACGCCAGCGCCGACCGCGGTCGCGCCGGCGTCCCCCATAATCCAGGCGGCACAGGTAGCTCCCCCCGGAAGCGGACCCGGCTCGATTTCGCCGATGGACCTGCTTCGTCCCCGCGAGCCGTTCTCGCTCTACGGCCGGCGTGGATCTGGCCAGCTCCTCTTCGACATGGGTATCGCAGGGGACTTCGTCGGCAGCTTCGCCCCGCACAACGTCCAGAAGTCCGGGGCCGGCACGTTCGGGCCGGAGACCAACCGGTTCTTCCCGCGCGAGGTCGAGCTGGCCCTGTTCGGCCAGATCGATCCGTTTGCGCGGGCCGAGGTCCGCATCGAGGCCGGCGAAGAGACGCCCGGCGCGGGCACTGCGATCGCGCTGACCGAGGCCAACCTCACGCTGCTCACGCTGCCCTACGGCTTCCAGGCCAAGCTCGGCCAAATGCGCAACCGCTACGGCCTCACCAACGTGATCCACGAGCACGACCTGCCCTTCGTCGACCGGCCCAATGTGTTGAGGAACTTCTTCGGCGACGAAGGGCTGGTGGAGAAGGGCGTCGAGATCACCTGGGTCCCCGATTTCCTGCCCTTCTATCTCGAGGCGCTCGGCGGTGTCTTCAACGGTGACAACGAGACGGCATTCGGGTACGGCCGCATCAACCAGCCGCTCGTGACCGGCCGGCTCCGGACGTTCTTCGAGCTGACCGACACCAGCGCGATCCAGCTCGGGATCTCGGGGGCACACGGCCTGACCCCCGACCGGCTGAACAGCACCATCCTCGGATACGAGGTGAAGTACAAGTACCGTCCCGACGGATGGCTGCATCCACTCCTGACGCTGTCGTCCGAGGGCCTGTACTCCATGCGACAAGTCGTCGAGGACGCGACGCCGCTGGTCGATACCGACGGCGACGGCATCCCCGACACGCCGGACACGACGCCGGTCTTCGCCAAGCACACCCGCGACGCCTTCGGCTGGTATCTGCAGGCCGAGCTGCAGCCGCTCCGGCGGTGGGCGTTCGGCGCGCGCTACGATGCGTCGCAGTTCCCCGACAGGCCGGGGTTCGAGTGGGCGATCGAGCCCTACGTGAGCTTCTTCCCCTCCGAGTTCCTGCGCTTCCGTCTCGCCTACAAGCACACCGAGCGGGACCGGACGACCCTGTTCAACGCCAACGACGCGACGGCAAAGTCGGTGAACGAGGTCTTCTTCCAGGCGAGCTTCATCCTGGGCGCGCATCCTGCGCACCCGTTCTAGAATCGAGGAGAACGATGACACACCGCAGCCTTCCTCTTTTGCTGCTCTTCGCCGCCCTGATGGGTGGGAACTTCGTGGATGCGGCCGACAAGCTCCGCGTCGTGGCCACAATTCCAGATCTCAAGTCGCTAACCGAAGCCGTGGGTGGCGACCTCGTCGACGTCGACTCCTTGGCCCGCGGCACGCAGAACGCGCATGAAGCCGAGATCCGCCCCACCATGATGCTGAAGCTCCGGCGGGCCGAAGCGGTTATCGAAAACGGCCTCGAGCTCGATTCCTGGGTCGATGTTGCGGTGAACGGCGCCAACAACCCGAACATCGTCCGCGGAGCGAGAGGCCGGATCGACATCTCCCGTGGCCTGCCGATCCTCGACGTGCCGACGATCCGCGTCGACCGTTCCATGGGCGACGTGCACCCCCTCGGCAACCCGCATTACTCGATGGACCCTGGGCTGGCGCCGATCATCACCCAGAACATCGTCGATGGTCTGGCCGCGTTGGCGCCTCAGCATCGGACGGCATTCGAGCGGAATCGTCAAGCGTTCCTCGCCCGGCTCGACGGTGAGATGACGCGGTGGCTGAAGGTGATGGAACCGGTTCGGGGCAGCAAGGTGGTCGTCTACCACCCTCAGTGGATCTATTTCCTCACGCGCTTCGGCCTCGTTCAGGCCGCGACGCTCGAGGATCGCCCCGGCATCCCCGCCTCGCCGGGCCATCTCGTACGGGTCATCGAACAGATGAAGAGCGAGCACATCAAGGTCATCATTGTGGAGCCCTGGAACGACAGGAAGCTGGCCGGCCGCGTCGCCGACGACGCTGGCGCCAAGGCCGTCGTGTTGGCGTCGATGGTGGGCGGGGTGAAGGGCGCCGACAACTACATCTCGGCGATCGACTACAACATCAAGACGCTCTCGGAGGCGCTCAGGTAGGCATGGCCGATCTTCTCGAGCTGCTGTGGATCCCGTTCCTGATGTGCCTGGTCCTCACCGGGATCCACGCCTACCTCGGCGTCCACGTCCTGGCCCGCGAGGTCGTCTTCGTCGACATCGCGCTGGCCCAGATCGCCGCACTGGGCGCCACCGCCGCCTTCCTCCTGGGCTACGACATGGACACGTGGGAGTCGTACGCCATCGGTCTCTTGGCCACGCTCGTCGGTGCGCTGGTGCTGTCGCTGACCCGGACGCGCCATCGCCACGTCTCGCAGGAAGCGGTCATCGGTGTCGTGTACGCGGTGTCGTCGGCGGGCGCCGTGCTGCTCGCCGACCGCGCCGCCCACGGCATCGAGCACATCCGCGCCATGCTGGTGGGCAGCCTGCTCGCCGTGCGCGGCCCCGAGGTGCTCAAGGTGGCCGGGCTCTACGCGCTCATCGGCGCGCTGCACTGGCTGTGTCGCCGGCCGTTCTTCCTCATCTCCACCGATCCCGACGCCGCCTATGCGCAGGGCTGGCGCGTGCGGCTCTGGGATTTCATCTTCTACGCCTCGTTCGGCGTCGTGGTGACGAGCTCGGTGCGGATCGCAGGCGTGCTCCTCGTGTTCTCGTACCTCATCGTCCCCGCGCTGGCGGGCACGGCGCTGGGCGGAACGGTGGCGGCCCGGCTGCTGATCGGCTGGAGCTTCGGCACGCTGGTGAGCGTGCTCGGGATGGCGGCGTCGGCGACGTTCGATCTGCCCACCGGCGCTGCCGTGGTCTGCACCTTCGGTCTCACGCTTCTGGCCTTCGCCATCGCTGCGCGCGTCTTCGGGTGGCGGCCGGTGGCCACGCGCCCCGTACTGGGCTCGACGTCGCTGCACTCGATGGAGAAGCGGTGACCGTGCGGCTTCTCGCGGTCCTCCTCTGGCTGATGCTGCACGGTGGCTGCGCTTCGACGGCACTCTGGGCAGGCATGCCGATCGACGACGTGCAGCGGGTGGCCGGCGTGTGGCGAGGCTGGCTGATCACGCCGCGCGACTACGTCGCCGCCACGTTGACCATCACGAACGACGGCGGCTTCGAGCTGAGTGCGCCACGCACCTGGGTGACCGGCATCGTCGCCCGCGCTGACGGCGGGCTGCGTTTCCAGGCGTTGTCCGGGCGGGCAGCCGGGGGCTGGCACGGCACGATCACGCTCGACGAGCACGGCGACACTCGCCTTCTCAAGATCGCGCGCGACGATCGACTCTTCCCCGGACGTTTCACTCCCGACCCCGATGGCTGAGACGGTGTCCTCGCTGCCTCGGTGATGACGGTCGCCGACACCGGCGCCTACGCGGGCACGATGTTCCTCGACACCGGCGACAAGCACTTCGAAGGCGCGATCATCGTCGTCGATCCCGGCCGCGTGCGCTATCGGGGGACGCTGGGAAGTGGAACGGTGCGCCTCGAGGAGCGCGAAGCCGGTCAGTTGCTGCGCTTCGTGCAGGACGGCGGGGGCGGCGGCGCCAGCTTCAGCCGCCGGCCCTGACCGACTACAATCGCTTCGTGGACGCGCGACGATCGGATCCGTCGCTGAGGCTGCGTCAACCCACCGCGGTGCTCATGGTTACCGCGGTCTGCTTCGTCGTGCTCGCCGCCGCCATCTGGCTCTTCGGCACGGTGACGCTGGATCGCCAGGCGCTGGACGGCGTCATCGCCCTGGCGACGCCGGGCGTCGTCCGCGTGATGAAGATCATCAACTACGGCGGCGACCGGCTCGTTCTCATCCCGGCCACCGTCCTGCTCTACGTCGTGTTCCCGCGCGCGCGACGACGGTGGTGGATCTGGGCGGCGCTCCTGGTGGCGGCGCCGGCGGCCGAGGGGCTCATCAAGCTCGCCGTCGGCCGCCCGCGCCCCCTGGGCGACGGGCTCGCGTTTCCGAGCGGCCACGTCACCGCGGCCGCCGTCTACTTCGGCGCCCTCTGCTACCTGGCCGGCTGGCTGTCGCCATCGAAGCTGCGACTCGCCGTCCGCGTCGGTGCCGTGGCCGCGATCGTGCTGGTGGCGCTGGCGCGGGTGGTGCTGCGGGCGCACTGGCCTTCGGACACGCTGGCGGGAGCGGCGCTGGGACTGGCGCTGGCGTCGGCGGCGGCGCTGGCCGCCTCGGCTCAGGTGCGCGCGGGCGGGCGCTGAGACCCGCCGCGGAGGGCGCTCGACACCATCTCGCGGATGCCGTCGCGCTTGAACGGCTTGGCCACGACGTAGTCGACCCCGCGGCTCTCCGCCTCGCTCGGATCGATACGGTCGCCCCAGCCGGTCACCATCGCCACCGGCGTCCCCGGCCGCGACTGCTTGACGATGCGCGCGACTTCCCACCCCGAGATCCCCGGCATGCCGAGGTCGGTGATGACGAGGTCGAACGCTTCCTTCTCCACGCAGGCGATACCCGACTCGCCGTCGCTGCAGAACACCGCCTGGTGACCGTCGCGCCTCAGCAGGTCGCACAGCACGTCGCCCACTTCGCGCTCGTCGTCGATCACGAGGACGCGGCCCTTGCGGCTGGACTTGCCGACCGGCCGCGCCGTCACCTCCACCACCGTCTCGCCGGGCGGCGGGAACTTGATGGTGAACGTGGTGCCCTGGCCGAGCTGGCTCTGCACGTCGAGCTCGGCGTTGTGGCGGGTCACGATGCCGTAGACGACGCTGAGGCCGAGGCCGGTGCCGCGCTCACCCTTGGTGGTGAAGAAGGGGTCGAAGATGCGCTGGCGCACGTCCTCCGCCATGCCGATGCCGGTATCGCTCACCCGGCACAGGACGTAATCGCCGTCCACGGCCGTGCTCAGCGTCACCCGGCCGCCTTCGGGCATGGCGTCGAGCGCGTTGAAGACGATGTTGGTGAGCGCCTCGCGCAGCTCGGCCGGATCGCCGCCCACGATGGGTGTGGGTTGGGGCTCGGCCACTACCTCGTACTGGAGGCCCTTGGCCTGGGCGTCGTCCTTCCACCGTGAGCGCGTCACCTCCACCACCTCGCCGATGATCGAGGCGAGGTCGACGGCCTGGAACGGCCGCGACCGGCGCATGCGGGTGAACTCCTGGATGCGCTTGACCGTCTGGGCGGCGTCGAGCGCGACCTTGATGATGACGTTGAGCTGCCGCTGCAGCTCGGCGTCCTCCGTCTCGTTGAGGAGGACCTCGGCGCGGCCCACGATGATCGCCAGCACGTTGTTGAAGTCGTGGGCGACGCCGCCGGCCATCTCGCCCAGCGCGCGCAGCCGCTCGCCCTGGACGATGCGCTGCTGCGAGTCCTCCACCGCCCGCAGGGCGGCCCGCAGATCGCCGTAGAGGCGGCTGTTCTCCAGCGCGATGGCGGCCTGGTCGGCGAAGGTCTGTAGCAGCGTGACCTCGGTCTCGGAGAAGACGCGCGACCGGAAATCGCCGATCCCGATCACGCCGATGATCTCCCGCTTCACGCGCAGCGGCACCGCCAGGTACCCGCGCACGCGCCGCGTGCCGATGGAGGCGCGCACGTCGTCGGAATAGGTCAGCGAACCGTCGTTGAGGATGTCGGCGGACCAGACGGGGACGCCCTCCCGGGCCGCGCGCCCCACCACGCCCACCCCGACGGCGATCACGGGCGGCACCGTCGCCAGCGCCTCCGCCTCCCCCTGCGAGGCGATCAGCTTGAGCGAGCCGTCGGGCAGCAGCAGGCGCAACACGGAGAAGCTCCCGCCGAGCAGTCCCAGCGAGCTCTCCACGATGCGCTTGCCCACGTCGGCGGCGTCGAGGCTCTCGGTGAGCATGCGAGCCAGGCGGGCCAGCTCTTCCGCTTCCCGCCGCCGCTGCGTCGCCTCCGAGTAGAGCCGGGCGTTCTCCATGAGGACGGCGGCCTGATCGCTGATGCCGACGCAGAGCCGCATCTCATCGGAGCTGAACCGGCGGCGCTGGCGCCACCACACGGCGAAGAAGCCGCCGATCGGGGAGCCCTTGACGGTCATGGGCACGAAGAGCAGCGACTGATGGGGGAACCGCTCGATCGTGGCCCGATCGACGCGCGGATCGTTGGCCACGTCGTCCGACGTCAGCGGCCGGCAATCTCGCCAGGCCTCCTCCATGGCCGGATGCCCGACGATCGGGATCGGGTGCTCGATGAACTGCTGGTAGAGATCCGGCGGCACGTGATACCCCGCGATCGGCCGCAAGACGTTGCGGCCGGTGTCGGCGAGATACGCGCCCACCATGTCGGCGTCCAGCGTGCGGGCGATCTCACGGGCCACCCGCCGCATCGTCTCGGCCGGATCGAGCGTGGCGCTGACCGCCCGGCTGACGGTGAGCAGCGTCTCCGTCTCGCGCAGGCGCGCCTGCGTCTGCTGGAAGAGCCGGGCGTTGTCGATGGCGAGCGCCGCGTGCGTGGCGACGGCGTTCAGGAACTCGAGCTCCTCGTCGGGGAAGGCGCGGGCGTCGCGGTGGAGCAGCGTCAGCACGCCCAACGTCCCCTCCTTGAGGGTGATGGGCATGGCCAGCATCGCCTGGTACCCGCACCGGCGGACGAGCGCGGTCTCGCGCGAGGTGGCGTCGGTCGCCAGGTTGGCGTGGACGGCGGGCCTCCGCGTGCTCACGACGCCCGCACTCAACTTCTGGACGGCGCTCAACCGCTCGATGGCGCCCAGCGATTCTTCGATGCCAGCGGCGGCCCGGAAGACGAGGTCCTCTCCGTCGAGGAGGAGCACGAGGGCGGCGTCCATGCGTGTCAGCCGGCGCGCCTCCTCGGCGATGCGGGGCAGCAGCCGGTCGAGGTCGATCTCGGTGGCCAGCTCGCGGCTGAGGGCGATCAGCGCCTCCTGGCGCCGCTCCAGGCGGCGGCGGACGGTGATGTCGCGGGCGCTGCCGAGGACGGCTACCGGCGCGCCGTCTTTGAGCACGAGCCGGCCCACCACCTCCAGGATGACGTGCTCGCCGCTCTTGCTGATGAAGTCCGCGGTGAACGATTCGGTGCGCTCGCCGGCCAGCATGCGCCGCACGATGGCCGTCGCCTTGTCGCGATCGACGGGCGCGACGAAGTCGGTGATGTTCATGCTGAGCAGCTCGTCCCGCGTGTAACCGCTCACCCGCAGCCCGGCCTCGTTGATCTCGAGGATGCGGCCCTGCAGGTCGTGCAGGTAGACCACGTCGATGACGTTCTCGAACAGCTCGCGGTAGCGCGTCTCGGACACCGCCAGCCGCTCGCGGGCCTCGCGCTCGGCCTCGAGCAGCCGTGCGTTCTCGATGGCGATGGCGGCCTGCCGGGCGATGCCCTCGACCAGGCGCAGCTCCTCGCTCAGGAAGTCGTGGTGGGCGCGCGTCCACGCCACCGCGAAGCCGCCGATGACCTCGCCCTTGACCACCATGGGGACGGCCAGCACCGACTTGTGCGGCAGCACGCGGAACAGCGGATGGTCGAAGCGCGGATCGGCCTGGCTGTCGCTGGCGAAGACCGCGCGGGTGAAGTCGGCCGCTTCCCGCATGGCGCCGCTGTCCATCGACATCGGCGTGGCCGCGAAGAACGCCTTCAGGTCGGGCGGCACGCGATAGCCGGCCACGGGGGCGAAGCCGCGCCCGTTGTCGCTCCGCCGCCAGGCGCCTCCCATGTCGGCGCCGAGGGCGCGCACCATCTCCCGGATCGTCCGGCGCCCGATCTCGGTCACGTCCAGGATCGAGCCGGCCGCCTGGCTCACCACGAGCAGCGTCTGCGTCTCGCTCAAGCGCTGTTGCGTCTGCTCCCACAGCCGCGCGTTCCAGATGGCGACCGACGCCGAGTTGGCCAGCGCTTCGACCAGCCGCACCTCGTCGGGCGCGAAGACGCGCGGCTCACGGGTGGCCACGGTCAGGATGCCGACCGGCTGGTCCTCCAGCATGAGGGGCACGCCCAGGAACGACACGAGGCCTTCGTCGCGCACCCGGCCGCGGTTGCGCACGCGCTCGTCCGTGCGCAGGTCGTTCACGACGACCGACGTGCGGTGATAGATGATCGAGCCGATGAGGCCCTCGCCGGCCATGACGCGTACGCGCTCGGGCGGCGTCTCCACGGTGGCGCCGGCCTGGGCGTGGAGGCGGAACTCCCCTTGCTCGGTGTCGCGGAGCCAGATGCGGACGACGCACTCGGTCTCCAGCCGGTGGCGCACGAGCTCGGCCAGCCGGTGCAGGACCTCGATCAGGTCCAGCGTGCTGGCGAGCAGGCGACCGGCCTCGACCATGCTCTGGGCCTCGGCCGCCCGGCGCATCGTGCCCTCATACAGCCGCGAGTTCTCGACCGCGATGGCGACTTGATTCGCGACGATCTTGAGGAGCTGCTCTTCGTCGGACCGCGTGCCGGCGGGCACGATCTGCTTCACGGTCATGACGCCGAGGGCGTGACCGCGAACGGTCAGGGGCAGGCTCAGCTCCACCTCGGTCCACTCGTCGGCGGCGGCGCCGGGCGCGCCCGGCAGCACGCCGCGCGGCGCGTCGGGAGCGGGGCCGGTGGCGGAGACGCGAACACCCGCCGGATCCGACAGCTCCACGATGAGGCTCTGGGCGCTCAGGGCCTTCACCAGCGCCGGCAGCAGGCGCTCGAGCAACGCGTTGACGCCGAGCTCGGAGGTGATGTCCTGAACGGCACCGTGGAGATCCTCGAGCTGGACGGCGCGCCGCACGAAGTGCTGGTTGAGCCGCTTGAGCTCCTCGACCTGGTTGACCAGGCGGTAGACCAGGCGCTGGTTGAGCTCGCGCAGGTACGCGGGCGCTTCCTGCTCTTCCACCCACTCGCGCTTGCCGCGCAGGAAGTCACCGACCTGGCGGGGGAACGCGTCGGCGTCGATCGGCTTGGCGATGTACCCATCGCAGCCGGCCACCAGCGTCCGCTGGCGATCACCCTCCATCGCGTAGGCGGTGACGGCGACGACGGGCACCTGCTTGAGGCTGGGAAACGACTTGAGGATGACGCCGACCTCGTAGCCGTCCACGCCGGGGAGATTGATGTCGAGCAGGATCAGCGCCGGCTGCTCGCGGAGGGCGGCCTCGATGCCGGTCAGGCCCTCTTCGGCCTCGACCACCGTGTAGCCCTCCGACTCGAGGAGGGCCCGCACCAGCATGCGGTTCTCGGGGTTGTCCTCGATGTAGAGGATCTTGACGCCATTCCGCTCGCGACGACCCCGGACCGACATCAGCGCCCGAGCCTCAGTGGACCGGAACCGGCACGCACGGCAGCGTGAAGTGGAAGGTGGAGCCGGCGTTCTCGCGGCTCTCCGCCCACATCTGCCCGCCGTGGAGCTCGACGAATTTCCTGCTGATGGCCAGGCCGAGGCCGGTGCCGCCGACGTCGCGCGACACCGGATTATCCAGCCGCTCGAACGGCTCGAAGAGGCGGCCGAGATCGTCCTTGCGGATCCCGACGCCGGTATCGCTCACGGTGACGTGAATGCTGTCGCCGTCCAGCCGGACGGCGACGACCACGCGGCCGCCCGGCGTGAACTTGATGGCGTTGGAGAGCAGGTTGAGCAAGACCTGGCGGACCTTCGCGCGGTCTCCCGACACGCGCGGCACGTCGAGGCTGACGTCCTTGCCGAGCTTGACCGGCTTGCCCCGCGTGAGCGGCATCGAGACTTCCACGCACTCGTCGACCAGCCCGGGCAGCTCGAACTCGGCGTGGTCGAGGGCCAGCCGCCCCGCTTCGATCGAGGAGATGTCGAGGATCGAGTTGATGAGCTGGAGGAGGTGCTGACTCGAGGTGTGGACGGAGCGGACGTACGCCTCCTGGCGGTCGTTGAGGTCGCCATCGAGGCGGTTGAGCAGGACCTTGGAGAACCCGATGATCGAGTTCAGAGGCGTCCGCAGCTCGTGGGACACGCCGGCCAGGAATTGCGACTTGAGCCGGCTCGCCTGCAGGAGCTGCGTGTTCGACTCGCCCAGCTCCTCGTAGAGCCGGGCGTTCTCCAGCGAGATGGCCGCCTGGTTGGCCAGCAGCCGGAGCACCTGCAGCTCGCGGGCGTCGAAGATCTCCCCCGAGAGCTTCTCGCCGAGGAGCAGGATGCCGATCAGCTTGTTCTCGGTCTTCAGGGCCACGATCAGGGAGGCGTGCAGCTCCTCCAGCTCGTCCTCGGCGCCCTCGAAGAAATCGGCCAGCCGCGGGTTGAGCTTCAGCTCGTCCTTGACCAGGACGTCCTCCGACTGCCGCAGCCATTCCACCACCCGGCTGTTGCCGCGCACGGCCCGGGCGGCCGGCGCGTGCTCGATGGCCGCCTCTTCCATGGCCACCGGAAAGCTCCGCCCCTCATCCGCCTCCAGGAGCAGCGCGCAGTGGGTGAGGGGCACCCCGCGCAGCAGCCCGTGAACGAGCGCGTGCATCAGGGCGTCCATGTCGAGGATGCGGCCCATCCGCGTGCTGAGGGCGAGCAGCGTGTCGTGGGAGCCGCGCCGGCGGCTGAACATCAGGCGCTGCACGCGGTCCTCGATGGCCTGCCCGAGCGGACCCATGAGGACGGTGACGATGAGGCCGAGGGGGACGACGATCCAGAGCGCGCTCTTGGCCTCGAGGTCGAAGGCGCGCTCGCTGACCCGCGTGATGACGGCCAGCACGCCGGTGATGAGAGCCCCGGCCAGCGCGTACATCGAGTACTTCTTCACGGCCACGCTGACGTCGAACATCCGGTAGCGGATGATCGCCATCCCCAGCAGCAGGGCGCAGATCATGTTGGCCGGGATGCCGGGGGGGTAGACCTGGTCGAGGAACGGCAGCGACTTGGCCAGGGCGAAGCGGATGATGTCGATGAAGCCGGCCCCGATGGTCAGGCTCGTCCCGATCACGATGAGCACGGCCCGGTTGCGCCGGAAGCTGGACGCCGTCCGCCGGTAGGCCCGCCCGAGGTGGACGAGGCCCATGACGAAGAACGTGTAGAACGAGAGGATGAAGACGTTGTAGAGGATGCCCGGCACCGGGGCCCATCCCCACGTCGTCATCTTCACGCCCTTCATGAAGAGGGCGGAGCCGCTGAGGTTGATCACCGTGAAGGCGGCGGCGATGCCGTAGGCGGTCAGCAGCGACATGCGCCGCTGGACCGTGCTGTCCAGGAAGATCAGGACGAAGTGATAGTAGAAGGCGGGTAGCGCGATGATGCCGATGTGGACGATGATCTCGGCCAGGAACGCGCTCGCCTCGTCGGGCGCCCGGCGCAGCAAGAACACGCCGAGGTTCCACAGCGCGAAGCCGGCCACGAAATAGGCGAACACCCGGTTGAGCCGGCTGCGGGAGTTGCGCAGGAGCGCGATCCCGAGCAGCGAGAGGTTGAGGACGAAGGCGGCGAGGGGGAGGAGTTGATGCAAGCTCACAGATACCTGTCCCGCCGCCTCAGCTCGTCGAGCTCCTCCTTGAGGATCCCGAACACGTACACATCCCAGTACCGGCCGTCCTGGTAGGCCGCTTTCCGGAGCACGCCTTCCTGCACGCAGTTGTTGCGCTTCAGCGTGTTGATGCTCAAGGCGTTGTACTCGTACACCTTGGCCTCGATCCGTCGAAGCCCGAGAGCATCCATTCCATAATAGGAGATGAGCCGGCAAGCGTGTACGCCAAATCCGCGCTTGAGGGCCTTCTGGTCGGCCACGATCGTCTCGATGTAGGCGTAGCCCTCGACGACGTGGACGTTGAAGAGGCGGACGAGCCCCACCGGGTGATCCCATCCCTGGTGGGCATCGATCATCAACACCACCTGGGTAGGGTCGTTGAGCACCGCCTCGTAGAAGGACGGGTCCTTGTCGTACTGATGCTTGTAGGCGTGGAGGAACTCGCTCCCCACCATCTTCTCGAGATGGGGATCGTCGGCCCACGCCGAGAGATACTCGAGGTCGCGGGGCACGAGCGTGCGGAGCGAGATCCACTTGCCCCGCATGACCACCAGGGGCTCCGCCCCGATGGTCGGCGCGCTGGCGCGGACCGATTCAGTCTCCGCCATGGCGATCAACCCCCCGAACGGCTTCCGTCTCCGCTCGACGCCCACGCGCTGCGGCCACGTGGCCGCCGGGGCCTGAGCCCGGGCCAGCCCCTGCGCGCTCATGGCCCGCACGGATGAGCCACATCAACATGACAACCGCCGATCTTCGTCATCCCCTCACCTCTCGCCGGACGACTCCGCCGAGCACCAAGTCACCGCTTCCAAAGATGACGTGACGGGAGGCGCCCACTGGCGCCTCCCCGCCGTCACCCTATTCCGAGAACGTCAACAAGGCCTTCGTCATTGGAATGCCGAGCACGAACTCGCTGCTGTGGACCTGGCAATACCCACCGCCCGCCCACCCCTTGCACGTGAAGCCGGCGCCGGGGAGCACGACTGCAGGGTCCAGGTAGTAATACGTCTGCCCTCCGTCCACCGAGAACGGGATCAAAAAGACTCCCCCGAAGTACCCGCGCGCCTTACCGTGGTGGGCGCGCCAGCGGCCCGCGATGGGCGCCATCGGAACAGGGATGGCGGTCGGCCGGAGGTCGAGCTCCGCCGTGATGTCCAGGACCGCGGTGATTTCCAGCGTGTCGAGCGAATTGCGATTCGGATCATCGTCCTTCAGCAGATTGATCGTGCCGCCGACGGGCCCGACCAATGTCGCCAGGCTCACGTTGGACGACGCGTCGGCTTTGACGAACGCGCCGGCCTTGAACACGCTGTTCTTCTCGTCCAGCGCGACCACGTCGCCGGAGACACCCAGGAGCGATGCCTGGGCCAGCCGGGCGATCACGGCATGGGTGTCGTGCCCGCGCGGCTTGAGCTTCAGCGCCTCGTCCACCTCGTAGAGCGTCACCCGTGCGACCGGAGTCTCGGCCCGCGCGGCCACCGGCGCGATCACGATCACCGCCGCGGCCATCAGCGCCAGCCCCATTCCGAAACGACTCATGCTGCAACGTCCTCTAAACATGCGTCATCCCCTCACCTCTCGCCGCAATGGGCGGCGAGCACCAAGTCACTGCTTCCCAAAGATGACGTGAGAGATTTCTCCAGAAATCGCCTCACCCGTTTCCAACCGCTGCCCTCACCCGCCTTTCTCTTCAGAGTCCTTCCTGACCCAGGCCAGCAGGCTCACGTGGTCGAAGAACGTCCGCCGGAGATCGAGCACCGTGAACCCGGCTTCGCGCAAGTGCGCTCCGAACTCCGCTTCCGGCCAGTAGTGCGGCCCGATCGGCCGCCGGATTGCTTCGAAGATCGCGTTGGGCAGCACCCAGCGCAGACAGCGCAGCGCGCTGGCCAGGCCCTCGCGCCGCCGGATCGTCTGGAACGTGGCGGCCAGCGGCATCCGGCGCGTGAAATTGACGAACACGCCGCGGCCACCCGGCTTGAGCGCGCGGCAGGCCTGGCGCAGGACGTCGAGCGGCCGCGGGTGCGCGTAGAGCGAGTGGACGTTGACGACCTGATCGAACGCGCCGTTCCAGCGCGGGTCGCCGGCGGCGACGTCGGCGTGCTGGAAGGCGACGTTGCCCATCTGCTTGCCCCGGCGCTTCTCGCGGGCCAGCTCGACGAGCGGCCCGTAGGGATCGATCCCCAGCGCCGAGAAGCCCGCCTCGGCCAGCCGCAGCGTGATGTTGCCGGGGCCGCACCCGATGTCGAGCACCCGCACGTCGCGCCGCGCCACGTCCGCGGGCGTGCCCGCCTTCACGCAGGCCAGCACTTCACCGCTGAGCGACTGATAGGCCGCGAAGCGCTCGAAGATGTAGTCGTAGAGGACGCCGTAGCCGACCGTCAGCGCGCGCTGGAGACTCCAGTCGGCGCCTCCCGCCACGGCCGATCGCAGGTTCTGCACACTGGGGGCGGTCGTCATCCTCGCTCCGCCAGCGTCTGCTCCACGGCGTTCCGAAGTTGCTCACGCGTGAAGGGCTTGAGCAGAATCCCGTGGAACCCCATCGCCGTCGCGTCATCCATCACGTCAGCGGTGCCGTGACCGGTCAGCAGCATGAAGGCCATGTCGGGATTCAGCTCGTACGCCTTCTCGAAGACCTCGAACCCGTTCATGTCGGGCATCTTGTAGTCGACGATCAAGAGATCGAAGGCTTCCTTGCCGAGCAGGTCGAGCGCGGCCTGCCCGCGATGGGCGCCCTTCACGACGTACCCGAGCGTCTGCAGCATGTTGACGCACAGCACGACGACCTCTCCCGCGTCATCGACGATGAGAACCTTGCCTTTCTCATTCCCCTGAGTCATAGGCGGTCGCTCCATGGCACGGACGATTGCCCGCCTCGGGTGGTCATCGGCAGGTACGAGGGCGAAGCGGAGGCGGGATGTGAGGCTAGTGAAAACGCACTAGCGAGGGGCCAGGGCCTCCTGAGCGCTTGTGCTCCGCTCAGGTACCGCCACTGCCTCTCGTGCACGTACGACCTTTCCGTTGACAAAAATACGAAGCAAATCAGACGTACCAAGCCCGACCCACGCTGTCAACGGCAAGATTGTTGGGCGTCGCGCCCGGCTTTCAGGCGGTCGTCGATCTCACTTGCGCGACCACTGCCCCGCGTCGTCCTGCACCCAGGCGCCGGCGGGCGCCTTGTCGCGATGCGCTTTCGCGAAACCGGCCTGCACGCGCGCGAGATCGCCGGGGGGCATGTTGTTCTGCGCGACCAGCGTGCGATAGAGCACCATGCGATCGCGGTTCTCGGCGGTGACGAGCGCGGCGACGTTCGCTCCGCAGCCGGCGCCCGGACGCACGTCCAGCAGTCCCTGGTTGTTCTCGCCGATGCAGCCCCTGGCCTCGGCCGCCGAAAGCTCGGAGTAGCGCGCGCGACGCGATTCGATGACGGCGCTGACCTCGGGTGTGCGGGTCTTGAGCTCGGGCACCACCTGCGCCTCGGCGGTCGTCGGACCGAGCAGGCCGATGAGCATGGCGCCGCCCCCCGAGCGCGGGGGCGCCGCCGGCGCCGGGCTGGTCGGCGCCTCCTTGGGCGTGCGCACGAGGTCCTCGATGTTCGAGGCCGCGTTGTCGATCTTCTCCTGCGGGAACTGGACGTTGATGGTCACGGCCAGGCAGCCGGCCAGCGTCAGCGCGAGCCACGGGATCGAGAGCGCGCGAGTCATGGCGTCGTCCCTCTGGTCAACGTGCGCGCCAGCACGGTCAGCGGCACGTTCCGGAAGTTGATGGCCTCCACCGGGCCCGGGAAAATCCCGAGCCGCTTCTTGCCCTTGAGCGAGAGATCGATGTGGCCGGCGCCCTGAGTCCAGGTGAGCGCGCCCTCCAGCGACTCGTAGCTGAAGACGCGCAAGTTCTGGAGCGTCTGGCGCAGGACACCCGTCGCTTCGGCCTGCACGGTCGCGGAGTCGAGCAGGCGCTGGATCGGCTCGATGCTCACCTCGCCGCCGCCTTCGTCGGAGGCGAGCTGCCCGACCGCGGCCAGGCCGTGGTCGTTCGTGTACTGAGCGGTGAGGACGTAGTGTACGTGGCCGGTGATCTGGGTGGCGCCGGTGCCAACGTCGCGAACGAGTGCGGCCAGATCGACGCGGGAGCCTTCGAGGCGCGCCCGCATGGGCATCGATCGCCCGTCTATCGCGGCTTCGAGCCAGCCGCCGCCCTGACCGCCGTAGTGCGCGTAGCGGATGTCGGGCAGGAGCAGTCGTCCCTCGTTCAGTCGTGCGCTGCTCGTCAGCCCCGTGGCCGTCACGCCGTAGGCGTTCACGCGCTCGATCGTCAGCGTGCCCGCCGCGGGCGCCTCCACGCCGAGCCCGACGGGCACGGTCGCGCGGACACCGCCGAGCTTCACGGGCCCGCCAGCCGTGATGTCGACCTCACCGAGCTGGGCGTGCACGGTCCCCTGGAACGCCAGCGGGCTCGCGCTCGCGATCTCGCCAGCGACGCTGGCCCGTCCGGCCAGTCGCGCCGGCATCGGCAGGAGTGAAGCGACGGCCGCCGCGTCGTCGACGCCGCCGCGGACCGCGATCGGCCATAGACCGCCCCGGCTCGACGCGGCGGTGAAGCGGCCGACGGGGCGACCGTCGCGGGTCAACGTCAGCGTCGAGGCATCGAGGGCAACGACGGCCGCGCGATCGAAGGCGAGCTCGATCGTCGCGGTGCCGGCCGCATCGAGCGCAAGGCGCGGCAGCACCGAAGTGGTCACCGCCTGACCGGTGACATCGAAGCTCGCCACCGGCCGCGCGCTTCTCGCCGTCCCGGTGAAGCGTGAAACGAGCGTGCGCGCGGTGATCTCGGTCGGCGTCGTCGTCCCCAGGCGTCGCGCGAGGCTCTGCAAGCTGAACGGCTCGATCGTCACCTCGCCGTTGAACGCGCCATCCGCCGTCTCGTACGCGACGTGGCCGCGAACGGCGCTGCCGTCGATCGTGCCCTCCGCGCTGCCGGTCAGTGCACGGCCGTCCGCCGGGACCGTCGCGGCACCCGCGAGGTGAAGATCGCGCCCCCAGTCGACGGCGTAGCGGGATACGACGAGCTCGACCTTGGCCGGATCCCAGCGCGAGTCGAGATCGATCACGACGGGCGCGGTCGTGTCGCCCGCGGTGAAGCGCGCGCTGGCCGTCAGGTTCCCGCCGCGGGCCAGACGCACGTCGGCGCGCCCGGCCAGCGCCGCCATCGCCGGCAGCGAGGTTGACCAGAGGCCGGCGAGTCGCGACGGAACACCCGCGAAGTCGACCTGCGTGGTCACCGCGCCGTCCGCCGCTCTCGCGCTCTGCGTCGTCAATCGCAGCGCCGGCGCGCCCGCGTCGAGGAGGGCGAGCGTGACACCGAGGCCGGTCGCTGTCTTTTCGCCGGTCAACTCGAGCGCAAACGTGCGGCCGGCCCGCGTGAGCTGGCCACCCTGGACGCGCAGTGAGAGCGTGCCCGGCCACTCGAGCAGGGCGGCGGCAGCTTCACGCGCCGCCTCGATCGTGGCGGTCGGTGTCGTCGATTGGGCGCCATCACGCAAGGTGACCGACGTGGAAGCGGCCACGATGGTGAGGCGACGGCCGGCCGGGGCGACGAGGGGCAGGATGCCGCCGGCGATGTCGAGCTCGCCGACGCTGATCTCGAGGGAAGAGCCGCCGGCAGCGGGAACACGCACGCCGCGAAGCCGCAGACTGGTGCCGCGCGTGGCCGCTCGCTCCACGGTGACGGGCACTCCGAGACGACCGCTGAGGATTCCGCCCACGAGCTGCCCGAATCGCCGCTCTTCGCCGAGCACGTACCAGGCGCCCGCGCCGGCGATCGCCACGCCCAGCAGCGCCGCCGCGACGACGATCAGCACGATACGGCGCTTGCGGGGCGTCATGGATTCACAGTATCAGACGGTGCCAACCGCCCGGGATTCAGGCGTCGGGGGCACGACCTTTATATGTGCAACCGGGCGCCGCCTGGACGGACGTACGTGCGCTAGTAGCTCTTGGGTAAGCCGAGGACGTGCTCCGACAGATAATTCAGCACCATCTGCTGGGAGACGGGCGCGATCTTGTAGAGCCGTACTTCGCGGAACAACCGCTCGACGTGAAACTCCTTGGCATATCCGTAGCCGCCGTGCGTCTGCACGGCCACGTCGCACGCCTCGAACCCCGCCTCGGCGGCGAGCAGCTTGGCCGTGTTGGCTTCGGCCCCGCAGGGCCGCCCATGGTCGAACAGCCAGGCCGCCTTCAGCGTGATCAGCTCGGCGGCTTCGAGCTTTGCCCACGCCTGCGCCAGCGGATGGGCGATCGCCTGGTTCTGGCCGATCGGTCGGCCGAAGACGACGCGCTCCTTGGCGTACTGAGACGCGCGGTCGATGGCGGCGCGCCCGATGCCGACCGCCTCGATGGCGGTGAGCACGCGCTCGGGATTGAGCGAGTCGAGCAGATGGTAGAAGCCGCGCCCGACCTCACCGACCACGTCGTCGGCGGGGATCTCGAGGCCGTCGATGAAGATCTCGTTCGAGTCCACGGCGCGGCGGCCCATCTTCTCGATCTCGCGCACGGTGATCTTCGTCCGGTCGAACGGCGTGAAGAAGAGCGTGAGCCCGGCGAAGGGCTTGGCCTCGTCACGGGGCGCCGTGCGGGCCAGGAGCAGGATGTGGGTGGCCTGCCGCGCGTTGGTGTTCCACACCTTGCGGCCGTTCACCACGAAGCGATCGCCGTGGCGCTCGGCCCGCGTCTCGATGCGGGAGGTGTCGGTGCCCGCGTTCGGCTCGGTGACGCCGAACGACATGACGATGTCGCCCCGGGCGATGGCCGGCAGATAGCGCTCCTTGAGCTCGGCGCTGCCGTGCTTGATCACCGGCATCGGCGGGAAGACGTAGAAGTGGATCGGCGAGGCGCCGGTGGTGCCGGCGCCGGCCGCGCAGATCTCGTGGAGGAGGATGGCGGCCTCGGTGACGCCCAGCCCGGAGCCGCCGTACTCTTCGGGGATCACGACGCCCAGCCAGCCGCCGGCGGCGAAGGCCTTCACGAACTCCCACGGGTATTCCCCGGTCCGGTCCTTGTCCAGCCAGTAGTCGGGGGAAAACGAGCGGGCGAGGGTGGCGACCTCCTTGCGGATCAGCTCCTGCTGTTCGGTGAGCGCAAAGTCCATGGGTGCTTCGGATTCTACTCCCGGTCGTCGCCCTCGTGCGCGGTGTTATGATGACGCGCCGTGGCCGCCAAAGAGCTCTACGCCATTCAAAACGGCTTCATGTCAGCCCAGCGCTCGCTGCTGTTCTACGGTGAGTTCTCGGGCGATCGGGTTCAGATTCCCGTCACCTGCTGGCTGGTGAAGACCACCGACACCACCATCCTCTTCGACACCGGGCTCTCGCCGCGCGCCGTTCCCGGTTTGCTGCGCAACGATCCGCTGGCGCGCTTCACGGAAGAAGATCTGCTGGTCCACCGACTCGACGCCCTCGGTCTCCAGGCGGGCGACGTCGACGTCGTGGTCATCTCGCACCTGCACTACGACCACGCCGGCGGCGCCGAGTTCTTCGGGAAGTCGGAGCTGGTCGTCCAGCAGGACGAGTACGCCTACGCGCACCACCCGGCGGCGTTCTTCGCGCCGTTCTACTATCGCAAGAACTTCGACCTGCCCGACGCGCGCTGGCGCCTGCTCGACGGCGACACCGAGCTGGCGCCCGGGGTGACCGTGCTACGCAGCGACGGTCACACCCCCGGTCACCAGTCCCTGTACGTCGAGCTGCCGCAGACCGGCCCCGTGATCCTGGCCGGTGACGCCTGCTACTGGCAGGAGCACATCGACGGCGAGCGCCCGCCCGGCGTCGTCTGGAATCCCACGCTCGCGATGCACGCCATCAAGCGGCTGAAGACGCTGGCCCGGCTGACCGGCGGCCGCATCTTCCCCAGCCACGATCCGGAGTTCTGGCGCACCGTCAAGCCGTCGCCCGACGCCTATCGCTGAGCCCGCTCCTCGTGCGCGGAACCTTCGCGCCCTTCTTGCGCGCCTCGCTGAGTCCGATGGCGATCGCCTGCTTCCGGCTCTTCACCGTCTTGCCGCTGCCGCCGCTCTTGAGCGTGCCGCGCTTCATCCGGTGCATCGCGCTCTTCACCATCGTGCCGGCCTTCCTGCCGTACTTCCGCGCCATCCGCGGCCTCCTTGGAAAGAACGTGCTCACGTGCACGTGTTCAGCGTGATGTCTTGCAAGGAGCGTGCTGTCAGCCCGAGCATCGCGAGCGTGATCGCCGAGACACCGGCGCGGCGCGACGGGCCGTCGACGACGGAGCCCACCCAGCAGCGCACCGGTGCTCCGGCCGGGTTCAGCAACTCCACGACGTCCCCGCACGTCACGCCAAGCTGCCGCGCCGTCGCGGCGTCGAGCGTGACCACCCGTGTCCGCGACTCGTCGAGATCGCCGGTCAGAACAAGCTGAACGGTCACGCGCGACGCCAGGAGCTGGCGGCGCCGCTCGCTCGTGGCGGCCTCGTCGAGCGCGCCATCAGCGATGACGACGCCGTACACCTTCTCCGCGGCGGCCGGCGTCACCACGCCCTGGCCCAGATCAGCCACCACCAGCGCGGGATTCCGGGCGAGCGGATCGCCGTAGCCGCCGCCACCCGAGGACGCCATGACGACGATGTCGTCATGGACGAGCGGAAAGGCGCTCACCTTCCCCGGCAGTGGCGACGGCTCGACCTCGGCGCCGCCGCGCCGGACGTAAAAGCGATTCGGCGCGCCGCCGTGGCCGCCACAGACGCCGTAGGGACGAAGCAGGCTCTTCTCGGCGAGGACCGAGAGCTGGGCCGATGAAGCCAGCACCCGCACCTCGCGGACGAGCCCGAGGCCACCGCGGAACGTCCCGGCGCCGCCGGAGTCGGGCCGCAGCTCGCATCGCTCGACGCGCAGCGGATACTTCTGCTCCACGGCCTCCACCGGCTGGATCGTGGTGATGTCGCTTTCCGTGAACGTGCGCACGGCGTTGTTACCGTCGCCGCCGTCCCAGCCGCCGGTGCCGCCGGCCGGGTATTCGTAGAAGATGAAGTCGGGCCCACCGACGTAGCAATGATTGCCGCCGCCCTTGAGATCGCCCGTCACCTTGCCCGCGATCGCCTGCGAGAGGGCGCCCATCACCGCCGACTCCACGCAGTACTTCACCTCGACCATGCCGCCGCACGGCGCCGGTCGCCGAGCGTTGACGATCGTGCCTTCGGGAGCGATGACGGTGAGCGGGCGGAAGGCGCCCGAGTTGATCTCGCCACCGGGATCGAGAAACGCCTTGAGGATCGTGAAGGCGCCGGTCGGCGCCATCGCCGGCCCGACGTTGGTGGGGCCCGCCGTCTGTGGGGACGTGCCGGTGAGATCGACGGTGACGCTGTCGCCGCTCACGCTCACGGTGGCACGCACGCGCAGCGGCTCGAAACGGTCGTGGCCGCCTTCGAGATAGGCTTCGTAGGCGTACCGGCCGGGCGGCAGCTCACGAATGCGCTGGCGCATGCGCTGCTCGGCCCGATCGAGCAGCTCGGTGACGCAGGCCTGGAGCGTCGCGTGGCCGTAGCGTGCCAGCAGCGCTTCCACGCGCTCGGCGGCCTTGCGACAGGTGCCGATCATCGCCCGAAAATCGCCCTCGCGCTCCCGCGGCCCGCGCATGTTGGCGAAGATGAGATCGAGCGCCGCCTGGTTGGGACGGCCACGCTCGACGATGCGGATCGGCGGGATGCGCACGCCTTCCTGGTAGATCTCGGTCGCGCGGCCGGAGAGACTGCCCGGGCTCATGCCGCCGACGTCGCCCCAGTGGGCGCGGACGACCGGAAACAGGAAGAGCTCGCCCGTCTGGCCGGCCGGGGCCGGCGCGAACATCGGGTAGATCATCGCGACGTCGTTGAGGTGCGTGCCGCCCGTGTAGGGATCGTTGTGGAGGAAGATGTCGCCGGGGTGGATGTCGTCGCCGAAGCGCTCGTGCACGGCCTTCATCGACCAGGCGATGGGGACGATGTGGAGCGGATGATCTTGCCCGCGCGACATCGCCACGATCTGGGCGTGGCGGTCCATGAGCACGCAGGAGAAGTCCTCGCCCTCGTAGAGGATCGAGGAATAGGCCGTGCGCACGAGGGTCACCCGCATCTCGCGCACGATCGACGAGAGCGCCTCGCGCACGACCTCGAGCGTGATCGGATCGATCACGCTCGGCGCTCGAGGACGAGATGGCCCGCGTCGTCCACGCTCGCGCCCCACCCCGTGTAGACGACCGTCGTCGCCCCGAACTCCTCGACGATCGCCGGGCCATCCACGCGTGCGCGCTCGGGCAACCGGAAGCGCTCGTACACGGGAGTCGGCGCGGCGCGCCCGGCGAACCACACATCGCGCGTCGCGATCAGAGCGTCGGCCAAAGTACGACCCCCGCTGCTGAACCTCTCCACCGGGGGCTTGTCGACCACGCCGTAGGCCGACAGCCTCGCGTTCACCACTTCGACCTCGCCGTCGGGATCGGCGTGACCGTAGGCAGCCAGGTGTCGCGCGTGAAAGTCGGCGATGACCGCCCGCGCGTCGAGGGCGCCCGGCGGTACCGTCACGCTCAGCTCGAACGCCTGGCCGGCGTAACGGAGATCGAGCGAGCGCTCGCTCCGTCGCGACCGCTCGTCGAAGCCCTCGGCGTCCAGCCGCTGACCAGCCGCCGCGTTCATTTCGCTGAAAGCTGTCTCGAGCGCGGGCACTTGCTCACGGAACCGTCCGACGCGCGTGCGCACGTCGTCGTGCTTGACGTCGGAGACGAGCAGGCCCAGCGCCGAGAAGTTGCCCGGGTGGAGCGGCACGAGCACGCGTGGAATGCCCAGCTCCTCGGCGACCGGAATCGCGTGCATCGGCCCGGCCCCGCCGAAGGCGACGAGCGTGAAGTCGCGCGGATCGTGGCCCTGCTGGATCGAGATCTCGCGGATCGAGGCGGTCATGCGAGCCACCGCGATGCTGACGATGCCCTCGGCCAGTCGCATCTCGTCGAGTCCCAGACGGGTGGCGAGTGTCGCCACCGCCTCTTTCGCGAGATCGGCGTGGATCCGGATCGTGCCGCCGAGCGCGCGCGCGCTCGACATCCGCCCGAGCACGATATTGGCGTCGGTCACCGTGGGCTCGAGGCCGCCGAGGCCATAGGCGGCGGGGCCGGGCTGGGCGCCCGCGCTGCGCGGGCCGACCTGGAGGCTGCCGTCCACGTCGAGCCAGGCGATCGACCCACCACCGGCGCCCACCGTCCTGATGTCGATCTGGGGCACCTTCACCGGGAACGCGCCGATCAGAGTGTCGGTCGTCGTCAATGGCCGGCCATCGCGCACGAGACAGACATCGGTGCTCGTGCCGCCCATGTCGTAGGTGATGAAGTCGGCGATGCCCGTTCGGGCGGCCGTGAAGCATCCCTGGCTCACGCCCCCCGCCGGTCCCGACACCGTCGTGCGGATGGGAAGGCGTCGCGCCGTCTCGACGGTCATCATGCCGCCGCTCGAGCCGATAGTGAGCACCCCGTAGGCGTAGCCGGCCTCGAAGAGCCGCTTCTCCAGCCCCGCGAGATAGCGGTCCAGCAACGGCTGCAAGTACGCGTTGAGGACCGTCGTCGAGAACCGCTCGAACTCGCG
>WNEY01000514.1_pt1 | contig 25095 bp, 21 predicted proteins | sample 5400531 | NCBI WGS metagenome assembly WNEY01 (sample SAMN13153338, study PRJNA577476) | soil metagenome | isolation source: 200 cm saprolite under Douglas fir tree site 1 | place: USA:California | collected 2015-04-18
GGCCGCCCGGGCCGGTCACCTCCACTGCATACCCGCCTTTGGGCTGCGACAGCAGCGCAGCCACCGGCACCACCAGCACGTTGCTCACACTGGCGGTGGTGATCGCGACCGTCACCGGCGCCTGATCCAGCCGGCCGGCCGTCTTCGGGTCAGCCAGCGTGACCTCCACAGTGATCGTGGCCGAGGAGCCCGTCCCCTTGGCGACCTTACCGACGGACGACACCACCCCCGCCGTGGTGCCGCCATCAGGCAAGGTGATGCTCACCTTGTCACCCGCCTTGACCTCGCCCTGCTGGCTGGCATCCAGGTTGATCGTCACCACCGGGATGGTCGAGGTCCCCGTCAGCACCGTCCCCGCGGCCGCTGAGCCCAGCGACCCATTCACCGCGCTCACCCGCAGCGCCGACGGCAAGAACACCGCTTGCCCCAGCGGCAGGCTCCCGGTCACCGGCAGTCCCAGATGCGCCTGCAGGCCCTCCAGCGCGGAGAAGGTCCCGGAGCTGAAATAGTCCAGGCCCAGGCCCGCAGCCAGCAGCGCACTCCTGGTCGCATAGCCCAGCTTCACCAGGTCGCGGTTGAGCTGAGCCACGTCCGCGCCGGTCAGCCCCACCGACAGGTCCCGCCACGCCGGGACCGTCCCGTACAGCAAGAACACCGGTGTGCCGTTGTCCACCCGGTACAGCACCTGGCCTTCGCGGATCACCCGCCCCTGCGACGGCAGCCAGGTCAGCGTGCCGCCGCCCTTGGCGGCCACGCTGTAAGAACCCGCAAACCCCAGCGTGGCGCTCACCTGAGTCTGCGACGACAATGACCGCCGCACCACCGCCGCCGTCGAGGTGCGATACGCGCCACCGGCCGCCCCCGCCCCAGACGAACCGGAGTTCCCGAACGCGCCGCTCACCCAGGCCACCACACCGGCCACGACCACCACGGCCACAACCACTCCCGTGGCCACCACCCAGCGCAGCCCACGCCGGCCCTCGCCGCTGGTATTGGGGGTCATGGCCGCCCCCGGCGGCTGGCCAGCTGCCCGGCCAGAAGAAACAGTGCCGCTCACGGTCCACCTCCAGGCAGCAGCGACCGGCAGGCTTGCTGCGCGGCCCGCAACTGCGGCGAGTTGGGACTGATGCCACTGCCACCAAGACGCAAGCTGATCCCGCCTTTCTCCACGGTGGGATCGGGGAAGTTCGGCAGCCCGTGTGCGCGCATGCACGCGGAGAACTTCAATGCCTGGCTGAGGGCCTTCTGCTGCTGCGCCGCAGTCATCTGGCCCCCGTTCGGCAGCAGGTGCTTACAGGCCTTGTCGGCCGACTGATACTGCTGGCCAGAGCCGCCGAGTTCCGGCCCTTTGATGATGAAGTTCCCCTTGCTGTCAGGATCGGGAAAGCCCGGCACGCCGTGCGAGCGCATGCACTGTGCGTAGGCAACCGCCTTCTGGTAGGAGCTTGATCCTCCGGCGGCGGACGAGCCGCCGCCCGCGCATGCCGCCGCCAGCACCGCCATCCCGGCCACGGCGGGCAGGACTGCCCGCCACGGCCCCGCCCGCCGCCGGCCGCCACCGCCGCCGGTGCCATGGTTCATGCCGTCATCCCTGGGAGTCGCGTAGCTGACGCTGCCGGCAATCATCATCGTCGGCAAGCCTCAAGACGCCGCGCGGATTGCGCGTGAGTTGCGTGTGAATCTCCGGCACCGGCGGCCGGTGACCGGCGTAGCGGCCAAGGTGTGGGAGGCGCTGCCGGTATCCCATGGCTGGGCCGGCCGCAAGGTACCGGTGTCCCCGGCCACCACGGCGGCGGCCACGTCCGCGGCGCCGGTGGCCACCCGGCGCCGTCGGCCAGCCCGGTGAATGCCGCCGGCTTCGGCGGCCATGACTGCCCCGGCCTGCCGACCAGCCGTCTGGCCGGGACAGACGGTGCCGCTCACGATCCACCGCCCAGGAGCGGCTGGCAGGTTTTCGACGCAGCCAGGAACTGCGGCGAGGTTAGTTTCTCACCGGGTGGCGCCAGTCCCATCGTGGAGAAACCGATGGACCCGGCCCGTCGTCCAACCCAGCCAGAAACCATGAACCCCCTGCAATGCAGGGGGTTCACCAATCTCAGGCGACGTAACTTCGGCCTAGCCGTCGGAGCCCTGCACCAGGCTGGCCGGCCCGACACCACCGAGGCGACCCGCTGGGCCAGCCGCTACATGGAGCGGCCCTTAATCATCCTCGGACTTACGTATCCTCGGACTTACGTCATCTTGAAACGGCCGTGGCCCCGGGCGACGTAAGGCGTCCGCCTGGATTGCGTTGCGATCGAGCAGCGCTTCGATCTCCTGCAGCTCGAGGAGCGGGGGCCCGTAATGCCAGCGGGCGCGGACGTCAATGTCCGGGACGGCCGCCAGGAGGCTGTGCGATGCGCTCACAAAGGCCATGGCCAGGTCGGCTAGCCGTACTGTCGCGTCAAGAACGAGTTCACCATCCCCGGCTGGCGTGGCGGTGCCGAACATGTCGCCGGCCAGGTAGAAGAGCCTGACCGAGAGCATCCCGTGGTCGCGGGTGCTGAACGCGAACCGGTGGGAGCCGGGTTCCTCGATCCAGACGGCCTGGGTCTCGGCGGCGCCCCGCAGCAGCCCGGTCAGCGCGGTCAGCGTTTCCTGCCAGGCATCGGTGAGATAGGAGCCGGCAAGAACAAAAGAGCCGGCGTTGACGCGCAGGCGCATCTCCAGCCAGCCGAGACCGCGCAGCGCCAGCTGAATCTGGACGCCGCCGATGGTGTCGCCAGGTGGCGTGGCCAGCGTTCCGCGCGTGGCACGTTCGACTCGCACTGAGAACAGCGCATCTCCAAGGACGGTGGCGAGGTCCGCGCTGTCCTGGCCTGCGTCGTAGACGACGACCCGTCTCACCGGTCCGAGATCCGACAGCCACGCCAGCAGAGCCTGTCTTCCCCCGGCGCTGGCTGGCGCCGACGTCCGCTGCGCAACGGGGCTAAGACGTGCGGACGCTTCGTACCTGCCGGGGTAGCAGTCGATGAACACCGTCCACGCGCCGGTCAGCTTCTCGACGTGAACGGGCCAGCCCTGCTCCCGCAGATCGGCCTCAAGTTCCGCGCTGCCGCCATAGGGATCTCCGAGCACGACCTCGGATACCGCTCCGAGCGTCCGCAGCCAGCCGGCTAGATCACGACGCCCTGCCTCGGTCACCGGAGTGGATCGGCGCTCGACCGGGCCGTACAGCTGGATGGCCAGCGCGTCGAAGCTTTCGCGCAGACAGCACACGGTCACACGGGGATGTGTCTCTTCCTCCCGCTGCGCCGGGAACCCTGCCGCCCGAATCGGCTCCTCGAGCCGCCACGCACCCGGGCCGTGCAAGTGCACCGGGTAGCCGCTGCCGAAGCTGAGCAGCCACCGGATCAGATCCTGGTCGCGGTCCGCCCCGGCGAAGCTGCTCTGGGGCTGGTTGCCGTGCTTCCTGAAGACGTGACCGAAGTAGCCGCGACTGCCGAGGTCTATGACATGCCCGGCGACCGCGTCGCTGGTCACGCCAGAGGGGAAGCCCGCTTCCCCAGGAAGATCACAACGCTCATGTCATCACCCGGCGCCCTATGACGCCAAGCAGGCTGGGGCCTGCGCGAGGTGTGCACCGCCAGGCATTGGCGGCCAGCAACGAGGATAGCAGGCTGGCCCGGAGCTTGCCCGCCACCCAACGCGCTGCCAGGGCGCCTCAACGCGCGGCGCAGACGAGCTCAGCCCGGCGAGCCACTCGGCCGCGGCCACTCCCAGATCGTCCTCCAAGACCCAGCACTCCCGTCGCGGCTGCGTTGCACGATCTTGAAACAACCGTGGCCCATGGCCCTAGAGCCTCCGCGGCGGGTTGCAGCCCGAGGCAATCCCTCGCGCGTTCGAATCTCGCATCCTCCGCTACCCGACAGGCAGAACGCCGGACACGACACGCTCGTTCTCGACCGTCGCCATCCCCACATGGGCATGGGGCGGTGAGGGTTCAGTGAGGGTGATCAGCCCGAGGTGGTCTGGTGCCTGATAGGGCACGAGCCGCCCCAGGCTCGCCTGGGAGCGCAAATGGGAGCCCGTCCCGGTCCGCAATGCTCGAAGCTGCTCTGTCCAGCCCCATAGGGAATCAAATCCCGCCGTCCCGGCTGGTTAGACGCGGGTTGTGAGCAGCATGTTGGGATATGAGCATCGCATTTTCAGACAGAACCAAGAGCCAGTAGTTCATCCGTTCGGCGTTGGTGGTGTCCCGCCAGTGCGGAAAGAGCCATGCGGCGTCGGCGAGGGGCAGCCGGCCTTCAACCTGGTGGATCTCGACCGTGAAGGAGACGCCCTGCGGGGGGCATGCCTCGATAGCTGTTGACACGATGGAGGCCAGGCCGTCTGGCCCGTACATCGTGCTCAGTGACCGGCGGCCTTGGTAGCTGAAGGGAATCGGCACCCGCGTCAGGAAACTGAAGTGATCCCGGAGACCTGGGATGAGGGGATGCCCGTCGTGCAGGTGAAAGTGCACGTGCTTGCCGAGCCGGCCAAGCGAGCGTGTGACGTCGAGCACATGTGGCAAGGCGCTTCCCACCGCGTCCTGAACGTCCGCTACCAGCTCGGGCAATCGGCCGTCCGCCGGGCCGAGCTTCTTGAGGTCCAGGCCAGGATGGCTGCGCCCGAACCTGGAGGACACCTGCCTCAGGCCGATGTGGCCGACGTCGATGCAGCAACTAACCCGCTCAGCGTCCTGGAGCCGCTCCGCCACCTCGACGAACCAGCCACGATCCAGTCCGGCGGCGTACTCGAGAAAAACGATGGGACCATCCGGCCGCTCGCAAAGGTAGGCATTCAGCTCGCGCATCGCGGCAAGCAGGCGGCCTGTCTGTGCCGCCATCTCACGCTTGTCGTGGACGACCAGGCCTGCGACGCGGCCTGCGAAGCGGTCGGCGAATTCCCTCACCACGGCGCGGCCCTGCTCGTGCAGCACGTTGACGCCGCGGTTCAGGTGGACGACGGGCAAGCACGCATGGGAGGGCACGAACTGCAGGACATACTCGAGCTGGTCCGGCGTGTCGGCGTACACCTCGGCGGCCACGCCCATCTGGGCGAAGCGGAGCCCGGCGAGCCTCAGCAGCGCATCGTCCCCAGCGACGCGTTGTTGGAACAGGGCGTGAACGGGCCAGAGGACCTCCTGCTCGGCGGTGGTTTCCCCGGTGCTGGCCTCGCCGAGACTTCGTCGGGCACGATCCATGACCCCTCACTCCACAGCGGCCGCAGATGATCTTATCCTCGCATCCTCCTACCGTCGCATCACCGGTCAGAGGCAGGCCGAACGGCACTAGGCGGCCCGTGGCAGCTGTTCCACTGCCGGGGCAAAGCTATCGACAGTGCGCGGTATTGCTCGCCTTAGCTGCTTCAGCTGCGCGCGGGCGCTGTCATGACGCATGCGGACATAATGGACAATACCCTCCATCCTCTTCTTCCCATACCGCAGTTCGCGCTGCCGGCAGCCGCTCTGGTAGATCTCGTCGTTGCTGTACCGCCGGCCGGTGAGCGGCCACCCGTAAGGTGTGTCAGATTCCAGATAGGCGGCCTGCCGGACGCGGTCCCACAGGCCGCCTTCAGAGCGCGCCCCGATCTGCGCGGCAATTGCCCGCGGATTGAATTCGGTATCGAGCATGTGCTCCACATAGTCTAAGTAGTACTGACGGTAGTCGTGGTTGCGGAGCAGGTTCCGCACGAGTGGGATGTTCGGGATGTGGCGGTTCACTTTGCCCGGCCAGTCGAGGATATCTGCGTACTGCCATCGTGTACCGGAATAATCTATCCCCAGGCAGTTGTCGTAGTCCCAGGGGATGAAGTGGAAATAAGGCGAGCTGACGAAATCCTTCGCCGCTCCCCTGCGCCCCGAGTTGTAGAGATAATAATTTGACGGAGTTGCGTAGTAGTTGTCCCAGCTGCCGAGCAGCATGTTGACGGCTGCCCACCTGAGGAAGGCGCCTGTGTTCATGATGCCGTCCACCGACTCACGGAAGGCGTCCGTGCCGAATCGTCCCTCGCGGCCTGGGAGTCCGATGCCGTGGATCGTTCTGATGAAGCAGGCGAGGTCGTCGTACGTGTTGGCCTCGGGCTTGTTCTTGTTAGTCTTGAGACGGTAGGTGCGCTCATGGGGCCCAGGGATGAAATACTGGCGGCCGGTGTCGTCGCCATCGGACCCAGTCCTGTATGCGAGAGTCGCGCACCCGATGTCGCGGCAGCCGGTCTTGTAAAGATTTCCCCGGTGGTTCTCGCCAAAGTGATCTTTCAGGAATCTCTTGTCGACATGCTCGATGACCGAGAAGAGGCCCCTGTAGGTTTTGTCAAAGGCCAGCCTCGCATACGTGTGCCGCGGCGCCGGAACATCGGCTTTGCCGAACAGGCGCCAGGCCAGGGCTTCGCGCATCTGAGAAGGATCATTGTACATCGCCTTGAGATTGATCCGAACCATTCCGGCGAGCCGGTTGTCGTGCCCTTCGGCGTCGAGAGTTATCCGCCAGGACCGCTTTGGCGCACGCAGCGTGCGGTTTCCACTGTTTTTCAGCGAGAAAGCCGGCGTGCTGAACAAGACACCTTCGCCGCGTGGGGCAGGAATGCGCCGGTCGTCGGCCGGATCGGCCTTCCACACGTCGAGCCTGGCACCATGGGCGGGCTTCACCTGCTCCGTCAGGACACCGCGCCCTGGGTGAAATCCAGTGATATGAAACATGTACATGTCCGCGCCGAAGAACTCCGGCTTCCCCAGCGACGCGCTGACATAGTCCTCGATCGCCCGCGCGGCGGCAGTGGGGCGCCCGGCCTCATCGAGCAGCATCAGTTTCGCGGGCGGAGTTGGCGGGACATGCGCAAGCAGCAGGTCGAAGAGCGCCAGGTACTCGGCCTTTGTGCGCAGCGACGCGTCATCACGGCCTGCTATCTCGTTGGCCGCATTCGCCAGGGCTCTGCTGTGCCCAGCGGGCAACTCCGATACCACCACCGCCCGCCCCTTGAACATCGCCCAGAACCGGTCCCTGCCGACAGCCGTGCCCATGCTTCCCCCAATGCCTGCGCCTTTCCCCGGCCGACCGGCGTTCAGCAGCGCCTCCAGCAGAGCGGCGCTCGCCCGGGTACCTGCTTCTGTGAGATAGGAGCAGGCAGCCGGACCGTAGATACATGGGAGACTTGTGCCACCGAGTGATCAAGATTCAGGCTGTTAACCCGAAGTTCCCCAGTGATCCGTGCGTATGACCGTTTACCTGGCTTTTTGGGTGGTGCGGTTTCGCCGGGAAACGGGCGGGGCCGGAGCCCAGCGTCGAAGCCCTGTAAGGGGGAGCGACGATGCGGTCCGTAGCATGACGCGAAGCCTGCGGCGTCGTTAGAGGTCCCGTCTTCGGGTGGGGACAGGGAGTGCCGAGCCCTCCGAAATCAGGGTGAAGGCCATGAAAGCGGTGCAGAGCCTGGAGTGCAGCCGTGAGGGACTCCCCGGCGTATGGGGCGCGGAACGTATCGATGGTGATGGCGGGAACTGGGGAGGCCCTCCCCGGCCTGGCGACCTGCGGATGTGCTTGCCGGAGCGTGGCGTCTTATAACCGGTGACCCCGGGAAGCGGATCGCTGGCCGGGTGGGCGTCGGAGGCGGCCGTAGTACTGCTTGAGCTGAGCGGACAACAAAGCAGGTCCGCGTAAGCCAGACCGGCCAGGTCGGCGTGATGGTCAGACATCTTCAGCCACAGGCTGCGCGCCAGGCGATCCAGCTCGGGGAGGATCGAAAGCAAGCCCGGACGTGAGCACCCGCGTTCCTAGTCGCCGATGCGGCCGGGCGTTGATTCGAACGTCGCGAGCTGGGGGTGGGCGATCAGCGGGACGGGCCGGCGTCCCCGGCGAGAGTAGCGCCGCTGGCTGCGCAGTACCGGCGGGCGAAGTCCAGGTATCGCTCGGCGATCTGGCCGACAGTGCGCTCCTCGCCGGCGTTGCCCTGGTTGTGGCCGGCGATGGGATCTTCCCAGATGCTGCGGCCGATTGCGAACCCGACGAAGCCATCGATCGGCGCGGCTACCGCCAGCCAATGGTCCAGCCGCTCGGCGGGAGCGTCGCGGCCGAGCACGATCGCGTCGACGTGGTCACGCCCGCCCGCGCGGATCTGGGCCACTACGGCCCGCGCGGCGTCGGCAGTCTCCAGGCCTTCGACCTTCCAGATCGCCGCCTCGACTCCGGCGGCCTGGTTGTCGGCGATCACCCGCATGACCAGGTCCGGGCGGATATCACGGTCGTAGGCGTCTGCCTGTGGGGTGCCAGAACTCGGGTACCGGCCTTGACCTGGTCTTTCACGCGGCACGTTCGTATTCGTTGATGAGGCCGCCGAGGACGGGCTGGCGCTTGACTTGCTTGCAGAAGAAGCCGGCGATGGGGTGGTCGGGTCTGGGCCGGCGGAGCTGACGGCTGCGATGAGGTCGTCATCCGTTGTAATGCCGGGCGTACTTGGCCAGGACGCTGCGCAGGTGTCATCCGCCCATGATCAGCATCCGGTTGGTGACTTCGGTCCGGGCTGTGAGCAAGCCGAGGCGGGATCTTCACGACCTGGATGCCCGGTGCTGGCCAGGACGGCGTCGAAGGAGCCGGCTGAACTGCCCGGGCGCGGTCGCGGACCAGGAACCTGAAATCTGCGGCATGGTCGGCGAGGTCCAGTTAGGAGATTGCGGACCTGCTGGATGGTCCGCGGACCGTCCGGGTGCGCGGCGACCCCGAGGATGTGGAAGTAGCGACTGCCGAGCTCGATCGCGAACAGGCAGTACAGGCGCTGCAGCGTCGGTGCGCAGTCCACATGGAAGTCGGCAGCAAGCATGGTCGGGCCTGGACATGCAGGAACTGGCGCCGGGTCATCTGGGAGTGGCGTTAGGTGCCGGGGGAATCCGCAGGCTTTTCAGGACCCGGCGGATGGTAGAGGCGCCGACCCGGTGACCGAGCTTGAGCAGCTCTCCCTGTATCCGCTGATATCTCCAGTTGCTGTTCGGTGGCAAGTCGCTCGATCAGCGCGGCGATCTCGGCGCTGACCCGATGGTCGGCCAGTGCGGTGAGGGCCGGTCCACTTCTTTCTCACCAGGCTGCGATGCCACCGCAGGACGGTACCGGGCGGGGCAACAGGAGTGGTTGCGCTGGTCATGATTCCTCCGATGGGTGGTGCCGGCGACCGATCACCGGGTCGCCGGCGGCGCTTGCGAGCAGGAATCCCGTACTGTCCTCCTCACCCCGACAGGCTCGCCACCTGCGCGTCCATCGGTCTGACCGGCGGCGGCATGTCCGCGATCTGCATGCGGAGCGCCTTCAATGCCGCGTCGTAGATCCCCGAGAAGCTTGGGAAGGGCTGGATCGTGTCGCTCAGCACCTCGAGCGGGACGTGTGCGCGGATGGCAAGCGTCGCCTGCTGCATCCACTCACCGGCTTCGGGCCCGAGCGCGTAGGCGCCGGTCAGTCGCTCGCCGTCGCTGAGCAGCGTCAGGAACCCGTTGGATTCGGCGTAGGCGTGTGTGTAGGTGGCGGTCTTCGGCACCTCTGACACGGGTACGGTGGCGCTGTACTCCGCTTCGACCGCGCCCACCGCCGCGGCCTGCGGATCTGTATAGGTGACTCGCGGAACGGCTTCGTAGTTCGCCGGACGCGCATCGCCGAGGATGTTCGCCGCGACCACGTCGCCCTCGTATTCGCCGACGTGGGTAAGCGGCCAGATGCCGTTGACGTCGCCGATCGCCCAGAGGCGCTCGCCTGCGCGCATGTGCTCGTCAACACCGATCCCGTGGGGGCCGGCCTCGACGCCGACCGTCTCGAGGCCGATCCCCCCGGTGCGCGGGCGCCGGCCGGTTGCCACGAGCAGCCGGTCGCCCCGCAGATCCGTACCGCCATCGAACTGCACGACATACTCGTCACCCTCCCGCCGCGCGGCGGTGGCGTGTATCCCGAGCATCAGCTCGATTCCGTCCCGGCGCAGGGCCTCGCCGAGCGCCTCGCCCAGCGGCGCAGGCTCGCGGGGAAGCACACGCTCGGCGCCCTCGATGAGCACCGCCTCGCCGCCGAGACGCCGCACGACCTGCGCAACCTCGACGCCTGCGGACCCGCCACCCAGCACGAGCAGGCGGCGCGGGACAGCCTTCATGCTCGTCGCCTCACGGGTGCCCCAGACGCCCTCGAGCTCACGGAGTCCCGGGATCGGAGGCACGATCGGATCTGAGCCGGTCGCCACGACGATGTGCTCCGCGGTGCGGCGGACGCCCTCGACTTCGACCACGCCGGTGCCGGCCAGGCGGCCCGTGCCTCGCAGCAGGTCGATGCCCCGGTCCGCCAGCCAGCGCTCCTGGCCGGCGTCGGAATAGCCCGACACCATGAAGTCCCGCCAGGCCAGCGCGGCCTGAACGTCGATCTGCGCGCTCGCGCCGGCCTCGCGCGCGCCCTGCACCGCCTCGCCCGGGCGCAGCAGCGACTTCGACGGAATACAAGCCCAGTAGGAGCACTCGCCGCCGACCAGCTCTCGCTCAACGACGGCGACGCGCAGCCCGCGCGCAGCCAGCGCCGCAGCGCAGTGCTCGCCGGGTGCCCCGCCGCCGAGAACGATCACGTCATAATCACTGCTCGAGCTCATCGTTACCTCCGTCGGTTGCTGGTGACATCACGGCCGCGGTCGACCCACGTGCCGCCGCCGCGCGGTACCCGTCCGCGACCCAGTCCGCGATCAGGGAGGCGTACTCGTCGGCTCGCTCCTCCCACACGAAATGCCCGGCCTCGACCGCTGATTAACGCCGAGTTTCTCGACGAGCGTCCCGAACGGCAAGCTCGTCGTCGTCGGCACCACTCGGTCTCGACGGCCGGCGATGATCAGGACCGGCGCGTTGATCTCAGGGAGACGCTCGGCCAGCTGGGAAGCTCGTTCGGGTAGGCGCGCGCGTAGTACGTCGACTCCACGAACCGATCGCCCTCGTATGACTCGAGGTAATCCTCGCGGACCTCCGGCGGCGGCCGATAGCCGCCTGCGCTGAGCCGGTTATCCACAGTGACGGGATCGGCGTCGCGGGCGCCCGCGCGGGCGGCGGGCGGTTCCCTGGATGGTGTGCGGGGGGTTGCCTGAAGTCGATCATGCTGCGAGACTGGTGGTGCTCACGCTGCTCCGGACCCCGGCAGGTGATAACAACTATCAGCCTGGGGGTCGGCTCCGGTGAGTCCTGGAGACACGGACATCGTCATCAGCATTCGGTCGCCTGACCGTCCGAGTGCTATCCCGTACCGAGCGGCCCGCACGATCCCTGTGACCCGTGGGCCGCACAGTGACGACCAGGGTCTTCCTCTTGCTGGTCAGCCCGGCCACGGCTGCACGGCGAGCCTGCGGCGTCAGGCGACCCGCATTGTGGAGGGCCGGGTGGAAGGCGGCTACACCGTCGGCGTGTTTGAGTTCATTTGCTGCGAGTGCGGCGATCACCCTTATATGGATTACTCCGAGATCTCGCCCCGGCTTCAGCGGATCCGCGGGCCTTACACGATGAGGGCGGGCCTTGCAGCGTATGAGAAGCACCCCGGGCTGACCACCTGACAGCGCGGGCCTTGCGTCCCCGAAGGGGGGCGGAGCCCGGTCCTCTGGGGGGTGAGGACCGGGCTCCGGGGACCGACGGCACTCTCGCGCCGTAATGCGGTGCGCCGTCACACGTCCCAGCCGGCATCGACGGGGAGATCGTGTCCGGTGATGTTCCGGGCGGAGGGCGAGACAAGGAACCGGACGGCCTCGGCGACGTCAGACTCCTCTACGAACCGGCCGAGGGCGGTCTGGGCGGCGAAGTCCGCGTAGACGTCCTCCGGCGTCATCCCGACCCGGCGCGCCTTTTCCGCCACGATGCGGTCCATCCGGGCGCCATTCGTCACGTTCGGGCAGACGTCGTTGACCGTGATGTCGTACTGCCCGAGTTCCAGTGCGAGCGTCCGGGTAAGGCCCCGGACCGCCCACTTCGACGATGAATAACCGCTGCGGTTGCGGTAGCCGCGCAAGCCCGAGGTGCCGGCCAGGTTCACGATGCGGCCACCGCCCCGGGAGATCAGGTGCGGGATCACATGCTTGCAGGGCAGGAAAGTGCCGACGACATTCAGTTCCAGGATCCGGTGGAATTCCTCGACCGGATACTCATGTGCGGGGGTCTCGATGGGCCCGGTCCCGCCAGCGGCGTTCACCAGGATGTCCATGCCCCGGAAGCGGCCGGCCACCGACTGCACCATGGCCCGCACCTGCTGCTCATCGGTCACGTCGCACGGGACGGCAAGGCTCTGTCTGCCGGGGAACTTCTCGTCGAGGACGGTGGCCCTGGCGCGCAGCGCTTCGGAGTTCCGGCCTGCTAGCGCAACGTGGGCGCCATCTTCTGCGAGGCATTCCGAGACGACCGCGCCGATGCCCTTTGCCCCGCCTGTGACGATCGCCACTTGCCCGTCAAGGGGACGATCCTTTGTCATGCCCGGCTCCTCTCCGCGGTGGGGCCAATGCGCGCGTCCGGCGCGGATACCGGCGGAGACGTGTACCCAATTGCCCGCCCAATGATCGCCGCTGACTCGTGGACGAGCCCGACGTCACGGCGCACCCGCTGAGCTGACAGGCGTGCGCTCGGCCCGGCGATGCCGACGGCGCACACAACATCTGAAGCGGACAGTACCGGGACGGCAACGCCCCAGACGCCGACGTTCGTCTCCTCGTAGCTGCTTGCCCAGCCACGACCCCGGATGGTGGCCAGCTCGCGGCGCAGTGCCGCCGGGCCGGTGATCGTGGAACGGCAGAACCGCTCCAGCGGCTCGGCGATCACGCGGTCAATGTCCTCACCGGGCATGAAGGCCAGCAGTGCCTTCTGCGAGGCACCCGCGTGCAGGGGAAGCTGGCGGCCCGGCTGGACCGAGAGCCGGAGCGGCTGCGAGGTCTCCACCCTTTCCAGGCAGACACCCCGGTCCCGTTCAGGGGTGAGCACCGTCAGCAGGGCGGTCTCGCCAGTCGCCTCGGCTAGTCGCCGCAGCGGCCCGATCGCGACCGGCCGCAGGTCGGCGACCGCACGCGCGCGCTCACCGAGAGACAGTGCGCCGAGCCCAAGGCGGAAGCGCTTGGTCTCCTCGTGCTGGCTGACATAACCGAGACGCCGGAGGGCGGCGAGGATCCGGTGCACGGTCGGCACCGGCAGATCCAGGCTGCGCGCGATGTCGGTCGTGCTCCACTCGGGCCGCGCCTCGGTGAAGACCTCCAGGATCCCGAAGGTCCTCTCGAGCACCCGGAAGGCCGGCTTGTGCTCGGTTTCGTCCTGGCGTGGCCCGGCGCCCCGGCCGTCATGGCGGTGTTCGGCAGCAAGGCCGTCGTCGTGCCGCCCGGCGACTCGCTCCCGTGCGACCGGGCTCACCGGGTTCTCCCGCAACGGGCCTCAGTACCACCGGCGGCCGCGGCGGCCGCGCGGCCTCGGGGCTGACACATCCGTGCTCGCCTTCCTGTCGACTCCGGCGACCGGATGTTATCATGCCGATGCCATCGACCGAAACGCAATTTCATAACGCGAGAAACGGGAGGATGAGCATGGACAGGCCAGACCTTGAACTGCTGAAGGGTGCCATCGACATGCACGCGCACACGGCGCCTGCGCTGTTCAAACGGCACATCGACGATGCGGACCTCGCTGAGATCGCGACGCAGTTCGGCATGCGCGGCTTCGTGCTCAAGGACCATGACGCCTCTACCACCGGGCGCGCCTACTACGTGAACCGCATGTTCCCGCGGGTGGAGTCGTTCGGTGCCGTGGTGCTCAACCGTTCGGTCGGCGGCCTGAATCCCTACGTCGCCCAGTCGGCCATTCATTACGGGGCGAAAGTCGTGTGGATGCCCTCGAACCATTCGAAGTACCACGCCGAGTACTTTGACATGCCTGACTATCCCCAGTTCGGCCGGCGCAAGCGCCAGCTGCCCGGGGAGGGGGTCACGGTCTTCGAGGAGGACGGCCGCTCCCTTACCCGGGAAGCCCAGACAATCTGCGAGATCGTGGCGGAGAATGACGTCGCGCTGGCCACCGGCCACCTGTCCCTCGCCGAGATCCGCGCTCTCCAGGACGCGGCCGTAGAGGCCGGAGTCACCCGGTTCATCGTGACGCACGCGAACTGGTCGCTGTGCAAGCTCAATCTCGACGTGCAGCGGGATCTGATCTCCAAGGGCGCGACCATGGAGTACGTGGCGTGCTCATGCGTCTCGCCGATCTTCTGGGAGCAGCAGCCCGGCGAGCTCGCGGAATGGATAACGGCTTTGCGCGGGGAGAACATCGTCCTGGGCTCGGACCTCGGCCAGTTCGCCGGGCCGCCGCACCCGGAGGGGCTGCGCATGCTGCTGGCCGCCTTGCTCGACATCGGCGTGCCGCAGGAGTACCTGGCGAAGATGGCCAAGGAAACCCCGGCGGCCGTCCTCGGCCTGGAACCGGGCTGGATCCCCCCGGCGGAACCCGCGGGGGATCAACGCCTCGTGCAGCCTTCTCTGTGAATGAGAAGTCCTTGCTGTGCGCGAGAGTGATGTCTAGCATCGCCTCCGACGGAGGGATCCGGTGTTCACACGACCATTCCGATACGAACGAGCCGGGCGGTACACCGATGCCTGTGACCTGCTGCGCGTGCACGGCGAGGACGCGAAGGTGATTGCCGGCGGCCAGAGCCTGCTGCCCATGATCAACCTCGGGCTGGTGCAGCCCGAGGTGGTAGTGGATATCTCCCGCCTGGCCGAGGGCCGGGACATCACGGTTGAAGACGACGGCTACCTGATCCTCGGTGCCCTGGTGACCCATGCCCGGCTGGCGGGCGATACCGCGGCCCGGGCGGCGCAGCCGCTCCTCGCGGAGGCTGCCAGGCATATCGGCAACAACCGGGTGCGTAACCGGGGAACGCTGGGCGGCTCACTGGCCCATGCCGACCCGGCGGCCGAGCTTCCGCTGGTGATGGTGGCGCTCGGGGCGACCTACGAGGTCACGAGCGGCCACGCGGTGCGCAGCGTGCGGGCCGAGGACTTTCACCTCGGGTTCTTCACCACTGGCCTAGACGCCGACGAACTGATCGTCTCGGTGCGCGCGCCGGTGCTCGGACCGGGCTGGGGCTGGAGCTTTCAGGAGGTGTCAAGGCGGGCCGGGGACTTCGCGACGGCCTCGGCGGCAGCTCTCATTCGCAGCGCTGATGGCCTGCTCGTGGAGGCACGGGTGGCCGTCGGCGGGGTTAGCGACCGGCCGGTGCGGCTCGCGGACGTGGAGTCGGCCCTCACCGGATGCCCGGTCGCCGACATCGCCGGCCGGGTCGGTCCCATCCAAGGCATCCGGCCGGCCAGTGACACCGGCGCGACAGCGCACTACAAGGAACGCCTGACTCGCGTCCTCGTCACCAGGGCGCTGGAACAGGCGGCGGGACGATCGGGGGAAGCCGCGTGAGTGAAACCGTGACCATCACCCTGGTTGTCAACGGCCGCAGCATCACGCGGGCTGCGGGCGCCCACTTCACGCTGCTGCGCTGGCTGCGCGATGAGGCCGGTGTCACCGACCCGAAATACGGCTGCGGGGAAGGGATCTGCGGTGCATGCACCGTGCTAGTGGACGGCCAGCCGGTCTCGAGCTGCATTGTGCTGGCGGCACAGGTCGATGGCGCGGAGATCACCACCGCCGCCGGGCTGCTCGAACGCGATGGGTCGCTGGGCCCTCTCCAGCGCGCCTTCCACGAATACCATGCGGCGCAGTGCGGGTACTGCACCCCCGGCATGCTGATGTCGGCCGCCGCCCTGCTGTCGGCTGGCGGGCCCCGGTCACGGGACGAGATCCGGGCGGCGCTACACGGGAACCTGTGCCGGTGCACGGGCTACAGCCCGATCGTCGACGCCGTCGAGGCGGCGCAGCAGGAGCACGGCCGATGAGTGCGGCGGAGATCCGATTTTCCAAGGCGGAGGAACTGAGGGTCGTGCACCAGCCCCTGCCCCGGCATGACCAGCAGGAGAAGATCGCGGGCAGCACCCGTTACGCGGGAGACCTCGCTTTCGCGAGCATGCTGCACGCGCGTCTCGTGCGCGCTCCGGTGCCGTCGGCGAAAATCACGCGGCGGGACCGGTCGGCGGCCGCAGCGGTGCCGGGCGTCGTCTGCGTCCTTTTCGGCGAGGACGTGCCGCACAACATCATCTGGGTCGATGTCCCGGGCCAGACAGTCGAAGTCGCTGCGCTGAAGGCCAGCATGGAAGTGCTCGCCACCGACCGGGTCCGCTTCCACGGCGAACCGGTGGCCCTGGTCGTGGCCGACAGCGATGAGGCTCTCGCGGAGGCTTGCGATCTCGTGGACATCGAGTACGAAGAACTGCCCGGCGTCTTCGATCCCACGCAAGCACTGGCCGAAGGTGCGCCCGCCGTTCACGCTCAGGGGAACCTCCTCGGCGAGTGGAACATCGATCGTGGCTGCGTGGACACGGCCTTCGCTGATGCCGACGTCGTCGTCGAGGGCACGTACCGGACCCAGGCAGTCGATCACGCCTACCTCGAGCCAGAGGCAGGCGTCGGCTGGCTGGATGACGAAGGCGTGCTGAACCTCCGGGTCGCGACGCAGGTGGTGGAGCACTTCCGGGACGTGGCGAGGATTCTCGGCATCCCGGAATCCCGGGTGCGCGTGATCGCGCCCTACGTCGGCGGCGGCTTCGGCGGAAAGGAGGACATGACCGTCGAGCCGTATCTCGCTCTCGCGGTGTGGCGCACCCGGCGCCCAGTCCGCATGCAGTGGACCAGGCAGGAGTCGCTGCTGGCCCGGCCCAAGCGGCACCGGATGCTGCTGCATTACCGGACCGCGGCCCGCAGCGACGGGACGATTGTCGGGCAGGAGGTGGATATCACCGCGGACTCCGGTGCCTACGCCTACTTGTCGGCGCTTGTCGTGCTCTACGCGTCGGTGCACGCGTGCGGCCCCTACCGGGCGGACAACGTGCGGCTTCGTGCCCGGTGTGTCTATACCAACAACCCGCCGACATCAGCCTTCCGGGGGTTCGGCGGCATGCAGGTGGTCTTCGGCTACGAGTCGCAGATGGATCTGCTGGCCTGTGAGCTGGGGATCTCGCCCGCGGACATCCGCAAGCGCAACGCTCTCACCCGGGGTGACATCCTGCCGGTTGGACAGCCGATCGAGACCGAGGTTCTCCTGGGGCAGACGATAGACGCCGTCTGCGACCGCGCGGGCCCCAAGCCGCCTGCCTCGGGACCGCGCCGGGCGGTGGGCCGCGGCATCGCCTCGAATATCCAGTCGTACGGCAGGCTCGTCTGGCTGAACGACTCCGCGGCGGCCTGGGCTGGCTGGCACCTGGACGGCAGCCTCACCGTCCGCTGCGGCGTGCCCGACATCGGCGGGGGACAGGCATCCTCGCTCGCTCAGATCGCTGCCGAGGTTCTTGGCACGCCGATGGAACAGATCACCGTGCACTTCGGCGACTCGGCCCTGACCCCCCTGGCGGGCACCACCACGGCCACGCGGCAGCTGCTGATGTCGGGCAACGCCGTATACGAGACATGCATACTGCTGCGCGAAGGCGTGCTGCAGGCGGTCGCGGACGAGAGCGGCCAGCCGTTCGACGGCCTGCGGCTGGAGCGCGGCACGGTGACCGGACCGGGGTTCGAGATGGGCCTGCGGGACGCACTGGTGGCCTGCAGGCGGCGGAACGTCCCCATCGAGGCGTTCGGTACCTTCTTCGGCCCGAAGGGCAAGCCGGTCGTCCGCGACCTGACGGCCGACCGGGTGTTCCCGGACTTCACCTTCGGCACTCACCTGTGCGACCTGGAGGTGGACCTCGACACCGGCAAGGTGCGGCTGCTCCGGTATGTCGCCGCGCATGACGTCGGGCGGGCCATCAACCCCCGCTCCGTCGAGGGGCAGATCTGCGGGGCGGTTGTCCAGGGACTCGGGATGGCCCTGCTTGAGGAGGTCGCCGTGGAGGACGGGGTGAACCTGACCGGGGGCTTCTTCCAGTACCTCATTCCCACCGCGACCGACGTGCCGGACATCGAGACCGTGATCCTGGAGTCCGGGGAGGGGCTTGGCCCGTTCGGTGCCCGCGGCATCGGGGAGCCGCCGATCGGGCCGCCGTCGGCGGCGGTGGCTAGCGCCATCCACGATGCGGTCGGCACCCGGCCGAAGGTCCTGCCGATCACGCCCGAGCGGGTTCTTGAGTGCGTGGACAGAAGCAAAGTGCCGTGACCCGCCCAGCCGGCGGCTCCCGGCGGTGGGGTGTGCGGCCTGATTGCCCTGCAGCTTCCCGCTCATCACGTTCGGGTTCCTGAATACGGTATGAAAGACGGAGCGGGAACCAGCGCGGTCAGTTCCCGCCGGAACGGCACAGGCCCGTCCGGCGCGGGCGCGTCCAGTTCCTCGGCATAACGCCGCCCCGACCAGACGGCTGCTGCGATCGTGGCCGGCGCCCAGGCGTCCCCGATCGCGGTGACCGACGTGATCCCGCTATCCGCCCACTCCGGCGCCCTGGTCTGCAGCTCGGCGTACAGCTCGTCGGTAGGCAGCCTTGCGGTCACCAGGACCACGGCGTCGGCCTCCGCGGTCTCCTGCTCGCCGGTGAAGACACAGCCCGTGATCGCGCCAGCCTTGGTGAGGCGCACAACGGTGCGGTTCGGCCGCACCGCCACGCCGGCCCGCATCACCCGCTGCCGGATCTTCACCAGCTCGAGGGTGTTGGCCGTCCAGGCGGAGACGTGGGCGGCCGGAGTGACCAGCCGGACCTGGTAGCCCTCCCCGGCCAGCAGTTCGGCAAGGACGCCGCCGAGGTAGTAATGATCGTCGTCGAAGACAAGCACACGCGTCCCGGCGGGCCGCTGCCCGGCCATCAGGTCATCGGGGGTGAGAACCTGCGGCGACCCGTCCGCCGGTATTGCGCGCGTGTGCCAGCGCCCTGCCCCGTCCCGCCGCCAGGATGCGCCGGTGGCGACCGCCACATGGTCGAAGCCATGCTCAAGCACGTCGAGTGCGGTCATCGGGCTGTGCAGGTAGGTCTCGACATTCGGCAGCCGGCGCAGTTGCTGCTCCCGGTATTCGATGACGCGCCGCCATGCGTGCAGGCCTGGCAGCCGTGACTCGGCCGCGACCCTGCCGCCGAGTTCCCTGCTGGCCTCGGTAAGCACCACGTCATACCCGCGCTGGCCCAGGGCCCGGGCGGCTTCCAGCCCGGCCGGGCCCGCCCCGACGATCAAGATCCGGGCGGCCGATTCCCGGGGCCTGATCCGCTCCGGGTGCCAGCCGCGGCGGAATTCCTCGCCCATGGCCGGATTCTGCGTGCACCGGATGGGTGACATCGTGAAGTCGCCCGACACGCAGATGTTGCAGCCGATGCATTCGCGGATGTCCTCGACCTGGCCTTCCTCGATCTTGCGGGGCAGGAACGGGTCGGCGATCGACGGCCTGGCCGCACCGATCAGGTCGAGGATCCCCTCCCTGACCTGGCGTGCCATCGTGTCGGGTGAGGTGAAGCGGCCGACGCCCACGACGGGCCTGGTGGTGAGCTTTTTCAGCCCGCGCACGTACTGCTCCTGCCCTGCCTCCGGGCCGAAGCGCGATGTCACCGAATCGTCTTCCCAGCTGCCGAGCACGAAGTCCCACAGATCCGGGAGCTCGGCAAGCTCGCCGATGATCTCCTCGATCTCGGCGCGGGTGATGCCGTCATCCCCGAGCAGCTCGTCAACAGTGATGCGGCAGGCGACGGCGGCCTTCCCCGCGGCGGCCTCCCGCGCGTCAGCCAGGATCTCGCGTAGCAGCCGTGCCCTGTTGCGCACGCTGCCGCCGTACTCATCGGTACGGCTGTTGTAGCGGGAGGAAAGGAAGAAGTGGATGCCGCTGAGGGCATGCCCCGCATAGACGTACACGAGGTCGTAGCCGACGGCCAGCGAGCGCAGCACCGCGTCACGGTGCCAGCGCCGCAGGCTGGCGATGTCGGACTTTGTCATGGCCCGGGCTTGAACCGGGTCATGGCTCCAGGTGGCGACGGGAAGGTTGACCGGCCCGATCGGCGGCTCCCTGGTGGTCAGGTTCGGGCTGTTCATGCCGTTGTGCGCGAGCTCGATCCCGGCGAGCGCGCCGCCGTCGTGGATCCCTTCGGCGATGCGCTCCAGCGCGGGAAGATCGCCGTCATCCCAGATGCGCAGCTCGATGAACGGGGTGATGTCGGAGGTCGGGTGGATCTCCACCTGCTCGGTGCAGACGACTGCCCAGCCGCCCTCGGCCTTGACCCGCCGCAGGGCGGCTTCCGCGGTGGGATCCCGGTAGCCCATGCCGGTGCAGTGCGGCACCTGGAAGAACCTGTTCCGGGCGGTGACCGGCCCGATCTGGACAGGCTCGAAGAGGACATCATGCCTGGGGTCCCGCACGTCCTGCCCCCTCCGTCATGACCCACCCGGGCTCCGCCCCGCGTCTTGCGCGACACTAACGCCACGATCTCACCATGCACAAGCGGATCTCTTCTGACGAGAATACGGAAACGTTCCCAGCGGGACGTGTGATTCCGCCGAGCGAGAGCTGCTTGCTACCCGTGAACAGGCGTACCTAGGCTTGGCGGCACCGCAGCCTGACCGTGCGAGGTGCGTGATGCCGTACATAGAAGTGAAAGCCGTCGACCGGCGGTTCCGTGACCCGGCAGTTAGCGAGCGGCTCATCGCCGCGCTCACGGACGCGGCTTGTGAAGTCTTCGGGGAGGACTCGCGGCCGAACATCTGGGTGGTGGTGGAGGGAGTCCCCGCACAGCAGTGGGGCATCGGCGGCAAGCCGCTGTCATGAGTTCCGGCCGTAGCCTCCTGTCGACGAGCCTGACCACGGGCGATTCCGCTAACCCCAGGATCGTCGGCGGTCACGGCGCCTGGTTCCGGCTGTCCGACGGCCGCGAGGTCATCGACGCCAGCAACACGGCGGCGCCGCTCGGGCACTGTCACCCCGAGGTCATCGAGGCGGTCCGGCGCGCGGCGGACGCGCCAGTCATCAACGAGGGCTGGCAGTGGGCGGAGCGCGAGCAGGCGGCAGAGGACCTGCTGCGCATCGCATTCGCGGGTGAGAACTGGGCCGGCGCGGTCCGCTTCTTCATCAGCGCCAGCGAGGCCAACGACGCTGCGCTTTCGCTGTGCCAGGCGCTGACCGGCAGGAAGGAACTCGCGACCAGGGAGCGTGCCTACCACGGCGGCGCCGGGCTTGCCAGGGAGCTGACAGTGCAGCCGCAATGGCATGGCGGGCTGGCCGGGGCCGGGTCGCGCAGCGCCGCTCCGCCCCGGCTTGCGACCGTGCACGAGCTGCCCGCGCCAGCCGGCGCACGCGTCACCGGGCAACCGGACCCTACCGCGGGAACGGACTGGCTCCCGTCCGCCAGGACACAACTGGCAAACAGTGCCGCCGTCCTCCTCGACTACAGCCAGGGCGGCATCTACCACTCGCCGGACTACCAGGACCGGGTAGCCAGGCTGGCAGCGGAAGAAGGAACGTACTGGATAGCGGACGAGACCGTGACCGGCTTCGGCCGGGTCGGCGGGTGGTTCCAGTTCCAGCATGGCCAGGCCAGGCCCGATCTGGTCACGATGGGCAAGTGCCTCAGCGCGGGTGGCGCCGCGGCTGGCGCAATCGTGTTGTCCAGGCGGATGCTCGACCGGCTCGATGGCACGAGCTGGCAGAGCTATTCGACCTACCGCTCGCATCCGGTCGCGATGGCGGCGATCCGCGCCCATCTGCGGGTATCAAGCCGGGAGGGCCTGTACAGGCGGGCGAGCGACCTCGACGCCGTCATGTACGACCGGCTCGCGGAGGCAGCCGCCCAGCATCCGAGCGTGGCCCGGATCGACGGGCGCGGACTGCACTGGACTATCGAGCTGCACGGCGGCGACTGGCGCAGCTGGCGCGGCGAAGAGGCCAATCCGCTGGCCAGCCGCGTGGTCGCGCGTGCACTGGCGGCCGGAGCCCTGATCGCCACCAGCGGCGAGCAAACGTCGCTGTTTCTCGCCCCGCCGCTGGTCATCTCCGACACCGAGCTCGACCTGGTCTTCGACGCCCTGCACCATGGCCTGGAGCTGGCCGACACCGAGCTGGCAGCCAGTCCCGCCGCTGGGGCCTGGTGACGACGAGCCGAGCCGCCACTACCGCGCCGGCCGTCCCGCCCCCGACAACGATTACGTCGCTGGCGCCCGTTCGTTCGATCACTCCGCACTCCACCGCCCAAAACATTGACGTCGGTCATATGCAGCCTGCTTCTGCATCAGCCGGCCAATGGCCCATCACAGAGGGCGACCCCGCTCGCGAGCGCACCCCGTGTGCCGCGGCCCTATCCGAGCGGCGAGCACAGACCGTCCGATCTGCACGCTCGCCGACCTACCTGAACTCGATCACGCGGCCGACCCTAACGGCTACGGGCGTCAAGTCAGACCGAGCGCTCGTCACAGAGCGTGAAGCCCCTGCCGGACCGGGCAAGCTGAAATTGCCTACGCCAGCCGCGGCGGCCTCCAAGCATCACATCGTCGATTCGAGCACGCGGTTACGGGCGTACCTCATCGCGGCTAGCGGATGTTGGAGCCGGCGCACCGCCGTCCGGTAGGCGCAATGCGCGTGTCGACGCAAGGCTTCCTGTCGGGCATCCTGTAGATGGCGAACGTCGGCCGGTGAACGGATCGTTCGCGCCTGTTACCCAGCCTTGCAGGAGGTCTGATGCCCGTCATCGTCGTGACCCGGCTCCGGCTGAGTGATCCGGCGCTGTTCGACGAGTTCTTCGCCTCTGCCGTCGCCGTGACGGAGCAGGCGAAAAACTCCGACGGCAACCTTGGCGCAGATGTTCTCGCCGACGCGAACAACGTGTTCTGGACACTCACCGCCTGGCAAGCACGCGACCTGATGCAGGCCTTCGTCGGCAGTGAACCGCACCTGACCACGATGGCTCGCATAGACGACTGGTGCGACGAGGCGACCTTCGCCGACTGGGAGCAAAGCAGCCCCGGCCTCCCCGATTGGCGGACTGGCTACGACCGCCTCATCGCCGACGGTCAGGTCGCGAGTCTCACGCACGCCTCAGGCGCACATCAAACTCGTGCCTTCCCCGCGCCCGTAACGGCTCCCTAACGCGATCATCGCGGCCGATCCCTGATCCAGCGACTGGCTCGTTGACGCCAGATACCCAGGCTCCCATGATCAGGCGATCGGCAGCATGAGCACTCGGTGCCGCTGCGGAGGCTGCGGTGGCGTCTGGGTGGCTACGTTGCCCGGTCGCGGTATGTTCCCGCGTCTGGGTCCAGGTGCCGGCGTTCGGGCCCGCGGAGCCCGTGGTCGCCGTCCCAGCGGGTCAGGGTCATGTCCTCGCCGGTCCATGCCAGGTAGGCGGCGGCCTGCACGGCGATGGACAGGTACAGCCAGGTTCGCGGCGGCCGCCAGCCGCTTACCGTCTCGATGGTGTCCGCGGTTGCGGTCTGCAGAGCGTCGCCGGTGACCTCGGCCGCATATCCTCGCAGCTTGAACTCCGCCCCTGGCTCGGCCGCCTCGGTGACCGGTGATTGCAGCACGATCCGGGAGTCGCGCAGCACGTCGCGGGCCTTCTGCGTGCCCGGGATCATGACCAGCATCAGCTCGCCGCCGGCCAGGTGCGCCGCGACCGGGCTGATCCGCGGGGTCCCGTCGGCGCGGATGGTGCCGGCCAGAACGAAGCCGAACCGCTCGATCAGCGCCCGCCCCTGCGCGGCCAGTTCCGGCGCCGCAGCCTCGAACTCCGCCCAGCGCGGAACGACCCAGTTGTTGTGACTCATCCTTCAGGAATACCTTCAGGTCGAGACTGTATCCAAGGATTGCCGTTTCTCGGGCTTCTCGCCGTGGACAGGACGCACGGTGAACCTCTCGCCCGGCCATGGCCGTTTGACCTGCTCTCCCCAGCAGTCGTGCCGCAAGGACTCAAGCGCTCCACCGGCTTGCCGGTCGTCTTCTTCACGACACTCTCGACGATCCTCGACAGCGCTGAAACTGATGACTTCCGCGGGATCGAACCAGCGTTCGTCCTGATCGACACCAACTTCACTGCGTTCCTCGACCGCTCTCGGGAGGGCGGCGCGACACTCACGTACCGGCCCGCCCGTATGCGAGGCGACCGCAACCTGGCCTTGTTCGTCATCGAGAACTCCGAACACACCGGCGTCGTCGGGGTAGCCCGATGCCGCCGCCGGCTCGGTGCGGCGTGACTGGCCTGGAGGTCGCGGTCGGGCGAGGTGCCCGTCGATGCTGCGAACGGGCGGCCATCCCGCCTGGCCTGGGCGCGGCTGATCTGGCCGCTGGCAGGGGCCGCCGCCGAGGTCCATTGTCTGGGGACCCTGCCGGACTGTGAGCGCTGCACGCCGGTACGCATCGGCGACTCGCTGAGCGACAAATGGGTGATCTCTTATTTCTGGCACGAAGAGACAGAGCCAGCCACATTCGTATCCAGGATCCGCGGCAGCCCGGAAGGCATGACGATCGCCGGCTGCTCGTGTTAACGCGGAATCGGATGTCTCGAGCGAAGACTTGCCTGTTAATTTATCAGGCGCCTGAGCCCTACATTCACGAGGCGGGCGCCGAGCGCGCCAGCAGCGCCTGTAAGCACTCCTCTTGTAATAGTTGCCGAATGCTCCGCACCAAACTTCTTGGCTTCCTTCATGACGGGGCCTGCAGCCGCATTGAACCCCGCACTGAAAGCCCCATTATCAGTCGAAGCGTCATAGGCACCTTTGGCGAACCCGGCGGCAATCGCAACTGGAGATACAACAACCACGCTTACATTCGCCCAGAACTCACTCGTATTCTCCACCCGTTTTTCCTGTCCCATGAGATTCCAGGAGGCGGCCCGCGCAGGCCACCAACTATAGCATCACGGCCATTACGCGGCCAGCGCCGGTACCCGTCACCGCGCCGTCCTTACGGTCCGGGCGGATGACTGCCGGCAGGCTCGTGTTCACCTGACACAATCCTGGCCTGCGCCGGGACGGCGCGCCACGGGCCGGCCCCCACATCCGCAGCGGGCCCGGGCCTACTTGCGCTGGCATCACGAGCGTGGCAAGACCAAGCGGACCGGCGCAGGCGAGAGCGAGGCATG
>WNEY01000485.1_pt1 | contig 25076 bp, 27 predicted proteins | sample 5400531 | NCBI WGS metagenome assembly WNEY01 (sample SAMN13153338, study PRJNA577476) | soil metagenome | isolation source: 200 cm saprolite under Douglas fir tree site 1 | place: USA:California | collected 2015-04-18
TGCGGCGGATCGCCCGCCAGGAGCGGCACGGCCGGCTTGACCGGCAGACCGACCAGTGGCCGGTGATCAAGGAGGTCGAGACCGCCGAGACGGTGAGCACCGTGCGCGCGGCGGTTGGCTTGCTGCCAGAAAGTCAGCGCAAGGTGATCGAGTTGGCCTATTTTCACGGCCTGAGCTGTCGCCAGGTCGCCCAGGCGGCCGGCATTCCAGAGGGCACCGCCAAATCGCGGCTGCGGCTCGCGCTGGCGAAACTAGAGTCGGTGCTCGACCGGCAGTTGCTGGAGTCGTCATGACCGTCGCCGAACAGGACCTGAGCGTGCTCCCGGCCGGAATGCGCGACCGCGTGCTCGGCGCCTCGTGGCAGGCGCGGGCGATCGGCGCCGCGGTGCCCGAGGTCGCACAGATCAGCCCGGTCGAGGCGTTCAGCCAGACGGCGGACGCGCTCTACGGGACGTTGCGCGTGCTCGACGAGAAAGTTTGGTGCCGGCCGGTGCTGCGCGGGCTGGACGTGCAGTGCCTGATCGGCCATCTGATCGGGGTTGAACACGATCTGGGCCTTAGTCTCGCCGGTGATCTTGATGTTGCGCGGGCTGACCATGCCGAGTCGACGTGGCCAACAGCGATCGCCCAGGCCGGCCGGCCGTTTGAGCAGACCAGGACCGAGTGGCGGCGCGCCGTCGACCGGACGCTCGAGCTCGCGGGAGTCCATGCCGATCTGACGGAGGAGGTGGCCCTGCACGGATTGCGGCTGCCGCTCGCCGCGCTGCTGATCGTCCGGGCGTTTGAGCTCTGGACGCACGACGACGATATCCGCCGGGTGGCCGGGCTGCCGCTGACCGAGCCGGACCCGCCGACGTTGCGCCTGATGACCGAGTTGGCGGCCGGGCTGCTGCCGCACGCCGCGGCCAGGATGGGACAGCGCGAGCCGGTCAGCGTGCATCTGGTGCTGACCGGGCCGGGCGGCGGCACCTGGGACGTGCCGGTCGGCGAAGACCGGCCGGTCGCCTGCGCCATCAGCATTGTCGCCGACGCCGTGGGCTTCTGCCGCCTGGTGGCCAACCGGACCGGGCCGGCCGAGCTGGATCCGCTGGTCATCGGGGACTCGCGGCGGATCGCCGGGATCCTGGCGGCCGCGTCGTCCCTGGCTCTCGACTAAGGCAGTCGCTCTCGACTGAGGGCAGTCGCCCTTGACTGAGGGCAGTCGCCCTTGACTGAGGGCAGTCGCTCTCGACGAAGTCTGGGCTGCCTGTGATCCGCGTGCGGTAGCGGCGACGTACTCATGGCGAAGCTGCGCGACTGGGGTGCAGCGTGCACGGAGGGGATTAAACATGAGCGTGCTCGTAATAGGGAAGTTTCAGGGCGATACCGCCAAATTCCAGCAGGCGCTGGTCGATCGGGCCGATGAGTTCGTCAAGATCTCCGATGCGGCCAAGGCGCAAGGCGCGGTGCATCACCGGTTCGGAATCGGCGACGGCTTTGTAGTCATCAACGATGAGTGGGGGAGCGTCGAGGCGTTCCAGCAATTCTTCGGCAACCCGGACCTGCAGGCGTTCATCGGATCGGTCGGAGCGGACGCCGCGCCGCCCGAGATCATCGTGGCCCAGGCGATCACCTCGCCTGACCAGTTCTGATCCGAGGTTGATCGCGGCCCTGCGCGTGGGCGCGGGATCGCGATCGGTTTCAGCTTCCGGGCGACCGTCTAAGACTGCGTTTCCTTGCTTGCGGCCGGCAGGCTCGCGCACCGCCGTGCGAGAACCGGGGAGGGGCCCGGCCGCAGCGCGGCACAAGCCGACCGGTCGGCGCGATGGTCGCCCGGAACTCGCCTTGGGCCGGGGCCGGGGCCGGTGCCCGGCCTGGTCCGGCCGGATGGCGCGGCGGTCGGCTCGGCGGCCCCCGGTGCGTCACTTCAGTCACCCAATTCTCGGCAGCACCGCCAGGCACTGGCCCGCCTTCATGATCACCGTGACATTGCTGTTCCTTCCTATTAGCTACGACACCGTTGCCCTCCTGGTGTCGTAATAGCAGCACCGTTGCCACTCCGGTGCTGTTCCTTCCAGGGAAGCTACTGCACCAGAGGCACCCTGATGCAGCCAGGGCAAGATTCCCGACTCGCTAGCAGCCGGTTCGGGCGTGTCGCCCCAATCGGAACGTAGCCGTGGGATCGGCGGGCGCAGCTGGTGCCGTGGTGCTGGCATCGTCTGGGGGCCGGGCGTTGTTGTGGGGTGGCGGTGCGGCGAACGATTGTCGGCGTCGCACTAAAGATGAACCACGAATCACGACAATTGGAGACTGCATGGCCGAGGACTGGAATTCCAAGATCATCTCTGAGTTCCGGGCTAACGAGGGCAAAGTTGGCGGGATGTTCGGGGGCATGCCGCTGCTGCTCTTGCACACGACTGGCGCGAAGAGCGGGAGCCTGCGGGTAAACCCGGTCGCCTACCGGGCGGACGGGGACGCGCTGGTGGTGTTCGCCTCGAAGGGCGGCGCGCCGGTGAACCCCGACTGGTACCACAATCTGCGGGCCAACCCGAAGGTCACCGTCGAAATCGGCACGGACAACCGTGAGATGGTCGCGCGAGTCGCGGAAGGTGACGAGCGGCATCGGCACTGGGAGGCTCAGAAGATCGAGTTCCCTAACTTCGCTGAGTATGAATCCAAGACTGACCGGCAGATCCCGGTGGTCATCCTCGATCCGGTGAGCGCCTGACCCGCCTGCGATGACGCGCTGGCCCGGTCGCGTTCCGGCGGCCGGGCCGGCTGGCCGACGGCGGCGCCTCTAAGTCGGCCTGCGGCGGGTGGCGGGACTGAGCGCCACCTGGCCCGTCGGCTAGTCGGCGATGGCGGGGGCTGGGGTGCCGGTGTTCCAGACCGGCTGGCCTAGGTAGCCGCGGGCGACCATGGTCACGTACTGATAGACGGCGTCTTCGGCGGGTGACAGCGGGCCCGGTTGAGCGTGCGGCGAGGACAGGCCGCGCTGGACCGACTCGCAGGCGGTCCAGTCCTGCCGGTTGGTGAGGTCCCAGAAATCGATCGCGTAGCTCGGGCTGAACCCCGGCCTGGCGGTCGCCTCGGGCGCGAACGCCCAGCTGCACTCGATGGTCGTGCGATCAACGGCCAGCGGCAGCAGCCGGTGCACCATCACGTAGTCCGGGTGCAGGCTGATCAGTAGGTTCGGGAAGATGTTCACGTAGATGACGGTCCGCAGGGCGGCCGCGTCCAGGCCGCGCAGCGGTACGCCGTGGCTGACGCCGTCCAGCGACATCGTCGTCATGCCACCGCGCAGGTCCATGGTGCCGCCGACCCAGGTGCCGGCCAGTTCGTAGTTGTAGCCGCTCTTCGGCGGGCTGACCTTGCACAGCTCCGGGTGGATCGACGGGCAGTGGTAGCACTCGTGGTAGTTCTCGGTCAGGATCTTCCAGTTGGCCGCCGAATCGTACTCGTGCGTGCCCGCCGTAACCAGCCTGCTCATCTCGTAGGGAGCGACGAGCTCGTCGAGTGAGCCCAGCGCGTCATCGAGCGGTGCGGCCCGGCCCGAGCCGTCGACGAAGACCAGGCCGTGCCATTCCACCGCCGGCAGCTCGCGCAGGCCCCACTGGGTCGAGTCGAATCCAGGCCGGTTCTTGAAACCGGCGGCCGCCTTGAGGTCGCCGTCCAGGCCGAATGTCCAGGCGTGGTACGGGCAGATGATCACGCCCTGATTGGCGGAGGCGCCGCACGGCAGCAACTCGTGGCCACGGTGCCGGCAGGTGTTGGCGAAGGCGTGCAGGGTGCCGCCTTCGTCCCTGGTCAGCAGCACGCCCCCGGTCCCGGTGGGCTCGGCGCGCTGATCACCGGGTTGCGACACCTGCTCGCTCCGGCCTACGCACAGCCAGCCGCCGCCGAAGAAATGCTGTTGCTCCCACGCGAACACGGCCGGATCAACGTACGCGGCCCGGGGCAGCATCCGGCTCCGGCCGAACGGGAGAAGAGACTGGACTAGGGCGGACGAGTCGATGGGTGCGGGCGGCGCGACAAACTGACTGACCATACAGTCAATGGTAGATCGCCGGTCAAAACGTGTCCAGATCTGGCCCTGACGTCGGCTTCCTCGCCTGTCAACGTCCGCGCCGGTTGTCGTCGCCTGCAGGCCGGCAGCGTTGGCTTGCTCGCGACCGGGCTGGGTAGCCTTCGGCTCATGTCGACGAGGCTGACGGTGGCAGCAGGCGTAGTGGTGCGCGCCGATCGGGAACGGGTCTGGCGGCTGGCCACCGACTGGGCCAGGCAGCGCGAGTGGATCTGGGCGACCAATACCCGCGGCGGGCAAGGGGTTGGTGCCAAGGTCACCGGATGGACCGGGTTCTGGCCGGTCGGGTTCACCGATCCGATGGTGATCACCGAGTGGTTCCCGCCCCGGCGATGCACGGTCGCCCACCTCGGCAAGGTCGTGCGCGGCACCGGAGTGTTCGAGGTGCTGCCGCGAGTAAGGGACGGCGAGGCCGAGTTCAGGTGGACTGAGATCATCGAGCTGCCGTTGCCGCCGCTGATAGGCAGGCCGCTGGCCATCGGTCTCATCGCCCCCGTCGCCCGGATTGGACTCGGGTCGTCACTGCGCCGGTTCGCCCGCGTGATCAGCGCGGACTACGCGGACTACGCGGACTACGTGGACTACGCGGACTACGCGGACTACGCGGACTACGCGGACTACGCGGACTACGCGGACTACGCGGACTACGCGGGCCAGCCGGAAAAACAGCCGGACACTGTGGCCGGCCGCCCTCGTGACGGCTGCGGGTCAGCCTGGGGCGGCTGGCGGGTCAGGCCGGGTCGGCCGCGGGTCAGGCTTGGCCGGCCGGAGCGCTGGCCATCGACCAGCAGCGGACGATGTCGCGCATCGACAGCAGGCCGGTCACCTCGCCGCCGTCGACTACGACCAGGTGCCGGAACCCGCCAGAGACCATGGTCTTGGCCGCTTGTTCGAGGGTCCAGTCCGGTGAGGCGAAGACGACGTCGTGGGTCCGGTGCTCGGAGACCAGCTCGACGTCCGGGTCCTGGTTGGCGCCGAGCGACTTGAGGACGTCCCGCTCGGTCAAGATGCCGATACCCGAGCGGTCATGGTCGACGACGACGGCGGCGCCGACGTGCTGAGCTGCCATCATCTTGGCTGCCTGTCGCAGCGTGTGGGCAGGTCCGACGCTCAACACGACCCGGCTCATTCCGTCTTTTACCTTCATAATTCCGGCTCCCTCGCTGACCCGACTGGCACCGAATGCGGATCGAGACTGGTAATACGCGCCTTCGCGTCCTTCGCCGCCCGCGCATCCTCGCGTCCGGGCACTGTGCGCGCTGACTCCGCGTGCCGTTGCGCTCCGCGCCTGCACCCTGCCCTGGGAATCGGCGCCGAACCAGGCCTGCGGCCGGACCAGCCCTTTCTCGCTTGTGAACATGTGCTGCGCTAAGACCAGCATCCGCTATTGACTGGCCTAGTTCAAGCGCTGGTTCAGATCTGCTGGGCCCGGTGATCGGAGCGGGCGGCTAGCAGTTCGAGGGCTTCCTCGTGCAGAGCGCCGTTGCTGCACAACACGCTGCCGCCATCTGGCCGGACATTTCCGGCCAGGTCAGTGAAGATGCCGCCCGCTTCCTGCACCACGACCTGCAGGGCGGCCAGATCCCACAACGACACCTCGGGCTCGGTCGAGATATCCACAGCTCCCTCGGCGACCAGGACATGAGACCAGAAGTCGCCGTAGGCGCGAGTACGCCAGACCGATCGGCTCAGATCAAGGAAGGGGTCAAGCCGCCCGGCCTCTTCCCAGCCCGACAGGTCAGAATAAGACAGCGACGCATCCTGCATCGCGGTGACTTCGGAAACCCGGCAGGCGGTCGCCTTGGTCAGCGACTTGCCGGTCCACGAGCCGCCGCTTTCGGCCGCCCACCAGCGTCGGCCTAGCGCTGGAGCGGACACCACACCGACCATTACCTCACCGTCGGCCATCAGCGCGACCAGGGTCGCCCAGACCGGTACCCCGCGAACGAAGTTCTTGGTCCCGTCGATCGGGTCAATGACCCAGCACCGCGAGCTCGAGCCGGTCTTGCCGTACTCCTCGCCGAGCATCGCGTCCCTTGGCCGCGCCCGCTTCAGCACGTTGCGCAGCGATTCCTCGGTCGCGAGGTCGGCATCGGTAACCGGGGTCAGGTCAGGCTTGGCCTGTACGGACAGGTCGAGCGCGCGGAATCTGCGCATCGTGATGTCGTCCGCCGCATCCGCTAGCACGTGGGCGAACCGCAGGTCGTCATCGAAACCCGCCATGGCCGCAAACGCTATCGCTAAAGGTGCTCGGGTGACTATGACCGAACGCCTGATATCGGATCGTCGCCGTCGGTTGCGTCGGTGTCGACCGGGCTCTGCGCCGCCTCCGAGACGCCGGTGCCGTCTGGGCTGACGATTCCGTCCGGGCCGACGACTCCGTCTGGGGTGAAGGCTCCGTCCGGGCTGACCGTTCCTTCTAGGCTGCGCAGTAGCCGACGCAGGGAGTCGAGCCTGGCTGCCAACGGCCCGTCGGTGCCCACCACGCCGTCAAGCACGCAGTCAGCTCTCAGGTGGTCGCAGGCCGGCGGGCAGTCAGCGGTGATGTCGAGGAGGTCGGGAAAGGCCGCGATCACGTTTTCAAGCGACATGTGCCCGAGCCCGAAGCTGCGCAGGCCGGGGGTGTCGATGAGCCAGCCGCCGCCGGGTACTCGCAGCGCGACCACCGATGAGGAGGTGTGCCTGCCCCGCCCGGTCACCGGGCTCACTGTCCCCACCGCTCGATCGGCGTCCGGGATCAGCAGGTTGACCAGCGTGGACTTGCCTACCCCAGACTGGCCGACCAGCACGCTGATCTGATCGATCAGCAACTCGCGGAGTTCGTCAAGAGCGTCGGCTGACATCGGCCGTCCGAGCACGATGTACCGGAGACCGAGCGGCTCGTAAATCGGCAGGATCTCCTGCGGTCCGGCCAGATCAGACTTGGTCAGGCACAAGACCGGCTCGAGCCCGGCATCGTAGGCGGCCACGAGGAAGCGGTCGATCAGCCGCAGTCTCGGTGGCGGGTCGGCCAGCGCGGTCACGATCAGCAGCTGATCGGCGTTGGCGACGATGGCCCGTTCGACCGGGTCGGCGTCGTCGGCCGACCGGCGCAGAACGGTGCGGCGCGGCTCTACCCTGACCACTCGCGCCAGCGTCCCCGGCGCCCCGCTCACGTCACCGGCCAGGCTCACCGTGTCGCCGACCACGATGTTGCCGCGGCCAAGCTCGCGCGCCTTCATCGCGGTCACGATCCGGTCGTCGATAACGCAGCGGTACCGGCCGCGATCCACCCCGGCCACGAACGCTTCGATCGCCTCGGCATGCGCCGGCCGCCGCCTGGTGCGCGGCCGCGATCTACGGGCGGCCCTGACCCTGATGTCGTCCTCGTCCAGGCCCGCGTTCTTGGGCGGACTCATGCAGTGAGCGTATCCGCTCAGGCCGGGCCGCCGCTGAGCCGTGTTGTAGCTTGCACGTTTGCCAATGTTTGGCGGTGCCTCGACATGGCTATGAACAGCGTCAATCCGCAATTCGGATGGCCGGGTCACCAACAACGGCCCCGGTTTCTAGTGGTTTACGCCGGTGGCGCCGCTTCGCCCCCGCTTCGGCGTGGCCGAGAAGCCGTCCCCCGGTGTACGAATACGCAGCGAAGGTGGTCACATGTGCGGCCGTTACGCGTCAGCGCGCTCGCGCATCGAGCTCCTCGAGGAGTTCGATGTGCAACGCGATCGCGTCGATGAGTCGCTGAAGCCTGACTACAATGTCGCTCCGACGAAGCCGGTTTATGCCGTTATGACCAGGAAGCCAAGGACCGAGACCGATAACGCCGAGGCTGACGCCAAGGCCGCGGCCGACGGCAAGGCTGAGCGCGAGTTGCGGGTGGTGCGCTGGGGCCTGGTGCCTTACTGGGCCAAGGACGTGTCCATCGGCAGCCGCCTGATCAATGCGCGGGCGGAGACGGTGAGCGAGAAGCCCGCGTTCAGGGCCGCGTTCGCCAAGCGCCGGTGCCTGCTTCCCGCCGATGGCTACTACGAGTGGCAGCCGCCGCCCCCTGGTACCAAGGGCAGCAAGCAGCCGTACTTCATCTGCCGGCCCGATCACAGCGTGCTCGCCTTCGCCGGTCTCTATGAACTCTGGCGCGACCGGTCCCTGCCGCGTGAAGACCCGGCCGCGTGGCTTTGGACCGCCACGGTCATTACCACGTCAGCGCCCGATGAACTCGGTGAGATCCACGACCGGATGCCGATGGTGATCGATCGGGCGAGCTGGACGGATTGGCTCGATCCGGGCAACACGGAGGTGGCCGACGTGCAGGTGCTGCTCGCGCCCGCGGTGTCGACTGGGTTGATCTCTTACCCGGTCGCGCAGTTGGTCAACTCCGTGCGCAACAACGGTCCCGAGCTGATCGAGCAGGCGGACCCGGTAGCTCCGGGGATGGGCGGTAGATCCGATGCCTGAGGAGGCACTGGCCTACCGGAAGGCCACAGGAGGTGTGGGTCGGTTGAACAACGTAGCCGCTCGTAAGCGCCTTGAGGAGGTACGGGACGAGCTTGACCGGTCGGTTGCCGTGTTGAACGGAGCACATCAGCCACACCCGCTGGTCTCCGATTACCCGCAGGATCCCGCCGACGCGGGAACCAACCTGGCCGAGTCCGATCGTGCCGAGGCAATTCTCGCGGCGGCCAAGGCGCGCCGCACGCTCGTGCTCGAAGCCCTGAGCCGGCTGGAGGACGGCAGCTACGGGCTTTGTATCGACTGCGGGCGTCCGGTTCCCGAAGGTCGGCTGGAAGCTAAACCCGAGGCCGCCCGGTGCGTGAACTGCCAGTCCAAGCGAGACCGGCTGCGGCGCTGACCGTTTTGCCGGTTCGATCCGTGACTGTCCGGTCAAGCTGGCCGGACGGAATGAAGCTAACCTCGGGTGTGTTTCAACGCGCGTGCCCATTGCTGGTAAATTCCGGTGCGACGTAGCACCGCTCGACTCACGCAGGCGCCCCGCAGCCGAAATAGGGGTAGCCGCGCGATCCGGGCGTGCGGTTGGCACGGTATCCTCCGCCCGAGGTAGTCGGCAGCCCGGCCTAGACGGACTGGGCATTGCGGAGGGGGTGGGTCCGGTACCTGAGACACTGCAGGGGCGTAATGAGCGCTTCGAGCGTGATGTCCTGCCGTACCTGGATCAGCTGTACGCGGCAGCCATGAGGATGACCCGCAATCCGGCTGATGCTGAGGACCTGGTGCAGGAGACCTTCGCCAAGGCCTACGGCTCGTTCCACCAGTACACCGACGGGACGAACCTCAAGGCGTGGCTGTTCCGCATCCTGACTAACACGTTCATCAATACCTACCGCAAGCGACAGCGCGAGCCGCAGCGGTCAGGCACCGAGGAGATCGAGGACTGGCAGCTTGCCCGCGCCGCCTCGCATACCTCAACGGGACTGAAATCGGCCGAGGCTGAGGCGCTCGAAGGCCTGCCTGACTCAGATATCAAGGAAGCGCTGCAAGCGCTGCCCGAGGAGTTCAGGATTGCCGTCTACCTGGCCGATGTCGAGGGATTCGCCTACAAGGAGATCGCCGACATCATGGGAACACCGATCGGAACGGTGATGTCGCGACTGCACCGGGGCCGAAAGCAGTTGCGCGACAACCTCGCCGATTACGCTGCCGAACTGGGCCTGGCCAACGCCGCCGCCGATGGGACTTCTTCCGCGCAAGCGCCGAGGGGAGAGGCGAGATGAGCTGCGGAAACCCGCACGAGGTGCCATGCAGCGAGGTACTCGACATGGTCTACACCTACCTCGACGGTGAGATAGACAAAGTGTCATATGCGCAGGTAAAGGTCCATCTGGAGGAATGCGGGCCATGCCTGCGCGAGTACGGTCTCGAAGAGGCCGTCAAGCGGCTGGTTCATAAGCATTGCGGCCATGACCCAGTGCCCGCCGATCTGCGGCAGAAAGTCTTGCTGCGGATAGAGGCGGTCAGAGCCCAACTCGAAGCCGGCTAGTCGGCACTGTCCCTTATCTTGCAGCGGCAGGCGATCGGTAGCCGCCGAGAACTTCTTACTGCCACAATTTGGGTGTTATCTGTGTTGCCCTCAGCTCGCGCTAGCTGATGTCTCGTTGACCATGATCTGTTGGCAATGGGCTCAAGACCAGCACGGATAGCCTTGATGGCGTTACTCTGAGTCGCGACAACGCCCCGGGAAGTCAACACTGGGGAAGGCAGCAAGGAGGAGACCAGGACGTGGCCAAACTGTCCGTTGCCTCCTGGGCTTACCTCATCGCAGTTGTCATTGCCGCCGGCGTAGTCATCGCGATCACGCCATTCGGCACCGCCGATCTGGACTGGTGGCGGGCCTACGCCGTGCTCGCCTTGCTGTTCTTGATCTGCGATTCGACGCCCACGCCGCTCGCGGCCCGGCAGTCCGCCTGGTCGCCAAGCTCTGCCGCCACGCTCGCCGCGGTCGTATTGCTGCAGGGCGGCTTCGGTGCGGCGATGGTCGGTTCCGTCGCAGTGCTTACTCTGCGTCGTCAGGTGCCGCTCGTTGAGCGAATGTTCAACGGCGCGATGTATGCGGTCGCGGGCTATGCGGCCGGCGTCGCCTACCTCGCCGTCGGTCATCATGGCCACCTGACCCTCGATCACGTCGAGGGCAAGATAGATCCGGTCTTGCCTCATCTGAGTTTCATGGGTGGCCCGCATTCGACGATGTTCGCGTCGCTACTCGTGCCGTTTGCCGTCGCCGCGCTCGTGCACGTGCTGGTGAACCACGGATTGCTCTGGGGCATGCTGCTGCTTGACCAGCACAGCCGGGCGGCCGCGCCTCGGACGAGGTCGACCGCGGGCCTGCCGCTGCTGCTCGCCTACGACGTCGGCTTCGCCGGCCTGGGCCTGGTGATCGCGGCGCTCTGGCCGGTCATCAACGCGTTCGCCGCCGCGATCGTGCTAGTGCCGCTCTACGTGGCGCGCTGGGCGATGGGTCAGTTCGCCGAGCAGCAGCGGGCTCACTCGGCGACCCTGGCCGCCCTGTGCCAGGCGGTGGAGACCAAGGACTTCTACACCAGAGGCCACAGTGACCGGGTGTCGCGCGGCGCGGGCATGATCGCCCGCCAGATCAACATGCCGCCGAACCGGGTCGAAGCGGTCACGTTCGCCGGCATGCTGCACGATGTCGGCAAGCTCGGCGTGCCCACCAAGGTCCTGCAGAAGGATGGCGCCCTGACCGAGGAAGAGTACGCGGCGATCCAGTTGCATCCGATGCGCGGCCTGGAGATCGTTGGCGAGATCGGCTTCCTGACCGAGGCGCTGACCGGGATCATGCACCACCACGAGCGAATGGATGGCCGCGGCTACCCGATGGGCTTCGCCGGAGACGAGATCCCGCAGTTCGCGAAGATCATCGCGGTCGCTGACGCCTTCGACTCGATGACCTCCACCCGCTCGTACCGTAAAGCCAGGCGGATCGACGAAGCGGTGGCCGAGCTTCGCCGGGGAGCCGGATCGCAGTTCGACCCTAAGATCATCGACGCCTTCATCAGCGCGCTCGACCGTGAAGGCTGGAAGCTGCAGGAGCCGGCCCAGCCTCGCGACTACGAGATCCTGACATCCCAGGACCACGACGACCCGATCGCGCCGCTGCGCGTAGTCGAGAGCCGGTGACGGGGTATGGCGGCAACGCGGCAAACGCCGTACCGTGACGACGACGTAGCGGTCCGGCCGGTACCGCAGCGCTGGCAGGCCTGGCAGTCGATCGACACGGCCAGGCTCATCCTGCTCGGCATCACCGCGGTACTGGTCGCGATCTCCGTGGTGAGCCTGGCCAGCCTCAGCAAGGACTCAACCCAGCCGGCGATCGCGTTTGGCCTGTTCATCGCGTTCGGCGAGCTGCTCAGGCTATCGTTGCCCGGCGCCAGGGAAGCCGCGCCGATCGCGATGACCGCCGCGCTCGCGTTCGCGATGTCGCTCGGCATCGCGAAGATCCAGGACGGACAAGTGCTGCACATCACCGCGACCCAGGTCGTCGCGGTTGCCGCACTCGGCATGACGCTCGGTGCGCTGCCGCACATCGCCGCCGGACGGCCCGCCGGAATCACCGGCATGTCGGCCCGGCTGCTCGCGGTCGCCTTCGTCGCGTTCACGTTCCGTCCGTTTGCCAGCGAAGAGCTGGCGCAGTCGCCCGGCATCGCGTTCTGCGTGATGGCGGTACTCGTGACCCTCGCCTGGCTGCTCGAAACGGTGATCACGGCGGTGATCAGGGCCGAAGACCTGCGGGCCAGGTACTCGGTCACCCTCGCCGACGAGCTGAGGGTCCAGTGGCGGCTCGGCCTGGCCGTTGGCGTGTCGGCGATCATTACGGTCTTCGGTGCAACCGTGATGGGCCTGCTCGAACTGGCGGTGTTCGCCGGGCCGCTGTTCGTGATCCAACTCGCGTTCCGCCGGTACGCCGGCATCCGGGCCACCTATCTGCAGACCGTGCGGGCGCTGGCTCAGGTAACGGAGGTGGCAGGCTACGTGGACAGCGGCCACTCCCGGCGGGTCAGTAAGATCGCGCTCGCCGTCGGCCGGGAACTGGGCATGTCCGAGCCCGACCTGCTCAACCTCGAGTATGCGGCTCTCATGCACGACATCGGACAGCTCTCCCTGGTCGAGCCGATCCCGGCCGGAGCCACTGTCGATGTATCGACGGCACTCGCCAGAAGGATCGCCGAGTTCGGGTCAGAGGTGATCAGCCAGACGGGCGTGCTCGACGCCGTCGCCGAGATCGTGCGCTGCCAGTGGCTGCCGTACCGGGGCGGAACGGTCAAGCCGCCGATCGAGAGCCGGATTATCCGGGTGGTAAACGCCTTCGACGACCAGGTCGCCGGCTCCGCCGACCGGGATCGGATCACCTCGGCGATCGGGGCCATCCGCTCTCAGATGGAGCGCGAGTACGACCCCGCCGTGATCGCCGCCCTAGCCACCGTCACCAGCCGCCTCCCAGTCAGCCGTCTGTAGCCACGCGCTCTGCGCTGGCGATCCGCGCGGGCCGGGGCCGGAGCGATAGGGTGGCCGGCGTGCCAGATTCGGTATTGGTTGCGAACCGGGGCGAGATCGCCCGCCGAGTGATCAGGACTGCCCGCCGTCTGGGCGTCCGGGCGATCGCCGTGTACTCAGAAGCCGACGCCGGCTTGCCGTACGTCGCTGAGGCGGACGATGCCGTCCAGATCGGCCCGGCTCCGGCTAAGGACAGCTACCTCAACATCCCGGCGATCCTCGCCGCGGCCAAGCAGACCGGCGCCCAGTCGATCCACCCCGGGTACGGCTTCCTGGCCGAAAGCTCCGAGTTCGCCCAGCAGGTCATCGACGCGGGCCTGACCTGGATCGGCCCGCCGCCGCAGGCGATCGACCAGATGGGTGACAAGATCCGCGCGCGCAACCTCATGGCCAAGGCCGGAGTGCCCGTCGCCGCCGGTACCGCCGACCCGGTCCAAGACGTGGACGAGGCCCTCCGCCTGGCAACGACCATCGGCTACCCGGTGATGATCAAGGCCGCCGCCGGCGGTGGCGGCATCGGAATGAGCGTGGCCGCCGACCCCGAGCAGCTACGCAAGGGGTTCGAGACGGCTAGATCGCGGGCGGAGCGGTTCTTCGCCAGTCCGGCGATCCTTCTCGAGCGCTACATCAGCTCGGCCAGGCACGTCGAGATCCAGATCCTCGGCCTGGCCGACGGGCAGGTGATCGCGCTGGGCGAGCGGGACTGCTCGGTCCAGCGCCGCCACCAGAAGGTTGCCGAGGAAACACCGTCGCCCGGGGTCAACCCAGAGCTACGAGCCAAAATGTTCGAAGCTGCCATAAAGGCCGGCGAGGCGGTCGGCTACCGGGGCGCCGGGACAGTGGAATGCCTAGTAGACACCGAGACCGGCGACTTCGTGTTCCTGGAGATGAATACCCGGCTCCAGGTCGAGCATCCGGTCACCGAGATGGTCACCGGCATCGACCTGGTAGAGCAACAACTGCTGATCGCTGATGGTGCCGCCGTGAGCTTCCCCGCGCAAAGCGTTTCGCCTCAAGGGTGTGCTCTTGAACTTAGGGTTTATGCCGAAGACCCGGTCCGCTTCCTGCCGAGCCCGGGCACGATCGCGCAATGGGACACCCCGGCCGGGCCGGGAGTGCGAGTGGACGCCGGCTACGCCGCCGGCAACGTGGTGACGCCGTATTACGATCCGCTGCTCGCCAAGCTGATCACCCGCGGCGCCACGCGCGACGAGGCGCTGGCGCGGGCAAAGCAGGCCGTCGCCGGGTTCGCGATCAGCGGGCTGAAGACAAATCTGCCGTTTCATGCCGACCTGCTGAATAGCGCGGAGTTCGGCAGTGGAGACTATGACACGTCCATCGTGAGTCGCCTGCGCCCGTAACGCGGCGGCAGCCAAAGCCAGGGAGGTGCGCGTGGCCGAGATCCGCGCTGAGATGGTCGCCAATGTATGGAAGGTCGTGGCCGTCGAAGGTGACGCCGTAGCCGACGGCGACACGCTGGTGATTCTTGAGTCGATGAAGATGGAGATCCCGGTGCTCGCCGAGAACAGCGGGAAGCTCACCAATCTTGCGGTCGCCGAGGGCGACATCGTCCAGGAGGGCGACCTGATCGCGGTCATCGAATGAGCGAGGCCACGGCGGGGCTGTCCGTCGGCCTGCAGGCGACCGTGACCGCCGAGGTCGGCGAGGACGACACGGCGCTCGCCCTCGGCAGCGGCGACCTGCCCGTGCTGGGCACGCCCAGGCTGCTCGCCCTGGCCGAGGCCGCCTGCGTGGCCGCCGTCGCGCCGCAGCTCCCGCCGGGCAAGACCACGGTCGGAGCGGCCGTCTCGCTTGAGCACCGCAGGCCAAGTCCGCTCGGTACCCCGGTCGAGGTCAGGGCTGAGCTGGTCGAGGTGACCGGACGCAAGCTGTTCTTCGGGTTCATCGCGTACGGTCCCGGCGAAGACGATGAGGCCGTGATCGGGGCCGGGACGGTGCAGCGAGTGCTGGTCGACGCCGAGGAGTTCCTGCGGGGCGCCGGAAGGCCCGGAAGGCCCGGAAGGCCCGGAAGGCCCGGAAGGCCCGGAAGGCCCGGCTAGACGCCGGTGGTCGACCTCGGGTAGGCGATCTTGGGGTCGGTCGCGACGTTCACCAGGTACGGCACCCCGGCGTCGAACGCCCGCCGCAGCGCCGGCCCGATCTCGCCAGGCTTCGTCACCAGCTCACCGCCACCGCCGAGCGCCGTCACCACCTGGTCGTAGCGACATTGCGGCTGCAGGTCGGCCGCCACGTCATAGCCGTACAACGCCTGCATCGGATGCTTCTCAAGGCCCCAGATGCCGTTGTTCCCGCAGATCATCACGACTGGCAGCCGGTGCCGCACCAAAGTGTCGACGTCCATCAGCGAGAACCCGCTCGCCCCGTCCCCCAGCAGCAGCACCACCTGCGCCGACGGCCGCGCGACCCGCGCCGCGATCGCGTATCCCAGCCCCGTCCCGAGGCATCCGTAAGGCCCTGGATCGAGCCATCCGCCCGGCTGGCTGGGCTCGACGTACTTGCCCGCGTAGCTGACGAAGTCGCCCCCGTCGCCGATTACGATCGCGTCGCCCGCCAGCAGCGGCGCGAGTTCACCGTAGATCCGCATCGGGTGAATCGGGTCGGCGTCGCTGCCCAGCAGCGCCTGGTCGCCGGCCACCGCCTGGTCGCGCGCCGCGGTCAGCTTCGGCAGCCATTCGGTGCGCCACGCTCTTTTAATGCTGGCGCGGTTTGCCGCGTTGACAAGCATGTGGAAGAAAGCTTCGAGGGGGCCTGCTGCCTGGGCGGCTAGGCTGACGTGTTTGGCGACCTGCGCCGGGGCGTCGGCTACGTGCACGACCTTGGCTTGCTGGGTGCCGTTCTTGCCGCCGTACTCGCCGTAGCCCAGGCGGAAGTCGAGCGGTGTTCCGACGACGATCACCAAATCGGCCTCACCGAAGGCGACTGACCTCGCTCTGGTCATCAGCAGCCTGTGGCCGGCGGGCAGGACGCCGCGGCCCTGGCCGTTGGTGATGACTGGGAGGTCCAGTTCCTCGGCGGCTGCGCGGGCGGCGTGTTCGGCGCCGTCTAGCCAGACATCGGAACCGAGGACCAGGACTGGTCGTGAGGCGCCCGCTAGGAGCCGGGCGATGCTGGCTAGCTGGTCGTCGTCGGGGCCGGTCTCGGCTGGGGCCTTGGCGGGCTCGGGACTTGCCGCGGCTTGGGCGCTGGATGCCTCGCCCTCTGCCTCGCCCTCTGGCGGCGTGCCGAACAGCGCTTCCAGGCTCACGTCCAGGAACACCGGCCCCCGGTGCCTGGCCGTCGCCAGCTCGAACGCCTCGCTGACCGACTGCCCGACCTTGGCCAGGTCGTGCTCGGTCCAGGCCCGCTTGGTAATCGGCCCCAGCAGCGCCGGGTGATCGAACTCCTGCAGGCTGCCCGCGCCCCACCGGTAGTCGGGCGCCCGGCCGCCGAGCACCACCACGGCGCAGGAGTTGAAATGCGCGGTCGTGATCGCGCTGATCCCGTTGGTCACCCCGGGCCCGGCCGTCAGCACCGCCCAGCCCGGTGTCCTGGTCAGCCTGGCCGTCGCCTCGGCCGCGAACACCGCGGTCTGCTCATGCCGGACGTCGAGGATCGGCATCGGCGGATCGGCGTTAACCGCGCCGTCGTACACCGGAAAGATGTGCCCGCCGGACAGCGTGAACATGGTCTGTACGCCATGGGCGCGGGCAGCGGCGACCGCCTGCGCGCCGCCGTGCGTGACAACTTTGCGCTCGGGGAGTGGGGCCATGGCGGTGACGTTACCAGCCAGTTAACCTGTGCCAGAATGTGCTGCCGGCGGGCGCGGCGCCGTCTGGACTGACGAGCGTTTTTTGCGAGGAGGGAAGACGGTGCCTAAGAGAGCCCGGAGGCCTCGCCAAAGGCGCGCAGCGCCGGAGGCGAATAAGCTAACACGGTGCCTACGCTCAATGACCTCGCTCGGCAGGCTTCGATCGTGGCCGGGGACCTTGAGTGGCTGCATGCGCTGGTGTCTGACTGGGACCTGCTCTCCGACCTGTCGATAGCCGACCTGACGCTGTGGGCGTCGCTGCCGGACGAGGCGTCCTGGATCGCGCTGGCCCAGGTCAGGCCGACGACCGGGCCGACCGCCTTCCCCGAGGACTGGGTCGGCGGCGTGATCGCGGCCGGCAAGAAGCCGTTGCTGGGCGCGGCCGTGCAGGAAGGCCGTATCTGCCGCGAGGGCGACCCGGAATGGCACCGGGGGGTGCCGGTCAGGCACGAGACGATCCCGGTCAGCCGGGTCGGCCGGGTGATCGCGGTCATCGAGCGGTCCACCAACCTCGAATCGGCTCGAACGCTCAGCCGGATGGATCTGGCTTACCTGAAGTCGGCCGACGATCTGGCTCAGATGATCGCGGCGGGCCTGTTCCCGGGGCCGGGCAGTTCACCGGCCCACGTACAGTCGCCCAGGGTCAATGACGGCATGATCCGGCTCGGCCGCTCGGGCAAGGTCAGCTACGCGAGCCCGAACGCGCTGTCGGCCTATCGCCGGCTCGGCCTGACCGCCGACCTGACCGGGCGCGAACTCGGGCCGCTGACCGCCAGGCTCTGCTCTCCCGCGATCCCGATCGACGACTCGCTGATGCTCGCGGCCAGCGGCCGCGCGCACATGGAGACCGAGGTCGAGGCGAACGGAACCGTGGTCCAGTTGCGCACGATCCCGCTGATCGTCGACGCCGGGTCGGCCGGCGCGCTGATCCTGGTCAGGGACGTGACCGAGCTCCGGCACCGGGAACGGGAGCTGATCACCAAGGACGCCACGATCAGGGAGATCCACCACCGGGTGAAGAACAACCTGCAGACCGTCGCCGCGCTGCTGAGGCTGCAGGCGCGCCGGATGCGGGTGCCCGAGGCGTCGTCGGCGTTGCAGGAGGCGGTCAGACGGGTCGGGTCGATCGCGCTGGTGCACGAGACGCTGTCGCAGGCCAGCGGTGAGGTCGTGGAGTTCGATGACGTGGTCAGGCGGATCGCGGCGATGGCCGGCGAGCTGTCGGCCCCCGAGGCCAGGATCACGCCGGTGCTCAAGGGCCGGTTCGGCGCGTTGTCCGCGCCGGTCGCGACGCCGCTCGCGCTGGTTCTCACCGAACTGCTGCACAACGCGGTCCAGCACGGGCTGTCCAAGCCGGGCGGCAGCGCTACCGGGACGCTGGAACTGGCCGCGAGCAGAAACTGCGAGCGGCTAGTGGTGACCGTGGCCGATAATGGCGTCGGCTTCCCGGCCGACTTCGATCTGGAGTCGGCGACCAGTCTTGGCTTGCAGATCGTCCGCACACTCGTGGTCAGCGAGCTCGGCGGAAAGCTCGACATTTCCGGACGCGCCGAAGGCGGCACGATAGTCCAGCTCGAACTACCGCTGCCGCCCGCTGATCAGGCGGCCTAGGTCGGGGTTCCGGGGAGCTCGCCCCGGGACAGCACAGCTTAGGCGGATACGCCGACGCGCGTGCGGCGCTTGAGAGCACGTCGCTCGTCTTCGCTCAAGCCGCCCCAGACACCTGCGTCCTGGCCGCTCTCGAGCGCCCACTGCAAGCAAGCCTCTGTTACCTTGCAGCGTGCGCACACCTGCTTCGCTTCATCGATCTGGAGCAGCGCGGGACCAGTGTTCCCGATCGGAAAGAACAGTTCCGGATCGACGTCACGACAGGCGGCGTAGTTACGCCAGTCCATGCGGTCCACTCCTCAATGAGTGCCGACAGGTCCTTTGCGGACCCGTGGCCTCCGTCGTGCTTGTGAACGAATTCACGAGCTATACCGTATGTAAGGTCCGCCTCGAAAGCGAACCTATTTACTGCAGCGGGAGCCAATGAACCCGCGACTCCGGTTCTCGCTGCGAGACCACGCCCCCGTGGACAGCGCCCGCGCAGACATAGCCCGCCTGGCCAGGGCGCGCGTGCTCACCGCTAGCCAGGAGCGTTACAACCCTCCCAAGTTATTCGATCAAGCGCAAGACCCTGAGGCAAAGGTTAGGCCGGATTTCGGTGTCAGATGAGTCACATAGCGGGCGTCGTCGGTGCGCCAGATACGGCGCCTGGACGCGCCTCAGACGAACACGAATAGGGCTTTGCCCGATTCGTGTCGACACCGCCCTGAATGCGCGGTGCAGATCGGTGCGAGGTATGACGTTTCAGGCCACTACTCGGAGTGCCTCGGGTACTGACCTGAGCCGGACTAGCTCGCGTTCTCCGACGTACTCACCGTCGATCTGAAAGGCGACCGGACGGTCGGCGCGAAGTGTCAGGGACGGCTGATCGTGCATCGTTATGATGCGGCGGCCGTGCAGCTCGCCGCCTTTCGTCGTGAGCATCTGACTCAACGCATAAAGCGTGCTGAATGATGACATATTTCGCAAAGTAAAAACGTCAAGGCCGCTGTCGAATCGTGCCTGCGGGTTGGCGTTCACTTCACGGCTACCCAGGTAGGTCCACGGCGCCGCGTTGGAGACGATCACCAGGTAGACCGGCCCCTCCGACTGGCCGTCGGGTCCCTCGATCCGGATCGCCGGGTGACTGCGGTCGGTCTGAGCGTAGAACTGGCGCAGCGCCAGCCGCAGGTACAGCGAGGTCGAGGCCTGCCGCCCGTGCGCCCGCAGACCCTGAACCGCGCGGACGACCTCGGCGTCCAGGCCGAGCCCGGAGTTGAACGTGAAGTACCGGCCGTCGGCATCCCCGAGGCCGATCGTGCGTTCCCGGCCCTCTTCGAGCGCCTTCAGGATGTGACCCGTCGCGTCGATTGGGTCCCTGGGCAGCCCCAGCGCCCCGGCGAAGACGTTTCCGCTGCCGCCGGGGATCGGGGCCAGCGCCGGCAACTCGGCCGCCGTCGGTCGGCTGGCGGGCCGGTAGGCGGTCTCCGGGCCGTCGGTGCCGTTCGGCTTGGCCTCTGGCTGCGTTACGCTCAGCATGCCGTTGACCGCTTCGTTGACGGTGCCGTCGCCGCCGAGGGTGAGCACGAGGCCGAAGCCCTCATCCCGCGCACTGGCCGCCAGGGTGCTGGCATGACCCCGGTAGCGTGTTTCTACGACTTCGAGCTTGACGGCGGACGCCAGGGCCGATGCGATGACATCCCGGCGTAGCCGGGTCGTGGAGGTAGCACGTGGGTTCACGATCAAAAGCGCGCGCACGCGCTCAGGCTAGCGTCGCCACTGCCAAGCAAGTGAACGGGCGTCCGCCGACGGCCGGTAAGCCCGAGCCGGCGGCCGATGTGCGGCCGCCGACCTTGACGGCCGCAGCCCTGGTCGAGGGCATGCAAGTAGTCGGAATCCTGGTGGCCGCCATACTCTCTGGAATTGCCACGCTTCAGGGCAAATCGTATGAGAACGCCAGCGGGATCGCGATCACGCTGATCGGCATCGGCGCCGCGATCGCGCTCGGCTTCGTGGCCTACGGCCTGGCCCGCGCCAGACGCTGGAGCCGGACGCCCGCGCTGCTTACCCAGCTGTTCACCGGGATCGTCGGGATCTACCTGGTCCAGGGCGCGCGCTACTGGTGGGGAGTGCCCGCCCTGGTCCTGTCGGTCGCCGGACTCGTCTTGCTGCTGGTCCCGCCCAGCATCCGCGCGCTGACAAATCAGTCCTCGCCGGTTAGCCCCTCGCGCAGCTGAGTCAGGGTCCGGGCGAGCAGCCTGGACACGTGCATCTGCGAGATGCCGAGCTCAGTGGCTATCTGCGACTGGGTCATGTTGCCGAAGAACCGCAGCAGCAGGATCCGCTTCTCACGCGGCGGCAGCTGCTCGAGAAGCGGCTTGAGCGATTCCCGGTACTCGACGCCCTCAAGGGCCTCATCGACCATCCCGAGCGACTCGGCGACGGCCGGTGCGTCCTCGTCGCCAGAGTCAGGCGCGTCCAGTGAGACCGTCGAGTAGGCGTTCGCCGACTCAAGGCCCTCGAGCACGTCCTCCTCGCTCATCGACAGGTGCGCGGCTAGCTCGGCCACGGTCGGCGCCCGCCCGAGCCGCTGGGCCAGATCGCCGATCGCCTTCGTCAGCGCCAGCTTGAGTTCCTGGAGTCGGCGCGGAACCCGCACCGCCCAGCCTTTGTCCCTGAAGTGCCGCTTGATCTCGCCGACGATCGTCGGGGTCGCGTAGGTGGAGAACTCCACGCCCCGGCCGAGGTCGAACCGGTCGATGGACTTGATCAGGCCGATGGTCGCGACCTGGGTGAGGTCGTCGAGCCATTCGCCGCGATTGCGGAATCGCCTGGCCAGATACTCGACCAGCGGCAGGTGCAGCTCGACGAGCTCGCCGCGGATGCGAAGCCGCTCAGGGTCGCCATCGGGCAGCTCGCACAGGCGCACGAACAGATCCCTGGCATGGCCGCGATCACGTACCGCGTGCTGGATCCTGATCGCACCGGAGAGCTGCTCAGAGGAGCCCTGGTCGTCGAGCTCCTGACTGATCAGGCCAGCGACGGCAAGGACCTCCTCGGCGTCACCGACGCCCTGCTCCCCAGCAGGCACGGCGGTCATCGTCTCGAACTCTTCGGTCAACGCGACCTCAACTTCCCCCGTCATACCGACCTCGATGAGTCACGACACTTACGCAGCACGATCGTGAGTACGTCACCTGGCCCGACTTGGGCATCGACGCTGCCGGCCAGAGCGGAGAGCACTGTCCACGCGAAGGTGTCGCCAGCGGGTACCCGAGGAGCCAGGCAACGTACAGAAACCGAGACAGTCATCTCATCCTGACCGAGATGGAAGGAGCATTCAAGGTTGCTGCCGGGGATCGCCTGAGTAAGCAGCATCGCGCAGGCTTCGTCCACGGCGATGCGCATGTCTTCGATCTCATCGAGCGTGAAGTCGAGCCGGGCCGCCAGACCGGCGGTCGCGGTCCTGAGCACGGACAGGTAGGCGCCGTCGGCCGGCATCTTGACCGTGACGTAGTCGCTGGCCCCGCCGTCGTCGTGAGTTGCCGGTGCAGGCCTAACCGGAGCAGCGAGCACTGGGTCGGCCGCGATTACCTGATGCGGTCTGACCTGATCCAAGTCACTCATTTCACTTATCGGGGAAGTAGTCCCTTTATCGGTCATGCCACCGATCCCTCCAACAACGGCCGATACCTGCCTATCGTCACTGCAGGGAGTCAACGTCTCCTTGCAACTTATCGTGATCCGGGACCTGCCCAGACTGGTGCGGGCACCGCCCCTACCGCTCGCCGACCCGCTCGCCGGCCCAAAGGATACGGGTTTTGGGCCGCCGGCTCACCTCCTGTCGGTGTTAGGTCAGCGGCGTGGCGAGCTCGACTGAGGCCTCGGCCTCGACGCTCTCCACGGCCTCCTGCACCTTGTATCTGGGCATGCCGCTGTAGACGGCCCAGTAGTAGATCGCGAGGCTGAAAATCGCGATCAGGCCGAGGTCCCACCACTGACCGATCCGCAGCGTCGGGTTGAGCGTGAGGCCGAACACGGTCGTCGTGCTTGAGGTGTACTGCCCCTGCCAGGAGATGATGCCGAGGCCAAGCAGCCAGGGCACGATCCAGTAGGCCGAGCGCCACTCGATGGTCGTGCGGCGGTGGCCAGGGATGGACAGCTGGTACAAGCCGAAGACGATGAACCCGATCACGATGAACATGTACAGCCAGAACACGTTGCTCCAGCCCGCGAAGTACACGATGCAGTTCGCGAAGATGAACGCCAGCGGACACAGCACCTCGGCGGCAGGCAGCCGGTACAAGCGCGGCCGGTCGGGGTCGGTCCGCCGAAGGCCAGCCAGCGAGAGCGGCGCCATCGCGTACATCACCACGGTGGCCGAGGTCACCAGTCCGACCAGGCCGGCCCAGCTCGGGAACGGCAGGAAGGTCAGCATCCCGACCACGAAGCAGATGATGATCGATACCAGCGGTACCCCGCGCCTGCTGACCTGGCTGATGATCTTGGGGAAGTACCCGTTCCGGCCGAGTCCGTAGGCTAGGCGCGATGACGTGCCCAGGTAGATCAGGCCGGTGCCGGCCGGCGAGACCACCGCGTCGATGATCAGAAGCGTGGACAGCCAGCCGAGGCCGGCTTTGGCGGCCAGCGTCGAGTACGGCCCGAACGCGCCGACGCCCTTGATCGGATCGGCCCAGCCGTGCACCAGGTTGGCCGGGTTGAGCGAGCCGACGAAGGCGACCTCGAGCAGAATGTAAATCGCGGTGCCGATCAGCATGGACCCGATCACCGCGCGCGGGATGTTCCGCTGCGGGTTCTCGGCCTCGCCGCCGACCTGGATCGCCTGTTCGAAGCCTTCGAGCGCGAAGACGATGCCGAGTGGCAGCGCGGCGAAGATCCCGTGGAATCCGTAAGGGACGAAGCCGCCGCCGGCGGTGAAGTTCGAGGTGTGGAAGACGGTGAACAGCAGCGCGAAGATCGTGATCGTCGGGATCAGGATCTTCCAGTAGGTGGCGATCGAGTTGCTCTCGGCCAGCCAGCGCACGCCCAGGATGTTGATCACCGTGAACAGCAGCATGAAACCCGCGCCGATGGCGATGCCCTTGCCGTCGAGCGTTCCGTCGGCATTGACCATGTCAAGGCTGGGATATTGCGAGTTGAGGTAACCGAGTGTCGCCTCGACCTCGATCGGCGCGATCGTCACCGCCTGTACCCACGCCATCCAGCCGCCGGTGAACCCGCCGAGCGCGCCGAAGATCATGTACGGGAACCGCGCGGTCCCGCCGGAGACCGGGTAGGTCGAGCCGAGTTCGGCGTGCACCAGGGCCAGCAAGGCGAGCACCGCGCCGCCCAAGATCCACGATACGAGCGAGGCCGCCCCGGCGGCCGTGGCTGCTGTGAGCGCGCCGAGCAACCAGCCAGAGCCGATGATCGAGCCGAGCGAGATCATCGTGAGCGCGCGCAACCCGATGGCGCGGCGCAGGTGATTCTGCGCTGGCGCTGGCGTGCCGCCAGAAACGGACGTGGCCATTACTTCCCCCCGAGAGTACTGACCTTGTGATCTGCCCTCTAGCAGACCATTAGCCCTGGCCTGGTGCGGGCCGTCAAGGCCCGCACCAAACCCAAGACATTAACTTTGCTTCGTGGCGGTGAAGATCGCCGCGATCTCGTCGATCTTGGCCAGCAGTTCATCGGCCTTGGCCGGGTCGGTGCTGCCTTTTGTCCCGCCCGCTCCGGCTAGCTTGGTGGCCTCGTTGAAGAGCTGGTGCAGCTGAGGGTACTTCTCGAAGTGCGGCGGCTTGAAGTAGTCGGTCCAGAGCACCCACAGGTGATGCTTGACCAACTCGGACCGCTCTTCCTTGATCTGCAGTGCCCGGGCGCGGAACTCCGGGTCGGCGTTCCCCTGGTACTTCTCGCAGATCGCCTTGACCGATTCGGCCTCTATCCTGGCCTGGGCCGGGTTGTAGACGCCGCACGGAAGGTCACAGTGCGCGAACGCGGTGGCCTTCGGCGCAAGCGCGCGGGCCAGCAGCCTCATGTTGTCCTTCTCTCGTGTCGGAGCATTGGAATACGGATTCAGACAGTACAGCTTTCCAATATCAACAGTCCCGGAGGGGCGCATGCATTGGCCAATCTGGCGAGTCGCGGTAGCCGAACGGTCGATGGAGCCGGCGTTGCGGCCGGGGGACTGGCTGCTGGTCTGGCGCGGCCTGCGATCCGGTCGCCCGCTGCGGGTTCGCCCAGGTCAGGTCGTCATCGCCGACCACCCGAAGCGGCCGGGCATGCTGGTGGTGAAACGGGCGGCCCGGTGCGAACCTGACGGCTGGTTCCTCAGCTCGGACAATCCGGGGGCGGGTGCGGTGGACAGCCGCCAGTTCGGCCTGGTTCCGCCGGAGACGATCAAAGGCACGGTGCTGCTGCGTTACTACCGGTCCGGCTGAATCGGTGCGTAAGCAATGAGGCCCCGGCCCGATCGGGCCGGGGCCTCACGCACTCGCGGGGGCGGACTACAGGATCAGGTTGTTGTCGGGGTCTCCGTGGCTCCGCCGGACTCTGCTACCTGCGCCTCCCAGTCCTCCGTGCCACCGGCCTGTTCGGCGATCGCAGCCTCCA
>WNEY01002658.1_pt1 | contig 25043 bp, 19 predicted proteins | sample 5400531 | NCBI WGS metagenome assembly WNEY01 (sample SAMN13153338, study PRJNA577476) | soil metagenome | isolation source: 200 cm saprolite under Douglas fir tree site 1 | place: USA:California | collected 2015-04-18
TAGTGTTTCGTCGACGGGGCGGGAGGGAAATGCTGGAACATTTTGTTCACGCCTTTGTCGAGGTTCTTTGTGTTCTTGTCCGCGTTATCGGAGAGCGTGTCACTCGATGAACTTCGCCAGATCAATTTCTCTGTTTTTGCGTCGAAGAGATCGACCACTAAGGTCCCCACTTTGTAGGTTTCGACTGTCGTGGTTGCGTCGCCAAATCCACCGAATCCTCCCCAACGGCGACCGCCTCCGAACCCGTTATAGAATGTGTCCAGAGTTTGTTGATTCTGAGTCGTCTCGATGGCAAAGGCCTCGACCTCACCTCCCGAGGGAACTTCCATCCAACCTTTTCCCTCCAGAGCGCTGTTCACTGCGCTCTTAATGCGGTCAACCAGGAGTGCGTCTTTCGTTTGGACCTTTTCCCAAGAGAAGGTCTTGTATTGGCCAAAGTTTGCACTGTGGTCATAGTCCGTTTTGACGTGCTGAGCAAATGAAGCGGTCGCCAAAACTAGCGTTAGTCCGGCTGATGCTGCAATTTTCGCTATGAACTTCATACTTCCTCCTATTTAATTTGGCTTGATTTGTTGGTGTTTGTCCGAATCCATTACTATCGACAATGCCGGTGACAGGCGCTTCACTTTGCGTTTGCTTGGACCTCGATTCGCCCCCAGGCGCGCTGCTCGTCCCCTTCACATCCTTGTTCAGCTCCGTAACTGTGGTCAGTCTGATCACGGCGGCGGCCGCGGTGCAGCTCACAACTCCGTTTTTGTCCGACAATGCCGGGATGATGGCGTTAAGGAACTCGGGATCTCCGCGTTTCGCAATCGCGAGAAGAGCCGATGCTCGGACAATCCATTTCTTGTCCGAGGCGGCCCGGACTAGCGCTTCACCAATACGCGGGTCCGGATCGTTGATGAGCACCCTCGCCGCCGCCGCCCGCACAGGCGAAGTACTATCCTTGCTTAGCGCGATTGCAGCGGATAAGCCGATGTCTGCAAACGGTATGAACCCGAGACCTTCTTCGAAGCCAAGTTCCGCCATCTTTTTCCCATCTTTCAGCGTTTCCATCTGTTGGCCGACTAGACCTTCCGCCGACTTGCGCTCGCCAGTGAGCACCTCGTAATAGACCTGAAAGCCTGCTGGGTCGTTAAGAAGTTGCAAGGCATGGGCTGCAGCCAGCACCACCGCGGGTTTGCTATCTGAGAGCGCCTTCTTCAATTCTGGAATGGCCGCCTTGGAACCCATCAGCCCCATTGCGGTTGCGGCGGCGGTCCTGACCTCGGGCTTGCGATCTTGCAAAGCCGTCTGCGCCATTTCCGTAGCTTCGGTGTCGCCTGGGAGAAGTCGTAGCGCGCGGACGGCTTGGGTCCGCTTGCCAGTGCTCTTCTGATTCACGCCTGCCCGCAGAATATCCCAGGCTTGCTGCTGGGGAGTCTGGGCGAGCAGTGCCCCAGCGCGTGCCATGAGTACCAAGAGCAGCGCATACCTTGGTCCGGCGACGAGAGAAATTAGTCGCATCTTTTTTCGCGGCGCCGTCAGTAGCTTTGTTGCTGGAGTCATCATCACTTGGAAGAGGCAACCGGGCTGCCAAACATGTTGCGTTCGTAAGTGACGGAAAGTAGAGGCCAACTACTAGCGTGGCCCAGTGTCGGATTCCAACCTGCTAAACACAACGTCCAAAACATTGACACTGAATCTAAGTAATTCAAATCTGCAGACCCAAAACTGTTCATGCTAGCCTCGTGGCTAACATTCAACATTGAGGTGAGTAGCCCATCGCGCTGGGAGAAGGTCTCAAACAGGGTATGCCGGGGCCGTTCTATGCCCGCACGTCAACCGCCTAGGCGATATCAATCTAATGGAAGGTGCATCCCCATATCATGATCAGGCTGCTGCGCGGGAATGGGCATTGTGTTGGAACGTGAAATGCCAAGCTTTTGCATGCGGAAGTAGAGGGTAGACCGCTTCATTCCGAGACGCGCAGCAGCACCATTAGGGCCGGCGACGACCCACTTGGTGTACTCAAGCGTCTTGCGGATATGATCCCGTTCGGCTTCTTCTAACGTAACGGCACCCAGCGATTCCAATTCAGGGGAATGCTTCAGCTCCGCAAGAGGAGGACGCAGTACGGTTCCGGCACTGAGGATTACGCTCCGTTCGATGAAATTCTGCAGCTCTCGAACGTTCCCGGGCCATTGGTACGAGCTGAGCGCAGATATAGTTTCCGGAGGGACGTGCTCGATTCGCTTACCCATTCGGCGGGCATAAATCTCCACAAAATGCGTCACCAGCGCCGGGATGTCTTCGGGGCGCGCCCGCAGTGGGGGTAGTGGAATCGGAAACACATTTAAACGGTAGTAGAGGTCGATGCGAAATTCGTTCCGCTTCACCATGCCCGCCAAATCTCGGTTAGTCGCCGCCACAAGCCGAACGTCAACCTGGTGAGTCCTGGTTCCACCCAGGCGCTCAAACTCTTGTTCCTGCAGTACACGCAGCAGTTTGGGTTGCAATGCCAGCGGGATATCGCCCACCTCGTCCAGAAAGAGCGTCCCTTTGTCGGCCATTTCGAAACGACCGACCTTTTGCGCGATCGCGCCTGTAAAAGCGCCACGCTCATGGCCAAACAGCTCGCTTTCCAATAAAGAATACGGAATCGCAGCGCAATTCAGCTTTATGAAGGGGCGTCCGCACCGCGAGCTGACATTGTGAACCGCGCGCGCGATCAACTCTTTGCCGGTGCCGGTTTCTCCCTGGATAAGCACTGTGGAATCGGTAGGCGCGACGCGTTCGACTTGATCCAGCACCGCTTCCAGAGAGCGACTTTTACCAATGAGTTGCTCGAATCTGCGTGGATTGCGCTTCTGGCCACCGGACTCCACCCTTTCGAAAGCTCCCACATAAGCTGCCATAAAGGACCTCCTGGCGGGGTCGATGCACTTTGCCTTCTGGGATCAACTCTCCAGAGCTGCTCGAACACTCTCGAGCAGAGCTTCGTCGTCGAACGGTTTTGACAGGAACTCGACTGCGCCTTCTCTCAACGCCTGCATCCGCATTTTTGCGTCCCCATGTGCCGTGATAAAGATGGTCGGAATCCTGCAACGGTCAGCGTTCAATTGGGCCTGCAGTTCCAGGCCGGACATCCCGGGCATACGGATATCTGCGATCAAGCATGCAGTGTGGTGCTGCTGACCAGACTTCAGGAATTCCTCCGCCGAGGCAAACGCTATCGCCGGCAATCCGACCGCTTTCAGCAGGCCGTGTAGTGCGCCTCGCACCGAATTGTCATCATCGACAATCGCAACCAATTTGATTTTACCGTTAGTAACCATGACCGGAATCTACAGCATCGCCAAAAGCGGCGCAATTATACGTTGGTATAGGATATCTAACACCGCCCTGATCACAGAGAATCCTCAATCTTCATCCTTGGTATTTGTGAAACCGGTATTCAGAACGGAAGGATTGCTGACTTGCAAATCATATTGATTAAAAGAAGCGGGATTAGACTACTTCTTGCCGGGCGCAACCTCAAGCTTCGCCGCCATTCTGACCAATTCCGCCAGCGACTCAGCCTGCATCTTCCGCATTACGTGGCCGCGGTGGATCTTAACGGTGATTTCGCTGGTTCCTAGCTCAGAGGCAATTTGTTTATTCAGCATACCCGAAACCACTAGGGCCATGACCTCGCGCTCGCGTGGGGTCAGCGACTCGTAGCACTTCCGCAACCCGGCAAACTCACTCTGCTGTTGGTGCATCGCCCTGTCACGGTCCAAAGCCTGATTAATCGCATCCAGCAAGTCTTGGTCCCTGAAGGGCTTGGTCAGGAACTCCACCGCACCGGATTTCATGGCCCTCACCGTCATGGGAATATCTCCATGACCGGTGATGAAGATAATGGGTATTTGGACGCCCGCGTCAGTCAATTGGCGCTGAAAATCCAAACCGTTGACTCCAGGAAGTCTCACGTCTAGAACCAGGCAACTTGGCCCGTCTGGCCGCTTGCTGCGTAGGAACTCTTGCGTCGTCCCGAAGGACTCGGACCGCAAACCGACCGACTTTAGCAGGCCTTGAATGGACGCACGCACACCCGCATCGTCATCAATGACGAACACAATGGGAACGCCTGCGGGTGTCATTCATGGACCTCGACTTTGGTTGGTAGAGTGACGTGAAAACTTGCGCCGCGCGGAGAGTTGTTGGCAGCCCACAAGTGGCCGCCATGCGATTCAACAATGGAGCGGCTGATGGACAAGCCCATACCGGTCCCCTGAACTTTCGTGGTAAAGAACGCTTTGAAGATCTGGTCCGCCTGCTGCGCGGGCAGCCCCACGCCAGTATCGCTGACGGAGATCAGCAGTTTATCATTCTCGGCTTGCCGCGACTTGATCGTAAGTTCGCCTCCAGCGTTCATGTTCTTCATGGCATCGATGCCATTGAGCATGAGATTCATGAAAACCTGCTGCAATTGCACGCGATCTCCCATGATCTGAGGGAGATCGGCCGCCAACTCCGTCCGGAATGATATGGAGTATCGTGTTGCCTCGCCGCGCAGAAGGACGATCATTTCTCGAATGACGTCGTTTACATCCACCAACTCCCGTTCCGGAGCACCCTTCTTGAAGAGTAGGCGGATTCGACTGATGATTTCCGCTGCTCGCGTTCCGTCTTTCACGATTCTCATGGCAGCCTCGCGCGCCTCTTCCAGATCGGGGTGATCGCGCGTAAGCCATCGCAAGCAGGTATTGGCGTTGGTGACGGCGGCGGCAATCGGTTGATTCACTTCGTGGGCCAGGGAGGCAGTCAGCTCTCCCATGGTGGTCACGCGGTTTACGCGCGCGAGATCCGCCTGCGCCTGGCGCAAAGCCTCCAGCGCCTCTTCTGCCCGCTTTCGCTCGGTGATGTCCGTCGAGCTACCCACGAATTCCACCAAATCCCCGGATGCGTTCAAAACCGGATGGCCGACGGTGTGGATGTATTTAACCGTGCCGTCGGGAAGAAGGATTCGGAATTCCATTTCGAAACCCGACGTTTCAGCGATTGCTCGATCGACTGCTCCTTGCCACTTGGCTCGATCCTCCGGATGAACGCGCTGCACCCGTTCTTCCCTAGTCGGCGGGCTCTTTTCTGGATCGAAGCCATATAAGCGATACCATTCCTCGGACAGATGCAAGGCGACTCTTCCCGCTACCTGCCAGGCCCAACTCCCCGTATGCGTGAGCCTCTGCGCTTCTGCCAGGTAACTCTCGCTCCGGCGCAATGCTTCTTCCGCCCGATGGCTCTCGGTGGTGTCCATCACCGCCCCAAAAAACTCAATGCCGCCCGACTCGTCACTTAAGGAATGAGCCACAACATGGACATATTTGACGGACCTATCCGGCATCACCAAGCGATATTCATGATCAAAATCCTTACCATCCTGCGACGCGCGCTCGATTGTCTGTTTCACGAGGGCCGCGTCTTCGGGATGAACCCGTTGGAGAACAACTTCCACGGTCGGATTTGTCGTTCGGTCGCATTGGAAGATTCGAAAGGTTTCCTCTGACCAGATGATCTCGCCGGTGGAAACCCTCCAGCCAAAACTGCCCGTGTGGCTTAATCGCTGTGCTTCCGATAAATACGCCTCGCTTTGCTGCAGCTTCTCTTCCTGTACTTCCAAGGTCTGGGTGGCGAATCGCCTATCAACCCAGGACGTCAGCAAAGCCAGTCCGAGGACGGTAAAGGTGACGGCGGCAATTCCGGCGGTGCCAAGCGTGGAGATGCTAACGGCATGAGAGAGGTCCGCTGGCATGCCGGAGGGGGTGAAACTGGCGGCGGCCATGCCGGTGTAATGCATGACGGGAATCGCGGCGCCCATCACGACGGCTCCGGCTAACTTTTCCCAGCCGATCCCCGTTTTCTCATCTCGGAAGTGAAAGGTAATCCATAGCGCAGCGAGGGAAATCAGAACCGCGAACACGACGGACAGGACGACGAGAAAGGAACTAAAGTGGCATACGGCAGGTAAACGCATGGCGGCCATGCCGATGTAATGCATGCTCGCAATACCCGCACCCATCAGGACGCTTCCGGCGAGCGCTCGGAACCGACTCATTTGCTGCCGGCTCACCACGCCCAGTGCAACGACCGAAGCGAGAATTGCCGCAAACAGTGACAGCAGGACAGTCGGCCAATGGTAAGCCACGGGAATTGGCAGGATGAACGCCAGCATCCCAATGTAGTGCATGGACCAAATGCCAGTCCCCATCGCACCGGCACCGCCCAGCAGCCAGACCGCGCGAGTCCAACCGCCCGCGGCCGTTACGCGACCTGCAAGATCCAGAGCAGCGTACGACGCAAACATGGCGATCAACACCGAAAGCGCCACGAGCGCATAATTATACGAGCCAATCAAGTTCGCAGCAGCCATGCGTCTCCGTCTGGTTGCCACGCGGAACAGCCACGCTGCGCCTCAATCAGAGATCAACCGTCCACGCAGCACCAGCGCCAATTTTCTCCAGGCTCGAACGATTGTGATTGGTGTAGGCTTGGGCATACCTACCGCCTTTGTCAAAGCATAATTCACGTCATCGTTGTAAACAATAATGCATCGTCATCAATGACGAACACCATGAGAGCACCTGCGGGCGTCATTCCTGCGCCTCGACTTTGGTTGGCAGCGTGAGATGAAAGGTCGCGCCGCGTGGAGAGTTATTAGCAGCCCACAAGCGCCCGCCATGCGATTCAACGATGGAGCGACTGATCCGAAGCCCCATACCGGTCCCATGAAGCTTCGTAGTAAAGAACGCATCGAAGATCTCGTCCCCCTGCTGCGGAGGCAGTCCCACGCCAGTATCACTTAGAGATAGCAGAACTTGCTCGTTTGCCGTTCCTCGCGACTTGATGGCGAGCTCCCGCGTCCCTTCTATATCCTTCATCGCGTCAAAGCTATTAACCATGAGGTTCAGCAATACCTGCTGCAGTTGCACGCGATCTCCCATGAGTTGAGGAAGATCTGCCGCCAGATCCGTGCGAAATGATATGGAGTACCGCGCTGCCTCGCTGTGCAGGAGGACAACCATCTCTCGAATGACTTCGTTTACATCAACCAACTCACGTTGCGTGGCGCCTTTCTTGAAAAGTGAGCGGGTTCGGCTGAAGATTTCCGCCGCACGCGTCCCATCGTTCACGATTCTCATGGCAGCGTCGCGCGCCTCTTCCAGATCGGGATGATCGCGGTTAAGCCAACGCAGGCAAGTCTTGGCATTGGTGACGGCGGCGGCAATCGGTTGATTCACTTCGTGCGCCAGGGAGGCAGTCAGTTCTCCCATGGTGGTCACCCGGTTGACGTGGGCGAGATCGGCCCGCGTCTGACGCAGGGCCTCTTCGGCCTGCTTGCGCTCACGGCTCTCTTTTTGTAACTCCTCGTTGATTCTTTGGAGTTCCTGAACTGTTGCTTTCAGGTCATCTCTCGCGCGCCTGATCGATTCTGTAGCACGGTTTTGCGCGGCGCTCAGCGTCCACACAAACAGCGCAGCCACCAAAAAGACGATAAATCGTGGTATCTCTTCGGGCTTTAGAGCGAATGAATGGACTGGTGGCAGGAAGTAATAATAGAAAACGGTAGCGGAAAGTGCGGTCGCCAGCAACCCCGGTCCGGCTCCACCGAGCCACGCGCCGAACAGGATGGCGCAAAGAAATAGCGATGCGGGAGCAGTTTGTAAATGAAATGCCGGCCAGAGCGAAATAGACGCTACTGCGATGACTGATAGAATAGCAATCCCGTAGCGCCAAATCACAGGTGGCTTGGACCATAGAAAAAGTTTGGTGCTTGACATACTACTGCTCCGGCGATGAAGGATGTCGCGCCCAGCATAAAACTGACCGAACTCTGACGATTCTGGGCCGCCGCGCGGGGAATATGCAAGGAGGATATTTCCTTCCCGCCTGGTCCAGGTCCCGAACACCTCCTCCCATTGGAGTGCTGACGCTTGCGTTTTGTCACAGCTGTTTCTCCGTCCAGTCGACTAGACGGGATGCCAACACTCCGACAGGTTTCCCTGGCAAATGACATTGCCGGGACGCTTGAGATATTGACGCATCCCCAAATCTGCCTGCTACTTCCATAACTTTTCGACGCGCACAGCATCTGGCACAGCTATTGCTTAGTTCGATCTATGAATGCAAGGGAGAACTACACACTGAAAGAAGGAGGAAGAGAAATGTCGCAAATCAAGAATTTAACTCATAGAGGTCATAACCTCTTCATTGGTAGTTTGATGCTGATTTGTCTTTTCAGCCTGGGAAGCGCCTCTGCCTTTTCCCAGGACAGATCGAAGCCAGAAACCATTGACGCTACTGCCCGAGGCACAGAGACGCAGATGGGAAAGGAATTCCCTGTAACGCTGACCATTTATGAGTACTCCCCTCAGGCAGATAACCAAATTCTGACCGAGGCATTCCAGAACGGCAAGGATCAAGGGTTGTTCAACGCGCTGTCCAAGATGAAAGCGGTGGGCCACATCGCGGTCACGGGCACCCTCGGTTACGACGTCAGTTACATCCACGTGACTCCAACCGCGAATGGGCGGAAGATTCGCTTTGTCACCAACCGCCTCCTTAGATTCGGCGAGGTCTACCGTGATAGCCGATCTACTTCCTACAATTTGACGGCTGGGGAATTCGACTTAAACGACGTGGATAAGTCCAAGAGCACGGGCACCTTCTACCCTGAAGCCGAGCTCGTGCTTGATAAGCAGGGGGAGTTGCAATTCAATCTCATTGGATTTCCCTGGCAGTTGGTTGACATTATCGATTGGAAGGGAACACCCGGCGTCAATTAAATGCGATTCAAAGGAGTGATTATAACCAAACTGATACCAGGAACTGACGAATGCCTGCGAGGGAAGGTGGCTGTGGTCACCGGCGCTGCCCGCGGGATCGGTCGCGCCACGGCCATCGCCTTCGCGCGAGAGGGTGCGAACATCGTCGGTATTGACATCAGCGCTCCGGTGGACACGCGTTCCGGTGTCGAGGCAGCGACCCCTGATGAGTTGAAGGAAACGGGACAGTTGATCCAGGCGGCCGGCGGCCGCTGGGTGGGCATCAAGCTCGACCAACGCAACCTTCCCGCGCTGCGAGCGGCTGCAGCACAGGCGGAGCGCGAGTTCGGCGGCATTGACATTTTATTCGCCAATGCAGGGATCCAAGCCTTCAAACCCCTGCTTGAGATGGAAGACGAAGACTGGCATACGCAAATCGACGTCAACCTCACTGGCACGGCGAACTCAATCCGCGCCTTTGCGCCTTATCTCGTGAAGCGCGGCAGCGGACGAATCATCGTGAGTTCCTCGACGCAAGGTCGGCATGGCATGAAGAACGGAGCAGCTTACTCGGCCTCTAAATGGGGAATCATTGGCCTGATGAAGTCGGCGGCGCTGGAATTGGGGCCACACGGCATCACAGTCAACGCCGTTGTTCCCGGGTTGATCGACACACCACTGACCCGCCACAAGGAGCGTTACGCCCAAGCGCTCCAAGCAGCCGGTAAGATGCCAACCGGGTCGTCCACAGACGAGGAAGAAGCCAGAAAGGTTCTCACCGCCAAAACACCGCTCGGGGTGCCATGGATCGAGCCCGAAGATGTCGCGCCTGTGGTGGTCTTCCTCGCCTCCGACGCTGCGCGCATGGTTTCGGGCGCGACCTACGACGTCACCGGGGGCGACAGCGCTAACAATACAGCGTGATTACGCCACTGGCAGGCCTTAGGGGCAAGTCGATGTCAGCCACCGAAAACCAACAGATTAGAGATGTCAGTCGCTTTGGCATCCGAGTGTCCTCACTACACGAGTCCGCAAGGGTGCAAGCGTGGAGGGCCGCCGGTCGTGCTTTGATCTCGGGTTACGTGGATTCCTATACTTTGTTGAACTTTGGAGTTTACGCCTCCTTCATGAGCGGTAACACAACGTCTGCCGGCTTACATGCCGGACATGCCAAGCTCGCCGCGGCAGCGCATAGCTTGCTCCCTATTCCGTTTTTTGTGCTCGGCATCTTCATGGGGACGCTTCTTGTGCGGGCCAATCCACATCACGAGTTGCCTCGGCATTCCTTGTTGGTGGCGGCCCTGCTCACGGTTGGCATCGCTGCGACTTACTTCGCGTGGCCGGGTTGGCTGAGCATAATGATATTGAGCACCGCCATGGGTATCATGAACACGTCTATCACCCATGTGGGCGGGCAGGCCGTGAACTTGGGCTTCGTGACTGGAGACTTGAACAGTCTTGCCCAGCGCCTCGCGATGGGAATCAAGCGCGCCCCCGTGTCACAGACGCAGGGTGCGTGGGACAATCACTGGTGGCGCGCCGCGCTATTGGCAGGCATATGGATTGCCTTCTTCATGGGAGCCGTGCTTGGAGCAGCATTGGCGTCTCGCTTAGCCGTGTGGGCCTTGCTGCTGCCCGCCCTTATGTTGGTAGTTTTCGGTCTGCTCGAGCGCGCCGCGATTTGAGACGCCTAAGGCAGAATGGAAATCTTGCAGTGGTCCAGCCTTCCAAAACAGTGGCTTGAACCACAGAGTGTCTTTTTCCATGTCGGCATCCTTATTAAAGGTCGTAATGTCACGACACCTGTCGGGGGAGAGTTGAAGTTCCCGGTATTTATCGTGTGCACGCGCGTTCAACAACTCCTACCCCAACTCTGTCCTTGGCGGACCCATTAGGATTCGAGACCTGTCGGAATGCTGACGTCGTGTCCAGCCGAGGGACAGTTTTCCATTAGATCTGAAGCGGCGGCCCGATCACTTAAGTGACTCGCATAAAGGAAGTTGCGCAGCAACTACAAGTCTAGACTTGTTTGGAGAGGCGTTTGCATTTGCAGAGTGTCGTGATCCAGGCCATCGACGGTAGTTGAAAGACGGGGAATAAATTCTATGTGGATCGTTCGACTTGCATTGCGGCGGCCCTACACCTTCGTGGTTATGGCCATACTCATTCTGATCATGGGGACGCTCGCAATCGTTCGTACCCCAACAGATATCTTTCCGAACATCAACATCCCGGTTGTCAGCATTATCTGGACTTATAACGGTCTCGTGCCTGAGGATATGAGCGACCGAATCGTCAGCGTCACGGAACGAGCTCTTACCACGACCGTTGACAACATTGAGCACGTCGAGTCGCAGTCGCTTAACGGCATAGCTGTCGTCAAAGTATTTCTGCAGCCGACCGCGAGCATTCAGCAGGGCATTGCACAGATCACAGCTGTTTCTCAGACTCAACTCAAGCAGTTGCCTGCCGGATCGACACCACCCCTCATTCTGGCCTATAGCGCATCGAGCGTACCCGTCCTGCAGCTAGCCCTTTCAGGCCAAAATCTCTCGGAACAAGAACTCAATGACTACGGCCTGAATTTCATACGTACGCAGATCATTACGGTGCCGGGCGCATCCGTCCCCTATCCCTACGGCGGTAAGCAACGCCAGGTGCAGGTGGACCTGAATACGACAGCGCTGCAGGCAAAGGGACTGTCTGCACTGGACGTAGTGAATGCGATCGCCGTTCAAAACTTGATCCTGCCCACTGGAACGTCGAAAATCGGGTCCAAGGAATACGATGTTTCTATCCCCAACGCAGCACCGCAAACGATTGCGGACCTAAATCGCATCCCGATCAAGACGATAGGTGACACTACCATCTATGTGAAAGATGTCGCCTGGGTACGTGATGGATTTCCGCCACAGACGAATATCGTTCGGGTGAACGGGCAGCGGTCGGTATTGCTGACGATTCAAAAGGCCGGAGATGCATCCACATTAAATGTGATCTCAGGCATCAAGGCGCTTCTCCCTCAAATTCGGCTGACAGTTCCTTCCCAGCTACAGATAAGCCCTCTAGCAGATCAATCGATTTTTGTCCGCAGCGCTATCAGCGGCGTTGTTCGGGAGACCCTGATTGCTGCATGCCTGACGGCCTTCATGATTCTCACTTTCTTGGGCAGCTGGCGAAGCACGATTATCATTGTGACCTCCATACCACTGGCGATCCTTACGTCCATCATCGCGCTGAGCGCGATCGGAGAAACGATCAATATCATGACGCTTGGATGCCACGGTGGAAGTCGAGAACATCAACCGAAACCGCGAGGCGGAACCAGCGAAGGAATTGGATGAAGTTGTCCTCCTCAGCGCGTCGCAAATCGCAACTCCTGCCTTCGTGTCCACGCTTTCGATTTGCATTGTGTTTGCTCCGATGTTCTTACTGTCCGGCGTGGCGCGGTATCTCTTTGTGCCGCTCGCCGAAGCGGTGGTTTTCGCAATGTTGGCATCGTATCTACTCTCTCGCACGATTGTCCCGACGATGGCGAAGTACCTCTTGCGCGGAGATAAGAAGAAAGCGACTGCTTCTGCCGTCAGTCGCAATCCGCTGGTGCGAATTCAAAAGGGTTTTGAAGCGGCCTTTGAGAAATTTCGTGTGGCCTATCGTGGGCTGCTCGAGGGCAGCCTGCAGCACCGGCGGGTTTTCCTGATTGCGTTCTTTCTGAGCTGTCTTGGTTCACTGGCAATTTTGATCCCTTGGCTGGGCCGGGACTTCTTCCCCAGCGTAGACAGCGGCACATTCAAACTTCACTTACGAGCTCCCACGGGAATGCGCATTGAAGAAACCGCCAACCTTTGCGATCTGGTGGAGCAATCGATTCGACAGCAGATTCCGGCTGCTGAAGTCCACAACGTCATTGACAATATAGGTCTGCCCTACAGCGGCATCAACCTCTCTTACAGTAATTCGGCTCCCGTCGGGACGTCGGATGCCGACATTCTTGTGACCTTGAACGCCAATCACCATCCCACGGACAACTACATTCACCAACTTCGTCTGACGCTCCCAAAACAATTTCCGGGCGCGGCCTTCGCTTTTTTGCCAGCCGACATGGTCGGCCAGATCCTGAATTTTGGCTTGCCGGCCCCCGTCGATGTTCAGGTTGTGGGGACCGACTCAGAGGGCAACCGGCGTTATGCGGACGCCCTGCTCGAGAAAATGAGACTAGTGCCGGGAACGGCTGATCTCCGAATCCAGCAACCCTTCGATGAGCCATATCTGCGCCTCAGAGTAGAACGGACGAAGGCCGAACAACTTGGCTTTACTGCCCACGACATTGCGCAAAATCTCCTGGTTTCTTTGAGCGGAAGCTTTCAGACTGCGCCTACGTTCTGGGTTGACCCCAAAAACCATGTCAGCTATCAAATCGCAACTCAGACACCGCAATATCGCACGGAGACGTTGCAAGACGTTGAGAACATTCCAATCACAGGCACCGACCCGGCCGCTCCCCCATCAATCATGGCCAGTTTGGTTTCCATCCAACGGGGAGCGGGCATGGCGGTGGTTTCTCATTACAACATCGAACCCGTGATCGACATTTATGGATCGGTGACTGGGCGAGACTTGGGCGGCGTAGCAGGCGACATCAACAAAGTTATCGATGGTACGCGGCAACAATTGCCCCGCGGTTCTCGAGTGGTTGTTCGTGGACAGGTTCAAACAATGCAGTCGTCCTACGTCGGCCTTCTTAGTGGGTTGGCTTTCTCGATTGTGCTCGTCTACCTGTTGATCGTAGTCAACTTCCAATCTTGGCTGGATCCTTTCATCATGATTTCAGCGCTGCCCGCAGCACTCGCCGGAATTGCCTGGTTTTTGTTTATAACGCACACGACTCTGAGCGTGCCCGCACTCATGGGAGCCGTCATGTGTATGGGCGTGGCAACTTCAAACAGCATTCTGGTCGTGAGCTTTGCTACCGAAAAAATGAAGGAAGGAAGTGATTCCGTCAACGCCGCGTTGGAAGCGGGCTTCACACGTTTTCGGCCGGTACTGATGACCGCTCTGGCCATGATCATCGGTATGGTGCCAATGGCTCTTGGACTAGGGGACGGCGGTGAACAAAACGCTCCTCTCGGCCGCGCGGTCATTGGTGGGCTGCTTTTCGCGACGGTTTCGACGCTCTTCTTTGTACCGGCATTTTTCAGCGTTCTCCAGGGTTCGCGCCGGCATCCGGCTCAAAGTGGAAGCGAGCGCTAGGCACCATTACATGGAGCTACTATGTCGTCTCAAACTGAAGATTTAAAACGGATCGGCGGGCAATCACTCCAATTGAATGAATTGCAGGGAGGGAAGCATTCATATAAACAATGGCTGGCCCTGTCAATCGCGCTGATCGCGACTGCCGCCCTCTTGATAGCAGGGATCTGGTCACGTGTTAGGGCCGGCGCAAAGTTACGGTCCGAGACGTCGCAAGTGGCCGTCACTCCGGTCTCGGTTGTATCGCCAGAACGAACCACTCCCGCCCAGGAGATCATTCTTCCTGGAAATGTACAACCATTCATTACCTCACCCATTTATTCGCGCACAAATGGGTATCTGGGGAAGTGGTTTGTCGACATTGGAGCGCGCGTCAAGCAAGGACAACTTCTTGCAGTGATCGATACTCCGGAAGTCGACCAGCAAGTGGAGCAATCGCTTAGCAACCTCAGCACCTCGAAAGCAAATCTCGCGCTTGCCGAAATTACCAAGAACCGCTACGAGGGGTTGCTTAAATCGAACGCTGTTTCCCAGCAGGATGTAGACAATGCAGTGGGCGCATACAACGCAAACAAGGCTATCGTTGAGGCCAGCCAAGCCAACGTCAAACAGCTTCAAGCGCTACAGTCTTTTGAAAAGATTTACGCTCCGTTCGATGGCGTTGTCACGGCCCGTAACACGGATATCGGTGACCTGATCAATTCCGGCAGTAGTGGCGGCGTGAAAACTGATCTCTTCCACATTGCCCAACCCGGCCAGTTGCGTGTTTACGTAAACGTACCAGAGGAATACTCGCAAGGCGTCAAAGTCGGCATGACAGCAGATATTGCTCTCGCCGAATTTCCCGGGCGCAGGTTTCAAGGAAAACTGGTACGTACTGCCAATGCCATCAATGTAACAACGAGGACTTTGCTGATCGAAATTGATGTGGACAATCCCGCGGGCACACTGCTCACGGGCTCTTACGCAGAGGTCCATTTGAAAGTCCCGACGCAGGCCTCCACCTTCCTGCTTCCGGTCAATACTCTGATATTCCGCTCAGAAGGGCTACAAGTAGGCATCGTCAAAAACGGGCAAGTCTTGCTCTCATCCGTAACTCCTGGCCACGATTTCGGGAATCAGATAGAAATCGTTTCCGGCCTCAAGTCAAACGATCAAGTAATTATCAATCCGCCGGACTCTGTTGTATCGGGACAGAAAGTCGAAATCGTTCAAGCGACGTTACCGGGAGATGCCAAGTGAGCCGTCCTCGAGAGACTATTTTCTCAAAACCCAGGGGGAGAACTCTCTTGATGGAGGTCCTCCTAGCAGTCATAGTGCTCCAGTTTAGTGGATGCGCGGTTGGGCCGAAATACCGGACTCCAGTGGTGGAGACTCCGTCGGCCTATAAAGAGGCCGGGAACTGGAAGCCCGCCCAACCCAATGACCAAAATCTTGGTGGTAATTGGTGGACGATATTTCAAGATCCGCAACTTGATTCGCTGGAGGTCCAGGTCAATGTATCGAATCAGAATCTGAAAGCCGCAGAGGCGCAGTATCAACAGGCGAGGGCCGTTCTACGATACTATCGGGCTGATTACTACCCAACTATTACGGTCGGGCCGTCGGCGTCTCGGACGCAGGTATCTGCCCATCGCCCGCCACCGAGTTCGATCTTTGATGGCATCACCTACAACGATTTCGTGTTGCCATTCGACTTTTCCTATCAAGCCGACGTCTGGGGACGAGTTCGCCGCACAGTGGAGTCCTATCGAGAACAGGCGCAAGCCAGTGCCGCAGACCTGGCGACGGTCAATCTGAGCATGCACGCTGATTTGGCGATTGATTACTTTCAGGCGCGCAGCCTGGACGCCCAGGAACAGCTTCTTAACTCTACCGTCAAACAATACGAAGCGGCTCTAGAATTGACCCAAAGTCGTTTCCAGGGGGGATTGTCCTCGGAAGTGGAATTCCAGCAGGCAAAAACTCAGTTGGATACGACCCGCGCACTAGCCATTGATGTAGGTGTGCTACGAGCGCAATACGAGCATGCGGTTGCAATCCTGATTGGAAAACCTCCCTCGGAGTTGAGTCTTCCTTCGCTGCCTCTCACCGCACCGCCTCCACCTATTCCTGTCAGCGTGCCCTCGGAGCTGTTGGAAAGACGCCCAGACATCGCTGCTGCCGAGAGACGTGTGGCGGCGGCCAATGCCCAGATCGGAGTTGCGAAGTCGGCCTACTATCCTCTAATCAACCTGGCAGGTTCCGGAGGATTTGAAAGCTCCGGCATCACGACCCTGCTCACTGGGCCGAGCGGACTCTGGTCATTGGGAGCGTCAGCCTTGGGGACGGTCTTCGACGTGGGAAGACGCCGCGCACTCACTGACCAGGCGCGTGCTTCCTACGACTTTCAGGTCGCTGCCTATCGGGAAAGTGTGCTCGCCGGATTCCAGCAGGTGGAAGACAATCTGGCAGCTGTGAAAATCCTGGAGAACGAAGCCAAGGTGCAGGACGAAGCTGTGGAGGCAGCGCAGCGCTCGCTCGACCTTTCGATCACTCGCTATAAGGGTGGTGTCACCAGTTATCTCGAGGTGATCACCGCGCAGAGCGCCGCTCTTGCGGACGAGGTGACGGCGGTCAATATCTTGGGTCGGAGGATGGCTCACACGATATTGCTGATTCAAGCCCTCGGCGGCGGATGGGACCGTTCAAGTTTGCCCGAGCGACCCGAGTGCTGCGGCAAGCTTGTTAGCAGCGCCGACTCACGCAACGTGAACTCTGGTTCGCCACGATAGGGGCTGCCATGAAGAAGTTCGATGGCTTGTCTGAAAGAGAAATACTAGCGCTAGCCATCTCTCTTGAAGAAGAAGACGAACGAGTCTACGCCGATTTTGCCGAAGGACTGAGGGAAACTTTCCCCGCCTCCGCGGCAGTATTTGACGCAATGCGGGCTGATGAAACAGGCCATCGGCAAAGGCTTCTTTCCTTGTATCAAAAGCAATTCGGAGATCACATTCCTCTCATTCGGCGACAAGATGTGAGGGGCTTTGTGCATCGCACACCCGTATGGCTGGTGCGCCCGCTTGGCTTGGACGCGGTGCGCAAACAAGCCAGCGCGATTGAAGTCGAGACGCGCCGCTTTTATGAGAGAGCTGCCAGCCGAGCGAAGGACGTGAACGTTCGTCAACTGCTCGATGACTTAGCCGAAGAAGAGCGTGGTCACGAAAATCGTGCCCAGGAACTCAACGAGCAGAACCTGCCTCCGGAAATACGAGAGAACGAGGACCGAGCGCGCCGGCGCCTGTTCGTTCTGCAGATCGTACAGCCAGGTCTTGCCGGTCTGATGGACGGATCGGTTTCGACTCTCGCGCCTGTTTTTGCTGCGGCGATGGCGAGTCGAAACACGTGGTACGCCTTTCTGGTTGGCTTGGCGGCCTCACTCGGTGCAGGTATCAGCATGGGATTCGCGGAGGCGTTGTCCGATGATGGCAGCCTCACCGGCCGCGGCCACCCCTGGTTACGGGGACTGATCTGTGGCGCCATGACCACTCTGGGCGGCATCGGCCACACTCTGCCTTTTCTGATCCCAAACTTCCGTGTGGCATTCCTAATTGCGTTTATCGTAGTTCTCGCAGAGCTAGCTGCTATCACCTGGGTTCGGCACCGCTACATGGATACACCCACTGTTACGGCGGCAATTCAGGTTGCATTCGGCGGAGCACTGGTATTCATCACGGGCATCCTGATTGGCAGCTCGTGAGTTCAAGGGACTCTCTTTAGCAAAGTTCATAAGCCTGTGCAACGGACGTCTTGCAAAGAGAGTCGCTTTAGGCTAAGGGGTTATCGCAATCTCCAACATGTTTTCGATTGGAGGCGTGAGCCTCCAAATTTCCACTCATAAGAACGGAATCGGATTCACGGCGGAATAACATACCTTCATGTCCCCCCCGGAGCACTGAGCGGAACTCGATGTTCGCCGACTAGAACCCCTGTCCAGATGTTCACACCGATCATCATTTCCCCTTTATGCCAGCGAGTGCAACCGGTAAGAGTAAACGTTATGGAGAGTCATATCGATGCCCGTATGTTGACATACTGACATCATGGCGACAGAAAGCGGATATTTGGTTGGCAGACCCTCGAGTCAAGCGCTTCCCCATCAGAGACGTAACTTATTCAATGGAAATGGCTTGCTTCATGCAGAACCATCAGTGCCGTGATTGGAAGCGCGAATGCTCTGTCTAGAGGTGTGATCGATCCTGAGAAGCAGGAGAAGCGCCGTGAGTGCCATAAGCAACCAAGTTTTCGCCACCTACCAGAATGACTTTGAAGGCGTCATTTCACGCTATTCCCCAGTACTCTTCCGGGTCGCACTACGGCGACTTGGCAATGTCGAGGACGCCGAGGATGCCGTGCAGGACGCCCTTCTATCGGCCCACAAACATATCGGCCAGTTCGAAGGCCGCTCGCAGCTCTCTACTTGGCTTACCAGGATTGTCACAAACGTGGCGCTAATGAAGCTGCGACGGCACTCGCGGTATGAAACGTTGTCGCTCGATCAGGACCGGGAAAACGACGGTGCGGCGCTCGCACATGAACTGATAGACGCGAGACCGAACCCGGAGACCATGTGTGCCCAAGCAGAGATGGACGGAACACTACGCCGGGCCCTCTTGCGCCTTTCGCCAACGCAGCGCAGCGCAATTCAACTGTGTGAGCTGGACGGCTTCTCAACACGCGAGGCGGCCAACGCCTTAGGAATCTCCAAGAACACGCTGAAGTCCCGCATTTCACGCGCGCGGGCGACACTCACTTTACTTCTCGGTGAAGTCATCGGAACTCGTCCCCTGGGCAAGGCGGCGCCGGTTGTGGACCGAAAAAGTGCTGAGCTTCGCAGGTGTAGTTTGTTGAGCCGCATTGAAGCTTCTGCAGCCGCTACGGATCCTGCCGGACGCAGAATTCGTGTTTGCAAACCAAGCCTTGTTCCCGTTTGTGGCGACGACGAGACTCACACCCACGCGAAACTGCACGCTGAACGCGCGGAGAATTGCTACCCACCACTCCCCCACGAAAACACCACGCAACCCCAACTGCAAGGCTATGCGACGTAGCCGGGAAGACGGAGCGAGTCACGGTATCTTAACTCGCTCCGTCATGACCCGCATGGTGAGGTCGCTCGCAGCAGTAGAATTAAATCGCTTACCTGAAAAGCCGTTTCGCCGAGGGGGCGAGGTCTGTCTGCTCCAATGCTTGCGCGGTCCAATCACCCCGGTGGCCGCATTTGGACACCTGTCGGCATGTTGGCGCGACGTGTAGTCGTCTACCCGGGCGCCGTTCCGGAGCCAAGCATCCTAATTCGGCCAACCGCCTCATTTTTAGCGACATCCCTGAGCCGCACTCTAAGGAAACGAATGGAATGCAACATGCTTTTGACTTGGTCTGCGGGTCATGGAAGTTCTCTTGATCGCGCGAAATTCAGGGGGTTGAAATGCGCAGAGTTGTTACTTGCCTGGCGCTTCTCGGTTTTTTCGCGGGTTCTTCAGTAGCAGCCGCCGGCAACACCGATAACGGGACACCCTTGCGTGAGACCGGTAACGAGCCGGCGGCGAAGTCGGAAAATTCAACCAAACCCGAAGCGCGGGAAAACGAGAAGGATGCTGTCGAATCGGAATTGCAACAGCTGCGGGATCTGGTCCAATCTCAAACCGAAGAGCTTCACGATTTACGAAAGCGTTTGGTAGCCGTGGAAGCGGGAGGGGCAGCCTCCAAGGAGACTGCCGCGCCAGCTGCTGTTTCTCCGGCAGGCGTCATTCAGCCATCGAGTTCGGCTGCGATAACTGCCGTTTCAATGTTGCCGAATGCCGTGAAGCAGGAGACTGCACGCGACCAGAACGAAAACAAGTCTCCGCTGTCGTTCAAAATTGGTTCGGCGGAGTTCACTCCTGGCGGTTTTCTTGATTTCACCACGTTTTTTCGCAGCACGAACGTTGGCAGCGGTATTGCCACTGCGTTCGGTTCAATTCCTTTCAACAACCAATTGCCGCAGGCTCGCTTGTCGGAGACGCGCCTCTCAGCGCAGTACTCTCGTTTGTCACTCAAGGTTGATGCTCATCTGACGGACTCGACGAGTATTACCGGCTATGTGGAATCCGATTTTCTCGGCTTCCAGCCGGCAAACGCTTACCAGACCGCTAACAGCGATAGCTTGCGTCTGCGGGTCTACTGGGCGGATGTGCGGCACGGCAAGTGGGAAGTGCTGGGTGGCCAAGCATGGTCGTTGCTAACTCCCAATCGCGTGGGCCTCTCACCGCTGACGCCCGATGTGTTCTACACACTGGACGAAGACCCCAACTTCCAAGTCGGCCTAACGTGGGCCCGCCAGGCGCAGGTCCGCGTGGTTTATCACCCTACTAGCAACTGGGCCATCGGCCTCTCGCTCGAAAACCCACAGCAATTCGTACCCGGATCGGTTGTTTTTCCTTCAGCGTTTTTCAGCACGCAGTTTGACAACGGGAGCGGCAGCACGAGCGCCGCCAGCAGCGCCACGAATACGGCCGTTCCCAACTTGCATCCTGACATCATCGTGAAAACGGCGTTCGATGCGCATCCAGCGGGCCGCTCGCTTCACATTGAAGTTGCGGGGCTGCTCCGAAGCTTCAAAGTGCTCAACAATCTTACGGCTTCGCCGAACACCAACACGATTACCGGAGGCGGCGTTTCTGTGAACGTGAACTACGAAATTATTCACAATCTGCGCCTCGTCGCCAATACGTTCTACAGCGACGGCGGCGGTCGTTACATTTTTGGGCTGGGCCCCGACGTAATCGTAAAACCCGATGGCACTCTCTCCGGCATTCACGCCGGTTCCGGTATCGGCGGGCTTGAGTACCAGGCAACACCGCACTACATGTTCTACGGGTACTACGGAGGCGCATACTTCCAGCGCAATTACGGATTCCTGGCCGCGACGCCAACTTCTTCGTGCGACGGTGTCTCCGGTTTCACTTGCGTGGGGTTCGGTTTCCCTGGATCGGCGAACACGTCAAACCGGGCTGTTCAAGAGGGCACCGTCGGCATGATCCCCACGCTGTGGTCGAATGCGAACTACGGACGGCTGCAAATCATCACTCAATATTCATTCCTGGTCCGGAGCCCGTGGTCGATTCTCTCCACGCCTGGGAATCCCAAGAATGCGCACACCAATATGATGTACCTCGGCCTTCGCTACATACTCCCTTAACAATGGACACGATGAGGATGATAGCTATGCAGACCTCGACGATTGTAAACGGAAAGCGAAACAATATGTCTCCGGCGGAAAAATCGCCGGAAGTCGGTGTGGTCATCGACAGCTCGAGCCACGCAGCACGCCCCGGCGAGTGGTTAGTCGACCTGATCAACCGCGTGGGCCTGCAGCTGCCCCAAGTCTGTTATCACCCGCAGCTCGGACCAGTTCAAACCTGCGACACATGTCTGGTTGAGATCGACGGCCAGCTTGTCCGCGCATGTGCCACCGCCGTCTCCGAAGGGATGAGCGTCTCGACGGTCTCGCCAAAGGCCCATGCTGCGCGCCAGGAGGCGTTTGACCGCATCCTCAGCAACCACATGCTCTACTGCACTGTCTGCGACAATAACAATGGAAATTGCACAGTACACAACACTACCAAGCTGCTAGCCATTGAGCACCAGCAGATCCCGTTCCAGACCAAACCGTACGAAGTCGACAACACAAATCCCTTCTATCGTTACGATCCCGACCAATGCGTCCTGTGCGGCCGCTGCGTGGAAGCCTGTCAGAACGTCGAAGTGAACGAGACGCTTTCCATCAATTGGGACGACCCGCATCCGCGCGTGCTGTGGGACGGCGGATCGACCATCGGCGAGTCCAGTTGCGTTTCCTGCGGCCACTGCGTCACGGTCTGTCCGTGCAATGCGCTCATGGAAAAGTCCATGCTCGGGCACGCCGGATTCCTCACGGGCATTTCCAAGCGAGCGCTGAACTCCATGATCGACGTGGTCAAGGGCGTTGAACCGGAGACTGGATACGGTTCCATCCTGCGAGTTTCCGAGATCGAATCCGCCATGCGCGAATCGCGCATCCGCCGCACCAAGACCGTGTGCACGTATTGCGGAGTCGGCTGCAGCTTCAATATCTGGACCAAGGACCGCCACATCCTGAAGGTCGAGCCGTCGGATGGCCCCGCGAACGGAATCTCCACCTGCGTCAAAGGCAAGTTCGGATGGGACTACGTCAACGCTCCGGATCGCCTGACTAAACCGCTGATTCGCGAGGGCGACGAGTTCCGCGAGGCCAGTTGGGACGAGGCTCTCGATCTGGTGGTGCGCAGATTCACTGAGATCAAGGCGCAGCATGGCCCGGACTCGCTGGCTTTCATTTCCTCCTCGAAATGCACCAACGAAGAGAGCTACCTGATGCAAAAACTGGCGCGCGCCGTGGTCGGCACAAATAACATCGATAACTGCTCCCGTTATTGTCAGGCGCCCGCAACTATGGGCCTGTTTCGCACCGTCGGCTACGGCGGAGATTCAGGTTCCATTCACGACATCGAGAACGCGGGCTTGGTACTGATCGTCGGAAGTAATACGGCCGAGAGCCATCCTGTGCTCGCCACGCGCGTGAAGCGCGCTCACAAACTTCACGGCCAGAAACTTATCGTGGCCGATCTGCGCGAGCACGAAATGGCGCGGCGCGCCGACGTCTTCCTGCACCCCAAGCCGGGAACGGACCTCGTCTGGCTCTCGGCGATCACTCGTTATCTGCTCGAAAACGGTCTTGCGCACGACGACTTCCTTCGCCAATGGGTCAACGGACTCGAGGAGTACAAGAAGAGACTCGAGCCTTTTACCATGGAGTTTGCGTCGCAGACCTGCGGCCTTCCCGTGGAAACGCTGGAGAAAGTCGCGCACATGATTGCTGAAGCCAGCGGCGTCTGCGTGCTTTGGGCGATGGGAGTAACACAGCACAGCCAGGGCTCCGACACATCGACAGCCATCTCAAATCTCCTTCTCGTCACCGGAAATTATATGCGGACTGGCACTGGCGCGTATCCGCTCCGCGGACACAACAACGTGCAAGGCGCCAGCGACAGCGGTGCGATGCCCAACAATTTGCCGGGCTATCAATCGGTAGATAATCCCGAAGTTCGCGCACGATTCGAGGCGGCGTGGAAGGTGAACCTGCCCTCTACGAAGGGCCTCGATAACCATGAGATGGTCGACGCGATCCATCAAGGCAAGCTGAAATCGTTGTACCTCATCGGCGAAGAGATGGCCGTTGTGGATTCCAACGCCAATCATGTTTCGGCAGCGTTCTCCAAGCTCGATTTTTTCGTTGTACAGGATATTTTCTTCAGCGCCACCTGCCGTTTCGCTGACGTGGTCCTGCCCGCCAGTCCCAGCCTGGAAAAGGACGGCACGTTCACGAGCACCGAGCGGCGCATCCAGCGGTTGTATCAAGTTTTCGAGCCCCTCCCGGGCAGCCGGCCCGATTGGAAGATTACGCAGGATATCGCCAACCGTCTTGGCGCCAATTGGAATTACGGACATCCCTCGAAGATCATGAGCGAAATGGCCTCTGTCACGCCGATGGTCGCGGGCGTGAACTACGAACGCCTCGAGGGCTACCAGTCCCTGCAATGGCCTGTTGCCGCAGACGGAAGCGATCAGCCGTTGCTTTACACCAAGGAATTTAACTTTCCGGACGGCAAGGCGCGTCTGTTCCCGCTGTCATGGTCGGGACCCGTGGAAAAGCCCAACGCGCAGTTCGATCTGCATCTGAACAACGGACGCCTGCTCGAGCATTTCCACGAGGGCAACATGACCTATCGCGTGAAAGGCATCCACGAGAAGACACCGGATACTTTCGTGGAAATTTCGCCGGAACTCGCTCGCGAACGCGGCGTGCAGAGCGGCACATGGCTGTTGCTCATTTCGCGCTACGGGCAGGTTCGCGTTCGCGCGTTGGTGACGGACCGTGTCAGCGGGCGGGAACTCTATATGCCTATGAATTCAACTGAAAGTCCCGTGAATCGCCTGACCAGCAGCCACACTGATCCGGCGACTCACACGCCAGCCTACAAGGAAACCAGTGTTCACATGGAGATTTTGCCCGAGATCGGTGAAAGTCCTCTCCCGCGCGCGAACCCTCGCTTCGGGCATCCCACACCGCAAAGCGGCGTCGAGGTCGAGCGGAAATGGAAACGTTCGGACTACCGCCTGCCGGGAAGTCAGTTCGTCCAAATCCGGCAAAAATAGAGAAGAAGGAGCGAGACCAATGGCCAAGCCAATGCCTTTACAGTTACCAACGCGTGATCCGCGCGAAGAGCTGCGCTCTCGATTGGACAGAGCACCGCTCGAGCACGCCGAGGCATTACTCGCCGGATACGAAGTGCTGCAGGGACTGCACGACCAGGGAGTACTCGAGCTGCTGCGTGGGCTGTTGGGGGCCGGCGGCAAGGTGTTGGAGACCGCTGTAGAGGCGGCGCAGGCACCCGAGTCGGTGCGCGCGATCCGCAATCTCGTCATCCTGGGGAAGACGCTCGGAGAGATCGATCCTGACCTGCTCGACGGTTTTGCCCTGGCACTTCCCGAAGCGATGCGGCAGGCGAGGGCGCAGGGGAAAGAACCTCCCGGCTTCCTGGCGATTCTGAATAAATTTCGCAGTAAGGACTTGCGGCGCGGGCTCGTCGCTGTGAACAGCTTACTCGAGGCATGGGGAAAAGACTTTTTCTCGGAAGCGCACTCTAAGTCGGAAAAATGAACGCGTCGGTGGAGGATATATGCGAGGTATGAATCGTTGGGTGATCGCCACAGCCGGGATTTTCTTGCAAATTGCATTGGGTGCAGTCTACGCCTGGAGTGTCTTTCGCATCCCGCTTGCACGGCAATTCGGATGGAGCATTCCAGAAGTCACGTTAACGTTTACCATCAGCATCTTCGTGCTGGGTGTATCAGCCTTCTTCGGTGGCCTCTGGCTGAATCGTCGTGGCCCGCGCATCGTCGCACTGA
>WNEY01000486.1_pt1 | contig 25036 bp, 24 predicted proteins | sample 5400531 | NCBI WGS metagenome assembly WNEY01 (sample SAMN13153338, study PRJNA577476) | soil metagenome | isolation source: 200 cm saprolite under Douglas fir tree site 1 | place: USA:California | collected 2015-04-18
ACCCGTGGGTCCGCGAGGGCGGCTGCGACCTCGCCATAGCCAGTCAGCACCCAGCCTTCGAGCTCCTCCTTCCAGTGGACGGGCTCGCCGCGCAGCTCGTCGTACGTCGGATACGGGTCGGCGAAGAACTCCGGCGTGAAGAAGCGGCCCACGCGAAGACTCTAGAGCGCGCCGTCCATCCGGCGACAAGCAGTCCAACCGCGACAGCGAAACGATCCACCAAGCTGGATAACAGCCCCTGTCGGAGTCTGCCGGGTTGACGCAGTCGTCGGCGAGCGCGGCCTTGTCGAAAGGGAGATGGACGAGCAGGAAGACGAGCGCGCTCAGACCAGCCAGACGGTTCCCGAGCTCCCACCTCGCCGCGCGCGCACGAGCCCTACGACGAGCAGAATCGGGAGCACGATCCAGGAAGGCGTCACGCCTTCCACGATCCACGAAATCACCGCAAAGACCAAGCCCAGGACGGCCAGACCGAGCAGCAGCCGCTTCTATGTGAGCGCGGCACTCACGCCTGCGACCGTATTCCAGGATCGCAGGGAATGCCACGTCAACCGGCGCGCCGGCCGAAGCTGGGCAGAAACGAACGTTGCGCAGACCAGGCGTCACTGCCCGGGCTCTCGATCTCGGATGAACGAGACCCGCATCGACGACCGAGCGGCGCTCGGCAGTTGAGCAGGTCGCCGGCGAACGTTGTCGCGGCGCCAAGCGGGCTGATTAGTCATCTCGAGACCCCCTCTTGTTCCAGGCCGGCCGACGGGGTTCAATTCGCTGGTGGTTCGCCCAGGCCAGCTGGTCTCGGCTCTCGGCGCCGCCGTTCGCAACGAGAACGTCCGGCGGGTGGAGCTCGCCTGGGGCGCCGCGATCGCCGCCGAATGGGCGCACTTCGTTGCGCTCGGCGTCTTCGCTTACGACCACGGCGGTACTTCAGCCGTCGGGATCGCGGGACTCGTTCGGCTGCTGCCGGCGGCGGTTGTCGCTCCGTTCGCAGCCGCGCTCGGCGACCGCTTTCGGCGCGAGCTCTTCCTCCTTGTGATGGCGCTCGTCGGGGCCGCGGCGCTCGCGGGCTCGGCGGCTGCGTTTTTCGTTGGAAGCAGGGTGCTCGTGTTCGGATTCGCCGCCCTTCTCGGGCTGTCCTCGACGCTCATCAGGCCCGCCCTGCAGGCGCTGCTGCCGTCGCTCGCTCGAACTCCCGAGGAGCTGATCGCTTCGAACGGTGCAACGTCGACGATCGAGAGCCTCGGGACGCTCGTCGGCCCATTGCTCGCGGGCGTGCTCGTCTCGCTCGCCGACGTCGGACTAGTGTTCATCGTCGGCGCCATCGCGCTCTTGGCAGCCGTATCGCTCCTCTCGCGCGTGAGAGTCGAGGGCCGCATCAGCCTGGCTGCTGCTGCCGACGCCGCCGATGCGCGGCGGATGCTCGCAGCCGGGTTGCGGTCGATCTCCGCCACACCCGGCGCGCGGCTCCTGGTTGGCTTGGTCGTCGCGCAGACTTTCGTCCGCGGCTGCCTCAACGTCCTCATCGTCGTCGCCGCCTTCCGCGTTTTCCACTCGGGTGCCGGCGCGGTGGGCTACATGACAGCTGCGATCGGCGTCGGCGGCCTGATCGGAGCCGTCGGGGCGATGACACTCGGCGGGCGACGCCTCGCCGTGCCATTCGGGCTCGCGCTTGTGTTCTGGGGGATCCCGATCATGCTCATCGCGCCCCGGCCCGAGCTCTGGGCGGCGATCGTTCTGCTCGCGATCGTCGGTGCCGCAAACAGCGTCGAGGATGTCGCGCTCTTCACGCTGCTCCAGCGGATCATCCCCGACGAGATCCTGACCCGTGTCCTCGGCGCCGTCTGGGGCCTCGCGATGGGCGCGGTCGCGCTCGGCTCAGTCGCGGCGCCGGCTGTCGTCAAAGGCATTGGGCCGCGGTCGGCGTTCGCCGTCTTCGGATCGATTCTGCCGCTGCTGACGCTCCTGGCGTACCGGCGCCTTGTCTTGATCGACAAGCGAACCGCCCCGGCTGCGGAGCTCGACCTCATCGATCGCGTGCCGATGTTCGCGCCGCTCTCCGTCGTTGCGAAGGAGCGGGTGGCCGCGAACCTCGTCCCGGTCTTCGTTCGGGCCGGCGAGCTCGTAATTCGCGCCGGCGATACGGGAGACTGCTTCTACATCGTCGGCGACGGCGAGTTCGACATCGACGCCGACGGGCTGCACACCACCGCCCACCAAGCGGACTACTTCGGCGAGATCGCGCTGCTACGCGACGTGCCGCGCACAGCGACCGTCAAAGCGGTCGTCGACTCGCAGCTGTTTGCTCTCCAGCGGAAGGACTTCCTTGCCGCAGTGACCGGACATTCCACCGCATACGCCGCGGGACAAGCGGTCGCCGAGGCACGACTGACGCGTGCCCCCACGGGGTGATCTCGCCTATCGGCGGGGTCGTCTTGCATTCCGACATTCGCCGCCGACGCCGGCGTTGCTGGCGTCGGCTTCACCAACATCCTGCTCAGAAACGGATCCGGCCGAAGTCGCGAGACTTCGGCCGGTTATGGGCCCGGCAGGGATCGAGCCTGCGACCTTGGGATTAAAAGTCCGGCCGAAAAGGTTGCGCCCTGTTGCGGCTAGCTGAATCTGGCTGCATCTGCCACAGGTCTGCGCCGCAACGGGCTGCAGCTGAGAGCACGTAGCGGAGACAAGTCCGTATTCGCATTGGTGCTCGCAAGCGATCCCGGGCAACTCGCGCGCTCCCGCACGAGGCGGTCGCCGTCTCCACCAACACAAAACACCCGAAACACGCGTTTTGTCCGCAGCTCTGTTCAGACGGGCCGGGCGCTGCGTCAGGGGATTGACTGTCCCAGGGGACCTGCGGCGTTCGACTCGATCACACGACGCCGAACGCCGGCGCCTGAGCCGGGTGGGAGCGCTCGATTGCCCGGGTCGGTGGCTAGGACTGGCCGAATCGAGCGCCTCCAGGGAGGATGGTCCGATGTCGAGGGAGACGAGACCCGGCGATCTGGGTTGGGAAGAGGAGGAGTTCGATCGCCTCTATGGGGTGCCCCTGAACCAGTTCATCGAGGCTCGGAACGAGTTGGCGCGTCGCTACGGGGAGGCTGGGGAGCGTGCGCGTGCGTCCCGGATCAAGGAACTTGTCAAGCCGTCTGTTTCCGCCTGGATCGTGAACCAGCTCGCGCGGCAACGGGAGCTCGACGTGCGGCGGCTGGTGGACGCCGGCGCCGAGCTCGAGCAAGTCCAGCGCGCCGCGGTCGAGGGGAAGGAGATGGCGGACTTCGCGAGCGCGCGGCGGGAGGAAGCGCGGATGATCCAGCGGCTGATCGAGGCGGCTCGGGAGATCGGCACCTCGTCAGGACATCCACCGTCTTCGGCGGTCCTGCAACGGGTCGGCTCGAACCTGCGCGCGGCGGCCGCCACCGAGGAGGGTCGCAAGGCGCTCACGCTCGGTCGGCTTGAGAAGGACCTTGACCCGGTCGGGTTCGAAGCGCTCAGCGGCGTTGCGTCGGGCTCATTGCGCACACCTCGACAAGGGCGCCGCGGTCCACCCGCCGACGCGCGGGGGCGAGTGTCAGACGACAGCAGCTCCTTGAAGCGAGCGCGCGAGCTGAAAGAACGGCTACGCGAGGCAGAATCCGAGGTAAGAAGCCTGGGCGAAGAGTGGCGAGAACTCGATCGCGAAGCGAAGCAGGCAGAGCAGCTCGCTCAAAAGAAGAGACATGCCGCTGAGGAAGCTCAGTCGCGCGTCGAGCGTGCGAAAGAGCGAGCCGAACGTCTACGCGCACAAGCTGCAGGACATCGCCACCGCACCTAGGAGGGTTTGGTGAACCGCACAGCGGCCGGCGTCAGGGAGAGAAAGCGCTGTTCTTCATGAGCCGGGCAGGGATCGAACCTGCCACCTTGGGATTAAAAGTCCGGCCGGAAAGGTTGCGCCCTGTTGCGACTAGCTGAATCTGGCTGCAACCGCCAGAGGTCTGCGCTGCAACGAGCTGCAGCTGAGAGCACCTAGCAGAGACAAGTCCGTACTCGCATTAGTGCTCGCAAGCGTTGACTCGGTGGGCACCCGGCTTCCTTTGAGCCGCCCCGCGAGGTCGCCTTTTGCGATGTTCTATCCCACGCCCTGCTCCTTCGGGCGACGACGGGATTGACCGGTACGGATCACGCGCGTTGTTGAATCGGCTCGCGTTGAGCTAGGACCGCGTCGGTCACCGAGTTAGACTCGCTGAAACCGAAACTGGTGCCCACGATGGACAGCAAGGTCCGGACATTCTTGATTGCCGACGTCCGTGGTTACACTCGCTTCACGGAGGAACACGGCGACGAGCAAGCAGAGCGGCTCGCCGCGAAATTTGCGCAGGTCACTCGCGAGGCCGTGGAGCTGCGGGATGGCGAGGTGGTCGAGGTCCGCGGCGACGAAGCCCTCGTGGTTTTCGACTCGGCTCGGCAAGCGCTTCGGGCGGCACTTGACGTGCAAGCTCGATTCGCGGAGGAAACGGAAGCAGACCCACGACTTCCGCTCCGGGTCGGGATCGGTCTCGACTCCGGCGAAGCGGTTAGCACCCAAGGTGGGGGCTTCCGCGGCGCCGCGCTGAATACGGCTGCCCGCCTCTGCACTCTCGCAGGGGGCGGGGATGTGATTGCGAGCGAAGGCACCCTTCATCTCGCGGGTCACGTTGAGGGCGTTCGATATGTCGACCGCGGCCGCGTGAACCTGAAGGGCGTCTCCCAAACGGTTCACATCTCCCGGGTGCAACCCGAGGGCACGGCGACCACTTCAAACAACTGGTTTCTGACGATCCTTGCACCCGTCCGCGCCGGAGCGCTGGGATGGAAAGCTGTCCTCACGGTCTGTCTCATCGCTGCAGCAACCGCTGCCGGCGTCGTCTGGGCCACCACCCGTGGTCCTAGTGCGGAGGGACGCACGGCCGACACGGCAGGCATGAAGGCAGGCGCGGGCGCCGGAGTCACAATGACCGGCGCGATGACCAGCACCGCGAGCCAGACCGATATGACACCGATGGAACAGCTTCAGACGTACGCAACGGACCACTCCTGGCAGTGCTCGAAAGCCAACGCTCTGCCAAGGCTCGCTGAGGCGAGCATGGTTTGCGAAATAGATGTGCGTGGTTACCCCTTGGTCCTGCAACTCAGCCTGTTCAGAAACGGTCACGCTCTTGAGCGCACATACAAAGCGGCTCTTGCGAAGAGCCGAATTCCCGCGAAGAGTGGCGAATGCAGTAGCACCTCTTGGGGTGGCGAGGTCGGATGGCTACACGGAGAGGGCGAGCCGGGTGGGCGGGCCTTCTGCTACCTCTCCGGCGGGCGCTCGTACGTTACCTGGACATCCGAGGCCGGGAAAAAACTTCTCGGCTCGGCGCGGCTCAACACGTTGCAGCATCGGCACCTCTCCGCTTGGTGGTTAGCCATCCGTCACGACGTCGTCTAGCTGTAAGACCCAGGGCATGGCTCGGGCGATGAAGCTCGCGAAGGCTCGCGCGGCAAATCCGAGCGTTCAAGTTCGCCCAACGGCCAGCCTTCTCGTACCGCACCGGATTCCGCGCAGCTAGCTGATCAGGCAGACCGGTGCAGCTTCGACCTCGGCCAGCGCGTCGACCACGCCGCCCACCTCGAGGTCGACGACGCCAACAACGCGGAGAGGAAAGCCCTGCTCGAGCGCCGCAAGGTCACCGGGCACAACGGGGCGCGGCAGGTGCGCCAGGCCAAGGTAGTCGCCATCACTGTCGATCAAGCGCACACATGCCCCGAGCTCTCCCAGCCTCATGCCGAGAGTGTGACGCACCCAGCGGCGTCTGCCTACTGGCCTTGGGGACAGTCGAACTTCGGCAAAGAGGTCATTTACAGCGAGTTGTCCGAATGGGCCGGGCAGGGATCGAACCTGCGACCTTGGGATTAAAAGTCCCCTGCTCTACCAACTGAGCTACCGGCCCGTTCGGTCAGTGTAGACCCGGCTCGCGGCTATCCTGCCTCGCGCCGCCCCCATCGACTAGCGGCCTAGGTCGCCACCCTTTCAAGGTGGTAGCGCGGGTTCGAATCCCGCTGGGGGCATCGCCGACAAAGATCCGGCCCTGCGCGGCCATGATGATCTTCGTCGGTTTCGCGTTTCGATTCGAGCCGCCGCGGCCGACGCCGGCAGAGCCGGCACCGGCGACGGATGTACGCTGGCCCGTGCCGGGCGGTTAGCTCAGCTGGGAGAGCGCCTGCCTTACAAGCAGGAGGTCGTGCGTTCGAGCCGCACACCGCCCATCGCTCAACGCCGTTCGGTGCCTCTCAGGCTCCGGCGCGGAGCGCGAATGGTGAGCGGAATGGTGAGCAGCCGGGGCGGCTATGTGCGCGCCAGGTAGCGGTGGTACGCCTCGCTCATCTCCTTCAGCGGCTTGAGCGCAGCTGCCACGGCGGTCTCTAGGTCGTAGGCGCTGGAAACTCGGCGCGATACCTTGCGTCGGTGACAGCCGTATCTGGCTCGATACGTGCGTATCCGCTTCGTGCTGACGTTCGTTTGGATTACGGCGTCAAGCGCGACACGGCCGATTCAACCTCGCCCGTCTTCGGCTCGCGTCGCAGAAAGGGGAGAGTAATGAGGCGGGTAAGGGTGCTTGTCGGGCTTGCGGCGGCGGTGGTTGCGGCCACGCTGCCTACCGGGGGTGCTGCGGCTCCGACACAAAACCACGTCTCGATCGAGACAAACGCCCAATGGTGGGATGGCCACGTTGAAGTTCAGGTCCACGTCGCCTGCGAGAACGGAGGCTTCCCCGCCTCTGTCGAGGTACAGGCGTTTCAGTCGCCGCCGGAAAACTTCGCGCCGACGCAGGGCTTCGGCGCGAGCGGGGTGACCTGCGACGGTCAGCAGCGGCAGGCCGCTGTCCATGTGGTACCCGCCGGCGCGCCGTTTGACGTGGGGAAGGCGTTTGCTGTCGCGACAGTGTCGACCCAGTTCGGCACGGCGACGGACTCCAAGACGATCAACATCACGTTCTGAGCGCGAGGAGCGCGAGGAGCGGATCCGGCAGGCCGTTGCGGAGATGATGGCCGGGCGATGATGGTCGGTTCTTGGTGAGTAGCGCCGGGGAAGGCCGGGGAAACCCGGCCTTCTTCGTGGGCCGGGTTCGGCTCAACCGTCCCCTATAGTCCCCTGCCGTCCCCAGCCGGACTAGCCTTACAAGCAGGAGGTCGGCGGTTTGATCCCGTCACCGCCCATGGCTTCACAATGTGTGCTGTGGCTCAGCCAGAGGCGCAAGTTCTTCACCGAGCACGAGTCTGTCCAACTGGGGAGGTCCGGCCGCGTCGAGCCGGAGCTGCGGCCAGCTGCGGCAAAGCTCTTCCGACCGGTCGAGCTCGCGCCGGATCTCCCTTAACCGCACCGGCTGAAGACAGGCGAGCCGGCTCCAACGGCCGACTAACCTCTACACACGCACCACGATCACGACAACCGGCTGGCGGCTGACCGCAAGGCACTGACGCTGGCGCTTCTCCTCGTCGTCATCCTGATGGCGGGGGAGATCGTCGCGGGAATCTTTGCGAGCTCGCTCGCGCTGCTCGCGGACGCCGGGCACATGCTCACAGACGCGGCGGCGCTCGCGTTCGCGCTCGTGGCCTCCGCGATGGCCGCCCGGCCCGCGGCCGGACGCTGGACATTCGGCTACTCGCGGCTCGAGATCCTCGCCGCTCAGGCAAACGGCATCACGCTCGGGCTGATCGCGATCTGGATCGTCTGGTCAGCTGTCCACCGTCTCATCGACCCACAGGATGTCCGCGGAGGATTGGTGCTCGTGGTCGCGCTTGCGGGCGTCCTCGTGAGCCTCGCTGCGAGCCTCGTGCTAGCGCGCGCGAGCCGGGAGAGCCTCAACGTCCGCGGCGCCTTCCTCCACGTCGCGACGGACGTCGCCGCGTTCGGCGCCGCCGCATTGGCCGGTGGCCTGATCCTGGCGACCGGCTGGGACCGCTTCGATCCGATCGCAAGCCTCGCGGTCGCGGCCTTGATGCTCTGGTCGAGCGTCGCGCTGCTACGGGAGTCGACGCTCATCTTCCTGGAACGCGCGCCGGGCAGCGCCGATCCGGAGGCGATCGGGCGCGCGCTCGTCGCAGAGCCGGACGTGGTCGAGGTGCACGATCTGCACGTGTGGACGGTGACGAGCGGTTTCCCCGCCCTCTCCGCGCACGTCCTCGTAGCGCCGGGCGCGGACTGCCACGCTGCCCGCCGGCGGCTCGAGCGTACGCTTGCAGAGCGCTTCGGGCTGACGCATACGACCCTCCAGGTCGACCACGCCGAGCCGGCTTCGACACCGGTCGAGCTGGGGGAGGCCGTGGCTCGCCGCAGTCCAGTCGAGCGTCGTTAGAGTCCCGCGGTGCCCAGTCTGGAGGGAAAGTCGGCGGTCGTCACCGGCGCGTCGAGCGGCATCGGCGCGGCGACGGCACAGGCGCTCGCTCGCGAAGGCGCACGCGTCGTCGGCGGCGCGCGCCGCACCGATCGGATCGCGCCCCCGGTCACGCCGCTCGAGCTCGACGTGACCGACCCCGAGAGCTGCGAACGCTTCGTCACCGCGGCCGCGGAGGAGTTGAGCGGCATCGACATCCTTGTCAACGCCGCCGGCCTTGCGCTTGGTCGAGACCTGTTCGACGACAGCAGCGAGGACGACGAGCGCACGGTGCTCGAGACGAACGTCAACGGGTTGATCCGCATCACGCGCCTGTGCCTGCCTCATCTGCGAGACGGCGGGTACATCGTGAATCTCGGCTCGGTCGCGGGTCGCCAGGCGTACGAGAAGGGCGCGCTGTACGTCACCTCGAAGTTCGCGGTGCGCGGGTTCACCTACGCACTTCGCGAGGATCTCCTCGGCCGCCCGATCCACATCACGACGGTCGACCCGGGGCTCGTCGAGACGGACTTTTCGCTCGTTCGCTTCCGGGGCGACGAGGAGGCGGCGCGCAAGGTCTATACGGGAGTGGAGGCGATGAAGCCCGAAGACATCGCGGAGTGCGTCCTCTTCGCCGTCACCCGCCCGTCGCACGTGAACGTCGACGAGCTCGTCGTCAAGGCCCTGGCGCAATCCAGCGGTGGACGCATACTGCGAAGCGAGTGAATCAACAGCTCCGCATCCTCGAAGGCGCGACTTTCTGCATCTGCGATGAGCTGGGCGATCTCCACGGCAAGGTGGAGGGGCTCTTCGCTGTGGATACGCGCTTCCTCTCCTCCTTGAAGCTGACGATCAACGGAGAGCGGCCCCTGCTGCTCTCGTCGGACAAGATCGAGTACTTCTCGGCCGCCTTCTTCATGCGCAATCCACTCGCGGGTGGACTGGCCCAGGACGTGCTTTCCATCCGTCGGGAGCGATTCGTCGGGGACGGGATGCAAGACTCGTTCGCCGTCCAGAACCAGAGCATGGAGCGCGTCGAGTTCGATCTCGCGCTGGAGATCGCCGCGGACTTTGCGGACATCTTCGCCGTCAAGGACTACGACTTCGCCCTCGGTGACCCGCTGCGCGCGAAGCCGCTCCCCGATCCGCGGCCCAACGAGTACGACGAAGAGCGCAATCAGTTCCTCATCTCCGACGATGGGGATCTGCCGCTGAAGACGCAGGTGGTCTTGTCTCAGCGAGGCGAGGTCGAGGGCTCGAGCGTGCGCTTTCGCCTCGGGCTCGAGCCACGGGAGCGATGGGATCTGCAGGTCGAGGTCATCCCACTGCCGGACGGCGAGCAGGTGGCGCCGCGCTTCGTCGAACGGCGGTTTGGCGAGGAGGTCGGTCGCGTGCGCGACTCGCTCGCGGCTTGGCAGCTTCGTGTGCCGCAGCTTCGCGCCTCGTGGGACGCATTGGCTCATGCCTTCGGTCAGTCGGTCGCAGATCTCGCGTCCTTGCGAATGCGCTCCGAGAACTCCGGCATCAGCAAGCTGCCCGGCGCGGGCGTGCCCTGGTTCATGACCGTCTTCGGTCGGGACACCATCATCACCTGTCTACAGACGCTCATCTTCGGGCCGGAGCTCGCTCGAACCGGGCTGGAGGTGCTGGCCGAGCTGCAGGCGAAGGAGGACGACCCGACGATCGACGCGGAGCCGGGGAAGATCGTGCACGAAGTGCGTCACGGCAAAGCGGCGCGGGCCTGGTTCGAGCGCTACTACGGCACCGTCGACGCGACACCGCTCTATCTGATCCTCCTCTCCGAGGTCTGGCGCTGGACGGACGACATCGCGCTCATGCGCGACCTCAAGCCTCCTGCGATCGCAGCGCTCGAGTGGATCGACAAGTACGGCGACCGCGACGGCGACGGGTTCGTCGAGTACGAGCGACGCACCGAGAACGGGCTCGAGAACCAGTCGTGGAAGGACTCCTGGGATTCGCAGCGCTTCCACGACGGCACGGTCGCGCACGCGCCGATCGCACCCTGTGAGGTGCAGGGCTACGTCTACGACGCGAAGCGGCGCGTCGCCGATCTCGCGCGCGAAGTCTGGCGCGACCGCGAGCTCGCCGTGCGGCTCGACCGTGAAGCGGACGAGCTGCGTGACCGCTTCGACGAGGCGTTCTGGGTCGAGGAGCGCGGCGGGTTCTACGCGCTTGCGCTCGACGGCGACAAACGCAAGGTCGACTCGCTCTGCTCGAACATCGGCCACCTGCTGTGGAGCGGGATCGTCCCGCCGCACCGAGTCGACGCCGTCGTCGACCAGCTCATGGGGGACGAGCTCTGGTCGGGCTGGGGCGTTCGCTCGATGTCCACCGGCGATGCCGCGTACAACCCGCTCTCGTACCACAACGGCACCGTGTGGCCGCACGACAACTCCCTGATCGCTTGGGGCCTCGCGCGATACGCGCGCTGGCCCGAAGCACAGCGGATCGTGCAGCGGATGCTCACGGCTGCCCAGCACTTCAACTACCAGCTGCCGGAGGTGTTCGCCGGTATGCGGCGTTCGGAGACGCCGTTCCCGATCGCCTATCCAACCGCCGCGCGCCCGCAGGCCTGGGCTGCCGGGGCCCCGGTGCTCCTCCTGCAGGTGCTGCTCGGCCTACAGCCGGACCGCCGTCGCCACGCGCTCGAGACGGTCGCGCCGATAGAGCTTCCGTCGTGGGCGGGCAAGATCAGGCTCTCCGGGATCCGGGCGTTCGGTCGCCTGTGGGACGCGCGACTCGAGGATGGTCGCGTCCGAGTCGAAGAAGCCTAGTGGCTCGATCGGCCCCATTGAAGATCGCGATCCTCGCGCCGCCGTGGTTCGCGGTCCCGCCGATCGGCTACGGCGGCATCGAATGGATCGTCTCGCTGCTCGCCGACGGTCTTGTCGTCGCCGGGCACGACGTCACGTTGTTCGCCTCCGGCGACTCGCGCACGAAGGCCAAGCTGGAATACGTGTTCCCGGAGGCGCCGAGCCGGCGGATCGGCCACACCTTCTGGGAGCTGAAGCATGCGCTCTCCTGCTTCGCGCGCGCCGACGAGTTCGATGTGATCAACGACCACACAGGGATGCTGGGCGCAACCCTCGGCGCGACGGTCTCGACGCCGGTCGTCCACACGGTTCACGGTCCGCTCGACGGGGAGCCCGGCAAGATCTACGAGGTGATCTCACGGGTCGCGCCCAAGGTCGGCCTCATCTCCATCTCGATGAACCAGCGCAAGCCGAAGCCGGACCTGAACTGGATCGCCAACTGTCACAACGCGCTCGACTTCTCTGTCTACCCGGTCAAGCCCCACCGCGGGGACTATCTCCTCTTCCTTGGCCGCATGAGCCCCGACAAGGGCGCGCACCGCGCCGTTGCCGTCGCGATGGAGACGGGCCTGCCGCTCAAGATCGCCGGCAAGCTGCAGGAGCAGAAGGAGCGCGAGTACTTCCACGAGCTCGTCGAGCCGCACCTCGTGGACGGCATCGAGTACCTCGGCGAGGTCACGCACGGCGAGAAGGTCGAGCTGCTGCAGAACGCCCGCGCGACGCTGTTTCCGATCGAGTGGGAGGAGCTGTTCGGGCTGGTGATGATCGAGTCGATGGCGTGCGGAACGCCGGTGATCGCCACGCGGTGGGGCGCCGTCCCCGAGGTGATCGAGCACGGCCGCAGCGGGATCATCGTCGACGACTACCGAGAGATGGCCGCGGCGCTCGAGGTGGCGGACGAGCTCGACCCCCTCGAGCTCCGCCGCTACGTCGAGGAGGAGTTCTCGCCACAGCGCATGGTCCGCGACTACGTCGAGGCTTACGAGGCGGCTATCGCCGCCTCGTAGATTGGGTCGCCCGCTTTGCGGGGAAACGCGCGCGGGAGGAGCCCGCGCCCTTCTACAGGAGTGGTTGGCGGAAGCGTCATGTCCGCGGGCGGTGGCGCTTCGCGTCCCCGCCCGCGTGAGTTCGGCCTGCGGTTAGAACGGCTTTGCCCGCTCTAACCTCCGGCCCTTTGCGGGAGCGTGAGCCGGTTGGCTTAACGCCAAGCCCCGGCGCCTGACCAGCCGTGCCAGCGGTCGGGCTCCAGCCAGGCGCTGACGCGCTTTGCGTCGCGGCGGCGAAACGGTTGCCCGGTGTAGCGAACGGCTAGCCGATCGATGTCGACGAGATCGGGATCGTCCTCGATCGAGACGACTCGTCCGATCAGGCTCACGTGGCTGTACCAGCTCTTCCTGTCGAGCACGGTCAGCGCGGCGCGGGGATCTCGGCGCAGGAAGCGGAGGCGGAGTCGGCTCTCGTCCATGTTCAGTAGGACGCGGCCCGCGTCCCAGTCGTACCAGGTCGGGACGGTGTGAGGAGAGCCGTCCGGACGGAGAGTTGCCACGACGGCCGGATTCGGGTGCGAGAGAAACTCGTCGACGTCGGGCGGGACCGGGACGCGCGGCATCGGCGCAGCTTACGCGGGTTGCCGTGTCTCCCAGTAGCGCTTGAGGCCGGCGTACGACTGCCAGAACGGCATCGCGCGTTCGTAGGCGTCGACATCGGCTTCCCCCTCGGCCGAGAGCTCATCGCGGACGGAGCGGCTGAACTCCTCCTCGGTCATTCCCGACCCCGCACGCTCGGTCCAGGTGCGAAGCCGGTCGCGTAGCTCGGCGAGATGCTCCGCGACGTCGCCGGCGACGCCGAAGTGGACCAGCGCGAGCCGCCTCGGCGTGCGGCGCTCGATCTCGTCGAGCGTTCGGTTCCAAACGTCGAGGTCGAAGTCGGGCGGCGGCGTCGGCGGCAGCACGAGCCGGTCCGGCTGGATGCGAACGCCGGCGGCATCGCCTGCGTACAGCGTCCCCTCACCGTCGAGGTAGGAGACGTGATGGCGTGCGTGGCCGGGCGTCGGGAAGCAGTCGAGCCCGAGGACGCGGTCGCCGACCACCCGGATGTTCTTCTGCGGCACGGGCGCCAGCTCGCCCCAGAGTGCATCGAAGGTGTCGCCGTAGAGCCGCCGCGCGCTCGCCTCGAGACGTGTCGGATCGACGAGGTGCGGCGCGCCGATCTCCGAGACGTGCACCTGCAGTGCCGGGTGCTCGCGGACGAGGACTCCCGCCGCGCCCGCGTGGTCGAGGTGGATGTGAGAGAGGAGCAGGTGCCGGAGGTCGTGCAGCTCGACTCCGCGCTCCCCCAGGGTCTCCTTGAGCCGGTCGACGCACGAAGAGGGCCCGCAGTCGAAGAGTGCGGGCCCGTCTTCGGTCGCGAGCAGGTAGGAGCCGACCACGCGCTCCGCGCCCTGGTGGTGCAGGTCGAAAGGATCCGGGCTCACGTGAGCCCGGATCCTCCCATGCAGCTAGCTGGAAGCCGAACGGAAGCGGCGATACAGCATGGTCAACGCGGCCACGGCGAGCGCAGCCCCGGCGCCCGCGCCGAGCGCAATGCCGACCCTGTGTGCGCGGGTGGACCGAGATGCCGGCGCGTTAGCGGGGAGACCCTCGTGCACCAGCATCTGCTTGAGCTGGATTGTGCCGCGGTACCAGCCGCCGCGGGTGCTCTGACTGTCCCAGAAGCGTTGGTGCGGCTTCATGTAGCTTGCCGGGCCGCCGGTTGCGTACGGGTACAGGTCCTGCTGGAGCTGGTCCCCGTTCGTGGACGGGCCCGGCACGACGTAGATCACGTTGTAGCGAGGCCCGAGCGTCCCGCGCGGCGGCGCGCGGAGCAAGGGGCTCGGCGACTGGTCGAATGCCTGCGGGAAGAAGCCCCCCTCCATCACGAGGATCCCGAGCGGCGACGAGGTATCGCCCTCGCCACCCTCGCCATATCCCGCGAACGTCAGCGCGTGATCGAGGCCGGGTCCGGAGATAGACGCTTGCGACGGCCCCTTTGCCGCCGCGGTCGCGGGGAATAGCAGTGCGGCGCCGATGATCGCCGCGAGGAGAATCGCACGTCTCATGGTCGCTCCTTCGGTCGGTTCGTCGCGTTACACCGACCGCACCGGGTAGGTTCCCTGCGCTAGGCCCCCGCGCCGGCGGCGGAGCGGACGAGCGCCGCTTCGAGGTCGACCACCAGGTCTTCCGCCGACTCGAGACCGACCGACAGCCGGATGAGGTTCGGCGGCGCCGCGAACGGCGCCTCCGCAGTGGACGCGTGCGTCATGCGTGCAGGCAGTTCGATCAGGCTCTCGACACCCCCGAGAGATTCGGCGAGCTTGAAGAGCTTCGTGCGCGCCACGAGGGCGACGGCCTCCTCCTCCGACTCGACCAGGAACGAGATCATCCCGCCGAAGTCGCGCATCTGCCGTGCCGCGATCTTATGGCCGGGATGCCTCGGCAGGCCGGGATAGAAAACCTGCTCCACGCGCGGGTGACGCTCGAGGAACCCCGAGATCGCGTGCGCGTTCTTGCAGTGCTGGCGCATCCGCACGGCCAGCGTCTTCACGCCACGCAATACGAGCCAGCAGTCGAACGGCCCCGGTACGGCGCCGAGCGATTTCTGGAGGAAGTAGAGCCGTTCCGCGATCGTCGGATCGCTGGTCGCCGCGAAGCCGCCGACGACGTCCGAGTGTCCACCGAGGTACTTCGTGGTCGAATGGACGACGACATCGGCGCCGAGCTCCAGCGGCCGCTGCAGGTACGGCGTCGCAAACGTGTTGTCGACCACGAGGATCGCACCGGCTGCGTGCGTCGCCTCCGCAGCCTGACGAATGTCGACGATGTTGAGCATCGGGTTGGACGGCGTCTCGATCCAGACGAGGCGGGTGCGCTCGTCCAAGTGGGAGCCGAGGTCCTCGAACTCCGCCGCGGGCAGATAGTCGAAGACGTAGCCCTTCGGCTCGTACACCTGTGAGGTCATCCGGTAGACGCCGCCGTACACGTCGGCGATCAGCACGACTCTGTCGCCCGGGTTGAGGAGATGCATGACCGTCGTGACCGCGCCGAGTCCGGACGAGAACGCGATTCCGTGCTCCGCCGATTCCAGCGACGCCAGGCAGAGCTGGAGCGCCGTGCGCGTCGGGTTGGCGACGCGCGAGTAGTCGTAGCCCTTGTGCTCGCCGACCGCGTCCTGGACGTAGGTGGAGGTCTGGTAGATCGGGACGGTTACGGCGCCGGTTGCCGGATCGGGCTCTTGCCCCTCGTGGATGGCGCGCGTCTCGAAGTCCACGCTTCGATTGTAGGGTCCGGCCGAGGATGCTCGTCTATCTCGTCCGGCGGCTCCTGCTCGTGGGGCTCACCTTTGTCGCGGTGTCGTTCCTCGCGTTCGTGCTCCTCGCCGCGCCTCTCGACCCGTTGTGGAAGCTCGGTCCCGGAATCAGCCCAGAACGCGAGCGACTGGCGCAGCAGTTTCACCTGAAGGACCCCGCGGTCGAACGGTACTGGCGGTGGGCGAAGGGCACTGTCACCGGTGCGCCCGAGGGCAGGCGCACGGTCTGCGGTGGGCAGCTGGGTGGCTGCCACCATTTGAGGATCTGGCCGCAGGTGTGGCCAGCGCTCGGTCATACGGCCCTGCTGGCGGGACTCTCGGTCCTGATGGTCGTGGTCTTCAGCCTCGTGATCGGGACGATCGCGGCCCGGCGGCCGGGTTCCCTCCTCGACGTCGTCCTACGAACGGGCTCGTATCTAACCTGGTCGATCCCCGCGTTCGTGCTCGCAGTGCTCTTACAGCTGCTGCTCTCGCGGCTCGCGCTCGTGTACGACTTCCGACCGTTTCCCGTGAGCGGCCTGCCGGTTCCGGGGGAGGCCGGTAGCGGCTTCAACTTCGTTCGCGTCTGGGCCCAGCATCTCGCACTTCCCGTCTTGACGATCTCCGTCGGCTTCATTGGCTCCTACAGTCGCTATGTCCGCTCCGCGATGCTCGTGTCGCTCAACGAGCCCTACGTTGTCACCGCTCGGGCAAAGGGGCTGCCGGAGTGGCGCGTGATCACCCGCCACGCGCTTCGGAACTCGCTGATTCCGTTCGTGAGCCTGCTGACGCTCGACTTCGGCGCGCTGTTCGGGGCCTCGCTCGTTGCCGACTACGTCTTCAGGCAGGAGGGCCTGGCGTCCTTCCTCGCGCAGGCCACGTACGACGCCGACCCCTTCGAGGCCCAGTCTCTGATCCTCGTCGGCGCGGCTTCGGTGCTCGTCTTCTCACTGCTCGGTGACCTCGTCGCCTCGCGGCTCGACCCGCGCATCCGGCTGGCCTGAGCTCAGACGGAGCGAGGGTTGAGCGCGCGGTCGAGGCTGTCGCCGACGTAGTTCACGCAGAGGAGCATTGCGACGATTGCGATCGTCGGAAACGTGTAGAGCCACCACAAGTCCGTGGCTACCCCCCTGAGCGGGTCCCTGAATGCGTCCGCGACGAGGCTGCCGAGCGTCGGCGTCACCGCCGAGAAGATCCCGTAACCGAAGAAGTCCACCGTTGCCTCGAGCAGGATCGCTTGCCCGATGATCGACGTCACGGCGACGATGATCGGCCCGACGGTGTTCGGCAGCAGGTGGCGGAGGATGATCCGTAGGTCCGACGCGCCCATTGCACGTGCCGCCTCGACGTATTCCTTCTCGCGGAGGGAAAGGAAGCTGGCGCGTACGACTCGTGCCACCCCGGTCCAGAGCAGGAGTACGAGGATGGTGCCGATCTCGCGCAGGCCGACTCCTCGCAGGGTGGAGAACGCCGCCAGCAGCACTAGCAGCGCTGGGAAGCTGATGGCGACATCGACGAGGCGTGTGACGAAGCTGTCGATCCACCCGCCGTAATAGCCTGCGATCCCGCCGATCACGACCCCGAGCAGGCCCGCAAGTGCCGCGACGGAGAGCGCGACCTTCACCGAGGTCCGGATCGCGTAGAGGATCTGACTGAGCACGTCCTTCCCCACGTCATCGGTTCCGAAGAAATGGCGCCCGTCGAGAGTTGGCGGCCCGGCCGTGCCGAAGTGCGCAAGATTCACCTCGTTGTAGCCGTAGGGTGCGACCTGGTCCGCGAGCGCGCCGGCGACGAAGATCAAGATCAGCGCCACGAGAGCGAGCATGCCGAGCCGCTGGCGACGAAAACGTCGGAAAGCATGAGCCCAGGGTCCGCGCGTGCGGACCTCGACCTCCGTTTCGACCGGTGTCTCGGGTGCGGTGCTCAAAGCTCGATCCGCTCGGCGCCGACGAACGCCGCGAGGCTGCGTAGCGGCTTCTGCAGCGAGACCGGCTTGACGCCTCGTTCCCAGTGCACCGAGTTCACGCGCAGAACCCCTGCCTTTCGATCGAACACCGGATCGATACGGCCGACGAGGCGGTCGCCGTGGAGGATCGGGAGGACGTAGTAGCCGTACAGGCGCTTCGCCTTCGGGACGTACATCTCGAGGCGATAGTGGAACCCGAACAGCGCCTCCAGCCGCTCGCGGTCATGGATGAGCCGGTCGAACGGCGAGAGGAACGTCACGCGGTTGGGTACCGGACCGTCGGCGGCGTCGGGATGCACCTGCCACTCGTCCTTCTCGAAGCGGACGCCGAGCGCGCGGAACCGCTTCTCCGCCAGCAGCCTGTCGGCTTCGGCGAGCGGCACGGTCTCGGTTTCGGGATACCAACGCTCGGCCAGATCCCAGAGGCGCTGCCCGCCGCGGCGGCCGACGATTGCGACCTGGCCGCGCCCGTGCAGGATGTCCAGCATCAGCGTGACGTTGCGGTCTCCCCACCAGCCGCCGGATGCCCATCTGTCGACGGCGTGGTCCGCGAGCTCACGGGAGAGCAGCGGCCCGCGGCGCTCGAGCTCACGCATCACGTAGCGGCGGAAACGCGCGTTGTTCTTCAGGAACTCGGTGCCGCGCCGCTCCCACTTGTACTTCCCGCGCGGCCGCCGCATGCGGGCACGGATCAGCGGCAAGTCCTCGGTCGGCCAGATGTAGGCACCCCATTCGAAGAGCTTGCGCTCCTCCCACAACAGACGATCGAGCTCGGCGACATCGAACGGCCCAAGACGGCTCCAGAGGACGAGGTGCTGCGGGGTCGCCACCGTCGCGATCGGATCGAGCTGGAGGTAGCCCAGCCGTCGCACCGTTTCCAGGATGCCGGTCGCGCTCCCGTCGAGCAGCTGCGCGCGCACCGCGATCCGGCGCGCCTGTGCGAGGCTGACCGTCGTGGACTTCACGGAGTTCGCACTCTCGCAGCTACCCAAGCCGCCGGCGCGCGTGCTCGAGGTCGGCTGCGGGCATGAAGGCGGCATTGCCCCAGAGCTTGCGGCGGGGGGCTACGACGTGCTTGCGATCGATCCAGACGCGCCCGAGGGCCCGCTGTACCGGCAGACGACGTTGGAGGAGCTGGACGACGCCGGCCCCTTCGACGCCGTCGTCGCGGGCCGCGTGCTCCACCATGTCCACCCGCTCGGACCGGCACTCGACAAGCTCGCCGGGCTCGCGCCGCTGCTCGTCCTCGACGAGTTCGCGTGGAACCACATGGACGAGCCGACCGTCGACTGGTACGAGAGGCAGCACCGCGCCCTCGTCGCTGCCGGACGCGAGCTCGAGGGCCCACCGGACCTCGCAGAATGGCGGGCCAGGCATACCGATCTCCACCCCTACGAGACGCTCCGGCGCGAGATCGACGCGCGCTACGAGGAACGCCACTTCGAGTGGCGGCCGTACTTATTCCGGTGGCTCGAAGGCCCGGCGACGGAGTCCCTCGAGGAGGGATTGATCGCGGCGGAGGCGATTCGGCCGATCGGCTTCCGCTACGCGGGAGTCAGGAGCGATACGGTCCGCTCTTCCGCCGACTCCCGGTAGTCGGGCCCGAGCTTCTCCTCGAGCACCTGCGCGAGCTCACCGCTCGCGGCCAGCTCTTCGGCGATGTCCGCGCCGCCGATCAGTTCGCCCTTGACGAACAACTGTGGGATCGTCGGCCACCCCGAGATTGCCGACAGCTCCTGCCGGATCGCTGGGTCGGGAAGGATGTCGACGGCGGTCACGGGCGCGCCTGCCTCGCGCAGGGCGCGCAAAGCGCGATCGGAGTTGCCGCACATGGCGAACTGCGGCGTGCCTTTCATGAACAGGGCGACAGGCTCGTTCTTGATGACGTCCTCGATTCGCTCGCGCAACTCGGTCATTCGCTCCCTTTCGTCTTGATTCGCAGCTCGTGGATGGTGCCGTCACGCAGCGGCTCGGCCAGAGCCTCGTTGACGAGGCGGTGCTGGTCGAGCAGCGAGAGGCCGTTGAAGTGCCGGCTCGTAACGGACACCTGGAAATGGTCGCCGCCCCCGGTGCGGTCCTCGACGCGCACCTCGGTCGCGTCGGGGAAGGCTCGCTCCAGCAGGGTTTGCAGTGGCTCGGTGCTCACCCGGATGATCGTAGCTATGAAGCTCAAGGCTCCCGCCGGGCGCGTCGAAATCCGCTGCGAAGGCCTGTAGCCTCCCGCCGGTATGGGCAAGCTCCACGGGATCCTCTGCTTGCTCGTCGTGGCGCTGCTGACGGCGCTGGTCACCTCCGCGACGGCCGCCTTCCCGGGCGGAACCGGGCGGATCCTCATTCAGCGGCAGGTCTCAAAGAATGTCGACCTCTACACGATGTCCGAGACGGGAAAGAGCAAGCGTCGCCTGACGAAGGCCACGGCAGAAGACAAGTGGGCGACATGGTCTGCGGACGGGCAGAGGATCGCGTTCACTCGCGAGGGCATACGGGACGACGTGTGGATCATGGCTGCCTCCGGCAACGGGGCGCGCCGACTGGCGCGAAACGCCTGGGATCCGGCCTGGGCGCCCGACGGCACACGAGTGGCCTACGCGTCCGATCGTGACGGCAACGACGACATCTTCGTGATCAGCGTCACCGGCGGGCCGGCGACGAACCTCACGCAGGCCGCTTCGAGCGAGCTCGACCCGGCCTGGTCGCCCGACGGCACGAAGATCGCGTTCGCGAGCAGTCGAAACGATCCCTCGCACGAGACCTACGACCTCTACGTCATGAACGTCGACGGGACGGGCCTCACACAGATCACGAGCGGACCGGCTGACGACGCCGTCCCGAACTGGTCGCCCGACGGGAGTCGGATCGCGTTCGTGCGGGGCACGGGACGGGACTTCTACATCTGGGTGATGAACGCCGACGGCACCGATGCCCATGCGATTACGTCGAGCGGCGGCGATTACGACCCGTCGTGGTCGCCTGACGGAGCCCGGATCGTCTTCAGCAGCTACCGCCAGGGGAAGACAGGCGAGATCTACGTCATGAACGCCGACGGCACCGACGTGCGCAGGCTGACACGGGACAAATTCGACGACCAGTCGCCCGACTGGCAACCGCTCCACTGACCTGTGGCCGAGCTCGGCTTGTTCCCTCTCGGTGTGGTGCTCGTGCCCACGGAGCGCGTGCCGCTGCACATCTTCGAACCGCGCTACAGAGAGCTGATCGGCGAGTGCATCGAGGACGAGCGTGAGTTCGGGCTGGTCTTCGGCGACAGCGAGGGACTGCGTGACGTCGGCACGCGCGCGGCGGTCGTCGAGGTCGTCGACCGCTTTCCCGATGGGCGCCTGAATATCGTCGTCGAAGGCCGCGAGCGCTTCCGCCTCGTCGAGCTCACCGAAGGAAGGACGTTCTCCACGGGCGAGGTCGAGCCGTTGGCGGACGAAGCCTCTGTGTCGGAACGGGAACAGCGGGAGAACGTGCTCGAGCTCTACCGAGAGGTCGCAAAGCTGGTCGACGCGGAGGTCGACGAGCCGGATCCGGATTCAGGCGTGCTGTCGTTCGAGGTGGCCGCGCGCGTCGACTTCGGCGTCGAACGCAAGCAGGAGCTGCTGGAGCTGACCGCGGAGCCCGAGCGCCTCACCCGTGTGGCCGGCTTCCTCCGGCAGGCGATCGACGGGATCGAGCTCGAGCGTGAGCTTGCCGAGCGTTCGGCGATGAACGGCCGGGGCGTCTCCCGGCGCAGTTAGCCGCGCGAGTTTCCGCGCTGATGTGCGAGGTACTCGAGGAGGTCGGATCGCGTCAGCACTCCGACCGGCTTTCCCTCGCTCGCGACGACGACCGCGTTCGTGCGGCCGGTCAGCGTGGCGAAGACCTCGTCGAGCGTCTGGTCGGCCTCGACGGCGGCGAGTGGAGGCTGCATCGCGGAGGCGACGTCCTCGTGCAGGGCGTCGGCGTTCTTGAACACGCGGTCGAGCAGATCGCGGTCCTGCAGCGAGCCGATCACGTCCGCCAGCGACTGCAGCTCCCCGTCGCGCACGACCGGGAGCTGTGAGATCGAGTAGCGCTGCATGACGTCGATCGCTTCGCCGACCTTCTGGTGCGCTTGGATCGTTACCAGGGCCGGGACCTCCGTCTCTTCCAGCCGCTTCGAGCGCAGCAACTCGGAGACGGTCGGCGCAGGCGCGCGGCGCTCGACGAACCCGTGCTCGAGCATCCAGTTGTCGTCGTAGAACTTCGACATGTAGGAGCGGCCCGAGTCCGGGATCATCGTGAGGATCGTCGCGTCGGCCCCGAAGCGCTCCGCGATCTGCAGCGCCGCCCACACGGTCGTGCCGCCAGAACCGCCGACGAGCAGGCCCTCTTCGCGTGCGAGTCGCCGCGAGACGAGGAAGGAGTCGCGGTCCGAGACGCGGACCCACTCGTCGACGACCGCGGGATCCATCGTCTTGGGCCACGTGTCCTTGCCGATGCCCTCCACGAGGTACGGGTGGACATCGTTCTCGTCCTTTGCGGTGAAGACCGAACCCTCCGGATCCGCGCCGACGATTAAGACTTCCGGCTTTCGCTCCTTGAAGTAGCGCCCGACCCCGGAGATCGTCCCGCCGGTTCCCACGGAGATGACGATTGCGTCGATCTCGCCGCTGGTCTGGTCCCAGATCTCCGGCCCGGTCGTGAGGTAGTGCGCCTCGGGGTTCGACATGTTCGAGTACTGGTCCGGCTTGAATCCGCCGGGGATCTCCTCGGCGAGGCGGTCGGACACGGAGTAGTACGACTCGGGCGAATCGTGCTCGACCGCGGTCGGGCAGATCACGACCTCGGCGCCGTACGCACGCAGCATCGAGATCTTCTCCTGGCTCATCTTGTCGGGCATGACGAAGATGCAGCGGTAGCCCTTCAGTGCCGCGGCGATGGCCAGACCGACGCCGGTGTTGCCGGAGGTCGGCTCGACGATCGTGCCTCCGGGCTTGAGCTTTCCCTCCGCCTCGGCCTTCTCGATCATCGCGAGCCCGATCCGGTCCTTCACCGAGCCTCCGGGGTTCAGGTATTCGAGCTTGGCGAGCAGGCGCGGCTCGACCCCGCGGCCAATCGAGTCGAGTCGGACGATCGGCGTGTCGCCGACGAGGTCGAGGGCGGAGGGATATTCGCGGGCCATCGTGGGGCGAAGCTTAGTCTCGGGGGGAATAGTTCCCGTTTGAGTCATCCGACGAAGGAGAGGAATGAAGGTCGCAGCAATCGGCAGGGGAAACGTCGGCGGAGGCCTGGCGAAGCTGTGGCGAAGCGCGGGCCACGACATGACGGAGACGGTAACGACGAGGCGCGTGAAGGCACCGAGCAGTTGATCCGGGACGCCGGCTACGAGCCCGCCTCGTCGGGCGGTCTGGAAAACGCGCGGGCGTTGGAGGACGGACTGAAGGTCCTCGTTGGGGTCTCGCAGGCCGGCGGTGGTCCAGTCTTCTACCGCTTCTGGAAGCCGGGAGAGCTCTGGGCGAGGAGCCAGAACGGGCCGGTCAGACCCAGGCGGTCGAGGATTGCCTGGTTCTGCGCCAGCGTATGCGGTTGCCAGTCGAGATCGAGCCGGTCCGCGTACCACTCGTGGGCAAGCTCGCACAGCTTTCCGACGCTCATCGACGCGCCCGGTTCGCGGCCTGCCAGCCATCGCTCTAGGTGCTCTTCCGACCGGAAGAGATTCATCGTGGTTCAGGTGAAGACGATGTCGTCCCACCAGTGCCGCGCCGGCACGAGCACGTGGAAGAGGTAGTCGCCGTCAACCGCGAGGCGCTTGCGCACTTCGACCTCGATGGGCTCTCCGCAGTCCGCGCAGGAGCTCTCGATCCGGCCGTCGGTGTGCAGCGCAGCGCAGACCGCGAACGAGTCCCACGCGCAGTTCGAGTACCAGGTGCGCCCGGCGGCATGGACGCGCCAGGCGCTCGGCACACATGAGAACGGGTTGAGCATCCGAATCTCGAGCGTGTCGCGCTCAAGCACGAGCGCATGCGCATCGTCCAGGCGGCGGAATGCAGCCTCGACGTCGGCTCCCGCCAGGCCGAGCTCTGTCGCTGCCTCGGACGAACGGAGCGCCCGTCCCAGCTCGACGAAGCGTGCATAGAGGTGGTTCCGGATCCTTCGGTCGTGCTCGTCCACGGGAAGAGTTGCAGACATATGCGCGACGGGTGTCCGGAGCTCCGCCATGTCCTCTCGGAGGGCTATTACGAGTTCGAACGGGTCACGCGGTTGCTCCACGAGCAGAGCGTAACTCCGGTGTCCCCGAGTCGCTAGTGGCGGAAGTGGCGGCGCCCCGTGAGGACCATCGTCGCGCCCGCGGCTCGCACGGCTTCGATCACTTCGTCGTCCCGCTTCGCGCCCCCCGGCTGGATGATCGCGGACACTCCAGCCTCGAGCGCGGCCTGAGGCCCGTCGGGGAAGGGGAAGAACGCGTCGGACGCGAGTACCGCGCCGCGCACGTCGTGACCGTGCTCGCGCGCCTTCTCGAGCGCGAGGCGCACTGCATCGACGCGGCTCGTCTGTCCGCCGCCGATCCCAATCGTCGCCAGGTCCTTGGCAAGCACGATCGCGTTCGAGCCGACGTGCTTGCACACGCGCCAGGCAAAAACGAGGTCGCCCCAACAGGCTTCGTCGGGCTCGCCGCAGGCGACCTCCATCCCCTCGCGATCGTCGACGTCCCAATCCCGGTCCTGGACGAGCAGGCCCCCGAGCACGCGCCTGAAGTCGCGCTCGCCGCGCGGGAAGCCGCGGCGCTCGCGGTCGCGCAGGATCCTGATCGCCTCTTTGCGCTGCAGTGTCTCCAGCGCCTGATCGTCGTAGTCGGGCGCGAACAGGACGTCGATAAAGCGCTCTCCGAGTGCCTCGCCAAGCTCGGCGGACACCGGACGGTTGACCGCGCAGACCATCCCGAACGCCGACACCGGGTCGCATGCGAGTGCACGTTCGTACGCTTCCTCGATCGTCCCTGCGACGGCGACCCCGCACGGATTCGCATGCTTGACAATGGCACAGGCCGGAAGTGCGAACTCGCGCAGCAGGAGACGGGCGGCGGAGAGGTCGAGCAGGTTGATCAGCGACAGCTCCTTCCCGTGCAGCTGCTCGACGCGCGACAGCAAGTGCACGCGCGCTCCCTGCTCAGCGTAGTAGGCGCCGCGCTGGTGCGGGTTCTCGCCGTAGCGAAGGTCCGTCACCTTGGTGAAGGACGTGACGAGCGTCTCGGGGAACGCCTCGACGTCGCCGAACCAGCGCGCGATCGCGGCCTCGTAAGCCGCCGTCGTGGCGAACGCCTCCGCGGCGAGCGCCCGGCGCGTCGCGACCGAGAGGTCACCGCGCTCGCGCAGCTCTCCCAGCACGTCGTCGTAGCGCTCTGGCCGGCAGACCGGCGCGACGTGGGCGAAGTTCTTCGCCGCGCCGCGGAGCATCGACGGGCCGCCGATGTCGATCATCTCGACGGCCTCCTCCTCGCGCACGCCGTACCGGCCTGCGATCTCGCTGAAGGGATAGAGGTTCACGCAGACGAGGTCGAACGGACGGATTTCCTGCTCGTCGAGCGT
>WNEY01000501.1_pt1 | contig 25013 bp, 17 predicted proteins | sample 5400531 | NCBI WGS metagenome assembly WNEY01 (sample SAMN13153338, study PRJNA577476) | soil metagenome | isolation source: 200 cm saprolite under Douglas fir tree site 1 | place: USA:California | collected 2015-04-18
GCCTCGCCGGGCTCGCGGGGATCGAGGGTCTCGAGCAGGGTCGCCATGTCGTCGGCGTGCTCCTCTTCCTTGGCCAGGATGCTCTCCATCATGCGGCGCGAGGTCGGATCCCGGTCGCCGAACCAGCGGACCATCTCGGTGTACGACTCGACGGCGATGCGCTCGGCGATGAGGTCCTCCTTGATCATGTCCACCAGCGAGTCTCCCTCGGCGTACTGCGCGTGGCTGCGCGTCAGCAGACCCTGAGGGTTGAAGTCCGGCGCGCCGCCGAGCTGCCGGATGCGCTCGGCGATTCGATTGGCGTGCTCGAGCTCATCGTCCGCGTGCTCCTTGAACTCCTCGGCGACGCCCTGGCGGTGGATTCCCGACGCCATGAAGTAGTGGCGCCGGTACCGGAGGTTGCAGACGATCTCCGTCGCGAGCGCCTCGTTGAGCAGCTTCAGCGCCGTGTCCAGGTCGGCCCTGTAGTCCGGCGTGACCGCGCCCTTCTCGACGTGCTCGCGCGCGCGGCGCCGGATCTCCTGGATGTCGCTGAGGAACGGCGTCGGCTTCTGGTCCATGTCGTTCTCCTTCGCCCGGACGGGCAACGGGGGAACTTACAGCGCGGAGGCAACGAGCGCGAGTCCCGCCGCAGCCATTTGACCAGAGGTCGCATGCGTGACACGAACCGCGTCTCCGATGTCTCTTCCCGCGGGCTTCCTCGAAACGGCGCGAGCCTTGATCCGCGCCGACACCTCGCCGGGCCGGGGGACGCGGGCTGCCGCCGGGCTGCTCGCCCCGCTCTACCAGGCGGCCGGCCTTCCGGTGCGCCGCCAGGAGGACGAGCCGGGGGAGATCAACCTGCTCGCCGGTCCGGGAGGCGCGGGGACCGGGGCCACCGACCTTTCGCGGGTGGCCGGGGCCGGCGGAGCGCTGCTCGTCACGCACCTCGACACCGTCCCCGCCGGCCCGCCCGATCGGTGGACCGAGACGGGCGGCGACCCGTGGGCGCTGACCGCCAGGGACGGGACGCTGTTCGGTCTCGGCTGCGCCGACGTGAAGCTCGACGCGCTCTGCAAGGTCGAGGCGGCGCGGCGGCTGCGCGGCAGGAAGCTCGCCCGCCCCTTCTGGCTGCTCGGCACCTGCGGGGAGGAGGTCGGGCTGCGCGGCGCGCGGCGGTTCGCCGCGAGCGCCCTGTTCCAGGAGATCCAGCCCCGGTTCGTGCTCTGCGGCGAGCCCAGCGAGCTCCAGCTGATCACCGCGCACAAGGGCTACGCCGTGGTCCGGTGCACGGTGACCGACTCGAAGGCGCGCGTGGTCTCGAGCGCCGGTCCCGGGGTGGAGCGGCTCGCCTTCGCGGGGAAGGCCGCGCACAGCTCGACGCCGCACCTGGGCAAGAACGCCATCCGCAGCGCGCTGGCCTGGGCGCGGTCGGCGGGGACGCCGCTCCTCTCCGCCGCCGGAGGCACCTCGGCGAACGTGGTCCCGGCGAGCTGCGTGCTCGAGGTGCCCGCGCCGCGAGACTCGGGGGATCCGGCGCCGGACGAGGTGCGCTTCCTTCCCGCCGCCCCGCCCCGGCCGAACCTGTGGCGGGCGGTGATGACCGCGGGAGCGCTGGAGGACCTGTGGCTCGGCCTCTTGCGGGACCTGCCCCCGCGCGAGGACGCGCGCTTCGACCCACCCGGCGCGGTCGGCGGGCTGAACGTGCTCGAATCGGAAGGCGAGGCGGCCGCCGGGGAGGTCTACGGGCGCGCGGCGGCGCACGCGACCCTCGACGCGCGCCTCCTGCCGGAGCACGACCCGGACGCGCTGCTGCGCGCCTTCGAGGACAAGGCCCAGGAGTGGGTGCGCGGCCTCGGCGGAGGCGAGCTGTCCCTGCGCGTCGAGGTGACGCGGAACGCCGGCGGCATGTCGCTGGACGGGGGCGCGGAGCTGGTCGCGTCGATCGGGCGCGTCCTGTCGCGCTCGGGCCTCGACCCGACCCCCCACGCCAAGCCGACCAGCACCGAGGCCGGGGTGTTCGCGCGCAGGGGATGCCAGGCGGTGGTGATCGGGCCCGGGCGCTCCACCGGGAACGCGCACACGCCCAACGAGCGGATCGAGACGGCGCAACTGGAGCGCGCGATCGAGGTATACGAGCAGATCCTCCTCGAGCTGTGCTCCTAGCCGCCGCCGGATTCGGCGGCGCTACGCTTTTCATGGGAGCTGCATGTACGTGATCCGCGACGTCCAGAAGAGCGACCTGCCGGCGCTGCAGAAGCTGGCGCGCGAGCTGGACACGGTGAACCTGCCCGACGAAGAGCGCGAGCTGCTCCGCATCATCGACTGGTCGGCGCGATCGTTCGACGCGCGGGTGAAGAACCCCTTCCAGCGCGAGTACGTCTTCGTGCTCGAGGATCCGCGCTCGGAGCGGGTGGTGGGGGCGTCGCTGATCATCGCGCAGCACGGCACCCGGGACGCGCCGCACGTCTTCTTCGACGTTTACGAGAAGGAGCACTACAGCGCAAACGTGGACCGGCACTTCCGCCACCGCGTGCTCTCGATCGGCTACAACTTCGACGGCCCGACCGAGATCGGCGGCCTGGTGGTGGACCCCGGCTACCGGGGCGGGCCGGACAAGCCCGGCAAGCAGCTCAGCTACGTCCGCTTCCTCTACATCGCGATGCACCCCTCCCGTTTCCGCGACCGCGTGCTGGTCGAGCTGCTCCCCAAGCTCGAGGAGGACAGGCGCAGCCCGCTCTGGGAGGCGCTGGGGCGCAAGTTCACCGGCCTCTCCTACCAGGAGGCGGACCGGCTCTCGCGGCAGAACAAGGAGTTCATCCAGCAGCTGTTCCCGCCGGGCGAGATCTACGCCACCCTGTTCACCCAGAAGATCCAGGACGCCATCGGCGAGGTGGGCCCGGAGACCGCCGGCGCCAAGCAGATGCTCACCAAGATCGGCTTCCGCTACGACGAGCGCATCGATCCGTTCGACGGCGGCCCGCACTTCTCCGCGGCGACGCGCGACGTGGAGCCGATCCGCCGCTACAGGCGGGCGCGCCTCGGCAAGGAGGACCTTCCCGCCGGCGCCGAGCGCACCCCCGGTGAGATCGAGCCGAGCCTGGTCGGCCTCGAGCGCGGGCAGGGGCGCAACCGCTTCCGCGCGGTGCGCGCGCTGTGCGGCTTTCGCGACAACGAAGTCCGGCTGCCCGCCGCGGCCCGCGACGCCCTCGGCGCCCGCCCCGGCGACCGCCTGCACACCATCCCCTTCGAGTAGCCGCCTCGAGCCGCACAGGGCAAACCGCATTCACCACGGAGAGCACGGAGTACACGGAGCAACCCTCCGGTCCGGAACGGGTGCAGGCGCTCGATTCCAAAACCCGACGAGATCTCCGTGTCCTCCGTGTGCTCCGTGGTGCAATCAGTTTGGCTAAAGCGGTCAAATGTGGGCGCGCACCTCCCGACCAGCACCAGCGCCACCAGCGCGCTGAGCGCCGCGGGAAGCACCACCGCCTGGGTGAGCAGCCTGGGGACTGCCCGCTCCGGACGAGCCACAGCCACCGCGCATCTATACAGCGGCGCGGACCCTCTGCGCGCCTTTCCGCGTGGCCAGCGGGGGCAAGGCAGTGTTATTCGCCTGCCGTGGACTTCGTCGCCGGAACGTTCGCCGAGCCGCAACGCCCCGAGGGAGTGATCGAGGACCGCTCGCCGGCCGACGTCACGGTCCTCCTCGGCCGGCACGGATGGGCCGCCGCGCAGGTCGAGCGGGCCGTCGACGCGGCGCGCGCGGCCCAGCCTTCGTGGGCAACCCGGCCTCCCGGCGAGCGGACCGCCCTGGTCCGCCGCATCGGCGAGGTGCTCCAGGCGCGGGAGGAGGATCTGGCCCGCGCCATCGCGCTCGACGTGGGAAAGCCCCTGTGGGAGTCGCGCGCGGAGGTGCAAGCCTGCGTGGCCAAGGCGGCGGTCACGGTGGAGGACGGTCTGCGGCTGGTGGCACCGTTCCCGGCGCCCGGCCAGGCCGGCGCGGAATGCCGCTTCCGGCCGCTGGGCGTCCTGGCAGTGCTGGGACCGTTCAACTTCCCCGTGCACCTCCCCAACGGGCACGTCCTGCCGGCGATCGCCTGCGGGAACGCGGTGGTGTTCAAGCCGAGCGAGATCGCGCCGCACGCCGCGGAGCTGTACGCGCGCTGCCTGGCCGAGGCGGGCGTCCCGCCGGGCGTGTTCAACCTGGTGCAGGGCCCGGGCCCGGTGGGCGCCGCGCTCGCCGCCCATCCCGGCGTGGACGGAGTGCTGTTCACCGGGAGCTGGGCGGTCGGCCAGGCCATCCAGCGCGCCTGCCTGGGGCAGACCAAGCTGCTCGCGCTGGAGATGGGTGGGAAGAACGCCGCCCTGGTGCTGCGCGACGCCGACCTGGACAAGGCGGTTTACGACGCCGTCTTCTCCGCGTTCGTCTCCGCCGGCCAGCGTTGCACGGCCGCCAGCCGGCTGATCGTCGAGGGCCCGCCGGCGCGCGCCGATGCGCTCGCTGCCCGCATCGCGGCGGCCGCGCAGCGGCTGTCCATCGGGCACCCGCTGCGGGACGGCGTGTTCATGGGGCCGCTCGCGTCGGAAGCGGCCCTGGCGAAGTTCCTCGCCGGCGTGAGCAAGGCGCCCGAGAGGGTGCTCGAGCCGCGTCCGCTCTCCCCGGGTGGCCTGCGGGGGTCCTACGTCACCCCGGGCGTGCACCGCGTGCGTGAACGCACGGGCTCCGCGTACGAGCGCGAGGAGCTGTTCGGCCCGGACCTGGCCGTCTACCACGCGGCCAGCCCCGACGAGGCGGTGGCCATCGCCAACGCCACCGACTACGGACTGGCCGCGAGCGTCCACACCGCGAGCCGCGAGGCGTTCGAGCGGTGCCTCTCCGGGCTCCAGTGCGGCGTGGTGAACTGGAACGCGCCCACCGTCGGCGCCAGCGGGCGCTTGCCGTTCGGCGGCTTGAAGCGCAGCGGCAACCACCGGCCCGCCGGCCTCTTCTCCACGCTCTATTGCGCGGCGCCGGTGGCGATCCTGCAGGGCGAGCCGCGCCTGGACCGTGCCAGGCTGGCGCCGGGCGTCTCCTGGGTGGACGAGTGAGCGGCCCGCTGCGAGTGGTGATCGGGACCGCCGGGCACGTCGACCACGGCAAGACGGCGCTGGTGAAGGCGCTGACGGGCATCGACACCGACCGGCTCCCCGAGGAAAAGCGGCGCGGCATCACGCTGGAGGCGGGCTACGCCCACCTGGATTTGCCCGGCATCGGCACGGCGGGGGTGGTGGACGTGCCCGGCCACGAGCGCTTCCTGCGCGCGATGGTCGGCGCGGCCTTCGGCGTGGACGTCGCCGTGCTGTGCGTGGCGGCCGACGAGGGCCCGATGCCGCAGACGGCGGAGCACCTCGACGTGCTCCGGCTCCTGGGTGTCGAGGCGGGCGTCGTCGCGCTCACCAAGTCCGACCTCCTGCCCGCGCTGGGGCCCGACCACCGCGACCTCCTGCTCCTCGAGCTCAAGGACCTCCTGGCCGGATCGTTCCTGGAAGAGGCGCCCATCGTGGAGTGCTCGGCGCGCACCGGGCAGGGCCTGCCGGAGCTGGTCCGCGAAATCGCCGGGGCGGTGCGCCTGCAGCTCGACGCGCCGCGCTCGGACCAGGGGCCGCTCTTCCTCCCGCTCGACCGGTCCTTCGGCGTGAAGGGATTCGGCACGGTGGTCACCGGCACGTTGTTCTCCGGCGCGCTGCAAGCCGGCGACGAGGTCGACGTGGTCGGCGCCTCCGCCACGGCCCGCAGCGTGCGCGTCCGCGGCGTCCAGGTGCACGGGCAGACCGTTCCCCGCGCGCAGGCGGGGCAGCGGACGGCGGCCAACCTCGCCGGGATCGAGGTGGCGGGCGCGCCCCGCGGATCGGCGCTGGTGGCCGCGGGCACCCTCGAGGCGACCGGGCCCGCCCACGTGCTGGACGTCGAGCTGGAGCTTCTTCCCTGGGCGGCGCGGCCGCTCAAGGATCGCGCGCGCCTGCTCGCCCACATCGGCACCGCCCAGGCGCCGGCCGTGGTCGCGCTGGTCGATCGCGCCCAGCTGCTCCCCGGCGAGCGCGCGGTGGCCCAGCTGCGGCTGGGCACACCCGTGGCGGCGCTGGCCGGGCTTCGCTTCCTCCTGCGCGGCGAGTTGGGGAAGCCGGCCGAGGGCTCGGCGCCGGCGCCCGGGCGGCTCGCCGCGGCGGCGCGCGCGCATGCCAGCACCCTGGGCGGCGGGCGGATCCTGTCGGTCGCGCCGCGCCGGCGCCGCCGCCGCGAGGCGGACGTTCAGGCGTTGCGGGCGCTGGCCTTCGACGACCCGTTCGCCCAGGCGGAGGAGCTGGTGCTCGAGTCGGGCCACCTCGGGTGCTCCCCCGCGCGCCTCGCCGCGCGCGGCGCCTTCAGCTTGAAGTCCGCGGACCGGGCCCTGGAACGGCTCGCGCAGCTCGGACGCGCGTTGCTCTTCGATCGCGACGCGCGCCTCTACGTGCACGCGGGGCTGTTGCGCAAGCTCGAGCTGAAGCTCGCCGCCCGTCTCTCGGACCACGCCAGGGAATCGCCGCTCGACCCCAGCATCGCCAAGGAGGAGCTGCGCCAGCGCGCCGGCTCGCCCCCGCCGCGCCTCTTCGCCCGCGCGCTCGCGCAGCTGGCCGAGGCGGGAGAGCTTCGCCAGGACGCCGAGCGCGTCCGGCCGGCCAGCGCGGCCGCGCCGCTCACCGGGCCCGACGCCGACGCCCAGGAGAAGCTCGCCTCGGTGCTCGAGTCCGCGGGTCTCGCCCCGCCCCGCACCGACGAGCTGCCCGCGCTGGCGGAGCAGACCCCGCAAAGGACGCAGCAGCTGCTCAAGTCCCTGGCCGCCAAGGGCCGGGCGGTGAAGGTCAGCGAGGAGCTGTGGTTCGCGACCGCCGCGCTCCACGATCTGCGCGCGCGGCTGCTCACGCACCTCCAGCAGCACGGCTCCATCGACGCGCAGGGCTTCAAGGAGCTGACCGGCCAGAGCCGGAAGTTCACCATCCCGCTCGCCGAGTGGTTCGACAAGGAACGCGTCACCCTCCGGGTGGGCGACAAGCGCGTCTTGCGCAAGGAACGGGAGCGATGAGCGCCGACCAGCTCGCCGGCGAGAGCGAGACGGAGTCGTTCCTCGCGCGCATCCCCATGCCCACTTTGGTGCTCCGGACAGGACGCATCGTCGCCGCCAACGACCGGTTCTGCGCGCTGCTGGGTCGGAGCCGGCAGGAGCTGCTCGACGCGGAGGACCCGTTCCACGCCTTCATCGCCCCCGAGGATGCGGAGAGAGTTCTCGCCCGCCATCTCGCGCGCGCCGAAGGGCGGACCGAACTCGAGGAGTACGATTTCGCGCTGCGCGCGCGCGACGGATCGCCCATCCCGGCGCGCGTCCGTGTCTCGCGCCATGCGCCTGCGGGCCCGGGCGCGTTCCTCGCTCTCTGCACCGACGAGCGCGGGCGCGCCCGCACCGCGCAGCTCATCCGCGCCTTCGTCGACGTGGCCGTGTCGGCGCAGCGCGAGGCGACGCAGGACGGGATCTTCCGGCTCGTGCAAGAGCGGCTCGCCGCCGCCGGGCTCTCGGTGCACTTCAGCGCGCTGGCGGCGCAGACGTTCCAGCTGCTCGAGCTTGGCGGCGCGGCGCACGCCGGGATCGCCGCGCTGCGGGAGCGCTGGCCGCGGGAGCTTCCCATCGCGGCATTCCAGGAGCTCTTGCCCGAGCCGGGCAGCGCGCACGGATCGCTCATCGAGGATCTGCCCGGCGTGATCGCGCGCGCCCTGGGCAAGGAGCGCGACGAGCTGGCGGCGGCCGTCCCGCCCAGCGCGATGTTCTGCCTGGTGCCGATCGAGGGATCGCCGCGGTTCGCGCTGTCCGCGACCGGTCCGGGGCTCGACGCCACCGTCGCCAGCGCGTTCGGCCTCTTCGGCCAGCAGCTGGGCGCCGCGCTGGAGACGCTGCGGCGGATGGACGAGCTGGCTCGCTCGAACCGCGAGCTCCTGGCGGTGAACCGGGTGGCCCGCGCCTCCGCCACCCTGGCCTCGGGAGAGTCGCTGTCGGCGGCGCTGGAGCGGCTGGCGGACGAGGCCTCGGTTCCGCGCGCCGCCATCCTGCGCCGCGAGGAGGAGACGCTCCTGGTCGCCGCGCAGCGCGGCTTCACGGCGCGCACGCTCGGGTCCGCCGAGCGGCTCGACGCGCGCACCCCGTGGGCGGAGAGCGTGCTCTCGGGCGAGCCGGTGCTGTTCACGGTCCGCGAGGACGGGACCGTGGACGCCTCGTTCCGACGGCTGAGCACTCCCCCCCACGGCGTCGTCCCGGTGGCGCCCGCGGGCATGCCGCTGCCTCCTGCAGAGGGGCACAACGGCATCGCCCTGCCCCTGCAGGTCGGCGACGCCGTCCACGGCGTGCTGCTCGCGGTCCGCGACTCTCCGGTCGGGACCGAGGACCTACGCCTCCTCTCCACCCTGGCCGCGCAGCTCGCCGTGACGCTCTTGAACGCCACGCTCTTCGAGCAGACGCACCGACGGGTGGAGGAGCTGTCGCTCCTCCTGGAGCTGGGCCAGACGGCGCTGGGGCACCTCGATCTCTCGCGCGTGCTGCAAGCCGGGGCGCGCGCGGGCTTGCGCATGCTGCGCTGCAGCGCCGCGTACATCTTCCTGCCCGAGCCGGGCGGCGCGGCGCTTCAGCTGGCGGCCGTGGAAGACCCGGAGCAGCCCCCCGGAGTCGGCCCGGGGTTCACGCTGCCGACGAGCACGCGCGCCATGGCCACCCTGGCGTTTTCCAGCCGGCAACCGCAGGCCGCGCCGGAGGCGGCGACGGACCCGCGCATCGATCCCGCCGTTGCGAAGCTCTTCCGCGCGCGCTCCGTCCTGACGGTGCCGCTCCTGTCGCACGACGTGCCGCTGGGCGTGCTCTCGCTGATCTCGCGCGGCGAGCGCGTCTTCGCCGCGCAGGACGTGCGGCTCGCCAGCCACGTGGCACAGCTCCTCTCCGCCGCGGTGGCCGGCGCCGACGTGTTCGAGCGGGAGCGCCGCCGCGCCGACGAGCTGGCGCTCCTGCAGGACCTGTCGGGCGCCATCACCGGGAAGCTCGACCAGCGCGAGCTCCTGGAGACGGCCAGCGCGCGGCTCCTGCAGCTGGTCGACGGCGACGTGGCCGCGGTCTACCGGCAGGAGCCCGGCGCCGAGGGCGAGCTGCGGCTTTCCTGGGCGCAGGCCGAGCAGGGACCCGTGGACGGCCTTCCGGCGAGTGTCCCCTGGGCGGGCGGGCCCAGCTGCGCGGCGCAGCTGGAGCAGGCGGTCCTCGCCTCCTGCACGGTGCGCACCGGCTCCGGCGCGGCGCGCCTGGCGCGCTGCGCGTCGATCCGCCTCCCCGGCGGCCGGGGCGCGCTGGGAGCGCTCTGCCTGGCGCGCCTGGCCGAGCGCGACTTCACCGCCGACGAGCTGCGCATCCTCGACGCGGTCGCCGCCCAGCTCTCGGTGGCGATGGAGAACGCCCGCCTCTACGCCGAGCAGCGCGCGCGCGCCGAGGAGATGACGCTGCTCAACGAGGTGAGCCAGTCGTTCGCCGGCGCGCTGGAGATCAAGCCCCTGCTGATGGCCGCCGGCCGGACGCTGCGCAAGCTGGTCGACGCGAGCAACTGGTTCGTCCTGCTTCGCGATCCGTCGGCGGACGTGCTGAGGGTGGCGGCGTGCAGCCCCGAGCACGAGGAGTTCATGCGCGGCGTGGAGCTGCGACTCGATCAGCCCTCCCTCTCCGCGCAAGTGGTGCGGTACCGGCGCGCCGCCCAGGCGCAGGAACCGATGCTGCTGCAGGTCGCGTCGCGGGCGCTGGTGGAGCATCTGCGGGAGCGGGCGGTGCTGGTCGTCCCGCTCGTCGCGCGCGACGAGGTGCTCGGGGTGGTCACGCTCGACGACACCCAGCGGACCCGGGTGTTCACCCAGGCGGAGATGGAGCGGACGACCGCGGTCTGCCAGCAGATCGCGCTGGCCCTGCTCTCGGCGCGCCTCTACGAGGACCTGCGCAAGAGCTACGCGGACCTGGCGCGCGCGCAAGCCGAGCTGGTCGAGCGCGAGCGCCTCGCGGCCCTGGGCGAGATGGCGGCCTCCGTCGCCCACGAGGTGCGCAACCCCCTGGGCGTGATCTTCAACTCGCTGGGCAGCTTGAAGCGCCTGCTGCAGCCCGCAGGGGACGTGCGGCTGCTCCTGGACATCGTCGGCGAGGAAGCGGACCGCCTGAACCGGATGGTGGGCGACCTGCTCGATTACTCGCGGCCGCTGCGGCCCACCCTCCAGCCCGTGGCGCTGCAGCCCGTCCTCGAGGAGGCGATCGCCTCGACGCAGCGCCCCGGCGAGGAGAACTCGGTCGAGGTGCGCCTCAAGATCGAGCCGGGCCTGCCGCCGGTGCGCGCCGACGCGCGCCTCTTGCGCCAGGCGGTGGTAAATCTAGTGACCAACTCGCTGCAGGCGATGCCCCACGGCGGGGTCCTGACGGTGAGCGTGGCCCGGGTGCTCTCCGACGCCGGGCCGCAGGCGCGCATCGCCGTGCACGACACCGGAGTGGGCGTCCCGCCACAAGCGCGCTCCAAGGTGTTCCAGCCGTTCTTCACCACCAAGCCGACCGGCACCGGGCTCGGCCTGGCGGTGGTCAAGCGCATCGCCGAGGGCCACGGAGGCCGCGCCTTGCTTTCGGACAGCGAGCGCGGCACCGAGTTCCACCTGCTCCTGCCGCTCTCCGGGTAGCCGCCGCCAGCCGCCGCCGATAGGGCGGCGCTGCGCCCTTGAGATTGGCGGCGGCGCCGTGCTTTTCACAGCGCGGCCCTTATGAGATGCCTCCTGCGATGAGCGAATCGGCCGCGCCACGGGCGGCAGCCGCGCCGGCGGCCCGCGTCCTGATCGTCGACGATCAGCGGAACATGCGCACCACCACCGCGCTGGTGCTGCGGCAGGCCGGGTACGACGTGGCCGAGGCGGAGAGCGGCGAGGCCGCGCTGTCGCGCCTCCTGGCCGAGCCGTTCGACGTGGTGCTCACCGACCTCAAGATGGCCCCTCTGGACGGCCTCGACGTGCTGCGCGGCGCGCTGGAGATCTCGCCCACCACCCAGATCATCGTGATGACCGGCTACGGGACCGTCGAGAGCGCCGTGGCCGCCATGCAGCAGGGGGCGCACGACTATCTCTCCAAGCCGTTCAAGGAGGAGGAGCTGCTGGTGCGCGTGCAGCGGGCGCTGGAGAAGCGCAAGCTGCTGGTCGACGTCGGCCTCTTCTCCGACGAGTTCCGCCGCCGGTACAAGCTGGAGGAGCTGGTGGGCCGCTCGGCGCCGATGCGCGAGCTGCTCACCAAGGTGGTGCGCATCGCGCCCACCGACGTGACGGTGCTGATCACCGGCGAGAGCGGCACCGGCAAGGAGCTGATCGCCCGCGCCATCCATGCCAACTCGCGCCGGGCGGCGCGGCCGTTCGTGCCGGTGAACTGCGCGGCGATCAGCGAGAACCTGCTCGAGAGCGAGCTGTTCGGGCACCTCAAGGGCGCCTTCACCGGCGCGGTGAAGCTCCGCCGCGGACTGCTCGAGGAGGCGGGCGGGGGGACCTTCTTCTTCGACGAGATTGCCGAGACGACGCCCGCGTTCCAGGCGAAGCTGTTGCGCGTCATCCAGGAGCACGAGATCCGGCGCGTGGGGGACAACGCCTCCATCGCGGTGGACGTCCGGGTGCTGGCCGCCAGCAACCAGGACCTGCGGCAAGCGATCGCGGAGAAGCGTTTTCGCGAGGACCTCTTCTACCGGCTCAACGTGGTGCCCCTGGTGATGCCGCCGCTTCGCGAACGGCGCGAGGACATCGCGCTCCTCGCGCAGCACTTCGTCGACCGTTTCAACCAGCGCAACGGCACGCGGCGCACCTTGACCCAGGGGGCGATGCTGAAGCTCAACGCGCACGCGTTCCCGGGCAACGTGCGCGAGCTGGAGAACGTGATCGAGCAGTCCGCCGCCCTGGCGCGGCGCGACTCGATCGGCGCGGACGAGGTCTTCCTGGAGCGGCTGGGCGGCGCGGCTTCCGGCGCCGCCGGGGCGGCGGGCGGCCCGGTGAAGACGCTCGCGCAGCAGGTGGACGACGCCGAGCGGGAAGCCATCCAGCGGGCGCTCGCCCGTTCCGGCGGCAGCCTGGAGCAGGTGTCGCGGGAGCTGGACGTCTCCACCACCACGCTCTGGCGCAAGATGAAGCGCCTCGGCCTCCGCCGCGACTGATAAGCTCCCCGCCGTGCCGAGGAAGAAGCCGTTCAACGACCCGTTCGTGCGGCTCGAGCTGGACAGACCCACCCCGCCGGAGAAACCCGCTCCCGCGGCGCCCGCTCCTCCCGCCCGGCCACCCGCGGATGCCCGGCGCCCGCTGTCCGACGAGGACCTGTGGGCGCTGGCGGTCGAGGGAGCGGCGCCGCTCCAAGACCGGAGCGCGCGCATCAAGCCCGATCCGGAGCCGATCGCCGTCGCGTCCGGACCGCTCGACCCGGAGCTGGCCGCCTACGACGAGCTGCGTGCCCTGGTGAACGGCGCGGCGCCGTTCGACATCGCCGACTCGGACGAGTTCATCGAGGGGGCGGCGCGCGGCCTGGACCACCACGTGCTGCGGCGGCTGCGGCGCGGCGAGTTCGCGGTGCAGGGCCACGTCGACCTGCACGGGCTCACCCGCGAGAAGGCGCGGGCCGAGTTGGAGTCGTTCCTGGCCCGCTCCCGGCAGGGCGGCAAGCGCTGCGTCCTCGTGGTGCACGGCCGCGGGCTGCACTCGAAGGACCAGGTGCCCGTCCTGAAGGACGCCCTGAAGCGCTGGATGAAGACGGCCCGCTTCTCCGACCACGTCCTGGCCTTCGCCACCGCCCGCCCCCACGACGGCGGCCTCGGCGCCGTCTACGTCCTCCTCCGCCGCCTCTAAGCCACAAAGGGCAAAGTGATCACACCACGGAGCACACGGAGGGCACGGAGTTGAGGTTTAGAAAAAATGAATCTCCGTGAGCTCCGTGCTCTCCGTGGTGCAATCGTTTGGCCTAACGGGAGAAGGAGGTGGTGGCGGATTGGGCCAGGCGGGCGAAGGTGTCGGGCTGGATGCCCATCCAGAGGACCAGGGCGGCGCAGCCGGCCAGGGCGATGCCCGCGGCGATCAAGTGGCCGCCGGCGACGGGCTCGGGCTTCGACTGCGGCACCATGTACACGTAGACGACCACGCGCAGGTAGTAGTAGAGCCCGGCCACGCTGGTCAGCACGCCGAGCACCGCGAGCGGCACCAGGTCCGCGGCGATGGCGGCCCGGAAGACGGTCACCTTGGCCATGAACCCCGCGGTGGGCGGGATTCCCGCCAGGGACACCATGAAGAGCGACATCGCCGCCGCCAGCCCCGGGTGCCGCTCCGACAGCCCCGCCCAGGAGGAGAGATCGTCTCCCCCGCCCGCCAGCGCCTCCTTGCGCTCGATCAGCGCCACCACCCCGAACGCCCCGATGACGGTGGCTCCGTACGCGGCCAGGTAGAAGAGCAGCCCTTCCAGCGCGTCGGCCCTGGGCGGAGCGCCCGCCATGGCCGCGACCGCGACCAGGAGGTACCCGGCGTGCGCGATCGAGGAGTACGCCAGCATGCGCTTCACGCTGCGCTGGGGGACGGCCAGGAGATTTCCGACCAGCATGGTGAGCGCGGAGAGCCACACCACCAGCGTCTGCCAGCCGTGCGGCCCGAGCGCGGCCGAGGGATCTCCGAAGCCGCCCACCAGGATGCGCACCAGGGTGGCGAATGCCGCGACCTTCACCGCCGCGGCCATGAAGCCCGTCACCGGCGCGGGCGCGCCGTCGTACACGTCGGGCACCCACATGTGGAACGGGACCGCGGCCACCTTGAAGGCGAATCCCGCCGCCAGCAGCGCGGCGGCGGCGTAGAGCAGCGTGGTCGTCGCCGCCGGGGTCCCGCCGGACGCGGCCAGGCGCACCGCGTTCGCCACGTCCGACAGGCGCGTGGACCCCGTCGCGCCGTACGCGAGGGCGGCTCCGTAGAGGAAGATCGCCGCCGCGAAGGACCCCAGCACGAAGTACTTGAACGCAGCCTCGGCCGGGCGCTGCCCGCGCCGCAGGTAGGCCGACAGGCAATAGACGGCGAGGGACATCACCTCGAGCGAGATGAAGATGACGATCAGGTCGGTGGCCTGGCCGAGCAGGCACATGCCCGAGGCCGAGAACAGCGCCAGCGCGTAGTACTCGCCGCGCGTCGCGCGCAGCGCCTCGAGGTACCCGAAGGACACCAGGCACGAGAGCGCGAGGGAGGCGCAGACCACCGCGGCCACCACGCGCGCGAACCCGTCCGTCACGGCGGCGCCGGAGAAGAGAGGCGAGGCGGGGTCTCCCATCTGGGCGACGGCGGCCCAGAAGGCGAGCCCCGCGAAGACCGACGCGAGCCACGCCTGGTACCGCCGGTCCGCGGCCGCCGGCGGCGCGCCAGCGCGGCCCAGGCTTTCAGGCTTCACCGCACGCAAGAACACCTCGGAGGTGAGCAGCACCAGGGCGCCCGCCGCGAGGATCAACGCGGGCAGTACTCCCTCGAGGTCGGAGGGGTTGAAGTTCATCGCTCGCCTTCCGCGCGCGCCCCGGCCGGCGCATCCGCCGCGGGCCGCTGCAGCCCGGCGCCCTGCGGGCGCGCCGCCCGGGGGCGCGCGACCCGCTGGATGAGCTCCTCCGCCGGCAGCCGCGAGGCATTGAGGAACGGCTGGGGGTACACGCCGATGAGCAGGATGGCCGCGAGCAGCGGCGCCACGGTCACCCACTCGCGCAGCGTCAGGTCCGTCATGCCGTGCTCGGCCGCGCGCCGTTTGGGACCGAAGAGCGTGCGCTGGACCATCCACAGCATGTAGACGGCGCCGAGGATGACGCCGCTGGCGCCCACGATCGAAAAGATCTGGCCCCGTGGCGCGACGCCCCAGCTCCCCAGCGGCGAGGTCGAGGTGAAGGTCCCGATCAGGATGAGGAACTCGCCGATGAACCCGTTGGTCCCCGGGAGGCCGATCGACGAGAGCACGACCACCAGGAACACGGCGGACATGGCCGGCGCGACGCGCGCGACTCCGCCGTACTGCGACAGGTCGCGGGTATGGGTGCGCTCGTAGAAGTATCCGACGATGAGGAACAGCGCTCCGGTGGAGATGCCGTGGTTCACCATCTGCAACACGGCGCCGTTCACCGCCTCCGGAGTGAGCGCCGAGAGCCCCAGCATGACGAAGCCGAGGTGCGCGACCGACGAGTACGCGATGAGGCGCTTCAGGTCCTGCTGCGCCATGCACATCAACGAGCCGTAGACGATCCCCACCACACCGAGCGCAGCGATGGCAGGCGCGTAGCGCAGCGCGGCCGCCGGGAAGAGCGGCATCGCGTACCGGATGAAGCCGAAGGTGCCCATCTTCAGCATCACGCCCGCCAGCACGATCGAGGCGGCCGCGGGCGCCTCGGTGTGCGCGTCGGGCAGCCAGGTGTGCAGCGGCCAGACCGGCACCTTGATGGCGAAGGCGAGGGCGAAAGCGAGGAAGAGCCACTTCTGCGCGTCAGCGCCGAGCGGCGGCATCTGCGCCTGCAGCGCGACGTAGTCGAAGGTGCGCGGCTGCCCGGCGGGAGCCGAGTGGCTCCACAGGTAGAAGATGGCGAGCAGCATCAGCACGCTGCCGACGAAGGTGAAGAGGAAGAACTTCACCGCCGCGTAGATGCGCCGCTCCGAACCCCACATCCCGATGAGCAGGTACATGGGGATCAGCATCGCTTCCCAGAAGACGTAGAAGAGGACCAGGTCGAGCGCGGAGAGGGTCCCGATCAACGCCGTCTCGAGCACCAGGAGCGAGATGCAGTACAGCTTGACGCGGTCCTGGATGTACTTCCACGAGCTCAAGACGATGATGGGCCCGAGGAAGGTGGTGAGGAGCAAGAGGAGCAGCGCCACCCCGTCGACTCCCACGTGGTAGCTGAAGCCGAGATTCGGCGCCCAGTCGGTGCGCTGCTCGAAGGAGAAGCCGCGCGCTCCGGGCCGGAAACCCACCGCGAGCGGCACCGAGAGCGCGAAGGTGAGGAGGGAGGCGATCAGCGCCACGCCCTTGTGCTGCCCCCCCTCGCCGCGCGGGAGGAAGGCGACGACCACCGCGCCCACGATCGGCGCGAAGATCACCAGGCTGAGGAGGTGCGACTGCACGAAGTCCATCTCAGCCTCGCACCAGGAAGACGTAGACCAGGATGAGGACGCCCACGGCGGTGACCGCCGCGTAACGCTGCACGTCGCCGTTCTGGAAGCGGCGCAGCACGGAGCCGACGGCCGCCACCAACTGCGCCGACCCGTTCACGAGCAAGCCGTCGATCAGCGTCGCGTCCACGACGCGCCACAAGGTGCGCGCGGTGGCCCACAGCGGCTTCACCACGATCCGGTCGTACAGGGCATCCACGTAGAGGGCCGACGCCAGCGCGCGGCGCAGCCTCGGCATCGCCCGAGCGATCCGCTCGTCGCCTTCCAGCGCGCGGCCCGGCGCGTAGAGGGACCAGGCGGCCGCGAGGCCCGCCCAGGCCACCACCAGGGCGATCCCGAAGGCGACCAGCTCCGGCAGCCGCTCCAGGGGAGGGCCGCCGCGCGGCCGCGCGAAGGCGCCTTCGGTGAAATGCTCCCAGGTGAACGGCAAGTGGCGCGAGGGCAGGACGATGAGCGCCCCCACCACCGACAGCCCCGCCAGGACCCACAGCGGCAGCGTCATCACCCAGGGCGCCTCGTGGGGGTGCACCTCGGAAGGACCGCGGTACTCGCCCTCGAAGGTGAGCAGGTAGCAGCGCCACAGGTAGAAGGAGGTGATCAGCGCGGTCACCGTCCCGATCGCGTAGATGGCCGGCCCCAGGAAGGCGAGCCGCGGCGAGCCCGGATCGGGGAGCAGGGTGAGGAAGTCGAAGGCCCGCGTGTTCAGCGCCTGCGCGAGGATCTCGTCCTTGGAGAAGAACCCGCTGATGGGCAGGATCCCGGTGATCGCCACGGTGGCGATGAAGAAGGTCGCCGCGGTGTGCTTGAGCCCCAGCTGGCGCAGCCCGCCCATGCGGGCCATGTCCTGCTCTCCGTGCAGCCCGTGGATCACCGCGCCGCTGCCGAGGAACAGGCAGGCCTTGAAGAACGCGTGCGTGATGAGGTGCGCGGTGCCCGCCGCGAACGCGCCCACGCCGACGCCGACGAACATGTATCCGAGCTGCGAGACGGTGGAGTACGCGAGCACCCGCTTGATGTCCATCTGCGAGGTGCCGATCAGCGCGCCGACCACCGCGGTGAGGATTCCGATCACGGCCACCACGGCCATCACTCCGGGCGCCTGCACGTACAGGAAGCTGAGGCGCGCGACCATGTACACGCCCGCCGTCACCATGGTGGCTGCGTGGATCAGCGCGGACACCGGAGTGGGACCGGCCATCGCGTCGGGCAGCCAGACGTAGAGCGGGAGCTGCGCGCTCTTCCCGATGGCGCCGACGAAGAGCAGCCCCGCGGCGGCCGAGGCCACGCCGAGCGAGAGCGGCGCCACCTTCAGCGCCTGGAAGCTCACCTGGCCCGTGTAGAGGTAGAGGACGAAGATCCCGATGAGGAACCCGAAGTCGCCGATGCGGTTGACGATGAACGCCTTGCGCCCCGCGTACGCCTTCGCGTCGTCGTCGTACCAGAAGCCGATGAGCAGGTAGCTGCAGAGGCCGACGCCCTCCCAGCCGACGAACATCGCGACCAGGTTGTCCGAGAGGACGAGCAGCAGCATCATCGAGACGAACAGGTTCAAGTACGCGAAGTAGCGCCAGTAGCCAGGGTCCTCGTCCATGTACCCGACCGAATACAGGTGGATGAGGAACCCCACCCCGGTCACCACCAGGACCAGCGTGCCCGAGAGCCGGTCGAAGGTGAGGCCGAGGTCCACGCGCAGGCTGCCGACCGAGAACCAGGTGAAGACCAGCTGGCGAAGCTGCGCGGTCTCGCCTTCGATGTGCGCCACCTGCCACCAGGCGAAGAGCCCGATGCAGAAGGAGAGGAGCACCACCAGGAGCGCGACGGCGTACAGCCACGCCTTGGGGAGCCAGCGCCCGAGGACGCCGTTCACGGCGGCGCCGGCGAGCGGGAGCAGGGGGATCAGGTACAGCCAGGAGACTTCCATTCACTCCTCAGAACTTGAGCGTGTCGAACTCGTCGACGTTGACCGAGGCCCGGCTGCGGAACACGGCGATGACGATGGCGAGGCCCACGGCGGCCTCGGCGGCGGCCACCGCGATGACGAAGAAGACGGCGGTGTGGCCGCTCAGGAAGCCCGCCTGGGTGGGGGCGCTCTTCACCAGCGGGAACCGCGAGAAGGTGAGGAAGGTGAGGTTCACCGCGTTGAGCATCAGCTCGATGCTCATGAGGACGATGAGCGCGTTGCGCCGCAGCACCACGCCCACCCCGCCCAGCGCGAAGAGGACCGCGCCGAGGAACAGGTAGTGCAGAGGCCCGACCATCAGATCTTCCCCTTGGCGACGACCACCGCGCCGACGATGGCCACGGTGAGGAGCAGGCTCGTCACCTCGAACGGCAGCACGCTGAACAGGTACAGGGCGCGCCCCACGGCCTTGACGGTGCCGAAGCCCGTCGGCAGCTGCTCGACGGCGAGGTCGCGCACCGGGCCCGAGTAAGCGGTGCGCAGCGCGAAGACGACGATGAGCCCCACCGAGGCCGCGACCGCGAGCGCGCCGATGCCCCTCCACACGGTCACGCGCTCCCTCCCCAACTCCTCCTCGCGGAGATTGAGCAGCAGGATGACGAACACGAACAGCACCATCACCGCGCCGGCGTAGACCATGACCTGGAGGATGGCGATCAGGTGCGCCGAGAGGAGCAGGTACACGCCGGCGAGGAAGAAGAAGCAGGCGACCAGCGACATCGCCGCATGGACCGGGTTCCGACGCAGGATGACTTGCGCCCCGGCGACGACCACGCCGGCGAAGAAGACCCAGAACAGGACGGTCTCTGCCATTCCCTAGCCCCGCACGAGCGCGTCGAAGTCGGCGCGGAACTTCTCGATGTAGCTCTTCGCCGGCATCGCGGCGCCGTCGGCCAGCGCGCAGATGGTCTTCATCTCCATCTGCCGCGCGATCTGGTGCACGTTGTCCACGTCCAGCTTCTCGCCCCGGCCGGCGCAGATCTTGTCGAGCAGGCGGCTCAGCCACGCCGTCCCTTCGCGGCACGGCGTGCACTGGCCGCAGGACTCGTGCGCGTAGAAGCGCATCACGTTGGCCAGCGCGAACGCCATGTTCGTGTCCTCGTCCAGGTAGACGACGCCCCCCGACCCGGCCATGGTCTTCTTGGCCTTGAGCGTGTCGAAGTCGGAGGGCCAGTCGACCTCCTCCGCGGTCATCACCGCCGAGGAGCTGCCGCCGGGGATGATGGCCTTGAGCTTCTTGTCGCCGCGCATCCCGCCGCAGTACTCGTCGAGCAGGACGCGGAAGGTGGTGCCCATCGGCGCCTCGTGCACGCCGGGCAGGTTCACGTGCCCGCTCACCGCGTACAGGCGCGTGCCGCCGTTCTTGGGGACGCCCACGCCGGCGAACCAGTCGCCGCCCTTCTCGACGATCGCCGGGACGTTCGCCAGCGTCTCGACGTTGTTCACCGCGGTCGGCTGCTTGAACAGGCCTCCGCCCGCGTTGGCGGGGAACGGAGGCTTGAGGCGCGGGTATCCCTTCCGCCCTTCCAGCGACTCGAGCAGCGCCGTCTCCTCCCCGCAGATGTAGGCGCCGGCCCCGATCACCACGTGCATGTCGAGGTCGAACCCCGAGCCGAGGATGTTCTTCCCCAGGTAGCCCTGCGCGTAGGCCTCGTCGATCGCCTGCTGCAGCCGCGCCGCGGCTGCCTTCCGGAACTCGCCGCGGCAATACACGTAGGTGAGGTGGCAATCGAGCGCGTAGCAGCCGATCACCAGCCCCTCGACGAACATGTGCGGGCTCTTCTCGAGGATCGCGCGGTCCTTGAAGGTGCCCGGCTCGCCCTCGTCGGCGTTCACCACCAGGTACTTGGGGAAGCTCGTCTCCTTGCGGACGAAGTTCCACTTCATGCCGGTGGGGAACCCCGCGCCGCCGCGGCCGCGCAGGTTGCTCTTCGCGACCTCGTCCACGATCTGCTGCGGCTGCATCTTCAGCGCCCTGGGGAGCGCCTGCCAGCCGCCGGACGCCTTGTAGGTCGCGAGCGACCAGCTCTCGGGCTTGTCCCAGTCGCCGGTGAGGATCTTCACGCGCTCGGGCACGCTCAGCGGCTCCTGCCGGTCGGGGCGGTGGTCGCCGCGGGCAGCCCGACGGTACCGGTCGCCTGCGGCTGGGACTGCTTCTCGATCGCGTGCTTGTCCTCGAGGTGCCGCGGATGCGGGCCCGGCGCCATCTTCTGCCCGGGCTCGGTGCGCAGCCGGGCGATCAGCGCGTCCATCGATTCGGGCGTGACGTTCTCGACGTAGGTGAAGTTGTTGTGGAGCACCGCGGGTGCGGTGCCGCAGGAGGCCAGGCAGGCCACCTCCTCCAGCGAGAACTGGCCGTCCTCCGTGACCTGGCCGGGCCGGATCCCGAGCCGCTCCTCGCAGTGCTGCAGGATCTTCTCGCTGCCCATCGCCCAGCAGCACACCGAGTTGCACACGCCGATGTGGTGCCGCCCCACCGGGTGCAGGCGGTACATCGTGTAGAAGGTCGCCACCTCGCGGACGCGCACCGGCGGGACGTCGAGGCGGGACCCGACGTACGCCATCGCCGGCTCGCTCAGCCACCCCAGCTCGTCCTGCGCCAGGTGGAGCACCGCCAGCAGCGCCGACCGCCGGCGGTCGGGCGGGTACTTCGCCACCGCCTTCTCGAATCCCTCGTCGAACCGGCGCTGCTGCTCCGCGTCGAAGGGCGAGGGCATAACCCCCGCCTGCTTGGACAGGGCGATCATCGGGCGCGCACGTCTATGTCGAAGCACCTGGGGTGTCAAGGCGACAGGACGGCTGGGATTTCGCTACGCTGCAGCGGTGCGCAGGCTGCTCCGCCTCTGGTTCGGCCTCGAGGAGCGCGTCGACCGGCGCACCTATCTGCTGCACGGCGCGGCGCTGATGGCGCTGAAGCTCGGGGTGGACGTCCTCGCCGTGCGCCTGGCGACGGGCCAGATCTGGACGCCGCTCGACTACGTGACGCCGATGCTGTCCTCGCGCGGGACGCTGCTTCAGCCGCGGTCGGAGTGGCTGCTGGTCGGGATGGCTGCGTGGGCGCTGCCCTTCCTCTGGATCGGCGTGAGCATGACCCTGCGGCGCGCGCTGGACGCGGGTCTTTCGCCCTGGATCGCACTGCTCTTCTTCCTGCCCTATGTGAACTGGGTCTTGATGCTCTTGCTCGCGATCGCTCCGTCGCGTCCTCGAAGCGTGCACCAGCCACCCAGGGAAGGCGCCGATCGGCTCCGCGCCGCCATCCTCGGCGTCGCGGCCGGGGTGCTGATCGCAGCCGTGTCCGTCGGCCTGCACGTCCTGCTCCTCCACCGCTACAGCGCCGCGGTGTTCCTCGGGACGCCATTCACGATGGGCGCGGCGGCCGGATGGTTCTTCAACCGGGGGTGGCTCAAGCGGTGGAGCGCGACCGCGGCCGTCGGCGCGCTCACCATCGCGGTCGCGGCACTCGCCTCGCTCCTCTTCGCGGTGGAGGGCGCTCTCTGCCTCGGGATGATCCTTCCGCTCGCCCTGCCGCTCGGGATGTTCGGAGCGCTCGCCGGCCGCGCGATCAGCGCCGAGCACCTGTCCACGCGCGCCGCGCTCGCCATTGCTTTTGCCCTTCCCGCGTCGGCCCGATTGGACGGGTCCCTGGGCCGCCCGCCGCTGCGCGAGGTGGTCACGGCGGCCGAGATCGATGCCCCTCCCGAGAAGGTGTGGTCCCACGTGCTCGGGTTCGCCGAGCTGCCCCCGCCGCCGGAGTGGTTCTTCCGCCTGGGCATCGCGTACCCCGTGCGCGCGCGGATCTCCGGCGCCGGCGTCGGGGCAGTGCGCCGGTGCGAATTCTCCACTGGAGCCTTCGTGGAGCCGATCACTGCCTGGGACGCTCCGCGGAGGCTCGCCTTCGACGTCGCCTCGCAGCCGCCGCCGATGCAGGAATGGAGCCCCTACTTGCATCTGCACCCGCCCCACCTCGACGGCACGATGCGCAGCCGGCGCGGGGAGTTCCGCCTGGTCGCGCTGCCCGGCAGACGGACCCGCCTCGAAGGCAGCACCTGGTACCAGCTGGAGATGGGCCCGCAAGCGTACTGGTCGATCTGGTCGGACCTCCTGGTGCACCGCATCCACCAGCGCGTCCTGCGCCACATCCGATCGGAGGTGGAAGCCTCGATCGGCGCGCGAGGAGGTTCAGCACCACCGTGACGACCACGCCATCCGGAGCGGGCCGTCGAATGGGCCGGCAAGGGACCGCTGTAGACCAGGCTCAGCGTCCCCGGGCGACGAGGTTCAGGATCACCGTGAGGACCAAGCTGAGCAGGAGCATCAGCCCGAGCGGCATGTAGAGGGTGAAGCTGTCGCGGCGGATGAGGATGTCGCCCGGGAGCCGCGGCATTCCGAGCTTGCCGGCGATGAGCAGCACCGCGCCGAACACGGCGAGAGCGATGCCGGTGATGAGGAGCAGCTTCCCCAGCCCTTCCATGCGGACAGCTTAAGTCGTCAGCGCACGTCGAGCACGCGCAGCGCACGCAGGGCGACCAGCGTGGCCCAGGCCTCGTTCTCAGGCCTGCCGGAGAGCTTCACCAGGTCGGCTACGCTGCGCGTCCCGTCGCAGCGGGGCAACAGGTGCGCCTCCCACGCCTGCAGCTCCACGTCGCTCAGGTTGAACGCCGGATCGGGCGAGGGGACGAGCCGCTCCCCGGCCGCGAGCAGCCGGCGGAGGCGCTCCGGCTTGTAGAGCTTCTTGACGCCGCGCACGATCAGGTTCGCCGGGTGGATGTCGAGCTTGACCATCTCCCTGCGCGCGCGGGCCTGGAAGGATAGCGCGAAGGAGCCGGTCTCCCAGGCGAACAGGCTATAGAGGATGCTCTTGATCTGCTGCGCGATGTAGTACAGCCGCTCCTCCTCGGAGATCGCGCCCATCGAGATGAGCACGTCGCCCGTGCGCTGCTTGCTCCGCGAGGCCTCGTCCGCGGCCGACTCGAGCGTCGCTTCGTCGATCTTCCCCGCGCGCACCAGGAATTGCCCCAGCCGGTCGGCGACGAGGTTGGAGAGCGCGAACACCGGCATCCCGGTCTCGAAGTACACGACCTTCTTCACCTGCCCCTTCTGCACGCCCAACTCGCCCGTCTCGCGCGCCTGGTAGAAGGCGGCCAAGAGCTGCGGCAGGTTGTCTTTCAGCTCTCCGCGCCGGACGCTGTCCTTCGAGGCGATCGGCTGCAGCGCATCCGCGGGCAGCTCCTCCGGCTCGTCCTGGCGCCCCGGCGGGGGCGGCTCGGTGGGCACAGTGACGCTGACGCGCCGCGTCGTAGGGCTGGCGGCGCTGCTGAGCCGGGCCTGCTGCTCGGGTCCCATCGGCTTCAGCGCCAGCTTGCCTCCCCCGCGGAGCCCGACGTGCGCGCCCTCGGCGGTCAGGTCGATGCGGCTGGTCAGCTCCATTGCCTCGGCTTCCTCGGCGACCGGGGGCGCCCCCTCGAGGTCCAGCTCGAGCTCCCGCTCTGGAGTCCGGGCGGCGGGGACGACCTTCCGCACCGCTTCCAGCAGCGCCTTCCGGTCGAACGGCTTTTCGAAGTACCCGGCCGCGCCGTACTTGGCGCCGGCGCCCTTCGCCGAGGTCCCGCCCTTGTGCACGCCGGAGATGAAGATGAAGGGGATCTTGAGGCGCTTGAGCATCTCGGCGACGTCGAACCCCATCAGGTCGGGAAGGAGCACGTCGACGATGGCGAGCGCCGGTTTCTCCTTGCGCGCCAGGTCCAACGCGCTCCGGCCACGGCTGGCCGTCAGGACGGTGTATCCGGCGTCCTCGAAGGACGAGGAAAGCAGGGTGAGGAGCTCCGGGTTGTCGTCGACGACGAGGATCCGCGGCGAGGGCAAGGTGACCTACTGTACCATGCAGGCCCGGGGGCGCGGCGAAGGTTGATCGCGCCCTCCCGGAGTGTTAAGCAAGGCCGCTTTTCCCAATCGACGCCAGAGGATCCGCCATGCGCAGGATTTTGCCGAGCCTCCTCGCCCTCGCCGCCCTCGCGGCCTGCAAGAAACAGGACCAGGGCAGCGGAATGATGAGCCCCAACGCGACCGGCCCCATCGTGATCGGCGAGGTCGGGAGCATGACCGGCACCGAGGCCACCTTCGGCCTCTCCAGCGCGAACGGGATCCAGCTCGCCATCGACGAGCTCAACGCGAAGGGCGGGGTGAAGGGGAGGCGACTCGAGGTCAAGGTGCTCGACGACCAGGGCCGTCCCGAGGAGGCGGCCACCGCCGCGACGCGCCTGATCGCCAGCGAGCACGTGGTGGCGCTGCTGGGCGAGGTGGCCTCGACGCGCTCGATGTTCATGGCCCCCAAGGCGCAGCAGGCCAAGGTGCCGATGGTGACGCCCTCCTCCACCAACCCCGCCGTCACCGAGAAGGGCGACTACATCTTCCGCGCCTGCTTCATCGACCCGAAGGATGTGCGCAACGACTACTCGGTCGGGCTGGCGAAGAACTTCATCGACGCCTTCACCAAGACCGGCGGGCAGGTCATCGCGCAGGAGAGCTACTCGAACGGCGACGTGGACTTCAAGGCGCAGCTCACCAACATCAAGGCGGCGGCCCCGCAGGCGCTCTACGTGCCCGGCTACTACACCGACGTGGGCCTCATCGCGCGCCAGGCGCGAGAGGCCGGCATCACCGTCCCACTCCTGGGCGGCGACGGCTGGGACAGCGAGAAGCTGTACGAGATCGGCGGTGACGCGATCGTGGGGAGCTACTTCTCCAACCACTACTCGCCCGACGACCCCAGCCCGCGCATCCAGGAGTTCGTCGCCAAGTACAAGAAAGCCTATGGCGGCCAGC
>WNEY01001272.1_pt1 | contig 24983 bp, 15 predicted proteins | sample 5400531 | NCBI WGS metagenome assembly WNEY01 (sample SAMN13153338, study PRJNA577476) | soil metagenome | isolation source: 200 cm saprolite under Douglas fir tree site 1 | place: USA:California | collected 2015-04-18
GACTTTCGACGTAGGCGGCGCCCGTCTGCACGTTAGTGCCGGTGCTGGGATGCTCGTCCCGGGTGGACAAGTATCCCGTCTCGATGAAGGAGACTGCGGGGAGCGTGCCTGCCTTCGCGTCGGTGAGGAACTGATCCGCAGTGACAACATTGGCGGGAAGCGAGCTGTTGTAAGCCTGGAACTGCGTCAAATAAGTGCAAGCTCCGCTGTTCGAGGATGAAGCATTCGCATGCCTCTGCAAACCCGCCAGACTGCTGTCCCCGGTGGGGACGGAGGTACAAGTGTTGTCCGTCGCATAAACTTTCCAGGTAACTCCAGCGGTGTTGAGCTCGTCGAAAATGGTGGGTACATTGAGCGGCGCGTTGTCCTGCAAGTTTGTGCCGGGAGGATATGCGTAGCCATGCGACGTCGCCGCGAAAAGATACATGCGGTTGACCTGGGTACGGTCCATCACAGGAGAAAACCAGCGATCCGACGTAGCAAAATTAGACGCCATGAAATAGTAATAGTTAAGATCGCTTGCATCGTAATAGCCCATGGCGCGCTCACCGGTCGTATCGGTGTACGGCGGGTTTGCCCCACCTTCGTTTGAATGGATGGCAAATTCAGCGGCGTTGTAGGCGAATCCATCCATGGTCGCCGTGCTCGAACTCGGGTTCTGAAGATTCCAGTCAAGATGGCTCTCATTCCATGAGGGGGTTAGATTTTCGGTACATTCGGTAGCAATGTGAAAGGCTGGAATCGGAGTTCCATCAACACCCGGATTAGAGGCGCCAACGGGCGTTCCGTCTAATGCTTGAGATGGATAACCATTAGCCTGCCAATAGGCCGGCAATTGCCCGAAATAAGAGTCAAAGGAACGATTCTCCTGCACCATGAAAACGATGTGGTTGATGGACTGAAGATTCGCGCTAGGAGGCGGTGGAGTGGTAGAAGTGCCGTTGACTAGTCCCTGACACCCGCACAATACCAGCGATAAAAGAAGCATGCCTGCGGACGCAACCTTGCCAAGCGTCTTTGTTGAACTCATCTTTGATTCCCCGCGCGGGTGAAGTGGAACTTCTCTAAGGCCAGTTTAGGATGATCTTTCGGTCTCAGATGTTGGTTCCGATCTGGCCGGCGGGAGGCTCATTTCCTTCTGAAACTCATTGAAACGACGGGTGTTCTTTTTTAGTAAAGAACTTTTACGCGGTAGCAGACTGACCCACTTTCAGGACCAATGTCCTACTCCAGCGGCGACAACCCTGACCTTATGGCACGCCAGTTGTAACACCGAAGTTCCTAGACGAATGTCATCTTCCTCTCAACTTCGTTCGGCCTTAGGCTGAATTAGTTCCCAGAAATATCAGGTCAGCAACAGGAAATCTACAGGCAGGCGTGCCTTCCTCGTTCTGGCCACAATAACTTGCAAGATCCTCGGTACTACTCCGCTCCTGAGGACCAGATGCGTAGTTTGTACGTTGCTGTTGCAGTGTGGCTTCTAGCTGCGTCGACCCTGGGTTCGGCCGGCGTTTCCTATGTCGTACCGACCACAACCCTTTCCGCTCAAACCTCCAATAACACGAGTGCGGCAAACAATCTCTCCAAGCAGTCGAATGGCAACAGGGGTGCCGGAAACGTGAGTAAGGCGGATGTCCACTCGCTGCTCTATTCCGGAGCGACGACGAAGATTTACGCTCACCTCCTGTTGTGGTTCGGAGGGTCGAACCATATGAATATCGGCTACAGCTCCACCGATCCCGCGCAGATTAAGCGGCAAATTGACGATATGGTCAGCCGCGGCATTGATGGCGTGATTATTGACTGGTACGGGCCCAACAACGCGATAGACAAAGGCACAAAGCTGGTAATGGCTGAGGCTGAGAATCACCCTGGTTTCACCTTTGCGATTATGGTGGATCAAGGGGCTATTGAATGGGACTCCTGCTCAGGGTGCACGCCGCAACAGGCCTTGATCAATCAGCTGCAATATGTCGAGCACACGTATTTTTCTTCGCCGGCGTACATGACCCGGCAGGGGAAGCCGGTCGTCACGAACTTCAACGTCGATCTTTCCTATTCGGTTGACTGGAATGCAGCGAACGCCGCGTTGAGCACCCATCCGGTGTTTTTGTTCCAGAACAACAATGGCTTTAGCCACACGCTGAGTGCCGGAAGCTACGCCTGGGTCATACCGACCACAACCGATTACGGGAAAAACTATCTCTCCAGTTTCTACAACGCGGGAATGTCGTTTCCCGAGGTGCAGGTGGTGGGCGCAACCTACAAAGGGTTTAACGACAGTCTGGCCAGCTGGGGATCGAACCGCATTATGGGACAGCAGTGCGGCCAGACATGGCTACAAACGTTTTCCGAAATCAATGGCCTTTATGACTCGGGAAAGCAGCTCACGGATTTGCAACTGGTAACCTGGAACGACTATGAAGAGGCCACTGAGATCGAATCTGGCATCGACAATTGCCTGACGCTCGCGCCTTCCGTCTCTGGAAATGCTTTGCAGTGGAGCATCAGCGGAAATGAGAACACCGTCGACCACTATACGGTATACATCAGCTCCGACGGCCAGAACTTAATGCCGCTGACGGACCTCGCGTCAGGACTGCGTTCGCTGAACCTTTGCGGCTTTCCGATTCCGAACGGCAACTACAAATTATTCGTGCAGGCCATTGGCAAGCCTGCCCTGGCAAACCAGATCAGCGGAGCCCTTAGCTACAACTCTGGATGCAACGCTACGCCACCACCGAACGTATCCTTCGGGGCGTCTCCTTCTGCCATTAAAATCTCTGCGGGCCAGTCAGGACACTTCACCGTCACCGCGAAACCACAATCAGGAGCCTTCAACTTCGCTATCTCCCTCTCATGTGCCGGGATTCCCAGTAATTTGAGCTGCGCTTTTTCGCCCGCTACCATTACTCCCGGTTCCGGCGTCGCCACTTCCACTCTTACCATTTCCGCCGCTGCCGTTAATGGGATGAACTTGCCCGAGCGGCACAATTCGATCCCAATCTACGCTGGCTGGCTGTTGCCCTTTGGGATAGGCGGCTTTGCCCTCGTCGGCAGCGCGCCACGCAGGCGTAGGGCTCAGATCCTCTCCCTGATCGCGGTCGTGGGCCTGGGAATGGCTGGCACTTCTTGCGGGGGAAACACCGCTAAAACCCAAGCTGCCGCCCAACCTGCCGCTGGCAGCTACGCCGTCACCATTCAGGGGAATGCCACTCCCAGTCAGCTCTCCACTGTCGTTAGCGTTATCGTTGAATAAGGGCTTCTCGCCCGAACCGTTGGACCGAGGCCGATGAATCGCGGAGCGATGAACCCAACCCAGCGAGTTCCGGGTCATGAGCCTCAACATAAGTGACTTCGAGGGAACCCAGCCCGGCAGCCTTCGAAACCTGATTATCTGGCGCAACGCCTCGGTTCGCTGCTCGAGTTCAAAATGCCGCAGATACTTCAGGATGATGGTTGGCATGGTCATGCGAAGAGCCATGGAAAAATTCTGAACTGCCATCGCTCGCTGCTTTTCCTGGTTGGTCAGAAAGTTAATCAGACAGTTGGCTAAATCCTGCGCGTTCCCGGGCTGGTAAAACTCGATCGCCAGTTCTTCACCGTCAGCCATCTGGCGAAAGTCAGGAAGATCCGCGCACACGATTGGAACTCCGTAGGCACAGGCCAAATGGGCAACTCCGCTGCACCCGGTGGACGAAGAGTAAGGCATTACGGCAACCGATGAGCTCTGGAAGAGATCAGGCAGCCCATCCTCATGCACGTAGCCGGTGAATTCAATGGCGGGATTCCCCGCATGCTTTTTCTTCAGCGATTCCACGTAGCCTGCCGCCTGAGGATGATCTCCTCCGCCCACGACCAGCTTGGTGTTGGGCAGTGCGGCACCCACGATTTGGAACGCCTCAATCATCAGCTCAAGACGCTTATAGGTGCCCCATTTGCCGAATGCCAGGATTCGGTGTTCTGGATTGCCGCGCCGGGCAAAGGCCGGGTATTCGGGTCGGCGCGTCAGAACGCCATGGGACCGTACGTGAACATTCTCGTGGCCGTACTTTTCGTGAAGGATCTTGCGATAGCCAGGCATCAGTACTGAGACTGAATTCGAGAGCAGGAGCATTCTGGTAGCAACCGCACCGGCCGCGCGGTAGGTGCGCGGGTATCGAACTCCTGCATCCTTCAGGTCGACCGTATCCATCAAGTGATGCAAAGTAACGTGCGTATAGCGGCCGCTCAATCGCGCCAACAGCGGCGTAAGGAGTCCCAGGAAGGCGTTGACCGGGTTCCGGCCAAACGTGCTGAAGAGCAAATTGAACCAGACCACATCCGGTTTCAGTTTGCCAATTGTCTGGAGAAGGCGAAGTGAATTCGCGGGATTATCGAACGACCAGCAACGCTGCACCGAGAAGCCATCCAGTTCGGGCTGGGCAGGGGACATCTTATCCGCAAGAATGGTGAAGCTGAGAAAAGGATTGCGACGCAATTCCTCGGCAATATGGAGGCCATACTCGCTCAATCCCCCCTGACTGGGTGGAAAGGTGGTTACCAGGCAAATTTTCATTATTCCTCGGCCTCGCTATCGCTATAGCTTTGATGACGATGTTGGGAGGGATGTTGCTGCGGAATTCAGCAGACGTCATTGCAAGGCGGGTAATCCGGAGAAACTCGCTTCCGGCTCGGGCAATTTTTGCAACAATGCCTCTCTGATCCTGACGGCGGCCGCTTCGACGGGAAGAGGCGCGATCACGGTTACGCCGCCCGCGAGGCGGCTGAGGATCAGGTAGGCTTCGCGGTTCCTGCGAAGAAACTCCAGAGGATATTCCGGTTTCCTGGCGTACGCCGCATCGGGATTAGCGTCGATGAAATATGCCACGTCAGGCTTGGGCGCAAAAGCCAGAACGAATCGAATGAAAAGCCGCGCCAGCCATCGGTTCAGCGGAAGGTTGGCGAGTTCATCGTAAATGTAGCGGTCGAAGATCACGATATCGGCGTCAGTCTTCTTCTTTAGAGCGCCGACCCTTCGGCAAAGATTTATCGCATCGGCGAAGTACAAGCAGAAGCGCGACGCAGTGACTGGCAACGAGATTACGTTTTTATCGCGACGGTGTAGCGGTTTCTGTGGAGATCCTACCCCTTGGTCGCCCTTGAATGCCTTGTAGCTCGTGAACTCACGAAAGCCAGGCGCTACCACCACGTCGTCCCAGAAAGTGAGGAGTTGCGTGCGATGTCCGGATCTGTTGAGCCAAGCCTTTAGCGTACTGATCTGAGTACTCTTGCCGGCTCCGTCGATTCCGGAAAAACTCACAATTTTCAAAGGACACCCACTTGGTATGAATTCTCGCTGCTGTAAGCGCTACCAAACTAATGTGCTCCTGGGGGTTTACTCGGAGTAGCCGAAGTGAGCGCGACCACCGATCCCACAGCCACTCCCGCTCCGATAATCGCTCCCATTCTCAGGATGATGGTGCGAGTGCGCCGCTGCTTTGCGGGCGCGATTGCCACGCCTGCGGGTTGCGATGCGGCAATACCGCTGGCATCGGGCGCCTCTGACGCTGCCGTGCCCACCGGTTTCTGCGCCGGGGGTTGGGACTGAGGGGACGACTGAGTTTGCGCGGGCTGAGGGCTTGAAGCTCCGCTCCCGTTTTGCTGTTGGGTGGACGCCTCTGACTTCGCAACGACTGCCCCGGGACTGTCCGGAAGCTCGCTGAGTTCCGACGTTTCTTCGACCTTCGCCATCAAAGACGGCCTCGAGTTCGTAGGTAAACTCTCATGCACTGGCAAAGTGGACTGTTGCGCCGCAGCCGGCAAGATTGCCCCTGGGTATCCCGAGATAAACAGGCAGCTTCCAGCCACATGTACGAGCATCTTGTTCCATCGTCCCACGGCCCCTCCTGATGCGCAGACCTAAGTCGCCTAGCTGGCAATTTTCAAATCGGCAAGCCCAAAGCCGGACGAATACCAAGGCAAGCTCTGTGGATCGTCGAGCGGGGCAACCGCCTGGAAACTCCGAGCCGCCTCATCGGCAGTTTCGAATACCTCGAACAAGCGATCAACGCGCATCAGTTCCATGATCGTCGCCGATGCCGGGGACACCGCCGCCAACTTCAGATCTCCGTCCCGTTTCATTGCCTCCTGCATGCAATAAAGCAATGTCTCGATACCGGCGCTGTCCATGTGTTGAATCTGAGAGCAGTCTAAAACGATACGCGGACGATGGACTTCCAGCAGAGGCTGCAATTCACTCACGAATTTTTGACCCTCTGCATGGTTTAGCGTTTCCGGTAGCTCCATTACGATCACGGGACCTCTGCTGTACATATACTCACCCCTGAATAAGATTGGCTCCGAACTGCCAGGCTTTCGACGTTCGAGGCTCTACTGTTTGTTCTTGTTGATCTAGCTCGGTAATTACTTGCTGCGCTTCATAAAAATCTAAATTGTTGTTTCTGGACTCTTCCCGAACTGAGCTGATGGTCCGCATGATGCTGCGATCCGAGATCTCAAGAGTCACGTTGCGTGCCAGGCTCAAAAGCTTGTTTCCGTTGGCCACGGCGTGGCAGACATCAAGCCAGATGCCGACGTGAGTATTAGCCAGGATGGAGCTGTCTTCAATCACCGTACCGTAATCCACATAGCAGCCTCTCTCGATATTGCTGCAGCGCGTGATTAGGGTATCCTCCAACACCTTCGATCCCCGTCCGATATACGCTGGGGCCACAACTCGCGCTCGTCGATGGATTTCAGCTCCCTCATCCACCCAGATCCCAGGCTTCAATTCCACTCCCGAAGGACGCATCGCGCAGCGGCCGCGGAGAGCGTCTGAAACAAGGCGACGCAGGTCTCGCGGATGGGTGAGGCGATTCACGTAATCTCGGATGAAATACGAGGCAGCAGTTCCCTCTGCTTGCGCCAGCAAGCCCTCGAGATCGGTGTGGTACGCTTTAGCACAATCGACGACCCATAAGTTCAGAGGCCCGTCGGAGTCGAGTGCGCGCGTTGCCGCTTGCCGCGCTTCCCGGTGGAAATAGAAGAGATCAAGCAGATCGGTTTCCGTGTACACGCTTGCACAAACAATAAATGCGTGTTCGACGCCGTCGCGCGAGAAATCCCCTAGTTTCTGAGTAACCGCGGAACTCACATCCGCGACCACCTGAATCTTCAGGTTTTCAAACGAGATCGAGCGGGGTTGAACCATATGGGCCATTTCCACGGGTACCAGCACGGAAATTACCTCCACTCCGGCACGCACGAATCTCTCGACGGTGCGCTCCGTCATGGAGCGTCCTAGTACGTCGATGCAGGCCAGCGGTTCCGCCAGCGGCCGTTCCCGTTCACTTCCTAGCGGCGCACTCGAGCGAACTCCCTCGAATTCCGCCCCAATCACTACAATGGCTCCAAGCCCCACTGACTGTGTCCTCTCTCGTTTCTGATTCGGGATCTCTGTCCCTGTTACAGTCTTTACCTTCTTACCGCGCGGCATACGAGGGTGAGAATTGAGACCCATCGTTCCTTCCCGAAGATGACGATTCGCTGACTTGATTCGCAGACGCCCGGCGCAGGATTCTCCGCTTCGGAAAGAGCAGATCGCGCATCTTCATCTTCGCTTTGTGCAATTGTGATTTCGAATTGCCTACCGAGCAGTCCAGCATCTTGGCAATCTCGTGATGCTGATAACCTTCAACCTCGTGAAGCGCGAAAATCTTTCGGCAGCCTTCCGGGAGTTCCTGCATGGCACGGCGCAACGCAATCCGGTCAATCGCGCCAAACAGACTTGGATCCGCCTTCCCTACGTCGCGACGCAAAGATGGCGAGTCTGACGATACGGGTTCGTCAAGAGACAGTATCGGGGGCGCTTTACGGCGGCGCAGCTTCATCAGCACGGTGTTCACCGCGACCCTGTACAGCCAGGTGGAGAACGCGGAGTCGCCCCGGAAGGAACCTACACTGCGAAATACCTGCAAGAAAGCCTCTTGGGTCAGATCTTCGGCGTCGGCTACGTCTTTCGTCATCAGAAGACATACGGAATACACACGCTTCTTATGGCTCTGGAAGAGCGTGGCAAAGGCCTGCTCGTCGCCACTCTGTGCGCGCTGAACCAGGCTACGTTCGTGGTCTCGGTTAGGTTCTTCCCTGACCGGAATTACATTGCTGGGTGTTGTCGCGGAAATCACGCAAGTCGCCACTGTAGTCTCCTTCCAACTAGGGTGCTTGTCTGTTTGCTCTCCACGATTCCGGGAGCATCCATCATTCGAAATGAGAGTAGCGATTGTGCGACTTTCGTCCCATCAGGGTGCTCCTGTAATTGAATGCCAGACTTGCTGTACCTCGGCTCCGGCAGGGGGACCCAAAACCTACGGTTGGGAAAGTCGTGTTGCAAAAGCGGCCGGATCATTCGCAGCCAAGGCGTATGCCAGTGCTTGCGACTGATCCGGCCGCTTCCTGCGGGGGAAGGCATGATTACGCTGAAAGGCTAGCCGTTAGTAAAGCCGGAAGCCCACCTCCACACTAATTTGCACGTTCACCGGCCGGCCATCTTTGAGAGCGGGCTGGAAGCGCCATTGCTTCACTGCTTCTACGGCTTTTGTATCCAGTCCAAATCCCAGGCCGCGAACGACACGAATGTCGCGCGGATGCCCTTGATCGTCGACGATTAACCAAAGTATGCACGTTCCCTGGGTTTTCGCGTTACGCGCCTCCTCCGTATATTCGGGATCTGGTGCCGAAAGCGCTTGTGGAGCAGAGATTCCTCCACCCACTTTGAACACGCCTCCGCCGATGCCTCCACCGCTGCCGGCGCCTACACCGGGTCCGTGGCCTACACCCACGCCGCCCCCTGCTCCAGAGCCAATGCCGCCACCTGAACCTGTTCCATTGGAGGGAGGAGCGGAAGGAAGCGCTGCTGCCGATGGATTGCCCAGATTCGGCATATGGTTTGAAGCGAGATGGACTTGCGGAGGAATAACCACAGTCGGCTCAACCGGGAGCTTTGGATGCTGGTTGCGTACAATAATCTGCGGTGGAGTGATTTGCTGCATCGCCGGTTTTGGCAGTCTTCCCTTGATAGCTGGCAATTTGTCGTGGTCGCCACCACCACCGCCGCCGCTGGCGACTTTCTTCGCTACCGGCAACGCATAGGAATCCAGCGAGGGAGCGATTAGCGTGACAGTCTCGTGCTCCTGAACTTTCTGCACAACTTGATGGCCGAGAGTTGCACTGGCCAGGATTAAAGCCACGAATACGATATGGACTGCTGCCGATCCTGCAAGACCATTGGAGCGGTAGTTATTAAACTGCCCCCAGATTGCGTCCGGACCGAGCGCTTTCTGCGGCCGCGATCGCGAAGGCACCGGTCTCATCACTCGCTCGCGGCCTCCGTAAAGCAGTGCCGATGAAGTAACTGGGAAAAACGTATCAGCGGCGTTACGAGAACTTTCCTGATTCGGCATTGGCGCTCCTAAAAACTCCCCGGTAAAAGAATCCACACCCCACAAAAATCGCAAAGGGCGACCAACTTACAGTCGCCCGGCCAGAAGCAGCACGAGCAACACTACGACCACTAAGCCGAGACCACCGCTGGGGTAATAGCCCCAAGATCGGCTGTAGGGCCAAGCTGGCAGGGCTCCCACCAACAGCAGCACCAGAAGAATAAGCAGAATCGTCGACATGAAACCCTCCATTTTTTATCTTGTTGAACAAATAGGCCCGGTAAAAAAAGCCGGGCCCATACCCGTTGAACTACTGATCGTTTCGCGCATGTTCCTTGGACTGACCGGAATACTTCCGGACCGCGTCGAGGAAGGGCTCACTGGAAGCCTTAGCGCGAACTCTTCCGTCTAAGATCTCCTGAAAAGGAACGAATGTTCCGTACAGAAGTCGGGTTTCGTCTTTGTCCTGCGTTATCGCAGAACCGTTCAAGTCGATTCCTGCGAAGACTCCGCGGGCTCGAGAGTAGGTCAACACTTCTGCCTTCATCTTCCAGTCCGTATCGGCGGCAGCGTCGCGTCCGACGGGACCGGCGGCGGCTGAGGCGTCCGCGCCCAACTTAAATTTGCTGGACAACAGATGCTGCATTCCCTGTTCATTCGTGACAACCATTACAAGATCGACGGCCTGACCACCCAGCTGCAGCCCCCAGCTTCCGCCCGTAATGGTGATCGGCGCAGGAGCGCTCCAACGGCCATCTTCCGTGCGGCAGGTAGCGACGCCTTTGCCGTGACTGCCACCGAAACCTATCGCAATCTTCACCATCGAAGGCACCACGGCGATGCATTTTGCGTCGGTCATCACCTTGTTTGGAATCGCTTTGTCCGGCGTGTCCATGATCTCAGTCAAAACTCGGGTGGATGCATCGAGGCGCTTCTCAATGTCCGAACTATCCTTGTCCGCGGACCATGCCATCCCGGCGAACAACAGCAGGCTGGAACCGAGCAGCATGAGACATCTCGGCAATGTAGTGCGAATCTTCGTCGTCATAGGTAGACCTCTTCTGTGCTCGAAGCGAGCAGCCGTTTTATTCCCACGCACGCCAGCTTAACTTTCGCGTGGTGAGTGTTCCATCCGGTTCAAGCTGTAAAGTGAATCGAGGGAGGCCGCAGGACTAGGGGAATGCTTCAGATCGCCTAACGTGAATAAACAGGCAAACTACAGTCTCGCTGGTATTGCTTGCTGGCCGCCGGAAGAAATTGATGCTAGCGCATTCCTTCCGTGCCACGGCGCTGAAGATTTGCGAAGTTTTCACAACGCGCCCCATCAGGCGGCGGGCCTTGCATTCGCAAGAACTTCCGGTGAAGAAGCGACGTCTTCGGCTCGCGTGTCTTCCATAATCTTCTTGGCGCGCGCCATCTCGCTGGACGTTTCACAATGAACTGCGACCAGGATTCCGCCCTTCGACAGCCGCCCTTCATATCTGTTTGCCGCAGGTTCGGAGATTCCCACCCCAACCAAAGACCCCGCAAACCCGCCCAGAGCGCAGCCCACGCCTATCCCCGCAAGAGCTGCAACGACTGGGCCGGCTGCGATCACAGGACCAATGCCGGGAATCGCCAGCGCTCCCGCACCCACCAGCCAACCTAGCGCCCCTCCGACTGCCGCCCCCGATCCAACTCCTACCGCTGCCCCTTCTGGCGCCTTTGTACTGTTTTCAGTCACCAGTTCCTTGCTGCTATTGTCCGGCAGCAGGACAGAAATATCCGAACTCGAAAATCCTGCGTCTTTGAAAGCAGTGACGGCGGATTCCCCATCACTTTTGGTCAGATAGATTCCAGACACCGATTTGCTTTTCGCCATTGCTCCACATCCTTATCGCACGAGCTTGTGGGATACGACCACCGAGGAGCGGCCTCTTGAGATCATGAACCGAGCCAGGCAGAACAAGCGGACTCTCCACAGAAATATGATTGGGCCATAAGCCCACTAAAACCAATCGGGGAAAGTCCTGATATCGAAGACGCCCTATCGGAGGGGTTTTTTGAATGGTTTCTGCGATAGCAATGCCGAAAGCAAATCTTATCGATGGCCGGAGGTCAGGAAGCCAAATTCAAACTTTCTGACGAGCACTCCCGCGAGGTAGCATCCAGAGCGAAAATTGCGGTGACTCGGGTACCTCCTTTTCCAGACTCAATCTGCAACTCTCCGCCTAACTGGCGCACTCGCTCCCGCATGCCTTGAATACCCACTCCGGCGCGGGGCATTGGCGTTGACATTCCTTTGCCTCGGTCGCGAATTTCGAGTTTGAGATGGTCCATATTGCGCGTGATGACGATGCCGGCAGACTTACTCTCCGAATGACGGTGAATATTCGTCAGGCACTCTTGCACGATGCGGAAGATTGCGGTTTCGAACTCGGCCGGGAGCCGGCCCACGTTCGGGTCCAATTCGAGGTCTACGTCAAGTTTGCTTCGTTCAGCGAATCCCTCGACATACCAGCGCACCGCTGAATGCAGTCCAGCCTCGTCGAGCAGCGGCGGATGCAGCAGGTGGGACATTGTTCTCAAGTCGCTTGATAACTCGTCCACTAAGCGCAGGCTTTCGGTGATTTGCGCGGCCAGCTCGGAATCCTTCTGCCGCAGCGCCGCCTCTACCGGAACCAGGATCAGATTCAACGCGACCAACAACTGACCGGCCGTGTCATGCAGTTCGCGAGCGATTCTCCGCCTTTCGTCGTCCTGCATGCGCAAGAGCCTCCCTGAAAGCATGCGCAATCTATCCTGAGCGCGATCAAGTTCAAGGGTGCGTTCCTTGACCCGCGTTTCCAACTGCTCGTGAGCTTCCCTCAGCGCCGCTTCGGAAGACTTCCGCTCACTGATATCTCTGCATACGCCCATCATGCTCTGGGGACGGTGCGCGGAATCATAAATGACCTGCCCTTGCGCTTCCATCCAGCCCGTGCTTCCATCGGACCTTACCTGGCGGTACTCCGCATGATATTTGCCGTCGCCTTGCAGCGCCTGCTGGATAGCTTGCCGAACGCGCTCGCGGTCTTCGCTGCTGATGCTTTCCAGAAACGCGTCAAAGCTCCCGCTAAACGATCCGGGTAACTGCCCATGGATCCTTTCCATGTTTTCCGACCAGCGAACGTTACCGCTTTCCATGTCCCAATGCCAGGTGCCGACATGGGCAGCCTCCAAGCAGAAGCGGATTCTTTGTTCGCTTTCCCGCAGTGCCTGTTCAACCTGTCTGGTCCGGGTGACATCGCGAGCAATTTTCGAAGCGGCCACGATTCTGCCGGACGAATCCTTCACCGGCGAGACAGTCAAAGATACGAGAACTCGCTCTCCGCCTTTTGCGATCCGGATCGTCTCGAAATGGTCAATCTGCCGCCCCGATCTCAGCCGGTTCAGAATGTCTTTTTCCTCAGCCTGCAATTCAGGGGGAATAAGGATCGTGATCGGCTTTCCCAGGACCTCCTCTTCTGTGTATCCAAAGATCCGTTCCGCACTGGTATTCCAGCTGGTAATGATTCCGTTCAAATCTTTCGTGATAATCGCGTCATCGGAACTCTGCACAATCGCGGCCAGTCTCGAACCGACTCCCTCGGAACTCTTCTGTTCCGTAATGTCCACACAGGAGCCCACGTAACCCTGCAATACTCCATCGCCGCTGAGGCGAGGCTCACCGTGACTCAGCACCCAGCGATACTCTCCATCCGCGCGGCGCAACCGATATTCCATTTTGAAGGGCAGCCGCGACTTGATAGAGGAGCGATAAGTATCGAGACACTGCTGAAGGTCATCGGGGTAAATTCCCTCGGTCCAGCCGTCCCCGATTTCCTGCCGTAACGTTCTTCCCACGAACTTAAGCCATGACGGGTTAAAATAAGTCGACAGACCATCGGGATCCGAGACCCAAACCATGGCAGGGACGGCATCCGCGGTGATCATTTCATCTGGCAAGCGGATTGTTCCCATGGGTTGTTCCAGCGCGCTCCGAAAAGCTCTCATTCCGCGTACACCCGTCTAAAACGGCGCTGGCCTCTCGCAAGCCGGAAGTATACGGAATCGTGAGCTCGACCAGAGTCCCAGGATTGGCATTGGTCAGCCGTAATTCTCCGCCAAATTCTTTGGCGCGCTGTTTCATGCCTCCGATGCCAACCCCAACGCTGCCGGGCTCAAGGTCGACAATCTTCTTGCCGATTCCCTTGCCATCGTCGCGTACCGCAACGACGATCAGCCCATTTTTTTGAGTCAGGCTAATGCCCACTTTGTGCGCTCCCGAATGCCGGAAGACATTGGTCAGTGCCTCTTGAACGATCCGGAAAACTGCGGTCTCCACCTCCGACGACAACCTCGGAAAATCCATGGGTTGGACGTCGAGAGCGGTTTCGATGCCGCTGCGCTTGGAGAGCCCCTCCACATACCAGGACAGCGCCGACATCAGTCCAACTTCATCCAGCAAAGGCGGATGTAAAAGGTGCGACATGGTGCGGACCTGCTGAATGGCGCGATCGACAATGCTGCTAGCCTGAGACCATGCATCATCGCCGGAGCCGGCGGTTTTTTGCAGCAGCATTTTGTCCAATACCATCTTGGCCACTGCAAGCTCCTGCCCTAACCCGTCGTGCAGATCGCGCGCGATCCGGCGTCGCTCTTGATCCTGCATGGTCATCAGGCGGATTGAAAGGCGCCGCAATTCGTCGGTTCTGCGATCCACCATCCTTTCCAGTTCGGCGGCATTGTCGCGAATCGATTGTTCCAGCAGCTTACTATCGTGAATGTCCGAACAAGTTCCGTACCACTTAACGATTCGTCCTTCCGGATCTCGAATCGGAACTGCACGTGAGCGAAACCAGCGGTAGCTGCTATCTTTGGAACGCAGTCGATACTCCGATTCGTAACTTCCTCCCGACTGAACGCACTGCGCCCATCCCGATTTGACCCGATCGATGTCGTCACTGTGCACATGCTCGAACCAGTTGATAGGTTGTTCAGATTCGGTTTTGGCGCCCGTGTAATCGTGAAAACGCTCGCTGACGTACTCGTAACCACCTTCCGCCTGGCTGCTGAAGATCACATCTGGCGCCGTGCTAACAATGGCGTCCAATTCCTGATTCTTCCCTATCAGCTCGATGTTCAGTTGAAGCAGCAATTCCGCCTTGCGGGCCAACTCCTCAGTGCGCTCCAGCACACGCTGTTCCAAGTCGCGATTCAGCGTTTCGAGCTGCCGCGTCTTGCGGTGCAGGTCGGCAAACACTCGCACTTTCGCGCGTAGCATTTCTGGAACGACGGGAACGGAGATGTAATCGACTGCTCCGTGTTCGTATCCTTTGAGCTGGTCCAGATCGGTCAAATGCACGGCTGACACAAAAATGATCGCAGTCCGTTGAAAACGTGGATGCTGGCGGATCATTGCCGCCAGTTGAAAACCATCGAGCTCGGGCATGCTCACGTCCATCAGCACCACGGCAACGTCGGTCTTGAGCAGAAGCTCGAGCGCCTCCTTCGCCGAATTGGCTTTGATCAGGTTCTCGCCCAGTCCACCGAGCATAACCTCATAGCTGAGCAGCTTGGCGGGCTGATCGTCTACCATGAGGATGTTGACCTTCTCGTTATTGCCCATTAAGTTTTCTCCCGAGCGGTTCCGGGTCGCCAAATGCGTGCTTCCACGAAGAACTGTTACCGGTGAAGCCACATGCGCAGAGACGATAACAGCTGCTCGGTATTCACGGGTTTGGCCAGATACTCAGACGCTCCTGCTTCCAGACATTTCTCGCGGTCCCCCTTCATCGCTTTCGCGGTCAGTGCGATGATCGGCAGGCGACGGAACGATGCGTTCTGCCGGATCACCTGCATGGTTTCGTACCCATCCATCTCGGGCATCATGATGTCCATAAGGACGATCGCGATATCCGGAGTCGATTCCAGCTTGGCAATCGCTTCGCGGCCCGTTCCAGCGGTGATCACGGTCATGCCGCGCCGCTCGATCACGCTGCTGAGGGCGAAGATATTGCGCACGTCATCATCCACCACCAGCACCTTTTTCCCCACCAACGCATCGTCGGAATGGTGCAAGTGGTCAAGCAATCTCTGCTTCTCCGCCGGCAGATCAGACACCACACGATGCAGGAACAGCGCAGTCTCATCGAGCAGCCGTTCCGGAGACTCCACGCCCTTGACCACAACACTGCGGGCCAGCGAATGCAGGCGGGCATCCTCTTCCGGAGAAAGCTCCTTGCCGGTAAATACCACGACCGGCAAATCGCGCAGGGAGGGAATGTCACTGAAGCGCTCCAGCACGTCGAAGCCTGAAATGTCGGGCAGACGCAAATCCAGAACGACGCAGTCGAAGGCTTGCTCTTTCGCGATCTCGACTGCTTCCGCTCCGGTAGACGCCAGGGTGACGTCAATATCGTCGTAACCTAACAGTTCCTTGATACTCAGTTGTTCGGCCGGGTTGTCTTCCACCACCAGCAGCCGCTTCCGCCGGGGAGCTGAATATTCCTTAATACGCGACAATGCGGTTTCCAGCCCTTCCGGCGTGGTGGGTTTGGTAACAAATGCAAATGCCCCACGCGCCAGACCATGATGCCGGTCCTCATCCAGCGTCAACATCTGAACCGGAATGTGCCGGGTCGTCGGATCCTGCTTCAAGTGATTGAGCACCGTCCAGCCCAGCATATCGGGCAGGAAAACATCCAGGGAGACTGCAGTGGGATGATACTCATGCGCCAGCGCGAGCGCTTCCGCACCGCGATTGGCGATCAGAACCTTAAAGCCCTTGTCTCGTGAGAGATCGCACAGCACCCGCGCATAGTGAGGATCGTCCTCCACGATCAGCAGAATGGCGTCGCCGGGTTGGAGATTGTCCCGGTCGTCCGGAATCTTCTCTATAGCGTGCTCGGCGACGACCGCGACGGAAAGCTGTGCCGGCGAAATGGACAAGGACGACATTCCTTGCACCCCGGCAGCGATAGATGCCGCGCTCGACGTGGAAGGACCCACATAGGTTTGCGGCAAGTACAGGGTGAAAGTGCTGCCACGACCGGGAGCGCTGCGCAGCTGTATTTCTCCGCCCAGCAGACTGGCCAGTTCGCGGCTGATTGCCAGACCCAGACCGGTGCCGCCGAACTTGCGGCTGGTGCCGGCATCTGCCTGTTGGAAGGCCTCGAAGATGATGCGCTGCTTTTCGAAAGGAATACCAATACCAGTATCGGAAACTTCAAAGGCTATGACGGAGGCGGTCTTCGAGAGGATCGGGTGCTCTTCGCTCCAGCCATTCTTAGCCGCAGACACAGCTAGGCGCACGCCTCCATTCTCGGTGAACTTGAAGGCATTCGAGAGCAGGTTCTTCAACACTTGCTGCAACCGCTTGGCGTCGGTTACTACACTGCGAGACAGGTGCGGGTCGGTCTGCACCTCGAAGTCGAGATGCCGGTTCTCTGCCTCGTGGCGGAACGGACGTTCCACCGCGTCAAGCATGCTGGCGAAGAAGACTTCCTCCGCCTCCACCGATACGGTTCCAGATTCGATCTTCGACAGATCGAGGATGTCGGTGATCAGGTTCAGCAAGTCCGTTCCAGCGCCATGAATCGTGCGCGAAAACTCGACTTGCTTTGGCGTCAGGTTGCCGTCCGGGTTATCGCTAAGTTGCTGGCCCAGCACGAGGATGCTATTGAGCGGAGTCCGCAACTCGTGCGACATGTTGGCCAGGAATTCCGACTTGTATTTCGAAGTCAGGGCCAATTCCTTGGCCTTGTCTTCCAGGGCGCGCCGCGCTTGCTCGATTTCCTGGTTTTTGCGTTCGACTTCGACGTTCTGTTCGGCGAGCTGCTGCGCTTTCTGCGCCAGTTGTTCGTTCGTCTGCTGCAACTCTTTTTGCTGCACCTGAAGTTCAGTAGCCAATTGCTGCGACTGCTTCAACAATCCTTCGGTCTGCATAGTGGCTTCGATACTGTTCAGCACGATCCCGATGCTGGCCGTGAGCTGTTCAAGAAATGCCAGTTGAGAAGTGGTGAAACTGCTTAGCGAAGCCAGCTCAATGACTGCTTTGACTCGGTCCTCGAATAATACGGGGAGGACGATCACGTTTCGCGGCACGGCCTCGAAGACGGCGCAAATGTCCCTCGTCTCCATCGCCGGCGAAGGCTGACAGCAGCACCATCTCGGACGATTCCTCTCCTCCCATCTGGTAAATGACGCCTTGTTGTGCGCTGACCAGAGGCGCCAGTTCGGACAGAAGCATGCGTCCGACCGTCGCCAGATCGCGTTGTCCTTGCAACATTCCGGTGAAGCGGGCCAAGTTTGTCTTGAGCCAGTCCTGCTCGGTGTTGCGATCCGTGGTTAACCGGAGGTTATCGATCATCGTATTGATGTTGTCTTTCAACTCTGCCACCTCGCCGCTCGCTTCCACCTGAATGGAACGGGTGAGATCGCCCTTGGTAACGGCGGTGGCAACCTCGGCGATGGCGCGCACCTGGTTGGTCAAATTATCCGCCAGCAGGTTGACGTTGCCGGTGAGATCTTTCCACGTGCCGGCAGCGCCGGGCACGTTCGCCTGGCCGCCAAGCCGGCCTTCCACGCCCACTTCGCGTGCCACCGTGGTTACCTGATCTGCGAAAGTGGCCAGCGTGTTCGTCATGTTGTTGATGGTTTCGGCGAGCGCCGCCACTTCGCCCTTCGCGTTCACCGTTAGTTTGCGTGTCAGTTCGCCGTTCGCGACCGCCGTCACGACCTTCACGATGCCGCGGACCTGTTCCGTCAGGTTGGCGGCCATCACGTTCACATTGTCAGTGAGATCCTTCCAAGTTCCGGCCACGCCCGGGACCTGCGCCTGGCCTCCAAGTTTGCCTTCCGTGCCCACTTCGCGAGCCACTCGGGTCACTTCGGCTGCGAACGCATTGAGCTGATCCACCATCGTGTTGATGGTGTTCTTAAGTTCGAGAATTTCTCCCTTCACGTCGACTGTGATCTTGCGCGACAAATCGCCGCGGGCGACGGCAGTAGTCACTTCCGCGATGTTACGAACCTGGCCGGTGAGGTTACCGGCCATCGAGTTAACGGAATCTGTTAAATCCTTCCACGTACCGGCAACGCCGGGGACATTGGCTTGTCCACCGAGACGGCCTTCACTTCCCACTTCGCGAGCCACCCGCGTCACTTCGCCGGCGAACGCGTTGAGCTGATCCACCGTTGTGTTGATGGTCTCCTTGAGCAGCAGAATTTCGCCGCTAACGTTCACCGTGATTTTCTTGGATAGGTCGCCGCTGGCAATAGCCGTGGACACTTCGGCGATGTTACGAACCTGGCCGGTGAGATTGCTGGCCATCGAGTTGACAGAATCCGTTAAATCCTTCCAAGTGCCGGCGACGCCGGGCACTTGCGCCTGGCCTCCAAGTTTTCCGTCGGTACCCACTTCACGGGCTACGCGCGTTACTTCCGAAGCGAACGCGCGCAGCTGATCGACCATCGTGTTCAGCGTGTCTTTGAGTTCGAGAATTTCGCCTTTTACGTCGACCGTGATCTTGCGCGACAAATCGCCACGGGCCACAGCGGTTGCCACTTCCGCGATATTTCGCACCTGGCCGGTAAGGTTACTGGCCATGAAGTTGACGTTGTCTGTGAGATCCTTCCACGTTCCGGCGACCCCTGGCACCTGCGCTTGGCCGCCCAACTTGCCTTCCGTACCCACTTCGCGAGCCACGCGAGTTACTTCACCGGCGAACGCATTGAGCTGGTCCACCATCGTGTTGATGGTGTTCTTGAGTTCGAGAATTTCGCCCTTCACGTCGACGGTGATCTTGCGCGACAAATCGCCCCGGGCCACAGCCGTAGTGACTTCAGCGATGTTTCGGACCTGGCCGGTCAAGTTTCCGCCCATCGAGTTCACGGAGTCCGTCAAGTCCTTCCACGTTCCTGCGACTCCCGGGACGTTAGCTTGCCCTCCGAGACGCCCCTCCGTACCTACTTCACGAGCCACGCGGGTTACTTCGCCAACGAAGCGGTTGAGCTGATCCACCATTGTGTTCAGTGTTTCTTTCAGCTGAAGAATTTCTCCGCGAACATCGACCGTAATTTTGCGCGACAGATCGCCATTGGCAATGGCAGTTGCCACCTCGGCGATATTTCGCACCTGGCCAGTGAGGTTACTGGCCATGAAGTTGACGTTGTCCGTGAGATCTTTCCAGGTGCCGCCGACACCGGGCACCTGCGCCTGTCCACCCAGCTTGCCTTCTGTACCTACTTCGCGGGCCACGCGGGTCACTTCGCCGGCGAACGCGTTGAGCTGATCCACCATCGTGTTGATGGTATCTTTCAGTTCGAGAATTTCACCTTTTACATCGACCGTGATTTTGCGGGACAAATCCCCACGCGCCACGGCCGTGGTGACTTCAGCAATATTTCGTACCTGAGCCGTGAGGTTCCCGGCCATAGCGTTGACGGAATCCGTAAGATCCTTCCACGTACCGGCCACGCCCACCACGACGGCCTGGCCGCCCAACTTTCCATCCGTACCGACTTCACGAGCCACGCGGGTCACTTCGGAGGCGAACGAGCGGAGCTGGTCCACCATGGTATTGATAGCTTCTTTAAGCTGGAGAATTTCTCCGCGAACATCGACGGTAATTTTGCGGGAGAGATCGCCGCTGGCGACAGCCGTCGCGACTTCAGCGATGTTGCGGACCTGGCCAGTGAGATTACTGGCCATCGAGTTAACGGAATCTGTCAAATCTTTCCATGTACCGGCGACGCCTGGCACTTGCGCCTGACCACCGAGTTTGCCGTCAGTACCGACTTCTCGCGCCACGCGCGTCACTTCGGCGGTGAATACGCCGAGCTGTTGAATCATGGTGTTGACGATATCTGCGGAGCGCAGGAACTCGCCTTCCAGCGGCCGGCCGTCCACATCCAAGCGTACGGTTTGGGTAAGATTTCCCTGGGCTACGGCTGCGATGGCGCGGGTTACACCTTCTGTAGGCCGGAGCAAATCCTCAACCAGCGTATTCATAGAGACTTCCATCTCGCCCCACGCGCCTCTGGATTCATGAAAGCGAGTGCGCTCGCGCGTCCTGCCTTCCTTGCCCACCACCTGTCCAACACGCTTCAGTTCCTCTGCCATCTGCTGGTTAGCGGCCACGATGGAATTAAAAGTGTCTGCGATTTTTCCCGATAGTCCGGTCCAGGAGCCCGGCAGGCGGACGGAGAAATCGCCATTCCGCATGGTTTGCAGGCTGGCCAGAATCGTGCTCAGGTCGCCGGAGGCTCGTTCGCCGGCCTGTTCTTCTACGGCACCAGAATTTCCGTTTCGCCCGTTCTTCAGATCTTCGTCGGGCGCGCGATTGGCAACGGCAGACGTAACGTCTCGGTTGCTTTTCTTCATAAATAGCTCCTGAGCTGAGGGAGGGGCCGGCATTTTATCAAAATCTTCATCGCTTGTTCTATTAAACTCCCGGAGTATGCGCCGGCCAGCGAACGGCTCTGTTGAAGGACAAAGGCAGGCGCCGACGCTCCCGCATAACAGGCGCCACGGGAGGACACACTTCCGAGATCAGGATCAACCCGATACATTTCTAATGAATGTAGTTAGAGAAATTCACGGACTGAACACTAGATTGTTAACACGGAAAACTGTAGCCTGACTCTAGGGTCTTTACTGTAGGTGGCGCAAACAAAGGCGACTTGCGAAGCCTTCTGCGGCATGCGACACGCTTGATTTTAGGCAGTGACTCTCCATTCCACTCTCCATTCCACTAACCTCTTGATAAGCTTGGACTACCGGAGTGCTTGATGAGTTGCTTTTCCTGATGGCACGGAACAATCGTGGGGGCGGCGCTGCCGTTGGAATTCTCACAACCGATGGGCGTAATACCATGGGCTGCGCAGAGCCGCCGCCGATCTTGCGAAAGAACTCAGCGTAAGACCGATTCTATGATTCTTTTTCGTTGGTTCACTGCCCCGTCCCGCCTTCTGGTCGAAACACCTCTTTAGATTTTGATCCTCGCGATCTCATTTTTCCTTTTTTCTTTTCAAACAGTAGGGTGATCCCCGTATGTTCCCGCTATCTTCACAATTATTACTATCGGAGATTACTTAGCGGATGACTAGGCAAGATGAGGACTCACGAAACCCGACTGACAATCGCGAGTCGTGGACAAGTGGTGCAGCCACAACCTGAAGTTGTAGACTGCAAGACACGCGAGAATAATTCCTGGTCCGGCGACCCTACGGCTTCGCCACGGGAGGTCCCATGCGCTTGTTGAGCGTCCGTCTTATTATTTCTCTGATTGTCGGCATCACGTTGGTTTCGCTTGGTTTTTCCTACTATCAGGTGGTAGGCGAGAAGCGCGTCTTGCGGAGTGATTTGGAACGCCGCGCCGAGGTGCTGGGCGAAAGCGTGGCGGGCAACGTTGAAAAATCGTGGGAGTCCGGATCGGAGAGGGGATTACAGCGCTTGGTGCAGCGCTTCGCCAACCGCGAAGACCTGCTCGGCGTCGCAGTCTACGACCGCCAGGGTAAAGCGGTAGCGATTACTTCCGAGTTGGGGCAGGTCCTGAAAGCGATGCCACGTGACGTCACCCAGGCTATGGCAGATCGGCACGGAGAGAGTTCGTTCGTCCGCCTAGGACAAAATCCAGTGCACATTTTCGCATTGCCCTTGCGCCGGCAGGATGAGGTGGTGGGTGGGCTGGCGGTGGTGCACGATGCCAGGTACATCCGCGCACAAAGCCTGCGCACATGGCGCGAAGCGTTTGTAAGAGTCCTGGTCCAGGTTTTGCTGATCGTTTTCATCACCCTCCTGATCGTGCGCTGGAGTATTGCCGGACCAATTGCGAGAGCCGCGCAGTGGATGCGCGCGCTTCGCATGGGCAGGGTTTCCTCACGCCAACAAATGCCGGACTTGGATCTGTTCAGACCTTTGGCCTGGGAAGTTGTGACGCTGGCAGAAAGCCTGAGCCAGGCACGCAGTGCCGCGGAAAACGAGGCCCGCCTGCGGGAGGCTTCGGAATCCAGGTGGACGGCAGACCGGCTGGCGGTTCAACTCCAAAGCCGTTTGGACGGGGGTCGGCTGTTTGTAGTTTCGAATCGCGAGCCCTACATGCACCGGCACAACGGCAAATCGCTGGAAGTGACTGTGCCGCCCAGCGGCCTGGTAACCGCTCTCGAGCCAATCCTCAACGCCTGCGACGGAACCTGGATCGCGCACGGCAGCGGAGCGGCCGACGCCGAAGTAGTGGACGCGCAGGATCGGCTGCGCGTGCCTCCGGATGATCCCCGCTACACGCTACGCCGCGTGTGGCTGAACAAGGAGGAGGAGGAAGGCTACTACTACGGATTTGCCAACGAGGGTCTTTGGCCGCTTTGTCACATCGCGCACACGCGCCCCATCTTTCGGGCACAAGACTGGGAGCACTATCAAGAGGTGAATCGCAAGTTCACCGCTGCGGTGCTCGGGGAGATCAAGGACATCCCCAAGCCCGTAGTGCTGGTGCAGGACTACCACTTCGCTTTGCTGCCACAAATGATCAAGGAGAACCGGCCGGACGCGCGCGTGGCTATTTTCTGGCATATCCCGTGGCCCAACCCGGAAGCCTTCGGTATCTGTCCCTGGCAGCGGCAACTGGTGGACGGACTGTTGGGAGCGGATCTCATCGGATTTCACATTCAATCGCATTGCAACAACTTCCTGCAGACGGTGGACCGGGTTGTGGAATCACGCGTCGACTGGGAGCACTTCTCCGTGTCGCGTCAGAACCACCGGACAATTGTTCATCCCTTCCCCATCAGCGTAGCTCTTACCGAGGATGAATCCCCAGACAGCGATCGATATGGGGCAAATTACGTGGACCGCTCGGCCTTGATGCATGACATTGGGGTGGACGCCCCCTTTGTAGGGATCGGCGTTGACCGGGTGGATTACACCAAAGGAATCCAGGAGCGCTTCCACGCGGTCGAACGATTCCTGGAAAAATATCCAAAATACCGGCAACAATTCACCTTCGTGCAAATCGGAGCGCCCAGCCGCACCCACATCAAGCGGTACCACGACCTGATGGCAGAGCTGGAAGCGGAAGCGGAACGGATCAATTGGCGGTTTCAGACGGGCAAGTGGAAGCCCATCGTATTTCTGAATCGCCAGCACAATCATGAGGAGATCGAACGCTATTATCTCGCTGCCGATCTCTGCATGGTGACATCGCTGCACGACGGCATGAACCTGGTGGCGAAGGAATTTCTCGCCGCGCGGCGCGACGAACGCGGCGTACTGATCCTGAGCCAGTTCACCGGTGCCGCACGCGAACTGCGGGACGCCTTGCTGGTGAATCCATACGACATTGACCAGACAGCGGAAGCCATTCGGGTTGCTTTGGAGATGGAACCCGAAGAAAAACAGATGCGGGTACACCGCATGCGCAGAGTCATCAAAGAACAGAACATTTATCACTGGGCTGGGAGCCTGATCACGGAACTCTGCGAGCTCAGGCTCGATACGGCTGATCCTGTGCAACAGAAACTCCGTGGCAGCGTGGCCGCCGCTTGATGCATCGCCCGCCCCAGGATAAGGAGAAAGGGTTGAAGCTGGACGCGAAGTCCCTGGTTGAACCTCTTTTAGAGAGGGTCGGCCGGGCGCCTCGATCGCTGCTAATGCTTGACTACGACGGTACTATCGCTCCATTCCGGAAGAATCGCGATCAAGCGTTTCCCTATCCTGGGTTCTCGCTGCTGCTACAGGAAATCGTATGCACCGGCAGGACGCGAGTGGTGGTCATCTCGGGCAGAGATGCGGGCGAAATCGTTCCGCTGCTGGATATCGAACCCCGTCCTGAAATTTGGGGGCTTCACGGGTTGCAACGCCTTAGGCCTGACGGCAGCGTCGATCTCTCGCCCTTGGACGAGCCCACAATGGAAGCATTGGCTTCGGCTGAGAATTGGTTGCTTTATCAGGATCTGCAAGATACGGCCGAGTTCAAGACGGGAAGCATCGCGGTGCATTGGCGAGGTCTGGGTGAATGTGAAACAGAGGCCCTTCGTGGACGGGTGCTGCTGGGCTGGAAGCCCATAGCGAAGCAAACCCACTTGCACCTGATGGAGTTCGATGGAGGCATTGAGATTCGCGCGCGGGAAGCGGACAAGGGAGACGCGGTCCGTACCATCATGGATGAAATGGAGTCGGATACCCCCGCTGTTTTTTTGGGGGACGATGTCACAGACGAGCACGCATTCGAGGCTATGAATGGCCGGGGGTTGAGCGTTCTGGTGCGTCCGCGATACCGGGCGACGACCGCCGCGCAGTTATGGCTCAAGCCGCCTTTCGCAGTCTTCGATCTCCTGGCGCAGTGGTTGCATGCTTGCCAGGGACACGGCGAATCGGGTGAATGCATGACGACGACGGCAACGGTTCCTAATCTCACTCGTACCCCGGTGAAGCCTTTTTACTTCAATACTTCCGCGCATCTTTTGCGCATTACGCGGCAAAAAGCGAATACCTTATCCGAGTTCCTGAATGCGCTGCGAGAATGTCCCGAGGGATCGATTTTCCAGCATAGTTTCCGAACC